>Ga0180219_1002324_pt1 | contig 11411 bp, 9 predicted proteins | sample eDN3rd30CBELigMG_FD_151338 | JGI IMG/M metagenome (GOLD analysis project Ga0180219, IMG submission 151338) | Enriched Miracle-Growth compost microbial communities from Emeryville, California, USA - eDNA 3rd pass 30_C BE-Lig MG (version 2)... ...
ACCAGAGATGGGTGCGGCTATAGGGCGAGCCGATCGACCCATCGCGCTTGCGGCGCAGGCGCATGATGCCGACCCACATGCCGGTCGCGGTCAAAAAGCAGCCGATGAGCGACGTCCAGATGACCACTTGCGTCCACAGCGCCCCATCCTGACGCAGAACCGTGGGGTAGAGCCAGTGCGGCACGGCGCCCAGCCAGCCCCAGAATCGTTCGAAGCGGGTCGTGTCCTGGACGACTTCCCCGGTCTGGCCGGAAATATAGGCCTGCGTGCCGCGCCCGTCCGCATAATCGACGCGGTAGAGGGGCGCATTGCGGCGGTAAGTCTGGACCGTCCACTGGTCCATCCCGGTTTCCGTCACGGCCTCGACCGCGCCTCCCACGCCGCTCTGCGTGCCGAAGGTGCGGGCGATTGCCGCCACGTCGCCCGCGTCGATGCCCTCGATCGGCTGGCCCGAGATGAGGTCGATGGCGCCGGGCGTCGCCCGCATCTGGGCGATGATCGCTTCCGGCCCCATGCGCGGCACGATGCGCAGGACAGGCCGTCCCGCCATCATCTCCACCCGCGCGGCCGAAAGCGGCGTGTCTCCCGCCAGGTCGATCCCTTCCAGCGCGGACGCCGCCGGCAGTTGCACCGGCGCAAGCCCTTGCAACTGCTCGACCGGCGTCAGCCGTGGATAATCCACATACATCATGACGAAGCCGGAGAGGCACCAGATCGTCATCAGCAGCCCGACGAGGACGCCGAGCCAGCGATGCAGGAAGATGATCGGCCGCAGCATGGCGTTAGAAGCTTACGCCATAGCTGATCCGCGCCGTCAACGGCACGCCGCGCGCGAAGTAGAGGAACCGGCTGTTCGTGCCGTCCAGCACACCGGCATCGCTGAACGCCGATTGCCAGCCGCGCGTCGCATATTCCTTGTCGAGCAGATTCTCGATGGTCACGCCGAGGCGCTGCTTGCGGGCGCGGTCCGTATAGAAATAGGCCGCGAGATCGATCAGCGCATAATTGCCATAGTTGCGCCGGGCGAAGCCGGCGGGTGTGGCATAGACATCGCCGATCCAGTTGACCGAGATGCTGGCGCCGAAGGGCCGGTCCTCCGGCCGGTAGGCCAGCGTGCCCTTGGCGTAATCCTCCGGGTTGCGATCACGCTGGGTGGTGGCCCCATGGTTGCGGATGCGCGCATGGGTGTAGCTGCCGTTGACCGACCAGCCGCTCGGGAAGGTGAGGGCGACTTCCAGCTCGGCGCCTTCCGATTTCACCTTCTTGTCGACGTTGATGTAGGTGCCGTAGGGGAAGGCGGGATCGTCGGGATCATAATAGTCGATGAGGTTGGTGATCCGGCGGTTGAAATAGGTTCCCTTCCAGCTCAGTTGGCCGCCGGCCACCGCAAACGTGCCGCCCAGCCCTCCGTTGAAGTTGCGGCTCTGCTCCGGTTTCAGATTGGGGTTGCCGGCGGGCTCGCCCTCTTCGATGGTGTAAAGCTGCGAGGCGTCCGGCAGGACGAAGGACGTGCCGCCATTCGCCTCGACATAGAGCGCCGGGCTGAAATCGTAGCGGCCGCTTACATTCCAGATCGTCTTCTCTGCACCGCCGGTCTTGTTATAGCGCAGGCCGGCCGCGAGATGGCCCTTTTCGGACAACTCGTCAGTGGTGCGAACCTGGAAGATGCCGGCATTCACTTTCTCGTTCATCTCGGCGATGCGCAGCACATCGTCGCGACCGTTGAAGCTCTGGAAATCATAGCCGAACAGATATTCGAGGCCGGGGTGGACGTGCAATTTCATCACAGCGCTGCCGCCATAATCCTGATAGCCCCAGAAGGTGCCGGTCGGAAAGACCACGATAGGCGGCCCAGCGGGGATGGGATTGCGGATCTGCACATAGGCCGTCTTCCAATCGTGGAAATAGCCCTTGAGGAAGAACTGCACCGTGTCGCTGCCGGTATAATCCAGGCGCGCGCTGGCGATTTCCTCGTTGCGATCGTTGCGGCTCTCGCGAATGCGCGTGACTGACGTATTGTCGAGATCGGCCTTGGTGTGCTGATACTGCGCGTTGAAAACGAGATCGGGCATCAGCTCATATTGATATTTGAGGCCGGCGGACCAGACGTCATAGCCGCGGTTCTTGTCCGTCATGCTCGGCTGGGAGACGTTGTAGGTGTGATAGCCTTCCGAGCGGTTGTAGGACGCATAGGCCACGAAGCGATGCTTGCCCGCGGCGCCGCGCACATAGCCGTCCAGGCCGGTGCCTGCATAATTGTCCACACTGCCGTTGATCTGGCCGTTGAAATCATCGGTGAAGCTGCGCGTCACGACGTTGATGATACCGGCGGAGGCCTGCGTGCCGTAGAACAGGCTCTCGCCGCCCTTGAGCACTTCCACCCGCTCGATCATGCTGGCCGGCAGCGTGTCGTTGGGCGACGTGCCGCCATAGAGGCGGTTGTTGAGGCGGATGCCGTCCATCGTCCACAGCACGTCCTGCGTGCGCGAGCCCTGGATGGAAACGTCCACATAGCTGAACGGGCCGCTGCCCGAGCGGATGAACAGGCCCGGCACAGCCTCCAGCGCGCGGGCAACGTCCAGCGCGCCGGCTTCCTTGATCCGATCTTCGCTGATGATGGTCAGGTCGTTGCCGTAACGTGACAATTCTTGCGGCAGCGTTTCCTCAAGGCTCTTGCCCGTCACGACGATCGTCTCGTTGCCCCCGGCATCGGCATCCTCGGCGATTGCCTGCGATGACCAGGCCATGCCGAGTGCGACAGCCAGCGCGGTGCGCGAAATATATCCCGAAAACATTCTTTTCCCCCTTCTGGGCGCTTGCGGCGCCTTGAGATGCAGATAACCCGGGGCGGCCTGCAATCGACCGGTCCATGTGCCGGGCTGTATGGTGCGCCTGCATGTCATGCGGTCACCTGATCCAGCGAGACGATCCGGCGAGGCCGTCGCGCTCGTTCCTCGAAACCATTTTCGAAGCCGGCGCTATCTGCCGGGGGGTGCCGGCCGACAAGTTATGAACGGTTCAAGGGGAAGCTGTAACGTTACAGCTTATGTGGCCCGGTTCTGTCCGGGAGCAGGGCGCTCCACCGGAGGCTGGTTTCAAGGATTGTCCAGGGCCGTGAAACCTTCGCGATGAATTCGGAAGGGTCTGGTCCGGCATCCGGCAGATGAATCCAGAGCAGAAAATGTCCGTCTCCGGTTTGCAGTGCAGCGCCCGCGTCGCCGAACGATGCCCGAAAGGGCGGCAGTGAATCGCACTGCATGGGCAACAGCGCCTGTTGCTGGAGCGGGAGGTCACGCGCAGGCCGGAAAAGCCGTAGATACCAAGGCGGACGATCCTGCAGCGGCTGGCTGAGCAGGGTTCCCGGCCCGAAGCAGGCGAGGGCTTCCATGACCTTCCGCAGGAGCGTTTCGGCGGATCGATCCCAAGCCTCGTCATTGTCCGCGAACTGGGTAAAGCCCGCGCTCTCGAAGCAGACATCGTGGTTTACGGGGGCCGGCCAGAGTGCCAGCAACCGCGTGTCGGGCGAAGCCAGCTCTCCGGCCTGTTCAGATGATATGAGCGACCAGTGGATCTGGAACAAGGCTGGCTCGGCAGGAACGTCCTTCTCAAAGGCCATGGCATAGCCTGCCTGCCCCGGGATGCATTGGTTGGCGCCGCGCGATCATGCCGGGCGCGATGCCGGCTTCCCCGGACGAGGAGGGCGATCCGGCCCCTCGGGCGCGAGCGTGCCGAGCAGCGCCTGCGGCACGAGGCCGTTGCCCGTGCTGTCACCCGTCACGAGGACCGTGCGGCCCCCATGCGTCGCCGCATCCCGCAGCGCTTCGAGGCGGTTGATCTCCATCATGAAGGACATCGCATCCACGTCCGTGAGCGTGGTGTCGGCCCGGAAAGCCGCCAGCGCCTTGGCATTGCCCTCCGCGATGATGCCCCGGCTTTCCGCAATGCCGCTCGCCGTGATGGTCATCGCCGCGGCCGATGCTTCAGCGCTTTTGGTGCGTTTGATCTTTTCCGCTTCGCCGTCATTCTGGGCGGCTTCCAACCGCCGTTGCGAGGCAAGAACCTCATTGAAGGCCGAGATCATTTCTTCCGTCGGGCGCGGATCGTCGATCAGCACGGCCCGGATTTCATAGCCATAGCCGTTCATGGCTTCATCCAGGGATTCGCGCACGGTCTGCGTGAATTCGTCCCGGTCCGTATAAAGCTGATCGAAGGTCTTGGCGGCGGCGACGGCGCGCGCTTCGGTCGCAACATAGGATTCGATCTGTTTCTCCGGGTCCTGAAGTTCATAAAAGGCCGCCTTCACCGCGCTTGGAATGACGCGATATTGCAGGCTGATCGGCATCGTCACGAAGGCATTGTCCTTCGATTTGACTCCCAGCTGGAGGGCGATCTGCTTGGTTTGCAGGGAAAATGGCCGCCGCGCGATCTGGAAGGGCCAGGGGCGCTTGATGGAGAGGCCGGCGGGCCGATAGCCGCTATAGCGGCCGAATGTCTCGAGCACTCTCACATGCTGTTGCGGCGTAATGACGAACACCGTCTTCAGCCAGAGCAAGGCGACGACGAGGAGGAGGATGCTACTCATATGCGCGACCGGAACTAGAATATCCCATAGGCTGTCCATAGGTCCCCTTTCATATTGGTCGATGTCTCGCGACCATGGTGTCCACCGCTCAATATTCAGAAAATATTCTTTTCAATCAATCTTATAATGAAGAATGCCGGTGTGGCAACGGCACCGCAGGATGCGATAATCCGGTGCGCTGGGTGCAAGATGCCGCTCTGCTGGGCGATTGCGGCTTCCGTACCGCCTGAATTGGTGGTCAATGGCGGAAAGCGCGTGCTTCATCATCTTTATAGCAGGCGCTGATGAGAATGTGGCGGGGCGCGTTCAATGACCCCGCGCCGGCAGGACCGTACGGACGTACGGCCGGCTGAAAAAGGAATGTGAACGGGGGGAGAGATGCACGGCACTCGCATATCGCATCGGGTTGCATTGTATTTTATGACGACGTCGCTTCTCGCCTGGGGAGGGGAAGCATCGGCTCAGCGACGAACCTTCAATATCCGTGCGGGTGACGCGAACGCCACCATTCCGGTTTTTGCCAAGCAGAGCGGCCTGCAGATCATCGTGGCTGCCGATCGGCTGCGTGGCGTGCGCACGCCGGCGATCGTGGGGCCTATCGATGCACGCGTCGCGCTCAGTCGCCTGTTGCAATCCACCAATCTCATCATCGCGGCTGACACCGGCTCCGTCGTCGTCCTCAAGGCGCGGCCCGCACCCCCGCTGCACAAGGCGAGACTTGCTGCCGTCATGGCGATCGAGACGGAGCCGATTGCGCCGCCTCCGCCGGTGCAAAGGGAGCCGGTTGCTCCGGCAATCGAGCCGGTTGTCGAACGCGAGATTATCGTGACCGGCTCGCGCATCGCGACGACCAGCTATCGCCAGCCAACGCCTGTCATGATCGTGAACGAAGCGCAGATCGAGCGCGATGCGAAGGCGAGCATTGGCGATACGATCCGTGAGTTGCCCGCTGTCGGCACCTCCAGCTCTCCCAACAATGGCGTGGGCGCCAATAATATCGTTGGGGGGGTGACGGGTCTGGATACCGTCAATCTGCGCCAATTGGGGGTCAATCGGACGCTGGTGCTTCTCGACAGCCAGCGCGTGGTCCAATCCAACATCACCGGCGTGGTGGACCTCGGCACGATGCCGACGATGCTGGTCCAGCGCATCGATGTCGTGACCGGCGGCGCCTCCGCCGCCTGGGGGTCGGATGCCGTTGCAGGGGTGGTCAATCTCGTTCTGAACAAGAAATTCGACGGCATTCGCGTCAGCATCGAAGGCGGGGAATCGGACAGCTTCGATCATAAAAGCTACCGCCTGCAAGCGGCCGCCGGCACCAGCTTTGCCGACGATCGCGGTCGCCTCATCGTGGCCGGAAATTTCCTGAATAGTCCAGACACGATCTTTGCCAACCAGCGCTCGTGGAATCGCTACCGCAACCTGATCAACAACCCGGCCTATACCCCCACGAATGATGAACCCCGCCGCATCCACGCCGACCATGTCGGTCTGGCCCAGGCCACCAATGGCGGTCTGATTCAGGGGCCGACATGCCTGACGCCGGAAGTGGACGGCGTCTGCGCCAATCCCAACCCGCTGCGGAATATCCGTTTCGTAGGCCCGGACGCGGTGCCGGTGCCGTTCAATCCCGGTGTCGTCTCCGGGCCGATCTCGGCTTATGGCGATGCTGAAACCGATTATCCGGGGATGAACAATCTCGCGGTGGCGTTCCGCACGCTCAATCTCTTCGGCTATTCGCATTTCGACATCACCGAGGCTCTGCGTGCCTCCGTTCAGGTCAATTACGGGAAGAGCCGCTCCCAGAATAATTCCACGCCCGCGACGCGTTTCGGCACCTTGTCCATCCGTGCGGACAACGCCTTCCTCCCGGAGTCGATCAGGGACCAGATGGGCGAGCTAGGGTTGGACTCCCTCCAGATCGGCGTGACCAACATCAACAATGTGACGTCGGATCAGTTCTCATACGATAATTTCATCAAAAACTCGGTCGGCGTGCCGGTGAGCGTGCAGCAGCGGCGCCTGATGCGCGGCGTGTTCAGCCTCGATGGCAAATTCGGATCGGGATGGACCTGGAACGCCTATTATCAGAAGGGCAAGGTCAAAACCCGCGTCGATGTGCTCTCGAATATCGTCACATCGCGGTTCAACTTCGCGGTCGATGCGGTTCGGGGCGAGCAGGGCGCTGTCGTTTGCCGGGGGGTGATGCTGAACGATCCGGCGGCGGAAGGATGCATTCCGCTGAATGTGATCGGCGAGGGCGTGGCCGATCCCAAGGCGATTCGCTATGTGAACGTGCGCCCCGGCGAAAATTGGGAAGTCATTCGGCTGGAGCAGGATGTCGCGGCGATATCGGCCTAGGGGCCGCTCGGTTTCGGGCTGCCCGCCGGGCACATCTCGGTTGCCCTGGGCGGTGAATATCGGCGGGAAAAGGGCGAGACTCTCGCGGACGAGGGGGCGGCGGCGCGGCGCTATTCCTTCGCCAACTTTGCGCCCTTTTCCGGCAAATATCATGTGAAGGAAGCGTTTCTCGAACTGGATATCCCGGTGATCGAGGGCGGCTTCGTCGGCTCTCTGGCGCTGAATGCGGCGGGTCGCATCACCGATTACAGCACCAGTGGCGTGGTCAAGACGTGGAAACTCGGCTTCACCAGTCAGGTGAACGATCTGATCCGCCTGCGTGGCACCGCCTCGCGCGACATTCGTGCGGCGAACCTTGCGGAGCTGTTCAATTCCGGGACGGCGGTCCAGAGTTCGGCGGTCGATCCCAGGACCCATATCAATGTGCCGGTCTTCGCGACGACGTCCGGCAACCCCAAATTGGCACCGGAAAAGGCGGATACATTGTCCGCCGGCATCGTCCTCAGCCCCGCGCCGCGCCTCAACCTGTCGCTCGATTATTATTCGATCAAGCTGAAGGATGCGATCTTCTCGGTCAGCACGTCGCAAGTCCTCGCCCGCTGCAATGCCGGCGAACTGGAGTTCTGTTCCCAGCTGGATTTCAACGGGGTCGATGGTGCCCTCAGCCAGATTCGCACCTTCCCGCGCAACCTGAGCGCGCAGAATGTGTCCGGCCTCGATATCCAGATGGATTATCAGATACCGCTCGGCAGCGGGCGGCTCCAGAGCCGGCTGGTCAGCAACTATACCTTGAGCCAGAACCAGATCGCGCTTGGCGTGCGGACGGATTATGCCGGCGCCCTCAGCCCGGATTCGCCCGTGTCCGGCCTTCCCAGGCTGCGGACGACGCTGACGGAGACATATAGCAATGGGCCGATGTCCATCACGCTCCAGGGCCGCTTCATCGGCAGGGCGAAGCTGGTGAACGGATGGACCGCCAAGGATGTCGACAACAACCGGGTGCCGGCCATGCTCTATACGGATTTCCGAACCTCCTATGCGCTCTCGGAAAATGCCCAGCTTTTCGCGGCCGTCGACAATGTCTTCAACCGTGATCCACCCAATGTCGCGGTGAGTTCCGCAAGCGCGGCCTCCTATTATTCCACCGCCGTGCGCGGCGACATCTATGACACGATCGGACGCAGCTATCGCATTGGAGCGAGGCTGCGCTTCTGATGGTTGCGCCTGCCCATCCGTTCTTCATCCCCCCTCTCTCAAGAGCGTGATGGGCGGGCGCAGCCGATAGGGGGCGGGCCTGGAGCCGCGCAATGACCTCCCAATGTGACCTGCTTTGCCAGAGTTCTGCCGTTTGTCGGGCGATAGGCTGAACGGAGACGAGCGGCGTGAGGGGCGCAGGGCAAAGGCCATCGCCCCTCAAAGACTGCTGCCGCTGAAAATAGATCCGGCTGTTACAGATAATGATCGACCCGTTCGAGCAGCCGCTCCGCAACCGATCGGCGGATGGGCAGGCCCTTCTTCATCTTCGTCCAGGTGTTGATGCTGATCCCGAAGGTTTCCATGACGCACTCGGCCGTCTGTGCCCGCAGGCGCGAACTCAGTTTTTCCACGACCCAGTCGTTGACGTAGCTGAGGCTCGGAACGTCCGTTTGAATGAGGCTGTTCGGCGGGAAGGAATAGCGCGCGCGGGATTTGACGAAGCAGCGTGCTCCAGTGGTCTTGGAGTTAACGTCTTCAAAGCCGACATTCATCTCATTCTCCCAATATTTCTCTCTGTCTGGATGGATTTTCAACATCTTGCGGGCGCGCACCTTCCCTCCCGAGGAGCGCGCGCTTCCTCGGCCTTCCTTTTCTGTGTCGTCGAAATTCGCTGCCTCGCTCCGCGCTTTTGACCCGTTTCAGGGGCGCGGCAGGGGGCGGGCGATTATTTCAATGTCGCGAGATAATCGATCATCGTCTGGCGTATCCTCTCGTCGGACGGCCCCTTCATTGTCATTTTGGTTCCGGGAACCTTTGTCTGCGGTGCTAGCAGGAAGGCGTTGAGTTCAGCGGGAGTCCATGTGATCCCCGCGTCCTTCATGGCATCGGAATAGGCATAATCCGGCTTGGAGCCAGCTTTCGAGCCGACGACGCCAAACAGGTTGGGGCCGATCTTGCCGGGCGCGCCCTGCTCGATCGAGTGGCACGCCAGGCAGGTCGCGAATTGCGGCGGCTGCGCGATCTGGACGGCCGGGGGCGGCGCCTTCGCTTCGGCCTCTGCCGGTTGCTTCGGCGCTTCGGCAGGTCCCTTCGGTGCTGGCGGCTCGCTCTCGTTGGTGACGGATGGCGGCGCGCTTTCTGCCGCCGCTGCATTGTTCATCGCGGCTTCGGTGGGAGCCTCCACCCTGTTGGCGGCTTCGTTCACGATGTCGTTCGCGCTCTCCTGCGGCTCCGGCCCGGAGCAGGCGGCAAGGGCCAGGCTGCCCATGACGCAGGGCGACAATAATCTGCAGATTGGCTTCACTGGCATCTCACTCCCGAAAATCCTCGCTATGCGTGCATGAGCGGGTTGGTCCCGCTGTTCTCGCTTTGCCGGATCGACCGACTATCCAGATCGGGAAGGGAGGGAGTCACCATGATCTCATTTCGTCGAAAAAATGATCTGACCGGGTTTTTCCTCGACCTTCAGATCGAGTGTGAGGGCTGCCGCATTGGCGAAACCCTGCGGGTCGTTCGCTGAAAACATGCCGGTCACGGTCCGATTGGCGACCGCGCCGTTGCCGACTTCGATCTTGATCTTGTTGTAGCGGTTGAATTCGGTCGCGGCGTCGCGCAGGCTGGTTTCGCTGAAGGCGATCTTGCCCTCGCGCCAGGCCAGCATCCGCTCCATCTCCTCGTTCGACATTTTCTTTGCCGTGATGTCGCCGCTGGCATCGGCCACCGCTTTCATATTGGCGCCGACCATCATCGATTGCCTGTGCCCTTGCGGGGTCGCGACCTTCACCAGCCCTTCGCGGACCATGACCTCGACCGGCGTCGCCCCCATCCGGCGCACGTTGAACGCGGTGCCGACGGCCTGCACTTTGGCCATGCCGGCTTTGACGAGGAAGGGGCGCTGGGGGTTCTTGGCCACATCGAACAGCACCTCGCCCTTATCGAGATAGATGGTGCGGTTGGCCTTGCTGAAGTTGACGCGGATGTGGCTATCCGTGTTCATCGTGACCACGGAGCCATCCGCCAGCGGCAGAAGGCGCACTTCGCCGCGCGCGGTCGTGTAGCTGCTGGTGCCGAGCGGCAGCAGGGCCAGCGCGCCGAAGCTCGCGGCGAGCGCCGTGGCCGTGCCGGCCTGGATCAGCCGCCGGCGCGAGACAAGGCGCGGCAGGATGGAGACGACCTTGGACGTCTCAGCCTCGGCCGTGCCGGCAGGGGCTTCCGCTTCCTTGGCTGCAGCGAGAGTGTCCGGCTCGTCTTTGGCCGCAGCAAGGGAGACGGCCACCAGAATGGCCTGCGCCCGCGCGAGCGCGCCGAGCCGGCGCGCATTGCCGTCCAGCCAGGAATCGAGGGATGCCTGGTCAAGCTCGGTGAGTGGACCACGGTCGAGCCGGGCAGCCCAGAGGGCCGCCATGGCGTCGATCTCGTTACTAGTCTCAATCCCTGTCATTTGACTGACCATCCGTTTCCTTCCTGCTAGATGCAGAAGGGCCACTTCTTCCGCCACGTCCGAAAATTTCGATCAGCATGCGGATACCTCTGCCGATATGCTTTTCCACGGTGCTTTCTGATAAATTAAGCTTCTCGGCTATCTCGCGCTGAGACAGCCCCTCGACCTTGCGCAGGACGAAAACCTCCCGGCATTTCTCCGGCAGATCCTCGATCGCCTCGAAGACGCGGGCGAGTTCCTGCCGGGCTTCCACCTGCTGGTCGGGCAATGGCTCCGGCGCCGCGGCTTCCAATGTCTCGATCTCGATATCGGTGTCGATCCGCTTGGCGCGGCTGCGCCTGCCTTCCTGCAGGATGATGGAAAGCGCGGTCTGGTAAATATAGGCCTTGGGCGCTGCGATATGGTCGACCGTCTCCAGGGTCGCCAGTTTGGCATAGGTTTCCTGGAGGACATCGTCGACATCCATGCCTGGCGGGGTTCGCGCCCTCAGCCATCTGCGCAGGTCGCTCTCATGCGGCAACACATGCTGCGCGAGCCAGACCGCCCGACTGTTGGATACCCCCCTCATGCCACCAGAAGAGCCTCTTGCCGTTTGGAGCGCAAGAAAATTTGCGTCACAAAAAAAAATCGATCCGCAACTGGGGGAAAGTCGCCACAGCGCCATCTCAGCAACATAGTGCAGAAAAAATACTGCACCGCAAGGTCACGCTGCCCAGCGTTTGGGCGGTGCGGGTAAGTGTTGCAAATAAATAATGAGGGGGTGTTAATGAAAATCAGACGCCATTCGCGCGCGGTTGTTCGGCTTTCTCTTACAACGTCTCTCGTATTTTG
>Ga0180219_1002328_pt1 | contig 11395 bp, 10 predicted proteins | sample eDN3rd30CBELigMG_FD_151338 | JGI IMG/M metagenome (GOLD analysis project Ga0180219, IMG submission 151338) | Enriched Miracle-Growth compost microbial communities from Emeryville, California, USA - eDNA 3rd pass 30_C BE-Lig MG (version 2)... ...
CCAACGCCTTCAGCGACTACGGCAAGCGCCAGCAGCGCATGCTGGTGCTGGTGCGCCAGTCCGAGGCCAGCCGCAAGGCCGCCGAACTGGCCGGCGTGCAATACCGCGAAGGCACCCTGGACTTCCTCGACCTGCTGGACGCCGAGCGCGAACAACTGGCCGCCGAAGACGCCCAGGCCCTGGCCGAGGTCGACGTCTACCGCGGCATAGTCGCCATCTACAAGGCCCTCGGCGGCGGCTGGCAACCCCAGGCCTGACAGGTTCCTCCCTGGCCACTCTCCGGCCACTTGGCCCCGCGACGCACGCTGCTGATCGCGGGGCTTTTTTATGCCCGCTGCGCCGAGGTGCTTTTCGTAGGATGGGTTGAGCTTGCGAAACCCATCGGAGCATGGTGATGGGTATCGCTTCGCTCAACCCATCCTACGACAGCATGTCTCCTGCACCTGTAGGAGCGAGCTTGCTCGCGAACGGAGTTTCCCGGTTGTGCCGGAGCATCGGGCTGACTCCGCCCCTTGAGCCCCTCCCACACCCACCGGCAAGATAGTCCCCCGCCCGCCGCCCCCGGAGCTCTCCCATGACCGACACCCGCCAGCTGTTCAGCCAGCAGGCCGACGCCTACCGCGCCGGTCGCCCGACCTACGATCCGGCGTTCTTCGCCTGGCTGGCGCAGGTGGCGCCCTCCACCGACCGGGCCTGGGATTGCGGCTGCGGCTCCGGCCAGGCCAGCCTCGACCTGGCCCGGCACTTCCAGCAGGTGGTGGCCACCGACATCAACGCCAAGCAGCTGGAACAGGCCCCCCGCGAGGCCAACGTCGACTACCGCTGCGAACCGGCGGAAAGCACCTCGCTGCAGCCGGCCAGCGTCGACCTCACCCTGGTGGCCCAGGCCCTGCACTGGTTCGACGTCGAGCGCTTCTATGCCGAGGTGCGCCGCGTGTCGCGCCCCGGCGCGCTGCTGGCGGTGGTCTCCTACAACCTGCTGAACATCGACGAGCGCCTGGACGCGCTGATCCGCCACCTCTACCACGACCTGGTCGGCCCCTACTGGGCGCCGGAGCGCAAGCATGTGGAGACCGGCTACGAAACCATCCCCTTCCCCTTCGAGCGCGTGGAGACGCCACCCTTCGCCCTGGAGGCGCAGTGGAGTTTCCAGCGCCTCGTCGACTACCTGTACAGCTGGTCGGCGGTGGCCAGCTACCGCCAGGCCACCGGCCAGGACCCGGTCGAGGTGCTGCGCGGGCAGTTGCAGGCGGCCTGGGGCGGGGTGGAAACGCGCCAGGTGAGCTGGCCGCTGACCATCAGGCTGGGCAGGGTATAAGGCGCAGGCTTCCCGTAGGAGCGAGCTTGCTCGCGAACGGATTATCCGGCTGCACCGGGGTTGGGGCGGTTCGCGAGCAAGTCGCGGCGATGGGTATCGCTTCGCTCAATCCATCCTACGGGGAGCCAGCCGGGCCATGGTTTCCGCCGTGCGAAGAGCAGGCGGGTTCGCGTTTCGCCCGCGGCATCTCGATGCCGTGCTGCTTCACCCGCCGGTACAGCGTTGCCCGCGAGATGCCCAGGGCCTGGGCCGCGGGGCCCGGTTGCCAGCGGTGGCGCACCAGGGCGTCGAGCAGGGCCTGGCGTTCGGGGCTGGCCGGGGCTTCGTGCAGCGGTTGGGCGGCCGCGCCGCGCAGTTCCTCGGGCAGGTCGTCCAGGCGGATACTTTCGCCGGGGCAGATGGCGCAGGCGTAGCGCAGCACGTGGCGCAACTGGCGCACGTTGCCCGGCCAGCGGTAGCCCAGCAGGCATTCCAGCGCCGCGTCGCCCAGGCCCAGGCGCAGCCCGCAGCGCGTGGCTTCCTCGTCGAGGAGGCGGTTGATCAGCGCCAGCTTGTCGCTGCGCTCGCGCAGCGGCGGCAGTTCGAAGCGCGCGCCGCTGAGGCGGAAGTACAGGTCCTCGCGGAATTCGCCGGCGGCCACCAGGGCGGCCAGGTCGCGGTGGCTGGCGCAGATCACCTGGATGTCCACCGCCTGCCGCCGCGCCGCGCCCAGCGGCGCCACCTCGCCCTCGGCCAGCACCCGCAGCAGGCGCGTCTGCAGGGCCAGGGGCATGTCGCCGATCTCGTCGAGGAACAGGGTGCCGCCATCGGCCTGTTGCAGCAGGCCGCGCATGCCCTTGCGCTCGGCGCCGGTGAAGGCGCCGGCGACGTAGCCGAACAGTTCGCTCTCGATCAGGCTCTCGGGAATGGCCGCGCAGTTCAGCGCGACGAAGGGCTTGTCGCGCCGCGCGCTGGCCTCGTGCAACTGGCGGGCGAAGACTTCCTTGCCGGCGCCGGTCTCGCCATGGACCAGCACCGGCAGGTTGCGGTCCTTGACCCGCACCGCCAGGCGCAGGCTTTCCGCCACCCGCGGGTCGAGCCGGGCGGGGTCGCTGGCCGGCATGGCCACGCTGGTCGCGCGCTTCGGCGCGCTCAGGCGCACGTGCAGGCCGTGTTCGGCCACGTGGCGCGGGCTTTCGTCGGCGGCGGCGCGCAGCAGGTCGAGGTCGAAGACTTCGCCGATGTGCTGCGGCAGTTGCCCGTAACGCGCCAGCAGGTAGCGCCGCGCCGCCGGGTTCAGCGCCTGCAGGTGGCCGTCGGCGTCCCAGGCGAACAGGTAGTCCGGCTGGCTGTCGACGTAGCCCGGCGCTGCGTGCGCGCGCAGCACCCACTGGCCGCGGGTGCTGTGCATGAAGAAGGCATTCTCGATCTGCCGCGCGCTCTGCACCGTCATCTGCCGGATCAGGTGCTGGCTGCGGCGATCGTCCGGGGATTCCACGGCGGAGACGTCGAGCACCCCGAGCAGTTCGCCCCAGGGGTCGAACACCGGCGCCGCCGAGCAGGTCAGGCCGATGAAGGCGGCGCGGAAGTGGTCGCGCTTGTGCACCGTCACCGGCACGCCGTTGGTCAGCACCGCGGCCACCCCGCAGGTGCCCTCCTCGCCTTCCGACCAGCAGGTGCCCAGGTACAGCCCGGCGCGCCGGCAGTCGCCGCGGATGGCCGATTCCACCCGGTAGTCGATGGTGCGGCCCTGGGCGTCGGTGAGCAGCACGCAGTAGTCGGCGTCGCGCACCTGGCCGTGCAGGCGCGAGACTTCCTCGCCGGCGATGCGCAGGAAGCTCTCGGCGCGCTCGCGGCATTCCCTGAGCACGCTCTGGCTGAGGATGCGCGGGCCCTGCAGCGAACCCGGGTCGAGGTGGTGCTGCTCCATCGAGCGCCGCCAGGAGTCGAGGATCAGGTTCGGCACCGGCGGCTCGGGCAGGCGCCCGGCGTGGCGCAGCACGCGGCTGACGCAGTCCACGTGGGCTTTCGAGTAGGCAGGCAGCATGGGGCCTCCGCGGCTCGTAGCGTTGTTCTTGTGCCGGTCATTTAAGCCCCGCCCCGGCCGCCGGACAAGCGCCGCGGACGGCCGGCGCCGAGGTGAGACGCTGCGTCTCGGCGTCTCGCCGCAACGTCGTGCAGGCTGACATGGCGCGTCTCAGCCGGCCTCTGCCAGGGCACCTCGCCGGGCAGGCGCGAACAGCTCTAGCTCGCGTCTTTCCAGCCTGCCGGCAATGACCTGGCACCCTCCTTGCCACGACCTCGTCAACCGGCCGCCGTGCACGCCGGCAGAACAACAAAAACAACAACAAGAGGTGCGCCATGCCTTCCTTCCGCCTGCCCCACGGACACCCCGCGCCATGAGCCTGCGCGTGGGCATCATCGCCAACCCGGCCTCGGGCCGCGACCTGCGCCGCCTGACCGCCAATGCCGGGCTCTATTCCAGCACCGACAAGGCCGCGGTGGTGCAGCGCCTGCTGGGGGCCTTCGGCGCCACCGGCATCGACGAGGTGCTGATGCCGCCGGACATGACCGGCATCGCCGCCACCGTGCTCAAGGCCAGCGCCGGCCGCCACGCCCGCGACAGCCGCTGGCCGCGCCTGGAATTCCTCGACATGCCGCTGCGCCAGAGCGTGGAGGACACCCGCCGGGCCGCGCGGATGCTGGCCGAGCGCGGCGTGGCCCTGGTCGCCGTGCTCGGCGGCGACGGTACGCACAAAGCGGTGGCTGCGGAGGTTGGCGACATTCCCCTGCTGTGCCTGTCCACCGGCACCAACAACGCCTTCCCGGAACTGCGCGAAGCCACCGGCGCCGGGCTGGCCGGCGGGCTCTACGCCAGCGGGCGCATCCCGGCGGAGGTCGCCCTGCGCCGCAACAAGCGCCTGCGGGTGCGGCTGCCGGCTCGAAACATCGACGAGATCGCCCTGGTGGAAGTGGCGGTCTCCCCGCTGACCTTCACCGGCGCCCGCGCCATCAGCCGCGCCGAGGACCTGGCGGAAATCTACGCCGCCTTCGCCGAGCCCCACGCCATCGGCCTGTCGTCGCTGTGCGGGCTGTGGAACCCGGTGTCGCGGCGCTGCCCGCGCGGCAGCTGGCTGCGCCTGGGTCCGCAGGCCGGCGAAGCGCTGCTGGCGCCGCTGGCCCCCGGCCTGCTGCAGGCCTGCGGCATCGTCGCCAGCGGCAGCCTGGAGCCCGGCGTGCCGCGCCTGCCGCTGCTTTGCGCCGGCACCCTGGCCCTGGACGGCGAACGCGAGATCGAATTCGCCGCCGCCGAGCGCCCCAGCATCACCCTCGAACTCGACGGCCCGCTGAGCATCGACGTCGAGGCCGCCCTGGCCTTCGCCGCCTGCCATCGCCTGCTGGCCGTTCCTGGCAAGCCCGTGAACCACCCTGGAGAACAACAAGATGTCCACGCTATCGACTGAGCAACTGCTGCATGCCTACCGCGTGATGCGCACCATCCGCGCCTTCGAGGAACGCCTGCACGTGGAGTTCGCCACCGGCGAGATTCCCGGCTTCGTGCACCTGTACGCCGGCGAGGAGGCCTCCGCCGCCGGGGTCATGGCCCACCTGGACGATGAGGACTGCATCGCCTCCACCCACCGCGGCCACGGCCACTGCATCGCCAAGGGCGTGGACGTGTACGGGATGATGGCCGAGATCTACGGCAAGAAGACCGGCGTCTGCCAGGGCAAGGGCGGCTCGATGCACATCGCCGACCTGTCCAAGGGCATGCTCGGCGCCAACGGCATCGTCGGCGCCGGCGCGCCCCTGGCGGCGGGCGCGGCGCTGGCCGCCAAGCTCAAGGGCAACCGCGCGGTGGCGGTGGCCTTCTTCGGCGACGGCGGCTCCAACGAGGGCGCGGTGTTCGAGGCCATGAACCTGGCCTCGGTGTGGAACCTGCCGTGCATCTTCGTCGCCGAGAACAACGGCTACGCCGAGGCCACCGCCTCGAACTGGTCGGTGGCCTGCGATCACATCGCCGACCGCGCCGCCGGCTTCGGCATGCCTGGCGTCACGGTGGACGGCTTCGACTTCTTCGCCGTGCACGAGGCCGCCGGCGCCGCCGTGGAACGCGCCCGCGCCGGCGAGGGCCCGTCGCTGATCGAGGTGAAGCTGACGCGCTACTACGGCCACTTCGAAGGCGACGCCCAGACCTACCGCGCGCCCGACGAGGTCAAGCACTACCGCGAGACGCGCGACTGCCTGATGCAGTTCCGCGAGCGCACCACCCGCGCCGGCCTGCTGCAGGCCAGCGCCCTGGACGCCGTCGACGCCGAGGTGGAAGCAAGCATCGAGGAAGCCGTGGTGCGCGCCAAGGCCGATCCCAAGCCCTCGCCCGCCGACCTGCTCAGCGACGTGTACGTCGCCTACCCCTGAGCCGCCCACAGAACAACAAGAGGAGAGCCATCATGGCCAGAAAGATCAGCTACCAGCAGGCCATCAACGAAGCCCTGGCCCAGGAAATGCGCCGCGACCAGAGCGTGTTCATCATGGGCGAGGACAATGCCGGCGGCGCCGGCGCACCGGGCGAGGACGACGCCTGGGGCGGCGTGCTCGGCGTCACCAAGGGCCTCTACCACCAGTTCCCCGGCCGCGTGCTGGACACCCCGCTATCGGAGATCGGCTACGTCGGCGCCGCGGTGGGCGCCGCCACCCGCGGCCTGCGCCCGGTGTGCGAGCTGATGTTCGTCGACTTCGCCGGCTGCTGCCTGGACCAGATCCTCAACCAGGCCGCCAAGTTCCGCTACATGTTCGGCGGCAAGGCGGTGACCCCGCTGGTGATCCGCACCATGGTCGGCGCCGGCCTGCGCGCCGCCGCCCAGCACTCGCAGATGCTCACCGCGCTGTGGACGCACATCCCCGGGCTGAAGGTGGTCTGCCCGTCCTCGCCGTACGACGCCAAGGGCCTGCTGATCCAGGCCATCCGCGACAACGACCCGGTGATCTTCTGCGAGCACAAGCTGCTCTACTCGATGCAGGGCGAGGTGCCGGAGGAGCTGTACACGGTGCCCTTCGGCGAGGCCAACTTCCTGCGCGACGGCGATGACGTGACCCTGGTGAGCTACGGGCGCATGGTCCACCTGGCCATGGATGCCGCCGCCAGCCTGGCGCGCCAGGGCGTGTCCTGCGAGGTGCTGGACCTGCGCACCACCAGCCCGCTGGACGCGGACAGCATCCTCGAAAGCGTGGAGAAGACCGGGCGTCTGGTGGTGATCGACGAAGCCAACCCGCGCTGCTCGCTGGCCACCGACATTGCCGCATTGGTCGCCGAGCAGGCCTTCGACGCCCTCAAGGGGCCGATCCGCCAGGTCACCGCGCCACATACGCCGGTGCCCTTCTCCGACGCCCTGGAGGACCTGTACATCCCCAGCGCGGCGAAGATCGAGGCCACGGTGCTGGAACTGGTGCAAGGGAGGAAGGTGGCATGAGCCGTATCCATACCCTGACCATGCCCAAGTGGGGCCTGTCGATGACCGAGGGCCGCATCGACGCCTGGCTCAAGCAGGACGGCGACGCCATCGAGAAAGGCGACGCGGTGCTGGACGTGGAGACCGACAAGATCAGCAGCAGCGTCGAGGCGCCCTTCTCCGGCGTGCTGCGGCGCCAGGTGGCGCGCGAGGACGAGACGCTGCCGGTGGGCGCGCTGCTCGGCGTGGTGGTCGAGGGCGAGGCCAGCGAGGCGGAGATCGACGAAGTGGTCGAGCGCTTCCAGGCCGAGTTCGTCCCCGGCGGCGACGGCGAGGCCGACAGCGACCCGGCGCCGCAGAAGGTCGAGCTGGGCGGCCGCGTGCTGCGCTACTTCGAGCGCGGCGAAGGCGATGTGCCGCTGCTGCTGATCCACGGCTTCGGCGGCGACCTGAACAACTGGCTGTTCAACCACGAGGCGCTGGCGGCCGGGCGCCGGGTGATCGCCCTCGACCTGCCGGGCCACGGCGAGTCGGGCAAGGCCCTGCAGCGCGGCGACCTGGACGAGCTGAGCGGCGCGGTACTGGCCCTGCTCGACCACCTGGACATTGATCTGGCGCACCTGGCCGGGCACTCCATGGGCGGCGCCGTGGCGCTCAACACCGCGCGCCTGGCGCCGCGGCGGGTGCGCTCGCTGAGCCTGCTGGCCAGCGCGGGGCTGGGCGCGGAGATCAACGGCGCCTACCTGCAGGGCTTCGTCGAGGCCGGCAACCGCAATGCCCTCAAGCCGCAACTGGTGCAACTGTTCTCCGACGCCGCGCTGGTGAACCGGCAGATGCTCGAGGACATGCTCAAGTACAAGCGCCTGGAAGGCGTGGACGCGGCGCTGCGCCAACTGGCCGGCAAACTGTTCGCCGACGGCCGCCAGCAGGTCGACCTGCGCGGCGTGCTGGAAGCCGGCGAGCACCCGGCGCTGGTGATCTGGGGCGAGGCCGACGCCATCATCCCGGCCAGTCACGCCCAGGGCCTGAGCGCCGAAGTCCACGTGCTGCCAGAGCAGGCGCACATGCTGCAGATGGAGGCGGCGGAAGCGGTGAATGCGCTGCTGATGGATTTCCTCGGGCGTCACTGAGCCGGGAACCTCTGACCTTGGGCCGTGGATGGCGGCCCGGCCCCGGCGCCAGGCTGGGGCTTTTTTTGGAGCCAGGTTGGGGGTTTGGGTGCTTGCTGCGGGGCCGGCAACCCTCTCCCCAGCCCTCTCCCAGAGGGAGAGGGGGCCGTCCGTGCCGAGAAAGGTAATGGTTCGCCGGAAACCGCCGAGGCTCCCGGCTAACGCCATAACATCAAACCCTGCCCAACAGTCCCCTCTCCCTTCAGGGAGAGGGTTAGGGAGAGGGGCTCTTAAGCAGGCTCCACCCGCAGACACTCCAAAGGCACCCACCCCGAATCCCCCTCCCGGCAACACCAGACCCATCCTCCAAGAACCCTGCCACCAACCACGCTCTCCCCAACCCCCACCTCCATCTCCCGCGCCGTATAGTCCTCTAGCGCCCGCCCAACGCCCTCGCCCACCCGCTCGAACACCTGAACCGGCACCCAGCCTTCCCGCCCGGCAACCGCGCAGAAGTACCAATCGTCCCAGCCCTCCGGCCCTTCATAGCGCTTCCCCACCTTCAGCATGGCGCCCCTGGCAAAAGTGATCGGCTCCGGATACTCGCTACGGTGGGCCACCACGACCTCGTAATGCATTGCACGCTCCTTCGTCTGCTGTACGGCAGGCGATGGTACGCAGGGCGACCCTCAAAGCGCATCGTGAAAGATGACACCCAATGTAAACCGCTCCCCCCACCACAACCGGCTGACCCCATGGCGCATGTTCACCCGATAGTCCCCACGCGCGCCCCGCACCGGCCGCTGTGAAACGGCGAACACCACGGCATCGCCCTGGCACAACGGCACCACTTCCACCCGCGACTGCATGCGCGGGCGCTGTTCGGTGAGGACGAATTCGCCGCCGCCGAACTCCTCGCCCGGTTGCGACAGCAGGATGGCGACCTGCAGCGGGAAGGCCAGCTCGCCGTACAGGTCCTGGTGCAGGCAGTTGTAGTCGCCCTCGCCGTAGCGCAGCAGCAATGGCGTGGGGCGCAGTTGGCCGGCGGCGTGGCAGCGTTCGAGGAATTCGGCGTGCCGCGGCGGGTATGCCGGCGCCAGGCCCAGGCGCCGTTGCCAGGCGTTGGCGATGTTCGCCAGGGGCGGATAGAAGGCCTCACGCAGCGTCTGCAGCGGCGCCGGCAAGGGATAGGCGAAGTAGCGGTACTCGCCCAGGCCGAAGCCGTGGCGGGCCATGACCACCCGGCTGCGGAAGGGCTCGTCGCGGGCGTACAGGGCGCGCAGCCATTGGCATTGGCGCCGGTCGAGCAGCCCGGGGACCAGGGCGTGGCCGCCGGCGTCCAGGCGCGCGGCCAGCGCTGGCCAGTCCAGGGCGGCGATGCGCTCGGCGAGTGGGGTCATGGGCGGGCTCCGCGGGGCGATGCCGCCAGTCTAGGCGAGCGGCCGGCCACCCTGCGCCCCGATGCCGACTTTCAAACCCCGGGTGATGGGTTCGCCTCCCGGCAACCTGTAGGAGCGGGCCCTGCCCGCGATTCGCGCGCAGGGCGCGCTCCTACAGGGGAATGGTGCGGGTGGCGCAGCGTAGGAGCGGATCTCATCCGCGATCCGCGCCGGAACGTCCGGCCATCGCGGACAAGGTCCGCTCCTACGGTTCCAGGAAGCACGGCTTTTCGTAGGATGGCGTTGAGCGAAGCGATACCCATCACCATGGCCCGATGGGTTTCGCAAGCTCAACCCATCCTACGAAGAGCGCCTCGGCGCGCGGGGCAAGACAATCGCTCCTGCAGGGCATGGCGCAGGTGGGGGCGGCGTAGGAGCGGATCTCATCCGCGATCCGCGCCGGAACGTCCGGCCATCGCGGACAAGGTCCGCTCCTACGGTTCCAGGAAGCACGGCTTTTCGTAGGATGGCGTTGAGCGCAGCGATACCCATCCGACGAAAAGCGCCTCGGTGCGGCGGTCTCTCAGTCGTCGTCGCCGGGGTGGTCCGCCAGGCCTTCCAGTTCGGCGCGCGCCACGGCGCGTTCGTCGAGCTTGCGGCGGGCAGCTTCAGGCAGGTCGGTGTAGCGGATCACCCCGCGCTCGACCAGCACGTTGACCACGTCTTCCAGCACGCGGATCACTTCCAGGTCGGACTGACGCAGCAGGTCCAGCCGGCTGCGCACCTCGGTGCGCGCATCCAGCCACTGCCGGAGCTCCTCGCTCTGGTAGGCCAGGGTGTCGTTCATGCCTTCGAAGGGCTGGCTTTCCACTCTCAACAGATTTCCTTGCCCATCGCGTTGTACGTAAACCATGCGGGTCGACCTAACCGTCATTGTCAAGGGGTACGAACGGAGCCTTCCTGTCCGTCGTCTGCGAACTGGGACCGTCGATCGGCCCCAGGGTTCGGCGCAGCTTAACAAGGTCGGCTCAAGAAAGCAGGCTGACCACCGCGAAACGGCTCAGGTTGGCCTGGGCCACCACGGTCTGGGTCACCGCCGCGTAACTGGAGCCGCTGTCGCGCACCAGGTTGAACACCGACGCCGCGTAGTCCTGCGCCCATTGCTGCTCGTCGCGGTCGGCCTGGCGGGCGAGGAACTCGCGGATCTCGCCCTGGCGCTGGCGCAACTGGTCGCGCAGGGTGCCGATGCGGTCCAGCGCGTCTATCACCTGGTCGAGCATCTGCCGCAGCTCGCGCTGGTCGCTGCCGGCCAGGCTCTGCGGCAGGTCCAGCAGGCGCTGCTCGCGGGTGCGGGCGGGGCTGGCGCGGTCCTTGGCGAAGCGCTTGCCCTCCCCCTGCACGTTGAGCTGGCCGCCCTGCTTGCGCCAGTCGGCCTCGGCCATGGAGAAAGTCAGCCTGCCGTCGGCGTCGAGCTCCGCGCGGATGCCGCTGGACGCCAGGCCGACGTTGAAGCTGCGCAGCAGCTGCTGGTCGCTCATGGCGTCGTCCAGCACCACCACGCCGGGTTCGCCTTGGGCGCGTCCGGTGTGGAACAGCAGGGTCTCGCGGCCGCCTGCGCGGGCCTCGTCCGGGGTGGCCAGGCCGTCGATGGCGAAGCGGGTGCGCGCCGCTTCGTGCAGGTGCAGGTCGAGGTTGGCGTCCAGCCCGCCGGCGCTGCGTTCGCGGCGTTGCGCCAGCAGCTCGGCGGCCTGCTGCAGCGGCTGCTCCAGCTGCTTGCGGTTGCCGCCCTGGCCGCTGCCCAGCTCGCGGCCCAGGCTGAGCTTGAGCTGGTTGAGGCGCTCGGCCAGCTCGCCCAGGTAGCCTTCGGCGCTCTGCATGGCGCTGAGCTGCTGGTTGAGCTGGATGCTGAAGCCGGCGGCCTTGCCCGGGCTGCGCTCGCCAGTGCCGGCCGCGCTGCGCGCCGGCTTGCGCTGGCGCAGGGTGCGCTCGCCCACCGCCGCCGGCGCCTGGCGCGGCTGGCCGTCGATGGCGGTGACCGCCGGGAACGGGTTCTCGACCTTCATCGCGCCAGGGTCCTCAGAGCAGGCTGAACAGCGACAGGCCGTTGACCGTCAGGTAGGTCTTCTGCGTCGCCTGCAGGGCCAGCTTGTAGTTGCCCAG
>Ga0180219_1002330_pt1 | contig 11393 bp, 8 predicted proteins | sample eDN3rd30CBELigMG_FD_151338 | JGI IMG/M metagenome (GOLD analysis project Ga0180219, IMG submission 151338) | Enriched Miracle-Growth compost microbial communities from Emeryville, California, USA - eDNA 3rd pass 30_C BE-Lig MG (version 2)... ...
CCGGCAGGTGTCTATGCCGCGCTGCACCGTCAGGGCATCGCTGACCGTGGCGTCATCACCCTGTCGATCCTCGGCTTCACCGTGCCATCTTTCGTGCTTGGCCTCGTGCTGGTGCTGATCTTCTCGGTACAGCTCGGCGTATTGCCGTCCGGCGGCAGCGATACGTGGGTTCACGGTATTCTGCCAACCCTCACCATCGCCATTGGCGGGACGGCCGTTCTGGCACGCTTCTCACGCTCGGCCATGATCGAAGTGCTGGGACAGCCTTATATCCGCACGGCATCGGCCAAAGGCATCAGCTGGAGCGATGTGGTGTGGAAACACGCTTTGCCCAATGCGTCCGTGCCGATTGTCACCATCGTGGGCTTCATGGTGGGCGCGCTCATCGCCGGGGCGGTGGTGGTCGAAACCATCTTCTCATGGCCCGGCATTGGTCGCCTTCTGGTGGTCTCAGTCGCCAATCGCGACCTCGCCGTGGTGCAATGCCTGCTGCTGATTATCGCGAGCTGCATGGTGATCTCCAATCTCGTTGTCGATGTGCTCTATGGCGTTCTCGACCCGCGCCTGCGCACCAAAGCCGCGCATTGAGGACACTACAATGACCGATACCGCCCTTATCCCTGCCCCCGCCGTCAAGGCCCCCGCGCTCATCACTCGCCTACGCACCTCCATGCCGATGAGCGTAGCCTTTGCCTGTTTCTGGCTCGCGCTGATGCTGTTCGTCGTGATCTTCGCGGATTATCTGCGGCCCTATTCCATCACCAAAATGGACCTGATGGCGCGGCTTGTTCCGGTGGGATCTCCGGGACACTGGCTCGGCACCGACGAGTTGGGCCGCGATGTCTATTCGCGGCTGATCCAGTCGATCCGCGTGTCGCTGGTTATCGCCTTTGGTGCGACGATCCTTTCTGCCGTCTTCGGCACCTTACTGGGTTTTCTTGCCGCCCGCTTTCGCGGCTGGGTCGAACATATCGTGTTGATGCTGGCCGATTTTCAGGCCGCCCTGCCCTTTATGGTTCTGGCGCTTGCAGTGCTCGCCTTCTTCGGCAATTCCATGCCGCTGCTGATCGGCCTGATGGGTTTCTACGGCTGGGAGCGTTATGCCCGCATCGCGCGCGGCCTTGCCATTTCCGCCGGAGCGCAGGGCTATGCCAGCGCAGTGGTGCAGCTTGGCGCAACACCGTTCCGCGTTTATTTCCGCCACATCCTGCCCAATGTCGCCTCGACGCTGATCGTCTCGATGACGCTGACATTCCCGGAAATCATCCTGATGGAATCCGGCCTTTCCTTCCTTGGTCTCGGCGTTCAGCCGCCGGAATCATCGCTCGGCAACATGGTCGGGTTCGCGCGCGAATATCTGACACGCGCGCCATGGATAATGCTGGCTCCGGCGCTGGTGATCGTTCTCACCACACTTTCGATTTCTCTTCTCGGGGACTGGCTTCGCGACAAGCTCGACCCAACCGTTCAATAGGACATACAGACATGAAAAAGATCATGGCCCATCGCGGCGCGCGCAATCTTTGGGCGGAAAACTCGCTCACCGGCTTTCGCAACGTTCTGGCTCTCGAAATCGACAGCGTCGAGTTCGACCTGCACCTGAGCGATGCCGGGCAGATACTCGTCATTCATGACGCATCGCTTGACCGCACCACCACCAGTTCAGGTGATGTGCGCACGCTCGATGATGCCAGTCGCCGTGCTGTCCGACTGAAAGACGAACAGGGCACCGTCACAAGCGATCACATCCCGACCTTTGAGGAAGTGCTGGACGTTCTCGCAACGCGCCCAGATGTGCATCTCTATGTCGAGTTAAAATCCGATGCCGATGGCAAGCCCTATGAAGGTCTCGTGGAAAAGACCGTCGAAATCATTCGCGCCCGCAATATTGGCGACCATGTGGTGCTGCACTCCTTCGACCGCAGTGTGGTCGAACGTTGCGCGGAAGTTGCGCCAGAAATCGGCCGGCTGATTTCGCTCAACGCGCAATGGGTGGAACGCAATGGCGGGCTGGAGAACTTCTTCCGCAGCGTGGAACCTCTGGTCCGTTATGTTGGCGTGCATCACGAATTGTTCGAAGCCGAATTCGACCACATCACGTCGCTGTTTCCCAATGACCGCCTTGGCGTCTGGACGCTCAACGACCGCGCGCTGATCGACCGCTGGATGGAGCGCGATGTTGCCTACATCACCTCCGATAGCCCCGATCTGGTGATCGCGTCGCGTCTGGCGCTGGCTGAAGCCGCAGCCTGAAAGGCGATACAAGTACGGCTCTGCCTGCACTTTAGTCCGGAGGCGAGGCAGAACCGCTTTCATCCCATGCCATCCGGTCAATCCAGGAAATTGATTATGTCCGACCTGCCGCTTCTCGGCGCAGCCGTGCCGCTGTCCTATCTCGAAGAAAATCTCGATTTCATCCTGTCGGAAAACCGCGATCTGGAGATCCAGGATTTTGTCCATGTCGCTCTCCTGAAGGCCGACTGGAAGACACCTGCAAGGCGCATCAAGACCCTGCTTGATGGATATAAGGGCCGCCTTGGCATTCATGGTCCATTCTGGGGTCTCAACTTTTCCAATCAGGATGAAGACATTCGCAAGATCGTCACCCAGCGCTATCTTCAGGGACTGGAGGTTTGTGAATTCATCGGCGCCACGCAGATGGTGATCCACAGCCCTTATAATTTCTGGACCTATAACAATCTCGACAATTTTGTCGAAAGCGGCCAGCAGATCATCGACTACGCCCATGAAACGCTGGCGCCGGTCGTCAACCGCGCCGAAGAAATCGGCTGCACGCTGGTGATCGAAAATATCGAGGATATCGACACCGATGCCCGCTGCCTGCTTGCAGATAGCTTCCAGTCGTCGTCGGTTGCGGTTTCGGTCGATACCGGCCATGCCCATTTCACCTATGGTTCGCTGGGCGCGCATCCGGTCGATTACTTCATCCGTCGTGCGGGCAACCGCCTGCAGCATGTTCATTTGCAGGACGCGGACGGCCATGCGGATCGTCATTGGGGCATCGGCGAAGGCACCATCCGCTGGCATGGCGTTTTCGCGGCTCTGGCTGAACTCGAAAGCAATCCGCGCCTGATCCTCGAACTGCGCGACAAGAACAAGATCATGCCATCGGTCAAGTTCCTGAAGGATGCAGGTCTGGCGCGATAAGCGTCCCGCTCATGCTTTGAGGGCTCAACCTGCCCTCAAAGCGCTTTCAGCCTGATACACAAACCCGCTGTTCCGGGGCAGTCAGCTTCATCAGCATCACTCCCAGTGCCGAAAAGCGCCCCGCCGCAATTCCGCAATCGCTGACGCCAAAGGGTGCGCCGCTGCGCCCCTCTGTTGCAGAAAAATCGCAAGCCGCAGCGCAATATCATTGAGGGCTAATTTAATGAACTGCTTATAGTTGACTTTTAGAGTCAATTTTATAGTGGAGTCTCATACTCAAATTTGCATCGCCGGATCGGGGGAGCCGAGCGACGCAAGATCGTTGTTCGAGGGACATCCATGCCGACTCCTGCTCTCCGCCTCCCGCTACACTTTGCACTCGCCAGTTCCACCCTTCTCGCCTCCACCGCCATCGTTTTTGCGCAGGACGCCTCGCAGCCTCTGGTGCTCAACACCGTGACCATCGAGTCGCAGAGCAACGATACGCTGGTGCAGGATGGCTATGTCGCCAAGAAGGATCGCGACGGCACCAAGATCGACACGGAAATCGCCCGGATTCCGCAGTCGATTTCCGTCATCACGCAGCGCCAGATGGAAGACCAGAAGCCGAACACGCTCAACGATGCGCTGAGCTATACGGCAAGCGCCAATCCCAACAATTACGGTTTCGATACGCGCTATGACGCGTTCTACCTGCGCGGTTTTCCCGCATATTACAACGGCATGTTCCGCGACGGCCTCCGCGTCATGAACGGCCCTTCCGCATGGCTGAAGGCGGAACCTTACGGCATTGAAGGTATCACGGTGCTGAAAGGCCCGGCCTCGTCGCTCTATGGCGTCAGCGGCCCCGGCGGCATCGTCAATGTCGTCACAAAGCGCCCGAAGGACGAAGATTTCCGCGAAGTGGAACTGCTGTTCGGCAACCATAATCGGTATCAGGCTGCCTTCGACGTATCCGGCCCCGCCAATGACGAGAAGACCTTCCTCTATCGCATCACCGGCCTTGGCCGCATAAGCGATACCGAACTGCCCGGCTATCCCGACGATAAATATTACATCGCGCCAGCCTTCACGCTGAAGCCGGACGAAGACACGAAATTCACGGTTCTAAGCGAGTTTTCCCGCTCCAAGACCGGTGGAACGGCGGCCTTCTACAATCCGTCCTATGGCGAGGTTTCGGATATTTATGAGGGCGACCCTGCCTATAACGACTTCGTTCAGAACCAGGGCCGCATCGGCTATGAGTTCGAACATCGCTTCAACGACCTGCTGACCATCCGCCAGAACCTGCGTTACAGCGATGTCGATGCCGATCTCGAATATAGCGGCCATTACACGACAGCAGGCAGCACAGACCTGTCACGCTACTGGGGCCATTACACCGAGCGGATGAAGAATTTTGTCGTCGATACGATGGCGCAGTTCGATTTCGACACCGGCCCGATGACCCATAAGGCCATTGCTGGCATCGATTATGGCTGGTCGGATTATAACGCCTATAGCGGCCTGTCCTATGTGTCCGTCGAGGACATGCGGGCCCAGGACGTGCCCTATTATGGCGGGCAGAAGATGAATCAGGTCGGCATTTATGCCCATGACCAGATCGAATGGGATAATTTCACCCTGTTCGGCAGCGGCCGTTATGACTGGGTGAAAACCAACACCACCGATGTGGATTATTCGGAAAGCGAACAGAAGGACAGCGCCTTCTCCGGTCGCGTCGGCGCAGCCTACAAGACGGAATGGGGCTTCATCCCCTATGTGAACTATTCCACCTCGTTCTCGCCCAATATCGGCTTCGTCTATGACGATATCGCCAGCGACGACAAACATGTCGCCAAGCCGACCATCGCCACGCAAAAGGAAATCGGCGTCAAATACGAAATCCCCGGCTACAATGCCGTAGTGAGCGCCGCTTTCTTCGATATCGATCAGGAAGACGGTGTCGTCCTCGTCGCCTCGGCAGATCGCAATAAGCAGCGCCAGCTCGATCTCAACTCGCGTGGCTTCGAACTGGAAGCCAATGCCACGCTCGATAACGGTCTCGGCATCATCGCGTCCTACACCCATCTGCGCGTGAAGATCGAAGGCGGCACCGAAGGTACGGAAGGCAACGAGCTTTCTGGCACGCCCAATGACGTGCTGTCGCTGTGGGGCAATTACAAGATCGAGAACGGCGTGCTGGCTGGCCTCGGTTTTGGCTCCGGTGTGCGCTATGTCAGCTCCAGCTATGGCGATGACGAAAACACCTTCAAGAACGACTCGCGTGTCATGGTGGATGCGGCGCTGTCCTATGACTTCAGCTATCGCAATCCGAAGCTCGACGGCATGCAGCTGCAAGTGAATGCGAAGAACATCTTCGACAATCGCGATCCGGTCTGCACCGCTGGCTATTGCTACCAGCAGGAAGGCCGCCAGATATTCGGCAGCCTGCGCTATCGCTTCTGATGACGTCGATGCAGAAACAGGCCGACCAGCCGTCACCGACCGTCGCGCCAGCCCGCGTGTTCCTGACGATCAGCGGGCTCTATGTGGCGCAAAGCGTCATTGGCGGCATCACTTGGTCAGGCTTGCCTGCCATCATGCGCGACAGCGGCGTGCCGCTCGACCGCATCGGCCTCGTTTCGCTGATCATACTGCCATGGGCGCTCAAATTTCTCTGGGCGCCCGCAGTGGAACGTTTCCGGCTGCCGCATAGCGGTGCCGCCCGAACGGCAACCATCATTCTGGGCGGCGGCGCTGTCTCGGTCATCGGCCTCCTGATCATCGGGCTTATCGACCCATCACAGGTCTATCCGCTTCTCGGCATATTGATGCTGATCGCCTTTGCAACGGCCACCGTCGATATCGCCTGCGACGGTTATGCCGTGCAAAGCCTGTCGGAAGACAATTACGGTTGGGGCAATGCCGCACAGGTCGGCGGCGCCTATCTCGGTTCGGCGATCGGCGCCGGATTGTTTCTCGTTCTCGTCGGCGCATTCGACTGGCATATCGCCATCTGGACAATGGCGGTTATTCTGGTGCTCCTCGGCCTGCCCTTCGCGCTTTTCGCCCGCAAAGGTTCCGTCGCGGAAACACGCCCGCATGTGCCGTCGCTGGCGGCAGCACTGCGACGGCGTGATATCCGGCGCGGACTGGCGGCGGCAGCGGTCTATGTCATCGCACAGAAGGCGGGGCTCGCAATGCTTGGACCCTTCCTGATCGATAGCGGTCTCGACCTCACCACCGTCGGATTGCTGAACGGTGCCGGAAGCATGTTTGTCGGCCTTGCCGCAGCACTTGCCGGTGGCGGTCTGGTGCGCGCCTTCGGCATGCGCAAGATACTGGCTGTAGCGCTCTTGCTTCAGGCGCTGTGCTTCCTGTTTTTCGCCATACATGCCGGCGACAAGACCGCCAGCGTGCAATTGATCGCGGTTGCGATTATCAGCTCATCCGGTGTGGTAGCGCTGGGTTTCGTTGCGCTTTATGCGCAATTTATGCTGTGGTCTGACCCGCGCCAGGCAGGAGTGGATTTCACGCTGTTCCAATGCATGGATGCGCTGATCAGCATGGCGGGCGGTGTGGCGGCGGGTTATGCCGCCCAGTATTTCGGCTATGGCGTCTTCTTTTCCATCGTCGGCGCCCTTGCGCTGGCGGCCATCCCCGCAATGTGGGCGCTCTGCGCAACCCATTTGCGCGGCCGGCCTTGAAACGCGGCACCACCGGAATTTTTTAAAGAAAACCATATTGATAAAATCCAGCTCTGCCATAGCTCTCCGTTAGCTTGGCCTGATTTATCGTTTGCTTAATAGCGAACTTTGGATCTGGTCGCGGTGTAGATCAAATGCGTATCGCGGGGATCGCATGAAAAACAAACCTTATTGAAGAATGAGCCGGGACCGCTTCGCGGCTCATCGGCTCTTTAAAAAAGAGAGATTGATCCACCACAACCGGCGCATGGCTTAACTGCCATTGGCGTCCAAGGAGTTTTGCGTAATTTAAATATATATCAAGCATCCTGCGCAGTACGAGAAATATTTTTGAATATGTTTAACTGATTAACAGCAAAACTATGTCTATTCGATCTATTTTAATTTAAAAAATTATTGACTTTATTTTATTTACGCTAATATCACTTACTAAAACCGCATCGATGCATTTGATAAATAATAATTATACCATTGATCTTGATCAATGACGTGAGATTAGCGATCACATCATTGTCTGTGAAATTTCGTTTCATGCTCATAATCGCGCACGATTGGAGAATTGCATGGCCGATACGCAGAGTGGGCAAGTCACGGCAGAAAAAGAGCCGCACAAACTGACATTGTTTCCTTTGATTGCGCTTGTGTTGGGATCGATGATCGGCGGCGGCGTCTTCAATCTGCCATCGGATATGTCTCGCGCGGCATCGCCGGGCGCAATCATTATCGGCTGGATCATCACCGGCATCGGCATGTTGATGCTGGCGCGGGTCTATCAATCGCTCGCCAATCGCCGTCCCGATCTCGATGCCGGACCTTACGCCTATGCCAAGGCAGGCTTTGGATCGTTTATCGGCTTCAACAGCGCCTGGGGATACTGGCTCAGCGCCTTTCTCGGCAATGTTGCCTATGCGGTGGCGATCTTCTCGGCCTTGTCGTTCTTTTTCCCAGTTTTCGGCGATGGTTCCAACCTGCCGTCGATCATCGGCGCGTCAATCTGCCTTTGGCTGATCCATACGCTTGTCCTCTACGGCATCAAGCAGGCGTCATTCGTCAATATCGTCACGACGATTGCCAAACTCGTGCCGCTCATGCTGTTCATCCTGATCGCCATCCTTGCTTTCCATTGGGACAAGTTCACCTTCAATTTCTGGGGCCGTGGTGAGGAAGCCACACTTGGCAGCATTACGCACCAGATCAAAAGCACGATGCTGGTGACGCTGTGGGTGTTCATCGGTATTGAAGGCGCCAGCGTCTATTCGGCCCGCGCCGCCAACCGCAAGGATGTGGGCCGCGCGACCGTGATCGGCTTTCTCGGCGCACTCGGCATCTATGTGCTGGTATCGCTGCTCTCGACCGGGTTGATGAGCCAGCCGGAACTCGCCGGGCTGAAAGTGCCCTCCATGGCAGGCGTCTTCGAGCCGCTTGTCGGTCATTGGGGCGCGCTGCTCATCAATATCGGCCTTCTGATTTCAGTGGGTGGGGCTTTCCTGTCCTGGACCCTGCTCTGCGCGGAAATCCCATTTTCCTGCGGTCGCGACGGCACATTTCCAAAGTGGTTTGCGGTCGAGAACAAGAACGGGTCGCCAGCCAATGCGCTCTGGGCAACGAACCTCGCGATTCAGTTCTTCCTGCTGCTGACCTATTTTTCCGAAAGCGCCTACCAGTTCTTCTACTTCATCGCATCGGTCGCCATTCTGCCGCCTTATGTGTTTTCCGGCGCTTTTGCACTGAAACTCGCGCTCAGCGGCGAGACATATGGCGCCAACAGCAAGTCGCGACGGCGAGACCTGTGGGTGAGCCTGATAGCGACGCTCTACGGCGTCTGGCTCGTCTACGCGGCGGGACTAAGCTTTCTCCTGATGTGCACGGTGCTCTTCGCACCCGGCATTCTGGTTTACGCGAAAGCCCGCAAGGAACATGGAGAACCGATCTTTGAGGGACATGAAGTTTGGATCGCGGCAGGCATAACCCTGCTCGCCCTCGTCGCCATCTATCTGATGTGGACGGGAGTTATCACCCCATTCTAACGCATTCATCCACGGGAACGATCTTTTGCCGGCTACCGGAAAATCTTCCCGCCCAGATCACCCTTTCAAACAGGAGCATCGAGATGAGACAATTTGGAGTGCATTCGGAAGTCGGCAAGCTGCGCACAGTTATGGTTTGCAGCCCATCGCTCGCCCATCAACGACTGACGCCAGCCAATTGCCATGACCTTCTGTTCGATGACGTGATCTGGGTGCACGAGGCCCAGAAGGACCATTTCGACTTCGTTCTCAAAATGCGGGAGCGCGGCGTGGAGGTTCTGGAAATGCAGGACCTGCTCGCCGAAACGCTGGACGACAAGGAAGCACGCCAATTCGTTCTCGACCGGCGTATTCTGCCCAATCAGATCGGGCGCAATGTCGCCAATTCCATGCGCCCCTGGCTGGATGAACTGCCATCGAAAAACCTGGCCCAGTTTCTCATCGGCGGCGTGGCCGTTTCCGACCTGCCGGACATATGGGGCAAGGAACTGATGCTGGACGTGCTGGGCGGTACGGAATTCATTATTCCGCCGATCCCCAACACGCTGTTCCAGCGCGACTCATCCTGCTGGATTTATGGCGGCGTGACAGTCAACCCGATGTTCTGGCCAGCCCGTCAGCCGGAAACGCTGATCCAGCGCGCCATCTACAAATATCATCCGGAATTCAAGGACGGCGATTTCAAAATCTGGTGGGGCGATTTCGACACCGACCACGGCAACGCCACGATGGAAGGCGGCGATGTCATGCCCATCGGCAATGGCGTTGTGCTGATCGGCATGGGCGAACGCACAACTTATCAGGCTGTCGGTCAGGTGGCGGAAGCGCTGTTTGCCGCCAATGCCGCCACCCGCGTCATCGCCTGTGTGATGCCGAAAAGCCGTGCGGCCATGCATCTCGATACGGTGTTTAGTTTCTGCGACCGCGACCTCGTTACGATTTTTGGCGAAGTCGTGGACCAGATTCGCTGCTTCAGCATTTATCCGGGCGACGACGGAAAAATAGCCGTTCGTCCCGAAACAAAGCACCTGCTGGAAGTGACGGCGGAAGCGCTGGGACTGAAGAAACTGCGCTCGGTGGCAACTGGCGGCAACGCCTACGAAGCCGAGCGCGAACAGTGGGACGACGGCAACAATGTCGTCGCGCTGGAGCCCGGCGTGGTGGTTTCCTACGACCGCAACACCTACACAAACACGCTGCTGCGCAAGGCGGGCGTTGAAGTCATCACCATTCGCGGTTCCGAGCTTGGCCGTGGTCGGGGCGGCGGGCATTGCATGACCTGCCCCATATGGCGCGATCCGGTCTGAGAACCGGACTTCCATCGCAACATAATATAGTTTTGGAGACGTATCATGAGCTTTAATCTGCGCAATCGTTCCCTCCTCACGGTGCAGGATTACACGCCACGCGAATTCCGCTTCCTGCTCGATCTAGCGCGCGATCTGAAGCGCGCCAAATATGCCCGCACCGAGCAAAAGCACCTGTCAGGCAAGGAAATCTGCCTCATCTTTGAAAAGACCTCCACACGCACCCGCTGCGCCTTCGAGGTCGCCTGTTCGGATCAGGGCGCCAATGTCACCTATCTTGACCCCGCCGGATCGCAGATCGGCCACAAGGAATCCTTCAAGGACACGGCGCGTGTGCTGGGGCGCATGTATGACGCCATCGAATATCGCGGCTCATCGCAGAGCGGTGTTGAAACGCTGGCCAAATATGCCGGTGTGCCGGTCTATAACGGCCTGACCGATGAATATCACCCAACCCAGATGCTGGCCGACGTGCTGACCATGTGGGAACACAGCGACAAGCCGATACCCCAGATCAAATATGCCTATGTGGGCGACACGCGGTCCAATATGGGTCATTCGCTTCTGATCGTCGGCAGCCTGATGGGCATGGATGTTCGCATCTGCGGACCGAAGGAACTGTGGCCCGCTGACGAATATCGCAAGATTGCAGAAGACCTCGCCGCAGCATCGGGCGCAAAGGTCACCATCACCGATGACGTCAAGGCGGCGGTCAAGGACGTGGACTTCATCCACACCGATGTCTGGGTCTCGATGGGCGAAGCGAAGGAAGTCTGGGCCGAACGCATCAAGCTGCTGAAGCCCTATCAGGTCAATGCTGCGCTGATGAAAGCCGCAGGCAATCCGCAGGTGAAGTTCATGCATTGCCTGCCAGCCTTCCACGATACCGAAACCGTGGTCGGCAAGCAGATTGCCGATCAGTTTGGCATTACGGACGGTCTTGAAGTGACTGACGAAGTGTTCGAATCCCACGCCAATATCGCATTCGAACAGGCGGAGAACCGTCTGCACACCATCAAGGCCCTGCTTGTGGCAACGATTGGAGATTGAGAATGCGCATCGTCATCGCATTGGGCGGCAATGCCCTTTTGCGGCGCGGCGAGCCGATGACAGCCGAAGTGCAACGCAGGAATATCCGCACCGCTGTCGAAGCCATCGCGCCGGTCACCAAAGACCATCAGGTCATTATCACCCATGGCAAT
>Ga0180219_1002331_pt1 | contig 11393 bp, 17 predicted proteins | sample eDN3rd30CBELigMG_FD_151338 | JGI IMG/M metagenome (GOLD analysis project Ga0180219, IMG submission 151338) | Enriched Miracle-Growth compost microbial communities from Emeryville, California, USA - eDNA 3rd pass 30_C BE-Lig MG (version 2)... ...
GCGATTTCGTTTTCGCGGTGGCCAACGTGCCCACGCACCCACTTCCATTCCACCTTCATCCCGCGCGCAGCATTCGCCAGGCGCTGCCAGAGATCGACGTTGCTCACTTCCTTGCCGGTGGATGTCACCCAGCCCGAGGCGAGCCATCCCCTCACCCACTGGCTCATGCCCAGTTGAACGTACTGGGAGTCAGTATGCAGGGCTACCTTGGCCGAGGTGGCGTTGGCAATAGGCTGCACGGCTTCGAGCGCACGCAGCGCCGCCGTCATTTCCATGCGGTTGTTGGTGGTTTCGGGTTCAGCCCCTGAGAGCCGTAACTGCCTGCCGTCGGCGAAACAGATGACGGCAGCCCATCCGCCCGGACCGTTGGGGTTCTTCAGTACGGAGCCGTCGGTGTAGATGTTGATGGTATCCATAGCCGCTTGACCTTCTCAGATGGGCTTTTGAATGACTACGATGCAACGCTCTCCCAGCTCGCGCTCCACCTCCTGACCACGGTAGCCTGGCGCACCGTCGCCAGGCATCGCCTGGTTTTCTCGAGCATCTGCGTACCCGCGGTCGTAGGCAGAGCGCACGAGATCCTTGATCTGGCGTTTGGCGTGGTGCGAGAGCGCTTGTGCCGCGTTGCCCTTGCCGGCCGGCGCGGTGAGCGAGAGGAATTCCTCGCGCGACATTACGATCCGAGAAACCGGAATCTCGTTGCCGCTTGCGAACATCTCTCGCATGTGGCTAAGCAGACTCAAAGCGGCCTTCAATTCGTCTTCGGTACGGGGGAGGTTCACGTTTTCCCTTCTGTTGAGATGAAAATAGCTATTTACTTGTTTATGCTATCAAATTCGTAGTTTCAGAAACAAGGCTGCTGAAGTCCCTTGTTTTGTGTTTCGGCGGATTGCTAGGATGAATTCACGATTCATTCCGCCAATAATCACTAATGACGATAACCACCGCAGCCCCTGCCACCCCCCTCACTGATGAGCAATGTCTACGCGCGATCATTCAGCACTGCCACTGCTTGACGGTGAAGGTGAATCCCGAGGATCACAACCAGGTCATTGGCATGGTGATCGACATTCGGTCCGAATCTATGGCCCACACGCGGGTTCAGCGTGATGTCAAAGCCGTCCTCCATAAATTCGCCCAGGGGCTTCAAACCACCTAAGGTTCAACGATGAGCATCACAAACAACAACCCGCCGGTTGAAAACCGGACGCTCAGCACCAAGCCCGTCGCTGCGCCGGCCGGTCTGTGTGCGGAGCCGTCTGAATGCCGTCACGCCCAGGCATTCTCAGCTCAAATTGTGGAATTGCTAAAGGACGCTCGGCATCGAATCGCGAATTTGTCCCGATCATCCAGGCCGTTCGATGATCCTCTGGATGGCCCTGTACTGCGCCGACTCGATTCAGCAATTGCTGTCTTTAATGGAGAAGACAATGGATAGGCCGCTGCGCGTGATCGCCGCTATCCAGCAGCAAGATTGGCGTACGTTGAAAGTAGACGCACTTGCAAATGAGATTCGACGACTTGATGGCGATAACCGCCTGGGCGCTGGCGCCCTTGCCGAAGCGCTGATGCCTTTTTTGCTTGCCAACTTTGCCCAGTCCGCTCAGCAAACCATGAGTCTCAAGCAAAGCAGCGAGCCGATTCAGCACCATACTCTTGCTTAGCTATGACCATTCGAATTAACAACCAGGGAGTGGCGGTAGACCATTCCTACACATACCTTCCGATGCACATGTGCCCCAAGCACACCACGGTGCAGCTCCTGGGTGCCGGTGGCTGCCAGACCCGCGGGGCCTGGGACGGCAAAAATCCTTTTTGGATTGGCTGGGCTCCTATGCCCAAAATCGATAAGGCCATCCTCTGCGGGGAGAAGTCCGTTGATGTGGCCGTGGCGGAAGAAGTTAAGTTGCCATACCTGGGCTAGCAATCGGTTGGCCTGCTTCCACTGCGGTCGCAGGCACGGCTCTACTCAGGATTTAGGGCGCTGTCGCTGGCTTGCAAGGTCCAATTGGGCCAGGACGCTGGTGATGGCACCGAATTCCTCACATGCCTCCGGGGTTCCTGGAATCCCAGGAATCTGGCCGGCATGGCGTTGTAAAGCCCGTCGCCGCGCTGCAGCCTCGAGCTCGACTTCAAAGCGTTGCGTATTTCGCCTGCCGCGATCCTTATTGGATTCCTCGCCTTCTCCCTTGTCCCCGGTTGGGTATGCCGGGGAGGCGGGCGTCACCTTTCTTGCTGAGCTTGGTAGCGTCGACATCGTGTAGACCTTAGGGTGCGCAGCGTCTGTTTGCGCGTAACCCCATTGAATTTATGCAGCTCATATTGATACCATGATTTCACACTTTCGTTATCATCCACAAAGGATAAATCATGGCAAAACGCATTGTCGCCTACGAAGCTATCGACGGCACCACGTTCAAGACCCAGGCTGAAGCGGACGCTCACGACGCGAAACTGAAGTCGCAGGAAAAAATCCAGAACCTGGTGTCCAACATCATGGACGCATCGCAAGTCATTGGCTTCATGTCGGACGACGATCGCCTCACGCTCGAAGGCGAGTTGAAAGCATATCTGTCGGCGAACGGGCCGGCGGTCGTGGAGGCCTTTGCCTCCGCGCCCAAGCGCAACCGTCGCACCAAAGCTGAAATGGAAGCTGCGCGCGCCGCAGTTCAGGCACCCGCTGAAGATCCCGCCCCGGTGCCGAACGGGCAGCTGGCCCAAGAGCCTGCGGCATCGTCGAATCCTCAGCCTGAAACACAAGCCGAAGTCGCTCACGCAGTCCCTGGATCGCCCTTCCAGTTCAACTCCACGGCTGTCTCCTAAGCCTCACATCCCCTCTGTGCACGCCCGCGGCAAGGTCCGCGGGTTTCTCTTCTGGGACGCTGATGAATTCCGACCTCGCCCTTGACCTGTCTGCATCAAACGGCACCAATGTGAGCCACATCGAGCGATTCCAATCGCTTCAGTCAGGCCAGTATTGGCGAGCGACTCGCGAAATCAGCCGCGAGGCCATTACCGAGGGGATGGTGCTGCTGATCCAGTCCATCCGCTGGGTCGAGGAAAAGCCCCACACCATCATCTTGCGCTCTCACCCGACCGTGATCGACAGACCCCAGACAGTCAGGTGGGTCGACGAACATGGGGAGCATGAGCGCACCGCGAAGTTCACCGAGCACCGGATTCTGCTTGATGATTTCCTGGAAGGCTTTGAATTTGAGCCTCATGCCAAGCAATATCGGGATCGCGAATTGCAACTGGCACAGGCGCAGGTGCAGCAACTGCAGGCCGAGCTGCTGACTGCCCAAAGCAATCCCGAGGTGATGGCCGCAGTTGTTCGGTTGCGCCTATCGTCCCCTGACGACGCCGTTGAGGGTGCGCCTGGAAGCAGCTTGGCAGTGCAGTTTGACCCCTCAGATGTGGCACTGGCCACAGGCCCGGTTAGCCAGGCACTGAACACTGAGCTTACCGAGTCCCGGATCGACCAGCTCCGCAGCGCCGCCGTGCAGCAACACAGCCTGGCTGCGGCCAAGGCGAGCTGGATTCAGGAAAAAACCAAAGAAATCGGCCGAGCCATCAGCGCAATCACACCCTTTTTTGAGGAGCAAGCCGCTGCCGCCTTGGCCAGCACCGAGGAGGTGCGCGAATACGCCTTGAAGCTGTCCAAGGGGATCGAATCGCTGGATCTCTATGTCGGCCGAGGGGTAACAGTTGAGACCATCACCACGGGCGAGTCCGCTCCTGCGGAAGAGCCGCTCACCTTTGTGCAGAAGAAGCTCTTCATGTGTGAAGAGCTCGCCATCTGGGCGGATGTCGGAGACACTTTCGATTTTGAAGACGAACACATTTTCTTCGATGCCCTAAGGACCAAACCCGCATTGGTCGAACAGATCTTCCCGGCCAAGCGCTGTGTGCTATGCATGGCGGTGACCCGCGACGACGTCAACTACAAAGACGCCTTTACCAGTGCCGAGCGCAATGCAGAGAACAAATCCGTGTTTTTGCTCGTGCGAGATGGAGATAACATTCACAGGGTTTTCTCCCCCGTCGAATCGCATCGCTATTTCACGCGGCTGTTCCCGAGCGTGGAAGAATCAGAGGCGAGATTTACGGGTATCGACGGCACGACGATCAAGTTCGAGGATGTTGCCTACACCGATCATCTGGCTAAGCATGAGGCGGCAGCCCTGCACTACAAGCGTTTGCTCATCCTCGCATGCGGCCTGGATCACCGTTTAAAGCTCTTTGGACATTTTTACCCGGAAAAGTGCGGCTTTGACTTCGTGTCTCTGCAGTTTCAGGTCGATTATTGCCGCTTCATTCATGATGATGACCAGCATTCGATGCTCCAGGGCAAGCCACTTCAACCGCTTCAGGAGTGGATCGCCGAGTGCAACAAATATCTCACCTCCGGCTCTCGCGTCATCTGCAATTGGCGCGCGCTGATGAATCCCGATACTGCACCAGGAGCCTGCACGCCCACTCGGGACAGTTTCATTTTGGATTACAAGCCAGGCAAGCGCTTTGATATCTGCAAAGCAACCAAGTCGGGGGCGGACCTGGTGGTTGAGGTGCCCGTACGTGGGTACACCAATCGGGGCGAAGAACGAGAATTCAACTGCCGTGTGAACCTCTCTGCCTACCGATATGGCTACTGGAGGTACGAGGATCTGGCATTTCTATGCCTGGACACGGTGCGTGAGGAAGATTTGCAAGCTTACATGCGCTCGCGCGAATCCCGTCGAGATCATGTCTTCTATATTCGTCTCTTCAAGCATGCTTTGGCTCATCTGCAGGCTGAGCGCAGTGAAGAGCTTGGAACGCGTCAATTGATGCGTGAAGCCCTCATCGATGGCGGAGTGTGCGACGCAGAGAAGATCGATACCGTGATCGATGAAACAGTACGGTCCTGGCGAGCTGCCAACAGGGGCGCACCTCTACCACGCGCCGAGGGTGGGCATACCCCGCGGCAATGGCCGTCAATCCTTGACCAGATGTACATCATTAGCGGCAATGGCAAAGAGTCCACATCGATCGTCTCAGAAATGCTCCGCCCGCTGGGCATGGCCCCGCTACGGCTAGTCTCCAACGGCAAGACAGGCCTTGCCGTCTATGCGACGCCTGCCCAGCCGGATCGGGACGATCGGCTATTTCCTCACGAATGGGTAAAGCGAATTTCTCTGCCGCTCAAAAAGGGGCGGCTTCACCTAGGGGCTGTCAAGGATGTGAGGCTTTCATCGGCCATTGCATCCGAGGTGACCATTCACGAGTGGCCGGCAGCACAAGCATGGATGCAGATCAGCCCTAGTTCCTTTGAGTCCTTGGCCAGTAAGACCAAACTCATGGCCCTTTGCGAAGGCGCCACCGAGAAATTGCTGGCTCTGCGTGGCCCTATGCATGAGGACGCATTTGAGCTTCTTTTCAACGAATGGCGCAACGCTCGCTACAAAGCCAATCGCAAGGGCAAGTTCGTATCCAACCCGGATCTGTTTGTCCCAGTAGGCATGCTAGCTCAGAATGATGGCAAGAAGCTCAGGCTGCTTGGGATCGGCTCTACCGATGCGCACGCCATTTTGTACAAGCTCGCCCCCACAGAAGACGGCAAGAAACGCGTAAAGCACGCCTATGTCTCGATCTATTCGAACAAGGAATCGGCCCGGATGCGCTTTGAAGAGTCAGTTCAAGCCATCTCCAATTGGGAGCTGCTAGAGGCGGAGCTGCCAGGACCAAAATCTGAGCTGGGGCTCTTCACGCACGCCAATCTGAATGTGAACAGTGCTACGCCAAGCCGTTACCGCGTGGAAGAGGTGGCAAGCCCTTTATTGGGTGACGACTTTCAGGCTCTCGCAAAGCAATGGGAAAAGGACCAAGCTCGGTACTGGATTCATCCGAGCGTGGCAAATCAGGATGGAAGCCTGGGTGTCGACAAGACGCTGGGTATTGAGCTGCCTCAAGATTTTCGGCCTGTACGTGTGTTTGATGTGCGCTTCACTGAAGACAAGGTAGGCAAGTTTTCGTGGCTCATTACAGAGCCTGACGCCAACTCATCCGATCTCTTCAAGCAAGGCTCGTATAGTGCCAGGCTCTTCCCCACTATCTGCGCAGCTCGCAAGCACATTGAAGTCAGTGCGGCCGGTAGAGCCGCGGGCACCGAGTTACGCCTGCACGAAACTGTTGGGGCTGAGCCTGCCGTGCTGGCAAGGTTTGATCTACGCTAAATAAAAGGCCGGCATCGTAGCCGGCCTCCGTACATGCCAGGGTGCTCGCGCGCCCTTATCTATCTCGCTCACTTGGTTCGATGCCGGCGTCCATCGGCACATCGGGATTGAACTCGAAAAAAAATTCCATCCAGAGGCCTTCGTTTCCCGTGTCCATGCTGAGGGGGAACATCTCGGGGTGTCTGGCATGGCACTCCCGATACTGCGAGGCAAACTGTTCCACCTGCGTCTTCAGCTCAGCGATAAACTCGTCGAGGCTTTGTGCCATGCTTTTTCCTTTGATTTGAATCGGCAGCTAGATCTGAGATGGGGCCAGGATCAGTTCTGACTCAGTGGTAGCCACCACTCGAAAGATTCCGGCAGTCATCCGAGAGCCAGACACGCTTGCCTCCAGGCGTGCGGCGCAAGGCTTGCCCTGAAAAGTGATCCACGTCGTTCGATCGCTTCTCCATGAGGGGACGAGGACTGATGTGCCGATACATACCGCTGACTTCCGTTCAGGCGGGCGCGCCGGCACGGCTTCTTGTCGAGCGGCCAGACGCAAGGTGCAGAGTACGCGCCCGAGAAACCCTCGCCGAGGCTCACTGAAGTTCAGATCTTGGTGAAGCGAGAGTTCCATGAAGAAATGCCCTGATTTGTTATTCTGATTTTATTCTATCAGTTTCGCTGTATTCAACCAATTTCGTTTTGGGACCGTCTTTTGGGTCAAGCACGGTTGGCCCTGCGCAACAACAGCGATAGACTGAATGCCCCTATCCTGCACCTTGATACATTTAAGTGGACATTTCCGGGCACTTAAATGCACCCTCCTCCATGAAGATTCGCCTGCTTTCCGATCTGCACATCGAGTTCTACCCGTTTGAGATCCCCCGGATGGGCGATGACCTGGACACCGTTTTGGTGCTCGCCGGTGACATCGGCACGATCCAGCGGCGCTCTGAGCTGGAGGCTTTTCTACGTCAAGCTTGTCTGCAGTTCCGCGCAGTCGTCTATGTGCTGGGCAACCATGAGTATTACCACCACTCCTGGCCGGACGCTCTGAAAGATATCCGAGGTTGGGCTCTGCCAAACAACCTCTATCTGATGGAGCGAGATGTGATCGAGATCGATGACGTCGCATTTCTGGGGGCGACACTGTGGACGGACTTCGACGGTGGCAGCCCCATGTCGATGATGCGCTGCATGCAGGGGATGATGGACTTCGAAGTTGTAGAGTCCTACGGCGGAGAGCCCGGGGCGGCGCGACTTTCGCCTATGCAGATCCTGGAGTACCACCGTCAAACGGTCTCCTGGCTGTCCGAAGCGATGCAGCATGCGCGCGTGCGCAACCGTGCTGTTGTCGTTGTCTGCCATCACGGGGTGAGCCACAGATCAATTCACCCGAAGTACGCGAGCAGCCCTCTCAATGGCGGGTTCGTAAGTGACCTGGATGGACTATGGCAAGAAGGCTCGCCAGATCTGGTGCTCCATGGACATGTGCATTCGAGCTTGCGATATGAGATCCCCACCCGACTGGGTGCGACTCAGGTAGTTGTCAATCCCCGCGGCTATACCCAGCAAGAAGACACCCAAGAAAACGGAGCATTCGATCCGCGTCTGCTTCTTGAAGTGTAGGCACTTGGCAAGCTGGCGAGCGAGCGCCTCTACACCTTCCCTCGCGCCACGTCGATTGCCGCCAGGAAATCCTTGATGTCCGAGGTATCGGAGAGCGCTCCAACACACTTGCGCAGTGCATCTCCAGGTAGGTTCCTGAGCAACCATTCTAGGCGATCGACCATCTCCTGGGACGACTGCCAGGCTCGATATCGTTGCAACCCTCCTTCTGGCGCCTTTTCTGTGTCGGCGCGGCCCAGTTGCGCATCTAACCAGGCCTGAACCTCGCCCCCTGACCACATCCTGCGCAGATGGGCCGGGAAGCGCAACCTGGCCGGCGACGTCGATTGCTTTGCCTCGATTGCGCGCGGCACCGCCACACAAGGCTTACAGTCGCGATACTCGAACATGACGCAACAGCGCTTACAGTAGGTCTGGCCCTTATATTCGGATAGGGTGGACGCCACCCAGGGTCCATGCCCCACCTCCCGCTGCTCATTTCCCTCCAACATCCGGAGATTCAGGGCAACGCCGATTGCTTCTGGCAGCGGCAAATCGAAGAATTCATTGGGCAGGCCTGCCTCATGCAGTACTTTCCAGCATTCTTGAGTTACGCCTTCCGCGGCTACTCGTGTTTGCACGGCTGGCTCCTGGCCAATTCTGCTCATCGTTTTTCTCAGCATTGTTGAGCGCATGCTTGGCGCTTGCGACGGATTACAGCAGCAAGCTCTGCGCGGTCTACCTCCATTGCTCCAGCCTTCACTGCCAGCGCCCGCTTACTCAGGCAAATATCGTAATGGCTGTGCGGGGTACCTGCCTTCTGGTGCCAGCGTCGCGCAACGCCGATGCGAGCGGCCATCGAATGCAGTTCCAGTTCTGAATCCGCAAGCATGTGACACATAACCATGCGACCGTACACCGCTCGCATGGTGTCCACATAGACAGCCATGGCCTACCCCCTGGGCGAAGGCGGTCGTTCTGAGGAGGAATCTTCAGGTTGCTGTCCCGATCCTCGGCAACGATCCAGCAGACCCTGCGCGGCAGCCAATTCGTCGTCATAAGCATTATCACCGCTTGCCACGTGCAGGTGCTCCACAAGCCTTGCAACGGTCCTCACCAGTTCGTCGTGGTGATTCACGCATCGGGCCACATGCTCAGCAATAGGGCCCGCATCCGCGGCGCCTGGTGTGCCGGCGGCTGGGACAACGAGCTCGCACACGGTAAAGCCCTCTTCGTCAAGGAGAAACCCTCGTTTGCCTTCAACGTGGTACTGGATAGATGAAAGGGTACTCAATTGCAATTCTCCGTTGCGGTGGAGTCTGGTGGCGCTGCAGATTCCGAGGCTTTGACCTGATCTGCCTAGATTTCGTATGTCGTCATTATGGTATCAATGTAGTAATCGAAAACCAATGGCTCGCACTAGGTATTTCGGTTTTATTATTTTATCATCTTGTGATCAATCAACTAGCTATCGAGAACCGCCATGCCTCTTGCGCCGCTAATTTACAGGTCCACATCCAATCAACTTGCCGTACGGATTGCCAACGACATGGTGGAACTCGCCTCAATTTCCTCACCCCAGGAGTTGTTTGAGGCACAGATCCTCATTGAGAGGGTGTCCGAGCATCTCGACAATTTACGCGCCATGCGGCACTGCGCTCTTGGCTTTCAAGATTTATTTGAGCAGTTGCCATGGTTGCGCTCTATCTCTTTGGAGGCTACTTGCGTGCCAACCGTTGAGGACGGGGCTTCCTTCAACCTTCATGAGCTCTCGGTAAGTGCCGTGACCATTGAGGCGGCGCTGCTTGACGCTGACGAAGACACCGTGGCTCAGCAGCTCGAATACGCAATGTGTTTTCAGTCCTCGGAGCCTCTCCTGTATGGATTCAATGCGCCGCCAATTTTCAAGGACGAGCTTTCCATTCTGTACAGCGCAATGGACACGTCTGGCGAAGGAGACGGAGACGCCATCAGCCAGACGGTACTGCGCGAGCAGGTGATCGACGCCAGTGACGTGGATGAGATGGCCGAGCGGTTGTTCCCCGAGAAGTGGGCAGTCACCGCGCAAGCCCTGGGGCTGCCATACAAGGGCTCGGCGCCCCGGGAACGGCCTCGCGCATGAAGAGCAGCCCTTAGGGTGCATGGCGGTCGTGGATGGAACGACGAGGCTGCGGGCCATAGGTAAACGACAAAAATACCTTTGATTTACAAGGCTTTTCTCGCCTTCAAATCCACATCTCCCTTCTTACACTAACGGCTCACCGCCTGCGCCCTCGAGCGCGAGCCTTCCCCCGCCTCCTCAAGCGACCGATGGTGCCTTGCCGCCATGTGTAACTCATGTTGTGTGTCCGCCCCCTTCTCGTTTGTTGTGCTGGCTTCCTGATAGCCGGCTGCGCCACGTCCCCTTCTGTTCCCCCTAGGCCCCTCGTCGTTCGACAACCTGCTCCCAATCCCATTGAGGCCAAGCGCACCGAAGTAGTCATGGTGGCGCTCTCCACCCTCGGCGTCAGATATAAGTGGGGTGGCAACCATCCCAAGGAAGGCTTGGACTGCAGCGGCCTGGTCAATTACGCCTACAAGAAAATCCACGCCAAGAAACTGCCTCGGACCTCCCGTGCCCTGGCCAAGACGGGAAGGCCTGTCGCGCGTAAGGATTTAAAGCCCGGTGACCTGGTGTTCTTCAATACCATCCCGAAGCGGCCAAACTCCCATGTTGGCATCTACATTGGCCAGGGCAAGTTCATCAATGCGCCGGCACGGGGAAAGAAGATCCGAATCGACTCACTGAGCAACACCTACTACGCAAAACGCTACAGCGGCGCACGCGCCTTGCTTTAACCGTATTGAAAACCAGGTTGTCTGCCTGGTAGCATGGCTTAGGTATATCTATTTTATTGTTCCGTCTCACTACTCTTAAGCGCTTATACTGCCATGTCCCTGACGGTAAGTTCTGAACTCATTCTCGCAACTAAGACCGAGCATTTGGAGCCCTATCGAGCAAGGGGAACCGCTCGCTATGGCGACAGGGAAATCATGATCGACCAAAGCATCATGTCCGATGCTTGCCTGGAAGATCTGCTTACGGCAGCGCGGTATGTGAAGGACACCAAGACTGCGCGGGCGGTGGAGGCCATCCAAAAAGCCCGTACCGGCATCTTCAGTCAGCCTGTACCGAATTTCAAGGCTTTCTCGCAGATTCTGAGTTTGTACCTCAAGCAGGATCGAATCCGTGGTTGGGTCTTTGTGCGTGAAGCAGACGGCAAGCTATACCCGGAACTCGTCACAAACATTCGATTTGATCCGGGCAACTCAACCCGCAATCAGCACCCTTACGTATACATCCTCACAGAGAGCTATGGCTGCTCAGATAGGGGCACGCATGCAGTTGCCAGGGTCTCGAGGTCTCATGGCTTTGGCCCTCAGTCCGTCTCAAGGAAGCGTGTTGAAGACATCTTGGCAGCTGCTGGAATTTTTGGGTATCCGGATTTAGCTGTTGATCTGCGGTAGATGTAATATTATAAATAAATCGGATTTTAGGGTTGATGGTTAAATAATACAGGGGTGGCTTGATGGCTGGTCACAGAA
>Ga0180219_1002332_pt1 | contig 11393 bp, 7 predicted proteins | sample eDN3rd30CBELigMG_FD_151338 | JGI IMG/M metagenome (GOLD analysis project Ga0180219, IMG submission 151338) | Enriched Miracle-Growth compost microbial communities from Emeryville, California, USA - eDNA 3rd pass 30_C BE-Lig MG (version 2)... ...
CGGATCCCCAGGCATGTTCCGAAGAGCGACGGTTATATCGTATGATGAATAAATGTCAGTGATACCGTCTACCATGGAGTAGACTTCACCGTATGCTCCAGGTTCAGAAGTATAAGTCGGTACCGAGACATCCGGAAATCCAGAAACAGACAAGAGGTTGTTCGTCAAGAAAGGAATAAACGCCTGTTTGTTATCGATTAACGGACATGTCACTGGCGTGCTGCCATTAATCGGGTTGGCCAGACGCGGATCCAAGGTGCAGCGGATGATGCGTTGAATCGACGTATCATCTTTATTAAGCAGAGGAGTGAATTTTCTAACTGTTCGCAAATTCTCTGTAGACATATTCAGCTCCGGACGCGTAAAAAACGTCAAGCCGAAGTAGTCCTTATTAATCGGTACCGGTAAGGGCTGTTGTCGATGATTGATCCCGTAAAAGGATCGAGCAATCACGTCATCGCGTGTGCCGTACTGGCTATCGCCTCGCACATCGTTGACATTATCGCTGGCCGTACCTTTGCCATTCTTATACAGAATCTCAGGCACTGTGGGCCGGTTAAAATTTGAATCTTTTGTATCCATAATCTCAGTAAAACCAGAGGAATTTCAAGATGGCCGTTCCGTTGACTCAAGTCGGTCTGAGTCTGTTTCCGATGCTGCTGGAGACGATCGTCGCTGGCAGCGGTAAGGAAAAGTCTCTTATCCAAGCCACCAAAGGTGCGCGTTTCGAACCGATCGCCTTGGTCGATCGTGACGCTGCGGATTACGAAAACATCAAGGATGTCATGCAGACGATGAACACCTTGTTCACCGGTTATCTGCTGCAAGCCATTCAATTGCATGGTTCTGTCGGTGGTGTAAAGTACCTGAAAGAATTGGAGCAGTTCAATCCGAGCCGCGAACCGTCTTTCGGTGATTTCCGTCGCCGGTTTGCCAATGCCCTGGAAGATTTCGGTGATACGTTGCCAACCCCGTTGGGTAATATGGCGCTTGAATCGTTAGATACCGATCCGGATAAGCGCGCCATGACGCCGGCGCGCCGCGCAGCGTTAGAAGAAGCTGTCAGTGGCGTGCGTCAGATCACCGAAAACGAGAACTGGGTTGACACCAGTGTGAACCTCGCTGTGGGTCGGATGTATAACGTTGATTTTGGCCCCAAAGGCCAATCGGTTTCCGTACCTATCTCCGTGCGTCTGCTTCCCATGCTGGTTCCCAGCGCACGACTTGCTCATATCTTAACCGTCGATTCGAAGAAATTAACTTCTTTGAAGGAACGTTGGTATGCGGCGCGACGCGGTACGATTGGCTATAGCGATCTGTTTTTCATGAAAGATCTGCTCAAACAGTACCGTCGGGAAGGCTTTGCTGATAAGGATGGTCTGTACGCGGCGCTCATTCAACGCAAGAACGCAAACGCAGCCGCTGCGATTACCAGCGGGCAGGCTTCGATGGCGGCGTCTTCGAATATTCTCGTGATGACCACCGATACAGCCCGTTTGATCGAAGAGCAGATCGGGGGTCGACTGCATGACTTTAACACCCGTGAGAAACTCTTTGCCTCCACCGGCCTGATGTTGGTTGCTGTCATCGATAAGATTGGTGACCGAGTGGTAATCTATCACGAAAGCATCTCTCAGGAATCGAATCTGAGCATCCGCGAAGTGAAGAACTCGAGCAAAGACAGCGGTGCTTCGGCGATGGAAATTCTCAAGGCATACATGCAGGGCGCTTCGCCCCTGTAATACCTTGGAGCCCAGGGGGTGGTAAAAATCCACCCTCTGGGTCGTATCTATTGAGTCTAGTCTAGGCTAACAGAGAGATGAAAAACGAAACCTTTATCCAGAACTTGCCGCCCACGATCGGCAAGGACACGATTCTGAAAGAACTGCGCATCGTGCGTGCAGAACTGAATGAGTCGACCATTCCCTCTTACACCACAGCCAAGGATGCGTTCACGGGTGAATTCAAAGACCTCGTGGCCGATCGTTTGGATATCCAGTTTACGCGCTTCTCCGGTAAGCGCGGTAATTTGGTAGCGGTGATCGAAGAAGGCTTACTGAATGTCCAAGAGTCGCTCGATAAAATCGAAGCACTCATTCAGAAGACGTTCAATAAGGAATTGGCCACGGGCGCCATTACCTTCAAAGAAGCCAATGTGCTGCAATATATCGATGTGGCCTGGTTTCTGTCGCGCTATGCGCGCTACCTCTTAATGTATCTGTACGCTGCGGAGTCGGCACAGTTCGAAACGTCGGGCATTAAGTTAAACGAGTCCTTCTCCAAAGCAGAAGTGAAGTGGCTTGAGCAACATATGTCGGATTTCGGCACTGCCTTTAAGACCCTGACGGCGAAGCCGGCTGATGTGATCAGTGATCTGAATAAGATTCCGGATGCCTCGGCTAACGTCGATACGATTCGAGCCTTATCGGTTACGTTAGGGGAGAAGAAGATCGATCCGTTTGAGGTGCGTCACCTGACGGATGACGTGACCAAGACCTTCTTGTACCGGATCATGGCGTATTTCGCCGATCGCGATATTCAGAAGTACAAGCAATCGCAAGAAGAGAAGCGTCTGCTTGAACTGCGTCACCTCTATCTGCTGCGCCAGCGCGAAACGGGTAAGCCGGATACGTTGCTGGAAAAAGAAATCGTCCAGATCGAAGACCGCATCAAGCGCTTGGCCGATAAGATCAAACGCATGGAGGACGCCAATGCCTAACTCCTTGGGTGAATACCAGCTCTACCCGAGGGGTTTTTTAGGCGTACCCCTCGGTACTGGGGTCGCGCGAAAGGTTCCGCCTTTCTCGGAACTGAATAACGCCCTTCAGTACGACGTCAGTATCCTCAATCGCCAAGAAAAGCAACGTCCTGGCAATGCGCGGGTAGAAAAGCTCTACACGGCTTTGACGCGGGGCGAGCGCCATATTGACTCGGCGAAATTTCGAGAAGAACTCTTTGAAGTTTTCTTCAGTGCTTTTGGCACGAGTAACTTCCAGACCTGGTTTCAACTCCAGAAGTACAGTCCACTGTATACAGACATGGCGCATCGGTTCCTTGAGGACACGATTCGGTTCCTTCATACGGGTCGTCGCCAAATCAGTATTCAGAACTGGAGTACGCTGATTAACTATAGCCATGACCTACATGTAGACAAGGGCGATAGTGATCTCGTGAAAGAGTTCTTCGGTATCAGTGATCGCTTCACCACCCGCACCGCTCAGAATCACAACCTGGTCGATATCGCCCAGAAATTCTGGACTCAAGGTGGTCTGACGGATCTAGTTTATACCTTGCACATTCTCTTCGGTGAGATTTAAGGAAAAACTCTCATGCGTCAAGAACCTGACGCGTCTGCTGATACACCATCTCAAGATGACGGTGACCTCGCGAGCAATCAAGAGGTCACCGAAGTCTTGAAGGAAGTCAAGACGCAAATTAAAACAGATGATGACGAGGCGGTCGATAAGGCTGAAGTCATCTCGGGTTACAAGCAATTGGATGCAGCGTCTGAGGGCGTTGAGAAATCGATGGCGGAAGTCGATAAGATCTTCAATAGCTTGGAATCCTTAAGTGACTTAGTAGTCGCTCACGAGAGCTACGGTCACGAGTTTGTGAATCCGCACTATCGACGCGCTTCGATGACGGCGCTTGAGTCGATTATCTTTACGACCGTACAACCCGAGGTCGTTACAGAATGGATTGCTTTGGAAGCGGAGTCCGATGCGGCAGTCGCTGCCAAGCTTTTCGGACGCATGGTGTGGAAAACCGTTCGCGGAACGTTACGCACCTTAATCGAGCTTCTCAAGCAGTTGTTTGCCAAGTTGCGTGAGATGGTTCGTCAGATGATCGCGGTCTCTTCGATTCAAAAGCGACGCGCTAAAGCCTTACAAGGCCGGTTACGCGCGATGCGAGCGACAGCCGATGTGCCGGATCCCGTCATCGAGAATGAAGCGATCGCCATGGCGCTTTACAAGGAGACGGATCTGGTCTCTGTAAACGCCGATGTGTCGCAGTTGCGCTATATCGCCGAAGGCATTTATGGAGAGATCGCAGAGTGGGCTCGAAATCTGGGAAATCAGATTGCGGACTATCTCAATAACGCGAACCTCATCGAAAAACAGATTCCGCCGCCGGTATTGCAACCTCGTATCCCTAATGGGGATTCGTTTGACGTACCCGATCCTGGTGTATTTGGATTGACGGTCAGTAAGTCAATTAAAGTGGTGCGTTCAAACGAACTGCTGGGTAAGACTTACATTCTGACCAAATTACCGCGTAACGAGGACTATAGCCAAGATATCCTCAAACTTGCCGAGACCTATAGTGAGGTCGGTACAGAACTGTACCAAGGCAGTATTGATGTTTCGGATGTAAAAGCATCGCTTCGTGTGCTCTCGTTAATTGAGATCAATCAGATTCTGGAAAATGTCGGTCAAACACTCATGCTGGTCGATAACTACGATCGCGCCGGCTATGTGATCTCAGATATTGAAAAACGAATCATCAAGGGCACAAAGAAAGTCGAAGAAGAGCTCGATCAGTTAAACGAAGGCACTCACAAGGACTTCGTGATCTTTGCTCAGCGCTGCGCGATGGCGGCGCCTCGGATCGTGGAACAACCTGCGTTAAGTTTTAGTCGCTATTATTTGAATTTAACGCGCAATCTCCTAGACTATGTGGAAGCGTCTTTAGATCGCTATCCTCAGTAATTCCAAACCTTCTTTCTCTAAAGAGATCATGAGCACCAATACCAAACCTGACTACGAGTTGGAACTGGCAGAGATCGGTGATGCCGACCCCAAACTCACCAAAGAAGCCCTGAAGTACGTCGATGGCGATGAGAAGGGACTGGATGAAGCCATTGATGAGGCCCAGCTACTGGCCGAACAAATGGTTGAGGCCGCGACTGTCGCTGACAAACTTGTTGAAGTCCAAGCCATCGCTACCGAAGAGCTGGAAGCTGACCGCATTACGCCGGCTGCCGCCAAGATGTTCTCGATCGCGCTTACTGAACTTTACGGCCGCGTTGGTATCGTGCCCGATACCTTAGTGCCCGCTGTGGAGTCCTATGGCGATGACGCTGAAAAGCGAGTCCAAGCGGTTCGCATCTCGCTCGAGTCGATTGACGTCTCGATGCAGCGCATCAATAAGTCGCTCAATATCGGTCTGAAATCGCTCACCGATAAGGTGAGTGGGCTGCTCAAGTCGCTTACCCAAACCACCAACAGCACCATCAAACGCCTGAATAAACTGAAGGCACGGATTGAAGCCGGTGAACTGAAGTTTGAAGGTACGGGCGAAATCGAACTGGGTCAGTACGATGCAGCCGCACTGGCGCGTGCCGGTCAGATCAGTCAGAACCTGGATAAGGATCTGCGCGATCTGTACGCAGTCTACCAAACGGGTACGCAGTTTAGCACCAAGTTCGTGGATAACTATTCGGAATCCATGAATGACCTGGTGAGTCAGTACAAAAAGGGTATCATCGAAGACGTGATCCTGCCCTACACGCCCCCGCAGGGTTTTGAGAAGGTGAGCGATAGCGAAGCCACGCGTAAGCGTTTTGGCTTGACTGGTCGTATGGCTAACCAAAAGTTCTTCGACTTCTACAGCTCGGGTCCCGAACTTGGTTCGTTTGAAGTCCAAGTGGTGTTGCCCAAGCCCGAGTTTGCCAAGAGCAAGGGCGCGAGCAAGGTCAATACCAATCTGATCAATAACTTCGGTCTGCGCTATCGTAACCATGCAGGTGATGTCAAGGCTGGCACCATTAAGGCCATCGGTAGCAACGAAGCGACCAATCTCTTGAACCTGGTGCAGACCATGGCACGAGAACTGGATCAGAACCGTACGTACAAGATCTTCCGTATGTTCGGTGCCGAGCGTGATCGCTTTGACAAGGCCTTGCTCGCTATGCATCAAGCTGACGCCAAGAAGATCCTGGGCCTGTTCTCGGGTAAGGACAACCGGGCACAGTACCGCTACGTGGCCTCGGTGGCAACCATGGTGTATTACTCGCTGAATCAACAAACGGCGATTAACTATCGCATCGTTCGTGTGTTAAACGCGATCCTCTCTTACATCGAGAAATCGGCCACTGAGGCCTAAGCTCGTCTTTAAAAGATTGGTAGTGCGACAAACGCACTACCGGTCCCCTTTAAGGAGAACGCTTCATGCGTCGCATTAAACTGGCTCACCTTCCTGCGTTGGAACAAGAAGACGTCACCGCACGTCTGAATGCCGCGCTGGATGATGAGCGCAAGCAAAATGAGCAAATCAGTGCTGAACTGGCTCAACAGCAAGAACAAGGCAGTCAAACCCAGCCTGTGATTACTGAGCAACAAGTGGTGGTTCCGCAAGCTGATGGCGCCGGTAACGCCACGTCGCCCGTGCCGCCCAGTGATCCTGCATTGGATCCGAACAATCAGTCGGCTCAAGCTGCCGATCCGATCGGCACAGGCGATCCGGCTCCGGCTACAGTGCCTCCGGTGGCGCAGACCGTGCCTGGCGGTGATCCGGATCCTATCTCGGGTCAAGCCCAAGCTGTGGGTGATGCGCCCAATACGGACACGGCCGGCGCCGTTGATGCCGCTGAAGCAGCAGCCGCTCAGGCCGCTGCTGAACTCGCGCAAGCCAATGAAACGCAAGCGGCAGCCAATGTCGATACCGCCCCGGGTGAGATCACTGAAGCGGTAGCTGCGCCTCTGACGGTAGAAGAAGTCAATACGCTGGTTAATTCGGGTAAGAGCCCCGAAGAGATCGTAGAGATCTTAAAGACCCGTACGGTCGAAGCAACTCCTGCGGTTAGCGATCCGGCCGCCAATGGCGCGACGGGGGACCTCACTCCCCAGACCACGCTCACTGAAGCTGGATCGGCCACGACCGATGCTACGGGCGCCGCTGATGCGGGTAATGCAATTCCGGATGCCAATGGCGTACAAGCCGCCGCCGGCGCGGGAACGCCGGATCAGGTTCTGGATCAAGCAGGTAATGTGGATCCCACGGCCAGTGATGCGCCCACCGCCCAAGCTGCGGAAACCACACTCGCTTCGAGTGCCGATCCGGCTACCACCACGGACCCGCAAGGCGAAGTCAATGGTGCAACGGCTAAAGATCCGGGTCAAGAAATCGCTGCGACTTCGGGGGCTGCTGATGGTGCCAGCGCGTCGGCCGCAGGCGCAGTCGATGCTGATGCTGATCCTGGTACGCAAGATGCAGCGGCTGGCGCGATTGATGCCACACAAACGACAGAAACGGCGCCTGTCGTAGACGCCACGGGCGAGCAGGTGGCTACTGCCACGGTGACAAAAGAACCGGATGGTGCTACCCAGGACGCAGGTGCTCCTACGGGAGAAACCAACGGTGATCCGACCACGGTGACGGGAACGACACCCCAAGCGCCCGAAGGTCTGACCACGGGTGAAGCAAAAGAAGTGGCTGAAGGCGCGCAAACCATCGAACAAAGCGAAGCCGATGAGGCTGCTAATGCTACGGCTGCTAATGCCGACGCAGATGCAGAAGCCGCTGCCGCAGCAGCGGGAGTGGCAGATGCTGCCGCTGATGCGGCGACTGCTACGGCAGCGCAAACGGGTGCGCCCGAAGATGCCGCAGCAGCGGCGCAAGCTGATACTGCGGCCGCCGCCGCAGATGAAAGCGCGAATGCGGCCGCCGCTGCTGCGGCACAAGCAGACGCCACGGCTACAGGAGAGGTGACTACTGAACCTGCTGCATCGGAAGACACTCCGGCAACCGATCCGACTCAGACTGAGACGGGAACGACGACGGACCCGCAAGGCACTGACACCGATCCTGCGGCACCTGCCACAGATGAGACCAATCTGAATGGTGATCCAGCACCCGCTGAAGATCCTACGGCTACAGGAGAAAACGGTGAAGCCGAAGAAGTCGTGGATCCGGACGCCAATCTGAACGAAGAAATCGAGAAGATTGATGAAACCGAAGAAGAGCAGACCGAGATCGAAGACATGGTCGAGGAAGCTTACGGGGTATCTGATCGTCTTGGTAAAATCGCCGAGATTGTCGAAGACGTGATGCAGGAAGATGAGAATGGCATGAGCGAAGGCTTGGCCAAGATCGTCTCGATTGCTACCGAGTCGCTTTACGAACAGGTCGGAATTACGCCGAACTACCAGCTCATGGCTCTGGAGAGCTTTGACACGGAAAATGCACGGAACCTCGCCAGCGCGATCGCCTTGGAGGATATCAAGGAGAACGTACAGCGCGTGGCGTCGGCGATTGTCAAGGGTATCCAGCACCTGATTCAGTTGATCACGGAAACGATCAAACGCCTGATTGGTGGTGTCGCTCTGATTAAGCGCGACATTAAGAATCTGCGCGAAGCGGCTAAGGCTGCGAAAGAATCGGGTAATGCGCCGAAAGCCACTGCCTTTGAGGCAGAGCGTCTGGTGCAGTCGCTGCGACTCCGTTCGGGAGTGGATGCCAATCCGGAAAAGCAACTGTTGGCTGTTCAGCGGGTAGCGGTCTCGGTCTTTGGTGAAGTGCGTGACTGGTCGACGGAAAGCGCTAAACTAATAGACGATGCCTTTGGTAATTACATGTTTTCTGCCAATCGAACGCGCATGGATTTCACCATGCCGGCGATCAAACCGATGCAGTTTTCTGCTTTCCGTGAAGACAAGCAAAACTATCCGAGTCTCAACGAGGATGAGCGGATCGTGGTTAGCGAGGAATTGCCGGGTAGCAAGGTCGTACAAATCACTGGTCCTGTCGCGATGGATCCGTCCTCCACGGTTTACACCCGCTTGATGCTCCAAATCCTTGGACAGAAGCGCATGGGTGGTAAATTGATCGACAGCGTTCATAACGACGATGTGGTGGATAAGGAATTGACCACCATGACGCCTGACCAAGTGATCGCCTTCTGCGACGAAGGCGAGAAACTCGTAAAGGCACTGGAGATGAACAAGAAGGTGATGGATGAGAATGTTAGTTACTTGAGAGGGTTAAAGCTCGTCAAAACCGTTGGCCAACTGTCATCTAGCTTCTCGTTGGAAGGTGAGATTTTCCGTGCTTACTGGGGTGTGGCGCAACTCTTTGCCGAACCTTCTACTAGCTTTGCTAAGTACATAGTGCGGATTCTGCGCGACTACATCTCGTACAGCAAGCAATCGCTCGCTCAGTACCAAACCTCGGTACAAACTTCTGGGGAACGCGGTAACGGTCAATTGGCTGCTGCGTAATGGGAATGAGGGGAGGCTTGCGTCTCCCCTCACCTATTTTATAGTAGCCCAAAATCCCTGGGTAACTAACCTGAATCTTTCCAAGATAGTGTAACCACTATCTCGAACAAACTTCCTCAACATCTGTAGGGAAACATTCAAAATGCGTATGCGTAAAGGCCTCGTGGCCGCTATGGAATCCGAGCAGAACACGCTGCCCGTGAACGACACTGATGAGCTGGTTGACCCCAAGCCGGGTGACCCGCTGGTCGAGTCGAAGAAACCCGAAGTCATCGAATTCCCCGAAGGCGCTGAAACGGCTGAAACCGAATTCCTGGAAGCCGCCAAGACCGAAGGCGAAGTCGCTGCTCTGGAAGAGCAAATCGAAGAAGGTCTGGACGCCAACAGCGCGCTGGATCAGCTGGCGCAAACCGTGGAGCGGGCCAACGAGAATGGCGGTCTGGATCCGGTCGCGGCCGACCTGTTGAACCAAGCCCTGGAACACCTGTACGATCGTGTTGGTATTCCGACCCGTGCTAATGGCGGTGTGCAGCACGTGCCGTCGCTTGAATCTTTCGGGGGTACGTCTTCGCGTATTGACGCCGGTCAAATCGCCCTGGAAGACATCAAGGAAAACATGCGTCGTATTGGGTCGGCAGTGGCCAAGACCCTGCGTGTGCTGATCGAGAAGGTCCGGGCTTACATCACGCAGTTGCTCGATGCCACTGAGCGTAATAAAGCACGTATCGAAAAGACCCGTGCTGCGGTAGAGAATTACGCACCGACTAACAATGTCACCACGGTGGAAAATGCCCGCGTCGCGAGTCAGTTGTCGGTCGGTACGTCAGTGCCTACCAATCTCGCTCAGGCACTTTCGGAAGTCGAAAAACTGGGGAATTATATCTTCAACGGTAACCTGGCCATGACCACCGAAGTGGGTAAGAAATATTTGGCGTTACTCAAGCTTGCGCCGAATTTGGAATTCGATGTTCTCATGACTCGAGTCGGTGAGCTCGCTCCTGATATGATCAAATTGGCCCCGGAGAACCAAAGCCCGCTGGTCCAGGACGTGACGATAGCCGACGGTTTGACAACTGGCTACTCTCCGGTGCTGTTGGGTAATAAGCGGTTTGTGTCGGTGGTCCCGGAAATGGGCGATCCGCAAGTCTTTACCCGCAATATCGCTAAAACTCGTTTGAGCATCGAAACGGTTGAAGGTGGGGCTCCCGCTGAGCTGAAGGTGCTAAACAGTCAGCAGATGAAGCAAGTGTTGGATGTGGTGGGTAAGATCACCGAGAGCGTGCTGAGCTACCGTGGTAAGCAACAACAGATCGACAGTCTGAAGATGCAAATGGCAGGTGCGGCCACCGGTCTGGATACGGCCATGCAAAAGACCACCGATGGCACCGAAACCATGATCTACCAAGCCCTGGCCGGTGGTATCACGGCGGCTGTGAACATGGTCGATGCGGCGCCGCGTGAGTTCACCAAGTACGCGGGTCAAACGGTGAAGGCTGCGCTCGATCTGATCGAGCTGTCCATGAAGGCGGGCCGCGAAAAAGCAGGTGAAGGCGAACAGCGTCAAATCGCCGCCGCGTAACCAACCTGACAGTCGTAGGGGCTACCGGGACCTAATACGGGTTCTGGTAGCCCCTATACTTCGAATTTTTAGGAGTCAACATGTCCCGTCGTTCTCTGGGCTTGGTGGCTGCGATGGAATCGCTTGACAGTGATTCGCCTGACGTGTCCATTTTGGTTCCGGCAGCGCAGCAACAACCCGAACAAAAAGCTACGATTGTCGTCGAAGTCTCGGTTTTGCCCAATGGGGCTGAACTGGCTGAAAATGACATCATGGAAGTCGAAGAAGTCAATCGCGATGCCGATGAGTTGGAAGACCAAATTGAAGGCACGCTGGTAATCCGTGATCGTTTGGTCGACATGGGTGATACGGTGGAAAACGCGATCGCTGAACAAGACGGCCTGTCCGATAGTTCAGTGGAAGTGTTGACATCGGCCCTTGAGCATTTCTCGGCATACCTGGGTGCGGCGAAGTTAAAGGTACCGGCGCTGGAAGACTTCCAGGGTTCTTCGGCCCGATATTACTCGTCCAAAATCGCACTGGAATCGATTCAGGAAGTTGTGAAAAAAGCCACGGAAGCCGTGATCGCTGCCATTCGCAAGGCGCTTCAGTATTTG
>Ga0180219_1002338_pt1 | contig 11384 bp, 10 predicted proteins | sample eDN3rd30CBELigMG_FD_151338 | JGI IMG/M metagenome (GOLD analysis project Ga0180219, IMG submission 151338) | Enriched Miracle-Growth compost microbial communities from Emeryville, California, USA - eDNA 3rd pass 30_C BE-Lig MG (version 2)... ...
AGCGCCTGCGGCTCCTTGGCGATCTTGTCCATGCAGAGCGTATCGAACTCCTTGTTGATGAATCCGGCGCGCGTGCCGTCGAGCTGGTGCGACAGCCCGCCGGTGCCGACCACCAGCACCTTGAGACCTTCCGGATAGGATTCGATGGCGCGTCCGATGGACTGGCCGAGCTTGAAGCAGCGTGCCGCCGACGGCAACGGGTGCTGCACGGTGTTGATCGAGATCGGCACGATCCGCACCGGCCACTCCCGGCCCGGCCACATCAGTTGCAGCGGGATGATCACCCCATGATCGACCAGCATATCCTGGCACATGGTGATGTCGAACTCGTCGGCGACCAGGTTTTCGATCACATGCCAGGAGAACTTCGCGTCGCCTTTCACCGCATGCGCGACCGGCAGGCCCCAGCCTTCGTCCTCGTTGCGGTATTCATCGGCGGCGCCGACTGCGAAGGTCGGCATCTTGTCGAGGAAGACGTTGAGCCCGTGGTCGTTGTAGAACACCACCATCACGTCCGGCTGGTTCTTGCCGAGCCATTCATGCACGGCGTCGAAGCCGCGGAAAAACGGCCGCCAATACGGGTCATCCTGCAAATTCTTGGCGATCGCATTGCCGATCGACGGCACATGGGTGGTCGCAACCGCGCCGATGATTTCCGCCATGACTATCTCCCTGCGTCCGCGAGCTTGGCCTTGAACGCATCCACGCTCATGCCGGTCTGCTGCGCGCCGATGTCCTGCACGTTAAGACCCAAAATGCCCGCCAGCTTGGCGAGGTAATAGACGTTGCCGCCGGCCTCGATCATCTTGAGCACATTGCGCTCCTTCACCGCCTGCCGCTGCTGCGGGTTGAGCCCGTAGCGCGCGCAATAAGCGTCTTCGTCGGCGACGAAGGCGGCGCGGTTGGCCGGATCGTTGAACGAGAAACACATGCGGTTGAGCGCAAAGCCCTTATGGGCCTGCGCGCCGTCAAACAGCGTGGTGCCTGGAATGTCGTGATGTTGCATGGACCCCGGTCCTCCTGGACTGGAACTGCTTAACGGTAGCAGATGCAACAATCGGCGAACTTGACCTAGGTCAAGTCCCTTGAGTCAAGTCGGGAACCCGGAGAACGAAACGCGAAAACGGCGGGCTTTCGGCCCGCCGCCTCAGTTCGCAATCCGCCGGACGACCGGCCGGATATCTCGTTAATTGTCGAGGAAGCTGCGCAATTTGCGCGAGCGTGACGGGTGCTTGAGCTTGCGCAGCGCCTTCGCCTCGATCTGGCGGATGCGTTCGCGCGTCACCGAAAACTGCTGGCCGACTTCCTCCAGCGTGTGGTCGGTGTTCATGCCGATGCCGAAGCGCATGCGCAGCACGCGCTCCTCGCGCGGGGTGAGCGAGGCCAGCACGCGGGTCGTCGTCTCGCGCAGGTTCGACTGGATCGCCGCGTCGATCGGCAGCACCGCGTTCTTGTCCTCGATGAAATCGCCGAGATGCGAATCTTCCTCGTCGCCGATCGGCGTCTCGAGGGACAAGGGCTCCTTGGCGATCTTGAGCACCTTGCGCACTTTTTCCAGCGGCATGCCGAGCTTCTCGGCCAGTTCCTCCGGCGTCGGCTCGCGGCCGATCTCGTTGAGCATCTGCCGCGAGGTGCGCACGATCTTGTTGATCGTCTCGATCATGTGCACGGGGATGCGGATGGTGCGCGCCTGGTCGGCAATCGAGCGGGTGATCGCCTGCCGGATCCACCAGGTCGCATAGGTCGAGAACTTGTAGCCGCGGCGATACTCGAACTTATCGACCGCCTTCATCAGGCCGATATTGCCTTCCTGAATGAGGTCGAGGAACTGCAAGCCACGGTTGGTGTATTTCTTGGCGATGGAGATGACGAGCCGCAGATTGGCCTCCACCATCTCCTTCTTGGCGATGCGCGCCTCGCGCTCGCCCTTCTGCACGCCGGTGACGATCTTCCTGTATTCGGTGATCTCGACGCCGGTCTCGCCGGCGAGCTGATGGATCTGCGAGCGCAGGTCCTTGATCTTGTCCTTCTCGCGCGCGACGAAATTCTTCCAGCCCTTGCCGGCGAGCTTCGAGACGCGGTTGAGCCAGCGCGGATCGAGTTCGGAGCCGACATATTGCTTGAGGAAGTCCTCGCGCGCGACGCCGTAGCTCTCGGCAAGCCGCATCAGGCGGCCTTCGCTCGACACCAGCCGCTTGTTGATGTCGTAGAGCTGCTCGACCAGCGCGTCGATGCGCGCCTGATTGAGCCGCAGCGACTTCACCTCGGCGATGATCTCGTCCTTGAGCTTCTTGTATTTGCGTTCCTGCGCCGGCGACAGCGACAGGTTCTTGAGCTTGTTCTCGATGTCCTGGTCCTGAAGGCGGCGCAGCCGCTTGTAGCTGTCGGCGATGTTGTCGAACGCCTCCATCACCTTCGGCTTCAACTCGGCCTCGATCGCCGCGAGCGACATGGAGTTCTCCATGTCGTCGTCGTCGAAATCGCCTTCGGCCTCGCCCTCGGCTTCGCCGTCGGGCTTGTCGGCATCGGCCTTGAACGGCGTCGGCTTCGGCGGCGCGGCCGGCGGCGCCGCGGTCTCGACCACAGACAGATGCGGCGCTCCGGCGACCGGCGTGGCGGCGGGCTGACCCGCGGCGGCGGTGATGCCGCTCTTGGCGTCCGGGCCGGCATAGGTCGCTTCGAGATCGATGATGTCGCGCAGGAATACCTTGCCGTCGTTGAGTTCCTCGCGCCAGATGATGATCGCCTGGAAGGTCAGCGGGCTTTCGCACAGCCCGGCGATCATCGCCTCGCGGCCCGCCTCGATGCGCTTGGCGATGGCGATCTCGCCCTCGCGCGACAGCAATTCGACCGAGCCCATCTCGCGCAGATACATGCGCACCGGATCGTCGGTGCGCTCCGAGGGCTCCTTGCGCTCGGTGGTGGCGAGCGACTTCGGCTTCGATTCGACGAGATCGGTGCCGGTCTCCTCCTCGTCGTCGTCCTCGTCCTTCTCCTCGTTCTCGTCCGCCTCCTCGTTCTCGATGACGTTGATGCCCATTTCGTTGAGCATCGCCAGCGTGTCCTCGATCTGCTCGGAGTTGACCTCCTCGGAGGGCATCACGGCGTTGAGCTGTTCGTAGGTGACGTAGCCGCGCTTCTTGGCGCTTTTGATGAATTTCTTGACCGCGGCGTCGTTGAGGTCGAGCAACGGCAACGGCGACTCGGTCGTCTCCGCGGCGTCCTTGTCGGCCGTGTCCTTTTCCTGTTCCTTGACTTTCGCCTTGCTCGCCATTCGTACTCTCTCTTCCCTGACGCGGCCGTCTGGCGGCGCTGCGGATACGGGCCTCCGGCCGGCGCCGGATGACGGACAAGGGCAGCGCCCAGGTGAAGAGCCCCGGTCTGCCCCCGCGAATCGATCGTCGTTACTGTCATGGGCCTGCGCTTAAGGCCCGATTAACCCTGCCTCACCGACTAACCCTGCCTCGCCTGTGGCGCGTGCGGACGCTTGGCGTCCGCCGGCGATTGGCCCGTTTCTACCCCCTGATCCGTTGCCACCCTTATTCCGGCTGGAGCCGAGTCTCAAGACCGGCTCCCGAATCGGGCTTCCTGGCCTGGCTCCCGGACCGGGCCGGCGGAAGCGCGGATCGCGGCCTAGAAGGCCCGCGACGGGCGTCCGGAGGAGGCCCCGAAGCCTTCGATCAGCGCTTCGGTTCCTTCCATGGCGGCCATCCGGGCCTTGACGTCCTGCAACCAGGCGTAGCTGGCGTCGCTGCCGTCCTGTCCGAGGGCCGCCTCGGCATCTTTGAGCTCCTTAGTTAGGGAATGCCATTGCCGATGCAAGCCGACGAGCTGCTGCCAGGTAATCAGCACGTCGGCGGGCGCGGCCTCCGGCCCGGCGCCCCAGACCGAACTGGTGGTGATCGCCCGGTCGAGCCGGTCGAGAAGGTCGGCAAAGCCGCGCCGCAGCAGCGCCGCGCGCAGCGCCGCCGGCTCCGGTTCCGCCCCCGGCGCCGCGGCGGTCATGTCCTGCGCGAAGCCGTCGATGACCGCACCCTTGAGCCGCTCGGCATCGGCGTGGCGAAAGGCCAGTGACGAAAGTTCCTCCAGATGGTCGTGCAGCAGCCAGGGATGGTTGAGCACCGTCTGCAAAATCAGCGCCTCGCGGCGCGGCATCGCGGTGCGGTGGCCGCGCATCACCGGCGAAGCGGCAAGCTGCTGGCTGAGAACGGTATAGGGGGACGGTCCCGCGCCCCGCCCGGTCGTCCTGTACCCGGCGGTATTGCGCCCGCCGGCGGAGCGTCCACCGGGCTGCTGTGCGGACCGCCGCCAGCCTTCCCCCCGAAAGGGCCCGCCTCGCCCGGCAAAACCGCCGGCATAGGCCGGCTGCGGCACGCCGGCATTCAGGAAAGCCGCGAGGCGCGCATCGAAGTCCTGCCGGTAATATTTGCGCACCGCCTCGTCGGCGATGGCGCGCGTCACCGCGTCGATGCGCGCTTCGAGCGCCGCACGGCGCTCCGGCGTGTCGAAGGTGCCCTCCGCCGTCTCGCGCGACCACAGCATGTCGGCGAGCGGCTTCGCCTGTGCCACCACGTCGGCCAGCGCCTCGCGGCCGCCCGAGCGCAGCAGGTCGTCGGGGTCCTGCCCCTGCGGCAGCAGGGCAAAGCGCAGGCTTTTGCCCGGCGCCAGCTTCGGCAGAGCGAGGTCCACGGCCCGATAGGCGGCGCGCCGGCCGGCGCCGTCGCCGTCGAAGCACAGCACCGGCTCGTCGTTCATCTTCCATATCAGCGCCAGTTGGTCCTCGGTCAGCGCCGTGCCGAGCGGCGCCACCGCGCCGGTAAAGCCGGCGGTCACCATGGCGATAACATCGACATAGCCCTCGACGACGACGACCGGCGCCCCGTCATGCGTCGCCTGCCGCGCCGTCGCGCCGTTGTAGAGGTGATGCCCTTTGTGAAACAGCACCGTATCCGGCGAGTTGAGATATTTCGCCTTGGCCTCCTTATCGAGCGCCCGTCCGCCGAAGGCGATGATACGCCCGCGCAGATCGGTGATCGGGAACATCACCCGGTCGCGGAAGCGGTCGTAGGGGACGGGAATGTCATCGCCGGCGATCAGCAGCCCGGTGTCGATCATGTCCTCGACCGGCACGCCCTGTTTGCCGAGATGTTCCTTGAGGGCGAAGCGCTCGCCGGTGGCGTAGCCGAGGCGGAATTTAAGCTGCGTCGCCGCCGGCAGTTCACGGTCGGCGAGATAGCCGCGTGCCCGTGCCCCGTCGCGGCCGGTCAGCGTCGCCTGGAAATACTGCGCGGCCAGCTCCATCACCTCGTAGAGCGATTTGCGCTTCTTCTCGCGTTCCTCGTCGGCGCGCGACACGGTGGGCAGCGGCAGGCCGGCCATCTGCGCCAGTCGCTCCACCGCTTCCGGGAAGGTGACGCCGTCGGTGAGCATCAGGAAGTCGAAGATCGAGCCGTTGCGGCCGGAGGAGAAGTCGAACCACGCCTGCTTCTGGTCGTTGACGAAGAACGACGGCGTCTTTTCCTTGTTGAACGGCGACAAGCCCTTCCACTCGCGCCCCGCCCGCGTCAGCTTCACGCGCCGGCCGACCACCTCGGAGACCGGGAGGCGGGCTTTAAGCTCTTCGAGGAACGGCGGCGGAAAGCGCATCGAGCCTTCTTTTATGGTGCAACAAAGCGGGGCCGGCAGCGGCAGCGCAAAAGCGGTACTTGGACAGCGTTTGCGCCGATCCGCCAGTGCCGCTTCGGCTCTACCGATTCGCCCGCGCCGATGATAGGCCGGACCGGCAGCCGATTTCACCGGCGGCGGCCGGGTGCCCGGAACCGCCGGCGTTTGCCGCGCTTTCCCCGCTATGCACAGGGGGCGATGGCGGCCGGGAACGCCCACCCTCGCCTAGTAGCCGAGATAGTCCGGCTTCACCAGCGCCACGCCCTTGTGGCGCAGGATGTCGTAGGCGGTAGTGACGTGAAAGAAGAAGTTCGGCAGCGCGAAGGTCAAGAGATAGACCTTGGCATCGAATTCGATGTGGCGGCTGCGCGTCTTGAGCACCACCTTTTTGCCGTCGCTGGCATTGATCGCGTCGGCGTCAAGGCCGGTGATGAAATCGAGCGTCTTGTCGATACGCGCCTTGAGATCGGGGAACGTTACCTCGACGTCGGGAAAGCTCGGAATGTCGACGCCGGCGAGGCGCGCCGCGCAGCCCTTGGCATTGTCGCTCGCCATATAGATCTGCGATTTGAGCGGCCGCATGGTCGGCGCCAGCCGCGCCTCGATCAGATCCGCCGGATCGAGCCCACTGCCGCGCGCATGCTGGGCGCCCTTGTCGAGAATATGCGCGAGGTGGCCGAGGGCGCGCACGAAAACCGGAATGGACACTTCGTACATCGTCACCGGCATGGCTTAGCCTCGCTTGCAAACTGGAACCGCGCCAGTGTCTAGGCCGTGCCCGCGGCAAAACCAAGCGTAAAGCCAAGCCTGAAACCAAGCGTGAAACCTGCCGGCATCACGCCGGCTGCGTCTCCAGCTCGCGCAGCAGTGCGCGCAGGTCGAGCGGATCGGTCGCCATCGCCAGTTCGCCCTCGGCGGTGCGCGGCCATTCCGCCTGCGGCCGGTCGCGGTAAAGCTCGACGCCGTTGCCGTCGGGATCGCGCAGATAGAGCGCTTCGCTGACGCCGTGGTCGCTGGCGCCATCGAGCGGCACGCCGGCGTCGATCAGCCGCTTGAGGGCATCGGCAAGTGCGCGCCGCGTCGGATAAAGGATGGCAAGATGATACAGGCCGGTGGTGCCGGGTGCCGGCGGCTCACCGCCCCGGCTCTCCCAGGTGTTCAGCCCGATGTGGTGATGATAGCCGCCGGCGGAGACGAAGGCGGCCTGACGGCCGAAGCGCTGCATCAACTGGAAGCCGAGCACGCCGGTATAGAAGGCGAGCGCCCGGTCGAGATCGGCAACCTTGAGATGCACATGGCCGATGCGGGTGCCGGGCTCGATCGGGTTCGGGTTCTGCGGCTCGTTGCGCATCGGCACGATCGGCGGGGCAGACATGAGAAAACCTCCTGAGCGGGCGGAATGGATGGTCGTCGCAGTCGATATGCGCCCTTATATAGGAAGCGGACCGCCGCGCGGCATCGGCCGACAAGCCGGCCACACCGAAAACCCGACCGGGAGCCATATCATGGACCTGCGTTACGTCACCGCCGGACCGAACCCGCCGAAGGACATCCACGCCGTCATCGAGATTCCGCTCGGCGGCGTGCCGGTCAAATACGAGATCGACAAGGTGTCGGGCGCGCTCTACGTCGACCGCTTCCTGCACACCGCGATGTTCTATCCCGGCAATTACGGCTTCGTCCCGCACACTCTGTCGGAAGACGGCGACCCGGTCGACATCATGGTGGTCAGCCAGGTGCCGGTGGTGCCGGGCGCGATCATCCGCTGCCGCCCGGTCGGCGCGCTGATCATGCAAGACGAGGCCGGCAGCGACGAGAAGATCCTCGCGGTGCCGGTCGACAAGCTCAACCCGTTCTATACCGACATTCGCGACTATCGCGACCTGCCGCCGATCATGTGCGAGCAGATCGCCCACTTCTTCCAGCACTACAAGGATCTGGAAAAGGGCAAGTGGTCGAAGGTCGCCGAATGGCGCGACGGCGCCGACGCCCAGGCGCTGGTGATGGAAGGCATCGCCCGCGCGCAACAGAAAGAGAAAGCGTAACGCGCAAGCCTCGATCGTTACGCACCGTCCTGCGATGCGCGAGCTTCACCATGAGGATCATTGCGCGTCGTGAAAGATCACGCCGAGCGTGTGGCGCTGACCTGAACGCACGCGGCTGACGCCGTGCCGCAGATTCACGCGATAGCTGCCGCGCGTGCCGTTGACCGGCCGGTGGTGGACGGCGAAGACCACCGCATCGCCCTGCCGCAACGGCACCACCTCGGCGCGCGACTGCATACGCGGACGCTGTTCGGTGATGACGAATTCGCCGCCGGCGAAGTCCTCGCCCGGCCGCGACAGCAGCACCGTCGCCTGCAACGGGAACACCAGTTCGCCGTAGAGGTCCTGATGCAGACAATTGTAGTCGTCCGGCCCGTATTGCAGCAGCAACGGCGTCGGCTTCGTCTGCCCGGCGGCGTGGCAGCGTTCGAGAAACGCCGCGTGCTGCGACGGATAGCGCGTCGGCATGCCCATCCGCTCGCACCACGCATTGGCGAGCGGTGCGAGACGCGGATAGAGCGCGGTTCGCAGGCCGGCGACCACCGCCGGCAGCGGATAAGCGAAATATTTGTATTCGCCCCTGCCGAAGCCGTGGCGTGCCATCACGACGCGGCTGCGGAAGCCCTCGTCATGGCGATAAAGCGCGGCGAGCGCCGCGCAGTCCCGCGGCGTCAGCAACTGCTCCAGCACCGCCGAACCGCGCGCGTCGAGATCGGCGGCGACGCGCTGCCAGTCATAGGCCGCGATCCGCGCGACCGGGTCCGCCGCCTCATCTCTCGCCGGCACGTTCATGGCGCGTTCATGGCGCGGCCTCGCGCGCCAGCAAAGCCCACTTGCGGGCGACGCCCCAGCGATAGCCGGAGAGCGTGCCGATCCGATGCGTAGTCCGATGTGCAGTCCGATGAGACAATCGGGTCATGACGACCCCCTATCGTGTGCCGTTCACGGTCGTTGCGTGATCGGCGCTTCGTCACGGTCGCAAGATGGCGCGCCGCGGCGCCGGCCGACACCCGGTTTCTGTCTACAGCGGCAGCACGATACGGCAGACCAGTCCGTCGGGTCTGAAATCGCGCTCGACCTTGCAGTCGTCGATGCCGCGTTCGAGCAGTAGCGAGCCGAAGCCCTTGCGCGTCGGCTCCTTGACCGGCGGGCCGCCGCTCTCGCGCCAGACGAGAGACAGCCTGGCACGGCCATCGCCACCGTCACCGGCGCCATTATCACCGCCACTACCGTCCTCGGCGGCAACGCTCCAGTCGAGCGCCACGCTGCCGCGGGCACCCGACAGAGCGCCGAACTTCACCGCATTGGTGGCGAGTTCGTGGATCACCAGCGCGAAGGCGACGACGTCGCGCGGCGGCAGCGGCGTGCGCGGTCCGTTCAGGCTGAGCCGCGCCGCGGGCGCGCCTTGCGTCTGCAATTCCTGCCGCACCAGCGTTTCGAGGTCGGCTCCGTCCCATTCGCCGGTGAGCAGCGAGCGGTTGGCCGCCGCCATCGCGGCGATGCGGGCGCTGACGGCGTCGACGAAGACTGCGGGGTCGGTGCTGGCGCGCGCCGTCTGGCTGACGACCGCCTGCACGACGGCGAGCATGTTGTTGATGCGGTGCGCCAGTTCGCGCACCGACATCGTCGGCTGCGCATTGGCGCGGCGACCCGTATCGGCATCGGCGGCGTTCGCGGCACTGACGGGAGAACCAGTCATCGGCTTGCCTTCGTCTTGCCCCTCGCCTTGCCCTTCTGCGGCACCGTGTCGGGGAAACCGCCCCGCGCGGGGCTCAGCCGGAGAGCGCCGCCTTCACCAGCGCGCTCGCCTTGCCGAAATCCATCTGCCCGGCGTAACCGGCCCTCAGCGCGCCGATCACCTTGCCCATGTCCTTCATGCCGGCGGCGCCGGTCTCCTTGATCGCCGTCGCGATCGCCGCCTCGATCTCGGCCTGCGACATCTGCCGCGGCAGATAGGCGGTGATCACCGCGATCTCCTCGCTCTCCTGTGCGGCAAGCTCGGGCCGGCCGCCCTTTTCGTACATCTCCTTGGATTCCTGGCGCTGCTTGATCATCTTTTGCAGCACGGCGAGCACGTCGGCATCGGCAAGCGGCGGCTTGCCGGCGCCGCGCGCCTCGATATCGGCATTCTTGAGCGCCGCATTGACCAGCCGCAGCGTCGAGACGGTGCGCTCGTTCTTGGCCTTCATCGCCGCTTTGAGAGCGTTGTTGATGTCGTCGCGCAGCACGGCTCACCTCGTTCAAGGGCATTTCGTTGCGGCCGCGTTCACGGCGCGGCGGCGCGGGGACCCCAGAGAATGATCGACGCGCCGATCAGGCAGACCACGGCGCCGATCGCGTCCCAGCGGTCTGGCCTTACGCCCTCGACGAGCCAAAGCCAAGCCAGCGACGCGGCAATATAGATGCCGCCATAGGTGGCGAAAGCACGGCCGGCCGCCGGCGCCTCGACCAGCGTCAGCAGGAACGCGAAAACCAGGAGCGAGGCGGCGCCGGGGATGAGCCACAGCGCCGAGCGGCCGAGCCGCAGCCACGCCCAGAAGGCGAAACAGCCACCGATTTCGGCAACCGCAGCGCCGACAAAAGCCACAAGAGAGGTCATATGGGAGGTCATCCGCTCACCCCGAGGCACTTCCGTCAGGGGACGAGACGAAAGCCCCCCTTGCCTCCGGCCGCATTATACGCAAGGAAGGATGCATGTCCCCGAAGTCCTCCGACACCCCGCCGCACGCGCCGGCCTCTTCCGGCTGGGACGAGCCCAAAACCACCGCCGTGCTGGTCATGGCAGACGGAACCGTGCTTGAAGGCCAAGGCCTCGGCGCCGTCGGCCGCGCCGTCGGCGAGGTCTGCTTCAACACCGCGATGAGCGGCTACCAGGAAATCCTCACCGACCCGTCCTACGCCGGCGAGATCATCACCTTCACCTTCCCGCATATCGGCAATGTCGGCACCAACGAGGACGACATTGAGACGCTCAACCTCGCCGCCAATACCGGCGCACGCGGCGTCATCCTGCAAACGACAATCACCCCGCCGTCGAACTATCGCTCAACGCTCGACCTCGATAGCTGGCTCAAGCGCCGCAATATCGTCGGCATGTCCGGCGTCGATACGCGGGCGCTGACCGCGCTGATTCGCGAGACCGGCATGCCGAACGCGGTCATCGCCCATAACCCGGACGGCGTCTTCGATCTCGACGCGCTGAAGAAAGAGGCACGCGACTGGCCCGGCCTCGTCGGCATGGACCTGGTGCCGATGGTGACCAGCGGCCAGCGCTTCGACTGGGACGAAATCCCGTGGGAATGGGGCAAGGGCTACGGCCGGCAGACCCATCCCGAGTTCCACGTCGTCGCCGTCGATTACGGCATCAAGCGCAACATCCTGCGCCTGCTCGCCGGCAGCGGCTGCAAGGTGACGGTGGTGCCGGCCACGACCTCGGCCGAGGACATCCTGGCGCTCGACCCGGACGGCATTTTTCTGTCGAACGGCCCCGGCGATCCGGCGGCGACGGGCGAATATGCGGTGCCGACGATCCGCAAGATCATCGATTCGGGCAAGCCGACCTTCGGCATCTGCCTCGGCCACCAGATGCTCGGCATCGCCGTCGGCGGCAAGACGATGAAGATGCACCAGGGCCATCACGGCGCCAACCATCCGGTCAAGGACATGGCGACCGGC
>Ga0180219_1002340_pt1 | contig 11374 bp, 14 predicted proteins | sample eDN3rd30CBELigMG_FD_151338 | JGI IMG/M metagenome (GOLD analysis project Ga0180219, IMG submission 151338) | Enriched Miracle-Growth compost microbial communities from Emeryville, California, USA - eDNA 3rd pass 30_C BE-Lig MG (version 2)... ...
TGCCCTCCCGAGCGGGCGAACGGCAGATAACCGAGCTCGTCGAGCACGATCAGGTCGAGCCGCGACAGCTGCGCCGCCAGGGTCCCGCCTTTGCCGATCCGGGTCTCCTCTTCGAGGCGTGTCACCACCCAAGAGCAAAGCAGAGATAGATACGGTCCATCTCCTGAGCATCTGGCCGCGCTTCAGCAGCAGCGCGCATCCGCGCGATTTCATCATCGGTGAAGCGATAGGCTTTGAGATTGGCGAGGCTGAACCATGCTACACCATGATCCGGTCGCGCTGCCAGCGATGCGTAATAGCTCATCACTGCCTCCCGCTGTCGACCGGTGACCTTCAGCGCATTCGCGCGCCACATCTGCAGGTCCGCGATTTCGGCGGCTGCCAAAGCCGGGCTGGCCAGTAGCTTTGCGCACAGGTCGATGACGGGTTCATGATCGCCCTGCGCGATGCAGGCGGCGCAATGTTGCTTCAGATAATCACGGTTGGCGGGTTCTCGGGTGAGGAGATCCCCTGTCTGGACTCGTGCCTGCTCGTGCTTCTGCTGCTGCAAAAGGGCTGCCGCGAGATCGAACCTCGCGTCATCATAATCCGGCGCAAGGTGGACCGCGCGCTCCAGGCGCACTTGCGCCTCGGCCAGTGCGCCGCGCTCCATGCAGATCCGCGCCAGCAACCGCAACGCGCCGACATTGCCCTCGTCCTGCGCCAGATAGTCACGAACGATCTGCTCGGCGGGCGCCAGATCGCCATCGGCAAACAGGCTGTTCGCCATCACCAGCGGCCTTGGCAATTGCTCCAATATGCGAGATTTTGCGCTGCTACCTCCGCCTGCGCTGCATCGCCGGATCTGCGATAGAGCTGCTCGAGCATGTTCCAGCTCGCAGGCATCATCGGATTGAGGCGCGCGGCCTCCCGCAGCGCCACTATCGCGGCCGGGGCATCGCCGAGCAATATGTGGCATGGGCCGCTCTCATGATGGGCACGACTGAAGCCGGGATGCAGGGACCGGAGCCGGGCCAGCACGACGAGCGCCTGCGCCGCCCGCTTCTCTGCTCGCAGCGCCCTTCCTGCTGGAGCAGCGCCTCGCGGTCATCAGGCTGAGGCGCCATCATCAGCCGCGCGCCTCCGCCGCGAGGCTGGCGTTGCTTGCATCGTCAAAGCTGTATCCGAACAACTCCAGATCCTGCGCGTAACGCGCGGCGACGGCATCGATCAGTTCGCGATTATAGTAATGACGATAATCCGCGTGTGTGCTGCCGTTCATCCGTTCCAGAAGGCGCGGACGGATGCCGATCTGCCTGCAGATCGCATCATAGGAATGCTGCATGTCTTCGACCCGGCCAATACCGTTCGCAAGCAAGGTCTTGCCATCCTCATCGACCAGCAACGAGGCTTGAGACTGGAACAGGATGTGCTGCTCCGGCGAATCGCGGAACAGAAAGTGGCGCATCACATCCTGCGGCCGATTCCGAAACACGTCGCCCCCACGCAGCATGAAGGCGCAGTAGGAGATGAAGCGATCGAACGGGTTACGGACAAGGGCGAATTTGAAGTAGCTGTCAAAGAATTGCCCCCCCAAAAAAACGGACGCACCTGCCGGAGCGCAAGATGCCCGTGCCGGATCACGGCAAGATCGGGCCATAGGAAGCGCTTATCCACGAACAGGATCACCTGCTCGACATCCTCCTCTCCCATCTGCTCCCGCAGCGCCTGGCGCACGCTATGAGTGCCGGTCTTGGGTACGGCGGCGAAGATGAACCGATGGGCGTGAGAGATGATCATATTCAGTCCCGCAAGGGAAATCCCCCTTCCACCCAAAGGCGGAAGGGGGAGGAGATGATCTTCAGAACTTGTAGCTGAGCCCTGCCATATAGTTCGGCCACTCTGGGTCTGGTGTAGAGATAGCGGTTCTGGCCCCAGAACTGCGTCTCCTTCTCGTTCGTCAGATTGATCGCGTTCACCGAGAGCTGGAGACGATCGGTCACGTTCACGAAGGCGGATGCATCCACATAAGTAGTAGCTTCAAAGCCCCGCGTGCTGGCACTCATCCCCTCGGCAAGCGCCTCCCCGCTTGCGGGGCGGGGATGCAGATTTCGATATCCGGGAAGTGCAACCCCACTCTGCGGAGCACGCGGTCCCCATGATATGGATTGGACATGTTCATATGGGGTGCGGCCATGCCATCGCGCTCAAGAATGACATGGCCGGTGCGCAGCGAGAATTCGCGATTAACTTACGCGCTGAGCGGTGCTGGGCCGGAAATGAGCAGGCGCATTAGTCGCTCGTACGCGATTGAAGTCTGCTTCGACAAGCAGGCGCAAATAGAAGGTCGGCACACCCTTGCCTTGCGCGCCTGGACAGTTGCGCAAGGCTATGTCGCGGTCCCCCTTGGCGAGTGCAGCGGTACCATGCAGCCTGCTCGCGCGCGCCATCAAAATACGAGTTCCAGCGACCTCCGATCTCCTGCAGAGGCCTGGCCGGACGAAGAACGAGAGAAGGCGCGAATACAGCCTTCCGCTGTTCCGCTAACTTGAATAGTCTGCCTCGCCAGCGTCGATCATGCGCTTGAGAGCGGTCCACTCCCGGGCGATGACGCTGTCGCCGCCTTGAAAGGCGCGGGACATCGACGCGCAGTCGGACTCGCTGGGCAACACAAGTTCGGAGTCCGGATCGCGAGAGGCGGACAGCGTGGCGACCTGCATCCGGCACGCACGCTCAAGATAATAGAGGCGGGAAAAGCATTCGGCGACCGTCCCGCCGACCACGAGCGGGCCGTGGCTGCGCAGCATCAGCACATCGCCATCGCCAAGTGCTCGAGGCAAGGCGGCGCGCTTTTCTACGGTGTCGAAAGCGCCGCAATAATCGAGATAGCCCACCCGCCCATAGAAACGCAGCGCGTGCTGACTAAGCGGCAGCAGGCCGTCCCGGTAGTTGCTTACCGCGATGGTCGCCTCCGTATGCACGTGCATGACGCAGGCCGCGCGCGGCGTACCGGTATGGATCGCACTATGAATGCAAAATCCGCCGACGCTGATGCCAAGCCCTTTCGGATCGGAGATGATCCCGCCCGCCGCATCGCATTTCACCATGTCCGAGGCGCGCGCCTCACTGAAGAGATGGCCATAGGGAAGCAGCAGGAAACGTCCTTCTTCCTCGGGGACACGCACCGAGATGTGGGTGTGAATGAGATCGGACATGCCGAAATGGTCGACGAGCCGATAGGCGAGGGCCAGATCGACGCGGACCTGCCACTCCGCTTCGGAGCAGTGTGTCGTCTCGGTCTGGCCCGACGCCATGATGTTCGTCACAGTTTCGGTTCCTCGCCAGACTGGATCCGCCTCAGTATGGCCATTGCCTGAAGGGCTTTGGGCAGTCCTGCATAGGGAATGATTTGGAGGATGATTTCCTTGAGTTCCTCAGGCGTGAAGCCAAGCTTGTGGGCATGCTTGAAATGCAGCGCCACGCCGTGTGCGCCCAGGGCGATGAGCACCGAGAGGCAGATCAGCTCCCGCTCGCGTAGCGACAGGCCGGGGCGAGCCCAGATCGTCCCGAAATTTGTCTCTGTGACGATCCGCCAGAGGTCTTCGTCCAGTTCGCGAACCCCCTCATTCTCGCCCCAGCCGAGCTGTGCGAGAATAGCGAGGCCGGCCGCTTCCCGCGGATCCGCCTCGCCCGTCATCAGAACTTCACCTGCGCACGCAGCCCGAAGGTACGCGGTGGCAGCAGGCGCACGGCAAACGCCTGGTTTACCGGGTAGCTTGTGCTCATGTTGGTTGCGCTGACGGTGGTCACATCCGTGACGTTGTCGACATAGGCGCGGATCGACAGGACCTCGTCCGCCGTTTCGAAGCCCACGCTCAGATTTGCCCGGGCCGTCGCTTTGCTGATCCCTTCGGGCAGATAGGAGACATCCGTTTGATATTCGCCTTCATAGCGGATATTCGCTTCGCCGAAAATGCGCGCGCCGCTGGCCAACGGGATCGTCTGCTCCACACTTCCCACCAGCGTCCATTTCGGCGACCGCAAAGTCGTCTGACCTGCACAGTCGACCGCGGAGTTGGGCGGGGACCCGGCCGAAACGGTGCAAGTGGTGCGCGCCGCGGACGGGGCGCCGAGCGTCAGATAGGTGAACTCGTCATATTTGGATCGCAGATACTGCGCCTGAAAGCTGAGCCGCGTGGTCGGCGTGACCAGGAACTGGCTGTCGAGATCGACGCCATAGGCATAGGACCTCGCGGCGTTCTCGGTTACCAGGATCGAGGCGCCGTTGACCAGCTTTACAAAGCTCACCTGCTGGTTGGAATAATCAAGGTAGAAGAGCTCCAGGTTGAACTGCAACCGGTTATCGAAGAAGCGGTTTTTGGAGCCAACCACATAGGAGGTGACTTCCTCCGGTTCGTAGGTCGTGAAGCCCGGCGGGCCGTAATAGAAGCCGCCCGCCTTGAAGCCGGTGCTCGCATTTGCATAGAGCAGGCTGCGCGGCCCCACGTCAAATTCGAAGCCCGCTTTCCAGTTCACCTTGTTCCAGTCCTGCGAACCGATCACGGAAAGCAGCGCCGGGCCCGTTGACTCGGGGGGGATGATCGGGTCGGGTCCGACCGCGGGTATGCTGTAGCGATTGCTGTTCGAATTCTTCTTCTCATAGGTGTAGCGCGCGCCACCCACGAGGCGGAGACTGTCCGTGAGGCCGAAGCTCAGTTGCGCGAAAAGCGCCCCGGTCCAACCCGAAAGATTGGTGACTTGATCGCTGTAGTTGCGCCCCAGCGCGCTTTCGCCATTGGCGCGGGCATGCATCGTCGTGTCGAGATAATAGGCACCCAGTACATAGCCGAAGCGGCTGTTGTCGGGTGAGGCAAGGCGCAGTTCCAGCGATTTCTGTTCGGGATGCTGGTTCTCGAGGATTTGCCAGCTCGTCGCTGTGCTGCTGAAGCGCACGTCCGATTTGCGATAGCCGCCGACCAGCGAGAAGGTGCCGATGCCCGTCCGCCAGTCGACGTTGATTCCGGCGCCATAATAATCATTGTCGAGATAGGGGCTGCGCGACTGCGGCGCGAGGCCGACCGAGGTGTAGAAGCTGGGGAGGTCGCCGACATCGGTCCATGGATCGGCGACGAAGCAACTCGTTCCCTGCCGGCCCAGCGCGGAGCATGCCTTTCGCAGCGTGGCCCCCGGACCCATGCCTCCCTCATGGGCGTAATCGCCCCAGAGGAGGACGGAGAAGGTTTCGCTCGGCTCGAACAGCAGCGATGCCCGCACCGCGTCGATCAACTCGTCATTCGTGCCAAGGCTCATATAGCCGTCATGCTCGGCATGCTGGCCGGCGATGCGGATGGCCATGGTCTGCGAGAGCGGAATATTGAGCGCCGCATTGGCATCGACATGGCCGTAACTGCCGGCCGTCATACCAATTGTGCCGCCAAAATCGAATTTCGGCTTGGCAGCAATGAGGTTGATGGCGCCGCCCGTGGCGTTGCGCCCGTACAGCGTGCCCTGGGGGCCCTTGAGCACTTCCACCCGGTCGAGATCGTAGAAGAGGCCCCGGAATGTGGTTGGCGTGGCGAGATAGACGCCATTGATATTCACCGCGATCGAGGGGTCGGCAAAGGCGTTTCCACTCAAATTGCTGACCGAGCGCACGGTGAAGGTGGTGTAGGGGCCGCCGCTTGGCTGAATCTCGACGCCGGCCGTCTGACGACCCAGCGCATCGATGTTGTTGACCCCTTGGGCCGTAAGGGTATCGCCGCTGATGGCGACGATCGAGAGCGCGGCCTTCTGGAGATTTTCCGAGCGACGCTGCGCCGTGATGACGATGTCGCCAAGGCCGCTATCCTCGCTGGCCGCCTCACGGGTCGAGCCGCTATCCTGAGCTATCGCAGGGGCTGTCAAAAGTGCGGCAAGCGCTGCAATTGAAACGCCCTCAATCAACTTGTTCACGCCATTCCTCCCCAATGTGCTCTATGTTGACGAGGAGCTAGGGTGGGATCGCGCGCGGGTCTGTCCGTTCGCTAAAGGACAGACTGATGTCGGTCAGGAATGGCGACGCCCCCTCAGTGGCTCACCAGCGAGCAGAGCTGATAGGGGCTGGAGACCCGCAGGCGGTGATAAGCGCGCTGACGATAGGTCAGAACGGACGTCTTGGCGATGCCGAGATCGAGGGCCGTTGCCTCCACGGTCATGCCGATGGCGGCCCGCGCACAAACCTGCCGCTCTCGCGCGGTGAGGCTCGTATAGCGGGCGGCAAAACGCTCCTCGATCTGCTCAACATTCAGCATGCGTACTGCGCCATCGGCCTTCTCCCGATTGACGGGGAGCATAGGCAGGGTGAGAATAGCCAGATCGATCAGCGAATTCAGCTCGGTGTCCGAGAAATAGCCCTCGCTGGCGTGGCGGGCGATATTCATGCCGCGCCAGCGCTCGGCGCCCCGCTGCACGATGGTGACCCGTTCGATGATACCCGGCTCGTCGAAAAAGCGCCGACGGAAACCTGCGGAGCTGATGTCCGAGGGCAGGATACGCTGAAAGACGATGTCGCTGCACGCAGGCGCCGCGCGATAGGCGTCCTGCACAGGGTCGAGTCGCAGATAATTCTTCTCATAAAGCGGAAACAGCTCGGTAAGGCCGGGCTCGCAGAAGCTGTAAACCAGGCTGTTGTCCATCCGGCTTGCTGTCTCGAACAGGTAAAGGCGTCGCGCGCCCGACGTCACAGTGCGCACCGAATCGCGCACGGTCGATCCGAATTCCTGCGTCCCGATAGCGGCCAGCAATTTTTCATAAGTCGGGCACATCGTAGTGGGGGCCCGCCAGTCTCGTATCTGCTGGATGATGGTCACGATCCCTCCTTTGCCTTCATAGCCGCTGCGCCCGTGGACTTATCATGCTTCGGCGTGGCGATCAGCAACAAGGCGACGGCAGCGATCCCAGCCGGCAGGGCAAAAAGCGACATCACCCTGGTCTCTGCCAACCCTGCGGAGAGAGCAATGCCGATCATGATCGGTGCGAGCACCGTCCCCACGCGGCCGATGCTCTTGGCGACACCGATCCCCAAAGCGCGTTGTGGCGGAGGGTAAAAGCCGGCAAGCACGACATTGACTCCGCCGTAAGCTCCCAGCGCGAAGAAGCCGCAGACTACGAGCAGCCCCAGCAAGACGCTCGTGGATGCACTCGCGAGCACCTGGCCGATCACCAGCAGGAGGACAGCCGCGAGGACGAGAAAACTCCCCAGAACCGGTTTCGCCCCGAAGCGGTCGATGAGCAGGCCAACCATCAAAGCCGCCACAATGCCACCGAAGGAAAAGATCGAGACCGACATCGCCGCGAGCCCCGGTTCGCGGCCGACCTGGACGAGCATGATCGGCAGCCAGCTATTCAGACAATAGCTCAGCGTCAGCATGGAAATGAACAAGATCCAGAGGGCGATGGTGCCGAGCAGATAGGGTGGGCGGACGAGCGCGACCACGCCTCGCATTGCGCTGTCCGGCGGCTCCGGGCTCGTTGCCTGTTCGCCGCGCGGTTCGCGCAGCGTGGCCCAGACAACGACCGCGAAGGCAAGACAGGCAAGCCCCACAGCCATCATCGCCGCGCGCCAGCCGCCGAGGGATATGAAAAGGGCGGGAACGAGCCCTGCTGCAGTCGATCCGATGGCATAGCCCGTGAAGAGGATGGTGATGGCAAGGCCGCGCCGGTGAAAGGGCGCCGCCGCTGTGGTCATGGCAAGGCAGCTTGGCAGAGAGCCGCCGAGAAAGAAGCCTGTCACGAGCCGCAGCCAGAAAAGCTGACCCGCATTCGCCGCAAGTCCGCTCGCGGCCTGAAAAAGACCAAAACCGATGAGCGTGCCGATCACGATGGGACGGTGCCCGGCCCGATGGCCGATGAGAGGGAAGAGGACGAGCCCCAGGCACTGGCCGATCAGATTGGCCGAGAAAATGGGGCCAAGCTGCGCGTTGCTGAGCGAGAGGGCCTGTGCGACTTCCGGTGCCACCGGCCCCATGATGGTGAAAACGATGCCATCGAGCAGATAGGCAAAGGTGCAGATGCCGATGACTGTCATGTCCATCGCGTCGCCCTTGCCGGGCTCGCTGTTCAGATGCTCTGACGCGTGGGATGCTTTCATGGCCCGCCTCTCTCCAGCCGGGAGGTCTGGCATGTCTGGTCGGTCGGTGGTGTCCTCTCAGCAGAGGACAGACACATGTCCCGCAGCCAGAGGACAGACGCGCTGGCAGCGAGCCGTCATCGAGGACGGGGACAGCGGAGGATGCCATGCTCGAAGGAAATAAGGTCATCATCACAGTCGCCATCAACGGCGGCATGCAGCAGGATCGCGATGGCGCGATTGTGCCGAAGCAACCTGACGAAATCGGCGAGGAAGCCGCTCGTTGCTGGGAGGCGGGCGCTGCAATGGTGCATGTCCATGCCCGTGACAAGGCGGGTAAGAACAGCGGCGACCCGGAAATCTATGCGCAGATCATCCGGGAGATTAGGGCCCGCTCGCCGATCCTCATTCAGACGACGAATGGCATTGGCGTGCGGCGCGATCCCAAGACCGGCCAGCTCTATTGGCCGGACGACAAGGAGCGGCTTGGTCTCCTCTCGATCGAGCCGCAGCAAGACGTCTTCGGCATCGCCGCCGGGTCGGCGGACTTTCATAATCCCGAGGGCGGCTATCCCGGCGAAACGCCCTACGTGAACTCGCCAGAATTGCTGCGAGAGACGATCAAGGCCGTCTACGCCAAGGGCTCGGCCCTCGAATATGAAGTGATCGAGACAAGTTCTCTCCACCGCCTGCTGCGCTATGCCGAGGAGGGGCTGTTCGACCGGCATCGCAAGAACATGTGGCTGCTGCATGGCGGAGGCTTCGGCTCGACGCCGCCTTATCCCCGGAACATCATCTTCTCCATTGACGAGGGGCAGCGGCTGTTCCCGCAGGCAATCGTCGGCGTCACGGGGACCGGGCACCATATGTTCCCGCTCGTCACGCTCGGCCTTGCGATGAAATGCGATCTGGTGCGCGTCGGCTTTGAGGATGGCATTCACCTGCCTAACGGCAAGGTCGCGACCTATAATCGCGATATGGTCCGCGCCGCCGCCGAGATCGCGGCCTTCTACGGTCTTGCGCCCGCAAGCGTCGATGAGGCGCGCGCCCGCTTCGGTATCGCGCAGCGCCAGACGTGAGCGGCGGTGCGCTTCTGATCGATAGCAGGTTCCTCGTTACCCGGCTTGGTCCGCTCGACATTCCCGCGCGGGTCTTCACGCCCGACGAGATCGCAGGCGGCATATCGCCGGAAATCGCTGCGCAGGTGGAAGTGCTCGCGACCGGCGGGCATGTGCCGGGAGCGCTCATCGATGCGCTGCCCCAACTGCGCCTGGTCGCCTGTTTCTCGACCGGATATGAAGGCATTGATCTCGCGCGCCTGCGCGCGCGCGAGATCACGCTCACCACAGCGGCGGGCGTTAACGCGCATGACGTGGCCGACCATGCCCTGGGCCTTCTGCTGGCGCTCTGGCACCGCATTCCCCTGGCCGATCGCCATGTGCGCGACGGCCGCTGGCGCGAGACGCTGGTGCCCCGCCCCTCTCTCAGGGGGCGCTCGGCGGGCATCGTCGGGCTTGGGCGTATCGGCTCGGCCATTGCCCGGCGTCTCGCCGCGCACGATCTCAAGGTCGGCTGGTATGGCCCGAGAGAGAAGCCGGGGGCGGAGTTTCCGCGCGCGCAGAGCTTGCTGGCGCTGGCCGAGCAAAGCGATATTCTCGTGGTCGCCAGTCGCGCCGTTCCAGATAATGCCGGGCAGATCGATAGCGCTGTCCTCGCGGCGCTTGGGCCGCAGGGCGTGCTCGTCAATGTTTCGCGTGGCTTTCTGGTGGACGAGGCGGCCTTGCTCGCCGCATTGAAATCGGGCGCCATTGCCGGCGCCGCGCTCGACGTGTTCGCCGAGGAACCGGTCGATGCAGCGATGTGGCGGGACCTGCCCAATGTTGTTCTGACACCGCATCTGGCCGGATTTACCGTGGAAGCCGGAGCGGATATGATCTGCCAGCTCCGGGAAAATATCGTCCGATATTTTCATGGAAAGCCGCTGCTGACGCCCACCTCGGACGCGGAGAGTGCCGGCTAGAGCGCTATGTCCTTCCGCACGAGGACAGACATGGCGGGCCCGCCCCTCGCAAGACTGCGGATGAGCATCATCCCGCGCTGTGCAGAGACAGCGATGGGCGCAACCGGGAGACGTTCATGAGTGCAATCTCACGCCGATCGGTCCTGATCGCTGGCGCGGCCATCCCCGCAATGGGCGCTGCCGCCGGCGCCGCGCGTGATACGGACGCGGCGGCACGAGCCTTCCGGACGCTGACCTATGAGGCAAGAGGGCCGGTCGCCGTCATCACTCTCGTTCGCCCCGAGCAGGACAATCTCATCGACGAGGAGATGCTGCCTGAACTGGAAGCGGTATGGAAAGCGTTCCGCGCGGACGACACTCTTCGCGTGGCGATCTTCACGGCTGCGGGCGATACGGTGTTTTGCGGGGGTGCGGATACGGCCAGCTATCGCAACGCCCCGACCCGAGCCTATCTCCGTCGTGACGAAGGCATCCGCACCTATACCGCCAAGCAGAACAAGTGCTGGAAACCCGTGATCGCCGCAATCAATGGCTTCGTGGTGGGCCCAGGGCTGCATTTCCTGCTTGATGCCGACATTTGCATCGCTGTTCCCGGCGCGACCTTTTGCGACATGCACATGCATCGCAGCGGCGCGGTGCCGGTGATCGAGCCGATCGAGATGGCGCGCAAGATCCCACAGGAAGCCGTCTCGCGCATGTTCCTCCTTGGACCCCATGATCCGATATCGGCGCAACGCGCGCTGGCGCTTGGGCTTATCTCCGAGATCGTGCCGCCCGATCGCCTCATGGCGCGTGCATTGGAATTGGCGGGTCACATCGCGGGGGCGGATATGCATCTCACCACGGCGTTCATCGAGTCTTTCTACAAAGCCCGCGAACTTGGGGTCACAGAAGCGATCAATCGAGGGCTCATCATTCGCCAAGCCACGGGATATCAGCCTGCACAGTTTGACGGTACGTCGATCCGGGAAGTCCTTCGAGGCAGGGGCAAAAGCTGAGGCTCTTGTTCCTTTTACAGCGGAGATGGCGGGTGGCGTTCGGCATCGCGGTCCCGCGTCCACTAGTAGGGCAGAGCGAGCACCACCGAATTCCTCGTCGTCATCGAACCGGAAAAGTGGGAAGCACAACCGAATGTCCGCCTTCATCATTTCTCTGGTGGTGAGCGGACGTTCTGGGCTGCCCCCAGGAACGTCATGTCGGGACATGCCTGAACAGAGGGCAACTTCACGTCACCAGCACCTGAAAGCAGACTAACCGGAGCGTCCAAC
>Ga0180219_1002343_pt1 | contig 11369 bp, 22 predicted proteins | sample eDN3rd30CBELigMG_FD_151338 | JGI IMG/M metagenome (GOLD analysis project Ga0180219, IMG submission 151338) | Enriched Miracle-Growth compost microbial communities from Emeryville, California, USA - eDNA 3rd pass 30_C BE-Lig MG (version 2)... ...
TCAGTGTCGTATTGCATTTCAGTATCTCGTCGCGCCTCGGCGATCTCGCCATAGGTCCTTTAGGGGAGCGGTTACCGCCCGCCCGTGCTTAGCCTGCACCGGCCATACCGTGGTCTCTAGCGCAGGCGCCGGCGCGACCTCCTGCATCACCACACTGCCATACGCGAATGCGTCGGACGGGTGGGATGCCCAATCGTGCCGAGGCTCCCGCGAGAACACGCCGAGATCCTCGTTGTATTCAAACTCCCACGCCCTGAGGCCATCGAGGCCGTCCTCGCATAGTGAGGCGTTGAACGCGCACCTGTTGATAACCGTCCTGGCCGCGCTGATCTGGTCCTGCTTCTTAGTGGGCGGCACAACATGGACCTTCCCGGCCCCAAACGCTGCCAGGAACTTCTCCACCGTCGTGTGCCTGCTCTGAAACGTTTTGGCCTTCGCGTCCTGCGGTAGCCATATCGTCCCTACAGCCTTGGCGCCCAGGCTTCTTATGCTGCCCTGAATCCTCGGAATCCACTCGTCTGCGTCCAGGCCAGAATCCCCTTCGTACTTGAGCAGATTGAACCCGTCCTGGAGCCTTTGCCAGTACCACCACGAGGCCGTATCGTGGAATCCAATATCACTCGATATGACCAGATCGGACCCCTGGCGGTCATAGACCACATCGTCCGCAATCCGTCCTTCCCGATCCGCCTTATTTACAAGCCTGGCGATGATCGCGCCCTGGCCGCTTCCGTAGGCTCCGTTCCAGATGTGATCGGCCTTGTCCTCGTCTACCGAAAAGTCGTGCTCCATCTCCTTTCTGAGCACGTCCGGAAACCACGGGTTGTCCCGCCAGTTGATCATCACGCTGATCGCATCCGGCGGCGGATTCTTCCTGAAGAACTGGTCTACCGGGTCAGTTTTGAACCTCGGGTTCCAACTGAACCACAACTCCGATCCTTCCTTGCGGATCGTCGGCCTGAGCATGTCCAAGCTGGTCTGGCTCAGCGTCTGGGCCTCTTCAACCCAGGCAATATCGAACGCCTCCAGGGACTTGATGTTCGTCGCGTTGTAGCTGCGCATCCCCTTGAAGATCGCGAAGCTGCCATTCGGGCCGCGTATCTCCGTGTCCAGCACTTCGAACAACTCGCCCAGCCCCAAAGACTGGATCTTGTCCGTCAGTAGCTGGTGAACCGAATCCTTGATGCTGTTCTGGATCTCCCGGATGCAAACCACCCGAGTCGGGGCCGCGAACATCCGAAGGACGATCTGCTCTGCGAAGAAGTGCGACTTCGCCCCGCCCCGCCCGCCGTAGGCACCTTTGTAACGGGCCGGCTTCAGGAGAGGCGCAAGCTTACGCGGTACCCTGACCTGGAGGGTCGACAATGACCATCTCCACGCGATGCGCCAAAGGCGAGCTAGGATCCCCGCTCACCTGAAGCGGCAGCAGTTTGGGATAAATGGTTCCCCAGAAGATCTTCTCGTTCGCCGGGTCTTCTTTGGCCCACGCCACAAGACGATCTGCCCCCCCAAGCGCGTCAGCAGCCTTCGCAATCGCGTCTTTGGCGGCAACCGTAGTCTTGTTCGGTACGCCCTTGGGCCGCCCCGGGCCAGCCTTGCCACCGAATAACGGTTTCTCGCTGGATTTTTTATCCGGCGCGGCAGCTTGAGGTTGGCCCATGCTTGCCCCGCAAAAAGACACGCCCCAGGGAGCAATGCTCACCCGGGGCGCATGAAGGCTGGGATACCCAACCAAGGAGAAAAGGTGCCCGTTTTACGTCCGGGCGAGACGTTTCCTGGGTGGCAAACCGGAGGGAAATCATCGAGCCTGTCTTGATAGATTTTATCTATCTCATAGGCCATGCGCGGCAAACCCTCAGTCTTTGATCTTATACAGGCACCCTATAAAGGGCTGATCAATAGACTTGGGCGTGCGGGCCAAGAGCCACCAAGGCGCGCGTGTTAGCTGCTTTATTTATCAGGTGCACCTTACGGGTGCGATTCGCCTATCCCCTTTAGGGGCATCAGTGACTGATTACCTGTTTATCCCTTGCCGCTAAAAGCTCAGGCCCCCGGTTTGCCATTAGGGGAGATGTTTTCTTCCAGACCGCCCATCCTAGGCGTCATAGTCTTTGTGGCGTGGAGTGCCATAAAAAAACCCGCGCGACCTTTCGGACGGCGGGCTACGCTTGCTTTAGGCGCGCGAAAACGCCTCAGAGCCAATAATACTTACTGGAGTTCGGAATGCAATACCCTCAAGCAGCAATCTTCACCATGTCGCGCTTACGCAACATCGGGTAAAGCGCCTCCTTCGCCTCCTGGTAGACACGGTGCTGCTCCTCTCGTGTCAGGCGGGGATTGCGATAGACCTCGCCGCCAGCATCCTGGTTCGCAGCATGGATTCCGACTGCTGAGCGCATGATGGCCGGTAGCTGGTTTAGGCAGACGTCTACCTGCTCGGCCTGTGCTGCCGCTATTCTTAGGTCATATTCCTCAGGATCGGTGTAGACGTCGCTCCGGTCCATGTCCCGAAACATTGGGGATACTCGGCTGTATCCCAAATGTTCCCGGCCCGCTTTGGCCCAGTGGTACCACGTCATCACCAGTTCTTCGATCTGATCGCTCTCGTCTTGGGTCATGAAGCCCTCCGAAAATGCCCTGTCGAGCCGTTCCTTCGCCCTCTCCTGCCGCGTAGGGCGATTTCTGATCCCCTCCAGGTGTTCCGCGACCTTCGCGGGATCTCCCATGGCCCAGCGCGGCAGCTCGATCATTTCGGCACCCTGGATGCCATGCTCATCAGGATTGGCATGCCTACCACTCGCTGTGCTGCTAGCCTGAGATCCTCGGGCAGCCTCAGCATCGGGCGAAATGGCGTGGGCTCTCGGGCGGAGACCTTCGCAGGCGACAGGAAGGCGGACAGATAATCCGACCGATTGCAGGTGAAATGCCTGCGCGTACCTGATGCCTGCTCCACAATCGGGACCAGGTCCGTAATCGTGATCTTGGGATCTACCTCGATGCCACGCTCTTTCAAGGCGGCTATCGTGGCTTGCTGGATTTGCTTGGGGGTCATGCTGCCTCCTTCCTCGCCTCGTAGGCACTGATTTCAATGTCGATGTAGCCTTGTTTCTGGGGGTCGTAACCGTCATCCAAAATGATCGGCCGAAACAGGCTGTCGTCCACTCCCAGGGCCTGGGCTATTCCGTCGATCTGGGGCTTGATGCAGGCCAGGAGGTTGTCCACGTCCCTGCGCCGCTTGTCGGGGGCTGCGAACGTGATGCGCAGCGCAAGCCGATGCGCTGGGATCAGCGTGTGGGTAGCGAGAGCGGCTAAGGCGATGAAATTCGCGTCTCGCTTGGCCTTCGTCTTCTGAGCGTGAATGCTTCCCCAATGCTTGCCGTTCTTGCGGTTCGGCATCAGCGCCATATCGGGCCACGCCAGACGGATACGGAGGCGGTCTAGCATCATCGCCTATCCCCCATCATGTCCAGCGGGATGCACCGACTGTCGCCCGTGTACTGCATCGATTGCGGGTGATACCAGAGAGCCACTGAACCCTCCCATTCCCCGTGCCGGTTCTTGTCGCAGATCAGCATGGCGTCAGGAGCGTCGGCCAGGTCAGCGGGCATCATCGCCCCTGTGCGTGCCGACTGTTCCCGGGCTCGTTCCTTCTTCTTGTTCCGCCAGACCGTCAGCACCTGGTCCACCTGGTCCGAGATTGCCCCGGATCCCTTGGCGTCGAACTTCCCCGGTACCGAGTCCTCATTGTCCTTCTTCCGGACGTGGTGAACCAAGTGAATGTGAACGCTGTGGTCGCGGGCTAGACTCGTCAGCATGTCCACGAAGTCCTTCTGCCCGTTGTAATCGTCCTCACCCCGGACGCACTTCATCAGGCTGTCCACGATGATGTGTTTGATCTTCAGCCGGTCGGCGCAGTATCGGATCACCGCATAGATCATCTCTGGCTTGACCTGGCCCAACTGGTCATAGATCCAGAACTTCCCCCGGATCCAGTCCATGAATCGGCCGGCGAACTGCTCGCTGGGTCGATCGTTCATCGCCGCCTGCCGAAGCATCCGCTTCAACGTCGAGATCGGCTTCATCTCGAAGCTGGCGATGCAGGCCCGCTCTCCCTGCGCGCCGAACCCTAGGCTGGCTTGTCCCAGCAGTTGGCTTTTGCCGTGCCCGTTAATACCCTGCCACAGGGTGACTTCACCACCACGAAAGCGCAGGTGATCGTGCGTCTTGGACCAAGGCAACAGCGCGCCCGTGACGGGAGCTGCCCCCCTGGTGGTCTCGATAAGCTGCTCTCGCCACGCTTCGGCCGGGACAACCTTGGCCTGCGGCTCGGCCTCGGTCATGAACTGCCGAAAGTCAAAGTCGTTGGGGGTCAGTAGTGGGATGACGTTGTGCATGCCTGCTCCGTGTCGATCAGTTCGCCAAACCCAGAGGCCAATACCCGGGCCGGTTGGAATTCCAGAAGACGCTCCTGAATCGCTTCGACCCGTCCGCGATCTGTGCCTTGCAGGTGGACCGTCAGGCCCCTCAGGCAGCGAAAGTCCAAGGCTTGAACCGGCTCAGCCGGGCCAATGTCGATTCCAGGCAGAAAGCCGTTTTCGAGGTCGCGCTCGGGGTGCGTCCCGGAGAAATATTCCGGCTCGGCATCGAGCACCGAAACCCACACCTGGGACGGCGTGTAGCCCCGCATCCGCAGCGCCGTGATGCTCTGGTGGCCGGTCATATCGCGTTCTCCCAGGCGGTCTTAGCCGGGCGGTCCTGAGCCTTCGGCGGGTAGAACGTGTCCCAGGCGTGGAGGATGGAATCGTTCAGCATGGTCGCCACGTCGTGCCCCTCCTGGCGCAGCTTTGCCAGGCGACTCGCAGCCAGCTTTCGGGCGGCATCAGTCATCGGCTTTTTCTTCCGACGACGGACTTCTTCGAACTGCGTCCACAAATCGGCAGGCAGCCAGTCGGGCCGGATCCATCCCGACTCCCCCGAAGGGGGTAAGGGGGTTTTATTTATTCTTTTCTTCTCTTCTCTAGGTAACGCCTTGGTAACGGTCGGAGCGTTACCTTCAGCGTTAGCCTTAGCGTTACCTTTGTGATTTGCCACCCTCTTAGCGGTCAAAGCACGGTCTTTTGCGGTCTTTCCATTGTGGCGGTCGAAGTTCGGCAGGCTCAAGCCATCATCATTGATGACCAGCCACCCGACTTTCGCCATTGCTTCGCACAACCCGGTAACGCCCAGCAAACGGTCAAGTAACGCTGAGGTAACGCCCGGAGCGTTACCATCAATCGTTTGTTGATCGAACCAGCGCCATACCCGAAGCAACTTGCCAACTGTGAGGTCCGGATCGTCCCAGCCCATGGCGACAGTGATGGCCAGGACTTCCGGCTTATCCGGCGTGCTGGCGTCGAATTTGAGCCATTCCCCAGCCATTTCTATATCTCTTCCTGGATGGACATGGCAGCGTCCATGATCCACTTGCAGACGAGTTCGGCTTGGTCCGGATGGATTGAGACGATATCCACGTGACCCCCGCCTTCATCCTGACTAACCAGGATGTCGCCATTGACGACAGACACCTGGACTTGGTACATGTTCATGCAGCCTCCCCATGAACCACCCTGGCTAACGGCCGGATGGCGATTTGATAGGCCCGCTCGACTTCGGCAGGCCATTGGTTCAGCTGGATTAAGCTCGCCCGGGTAGCGTCCACGTATTCCCACTCCATGAGCCGCCGCTGCTCTCGGGGAATTGCGCCGCTCTGGTCGTGGCGCCAGTGGCATCCTGGGCACAGTGGGAATGTGAGCGAATCGCAAGCTTTGCGACCCATGGACTTCCCGAAGTTGATATGGGCGCACTGGCTCTGGCCCGAGCGGCCACACGAGGCGCAGGCCAGAGAGGCAACATTGCGGCGATGCTTTTCTGACCGCCAGGTCTTGAATTTGGGGAACATCATGCCGCCTCCGGGAACTGAAGAAGCACCCCACGACGCTCGAAATCGGCCTGTACGGCCTCCGCGTATTTGCTGAGCTGCTTGGTGTTCATCAGCGATGTGACGGGCAGCATGCGCATCGCTAGCAGCTTCTGCTCGTAGGTCAGGCCCTTGACGGAACCGTCGTAGGCGATCCGGAATCCTTCGTCCTCAGCCCGCAGGATCGGAACCCCATGGTGCAATTTGCAGTAGCACTTCCAGCCCAAGGCATCGTCTTCGGGAATCTGCTGGGCGATCTCGGCGTACCAGACGTGAATTAGGGAATTCTGGTCCAGGCTGCGCGTAGGCTCGGTCGGGGAATGGAAGATCCAGCCATCCGGCGCAGACATGACAGTCTGCACGCACATCTGGCGGGTCATGGGGGTTAGGCGGATTCGCTTCATGACCTCCCTCCCTCAATAACCGCAAGGACCGGGCTGCTCGGCTTCAGAAGCGCCTCGCATGCGGTCCAATACGCCTCGATTTGGGCCAGTCGGACGTTGTTGGTTTCCACCGGAAGACGGACTAGGCCCTTGGCCGTGCGGAAGTAGACGAGAATCATGCCGCCCTCAGCAATCCAAATCGCTCCATGCGCTCGGCGAGCTTGGACATGGACTTTTGAGCCTCAATAAACTCGCGCTGTAGGCGCGCCTTCTCGTCCTCCGGCTCTACCGGCTGCGGATCTGAGTAGCCGGTTTCCCGGGCCAGGTAGTTCATGCCGGCATGGCAGCCGACTTTGCGGCCTTCCGCGAGCAGCCAAAGAACCTGCTCGGGCGAGAGCTTTTCGGGACGGCTGTCATTGAGCGAGTCCAACAGAGACCGTTGCGCGGCCTCCGGCGTCTTCTCCGGCCACAGGCGGCAGGCAACAGACTTGGTGCCGCCAAGGGCCTGGATGACAGCGCGAAGCGCATCAGGGAACGATTCGTAGAACAGGGCTTGTGGGGTCATTTCCGAGGGTCAACGAATTATTCGGAAGCCTTCGGAATGACTCCGAGTAGGCAAAAAAAAGACAATGGAGGAATGGAGAAACAACGAATGGGCGGCCAGCCCCAGACCCGTACACTGGCGGTTCCTACACGCACCAGAGGCAAAGGAGCCGGCCATGGAAGAGAACGAAAGCTTTGTCACGAGCGCCCTCTTGGCGCATCTGAGCGCCTACTACGCGCTGGTGCGAGCACTGCACGAAGAAGGCGTGTTGCCAATCTCCGCAGTGGTGAATCGGCTCGGGGATCGACTGGACTTTGGTCAACAGACAGAGCCGAGGGAAAGCGCGAGGACAGCCGAGTTTTCGAAGCTGATCTACGAAGGCTTGCTGACTTTGGAGAAGGAGTATTCGAAGCGGCGATCAACTTCCGGTGGATCTGCGCCTCTCGACCCATAGCCCGCAATAGCCCGCTACGCATGTCACGCATGGCTTGCCTCCCCTTCTTCTTTGGGGTGGGAGACTGGCCATTCCGCGAACTCTTCGGCCAGGTCGGGCAGCGTCAGACGCTTGTCTGCGTCACAAAGGCGGCGCATCAGCTTCAGGCTCGCGGCCTTACCGTTCCATCGAGTGGCGAGCTGCCACAGGTATCCGGAAGAGGTTTGCGCCTTGGACGCAAGCTCTTCTCGCTCGGAAGAGGTCAGAGATGGATAGAGGTCAGATAGGCGCATGGCCTAATGATAGCTCTACGCTAAGCATAAGGTCAATAGCTCGCCGCTACGCCATGCGATTACCTCAGAGCTATCTAATCCATCTTATGAGGACCGTGGAAGAAATCCGTCTTGAGCGACTTCGGGATCTGGTGAAAGAGGCCGGATCGATAGCCAATTTGAATCGGAAGGCGAATCGCAACGAGCGGGATGCCACGATCAGCCAGATCCTTAACCGATGGGCCGGGAAGTCCGGCAAGCCGAAGGAGTTGGGATCCGACATGGCCCGAGAGCTTGAGGCTGCGATGGATAAGCCGCGCGGCTGGATGGACAATGAAGCACTGCATGAGATGCGGGCGTCCTGGCCCTTTCAGAACATTGACCCAGGCCAGTTTGAGCGGCTCAACGACCGCCAAAAGGGAGAGGTCGAGGGCCGTATCCTCGCAATGCTTGAGAAGCCGCAACTGGGGAATTCCCCAGTAGGCGGAGAATGGGCTTTGAAGGACGATATATTTCAACAAGAACCGATAAATTCAGACACGAATATGACAAAAACGGGCGAGCGGTCTGGTGGATCCTCCACAGGGAGACGTAGTAGACCTAAGTGAGTATCGGCGCAGAAAGGCGTCCGAGGCCTCGCCGCTGGTAGAACTGGAGCGGCGGGAGTACCTAATCAGGCGTCCAGACGGGCGCCTGGTGATTCGGATGTACGAGGACGACGCTTCGCATGCGAGGGACCTGCTCCTGGCCTGTTTGACCCTAGCCGAAAAGGTCGTTCGGCTTTTGCCCAAAAGGTAACGGAATGAGAAAGCACGCACTGTTGTGGGCGATCATAGGGTGCACCGTAACGGGGTGTGCAACGTATAATCAAAAGCGCCTACAAGTCCAACAGCAAAACGCGCTAGCACTGGTCCAAGAGGTCTGCGAGTTGGCTAACGCTGACCACAGGTTGGATCCTATCCGGAACCAAGTGCCCGCGAATGTAAGCGCCGCAACGTTGCCCCAACTCAACGACGCACGCAAAGCCACACCCCAGCAGCGTGATGCCATTGAGAGCATCGGATCGGCTTACGCAGCCTGTTATGCCCAGACCGATCATTATCTGGATACTTTTGCCGGAGCCGCAGTAGCAACCCGTTATCGTGAGCTTCTGCAAGGATTAAAGCAGACCGAGGCGGCGCTTTGGGGAGGGGAAATCACCTTTGGGGACTTCAACAGCGTTCGTGCGCAGCTTTTTCAAGGCTTCACAAAGGATGCGTATAGCATCCAACAGCGCCAACAGTTGGCCCAGCAGCAGATGGAAATCCAGCGGCAGCAGGCAGCCGCAGCCATCCTAGGAGCGACCTACCGGCCGCCGTCCACTACGTCTTGCTGGGGAGGCCTCGGGGCCGTCACTTGCAACACCCGCTGACTCCCTCTTAAGGGAGTGGGCCCCCCGATCACGGTGACGCTCCCCAATCTCTCTATGTATTGGGGTACGACTAGAATCTGTGCCTGATCCCGGCCTGCTTCATGATCTCATCGGCAGTAATGCGAGACTTGCAGGTCTTTGAAACAGTGACGCTCGTGCGTCCTTTCGCCCACATTTCGTGCGACCCCTTCGCCTCTCGGTCAAAAGAAAAGCCATGCTGCTTGAGCATGGCTATGACCTGTTTGTAGTAGCCGTTCATGCGGCGCAGATCGCGTCGCCTCGGTATCTATACTCCGGCGTAACCGGGACATGGCGGCCGCTCAACTGGAAGTCCAGCAGCATTTCAACCGCTCCGCGGACCTCTTCCATGAGCTGATCCATCGAGTCTGCCTCGACGACGAGGCCCCTTAGATCCGGACTGGTGGCGATATAGACCCCCGCTTCGCGATCATGATGCACATCGACCCGAAACTCAATCGCGCGCCCACTCTTCGCTACCAATTTCCAAAATGGCGCTCCGACTCTATACATTTGGCTCTCCCTCTGTCGCAACCTACTGGTTAGACCGCGACTAGAGCTGCTTCCCAGCAGCCCCGCGTGCTCTGTAACTATAGCATTGCGTTGAGATTTTCTCTACGCGCCCCCAACCGCCCTCCCCGGGCGGTTTTCTTTTGGGCGCTCGCCCTATTCCTGGTGCTGGGAAGTTGTAACTGCACACAGAAATACTAGCTCCACGCTATTGACATGAATAATAGCTCTGGGCTAAGATTTATCCAACGACTCGCAGAACAGCCTAGCCCTCAGGGCAGCTAAGTAGAGGGTCGGCGCTCTTTGACAAGTCGAGATGGGAGAGGGGTGCTTTGGCATCCGAGCGGATACCCGAGAGGGCGAACGCGGCAGGGCTCCATGCGTACACGGGGATTGCAGGTTGTCCACATCCATGGGCCTGCGCCTCCCGGGTGCCAACCACGCACCTGCCCGCCAGTATCCGTAAGGGCTTGAGCAGTCCGTCAAAACCACCCACGCGCATCCCGATCCACGGGTGACCGCTTCTTGGGTGTTGCTTCCTAGCGTTTGCGTTCTAGGGTCCCTTATGGCTGGCAATCACCTGTTGACGCAGGTGCGCTGGATCGGGGACTTCAAAAATTGGGTCAAAACGATCCTCTCTTTGAGTTCCCTAATGAACCCTGTGCGCTTTTTAGCCGGAAGCCCTGGTCAAGGTCAATGCACCCCTCCCCCATCTCCGACTTGTCTTGCAGTACCGCAAGCCCATGCGAGTGCCGGCAGTACCCGCCGAGGCGGATCTAGTCGGAGAGTCGAAAGAGGAATGCCTGGCGCGAGCTGGAATCGCGCTGACGCTGAGAGGGGGCAGATAGCGGAGAGCCCCGGAGCCGACAGAGCCGCGTGTCTGCATTGCGAACTGGAACCGTCAGGGGCGATGCAGGCCAGATTCATCTGAAGCGCCATTCCTGTGAGTGCTGCGCTTTTCATGGACCAGGAGAAATGAATGAGCAACCCCATCGTCGAAATCAACGGCATCAAACTGGAGTTGGACCAGCGCACCGCCACCGCCACCCGCATCGATACCCTGCGCATCGGGAGCAAGGTCAAGGTCCTCAAGAAGGAATACAGCAATCATGCCGTGTATCCCGGCGTTGTCGTCGGGTTCGAGGCCTTCAAGGCGCTGCCCAGCATCATCATCGCCTGCCTGAAGACCGGCTACGGCGAAAACCCTGTCACCTTTCTGACGATCAATTCCGAGACTCAGGACACGGAGGTTCTTGCCGCAGAAGACAGCGATCTTATCGACCTCCAGCACGAGACCATCCTGAAGACGCTGGATCGCAACATCGAGAAGACCCGCATCGAAGTCGAGAAAGCGCAGCAATACCGCGACCTGTTCGTCAAGCACTTCGGCGCGATTGTGGGGCAGTCCGAACTCGCAGACGCGTGAAACCGGATCCGTCAGCCCGTTCCCGTAGCTGGCTGACGAATGACAGGAAATCGAAGCGGATGCCGCAAAAACGGGTTGCGACTGTGCGGCCGGGCGGTGCAGCTTCGCGTATGCCTCCACGATACGGGGCGCCCCACGCCTTCAAGCCGGCCATCCCCGCGTACTGGGATTAGCTCCGGTACTTCCCCTCCCCTCCAACACGTGCCCTGCGCGGCTTTTGCGCAGCGGGGTAGGCCGACTTGAGGGCGTCATCTACGACCAAGGACCAGACATGACCGCACAGAAGAAATACGAATTCGTCCCCGGCGACACCATCACCCTGGCTCCGGGTCGCACCCTGAAGCGCATCCGGGCTGTAGTTGCGATCTCCGTGTTCGGCGTATCCCCCGGGGACCTGGGCGGATACATCGAGGCCG
>Ga0180219_1002347_pt1 | contig 11351 bp, 11 predicted proteins | sample eDN3rd30CBELigMG_FD_151338 | JGI IMG/M metagenome (GOLD analysis project Ga0180219, IMG submission 151338) | Enriched Miracle-Growth compost microbial communities from Emeryville, California, USA - eDNA 3rd pass 30_C BE-Lig MG (version 2)... ...
TGTCGCCGCAGATGGACCGCCGCAAGGCCGCGGCGTTCAACCTGGGCTTGCAGGCGCTGGGTTCCGTGGTGTTGCTGGGCGCGGGCACGTCGGGCGCCGGCATGGTGCTGGGGTGCTGCCTGTTCGGCATGGGTCTGGGCAATGTGACTTCGCTGCCGCCCTTGATTGCGCAGGCCGATTTCCGGCCGTCGGACGTGGCGCGGGTGGTAGCCTGGGTGACGGCGGCGGGCCAGGCTGGCTATGCCTTTGCGCCGGCGTTGTTTGGCCTGCTGCGCGAATGGGGCGCCGCGTTCGGGCAGGACGGGCTGCTGTTCGTGGCGGCGGCGTTGATGCAGCTGGGCGCGGCGGCGGTGCTGCTGGCGGGGCGGCAGCGCCGGCATGCGCAGGCGGTAGCATAGGCGCCCACGGCCCCGCGGTGCTGGTGGGAAGCGCTCACGCCGGGCGCCGCAATGTGATGGCGGCAGGGCGGTGTCGGGCCGCGCGCGAATGCTATTCTGCACTGATGAAGAAAGGCACGTCACTCGCCGTAGGCATTGCCATAGGCGCGGCCATCGGCGTCGCCCTGGACAACATTGCCATGGGCATCGGCATCGGCGTGGCGCTGGGAATCGCCATGGGCCTGGAAAGCCGGGACTAGCGTAGCCGGAGGCCGTCTTCCCGCAGGCGCCGCACTGGCGAGCTGAACAGCACGCCGAATTGCACCACGAACCCCGCCGCCATGGCCCATAGGCAGGCGGCAGTGCCGTAGCGCGCCGCCAGCAGGGCGCCCAGCGCCGCGCCGATCGGGCGGGCGCCGAAGGTGGCCGTGACGATGATGGCCGATACCCGCCCCAGCATGGCGTTGGGCGTGACCGCCTGGCGCAGCGTGGTGGTGGCGATGGTCCACAGGATGGGCCCCGCGCCGAACAGGAAGAACGCCGCGCCCGCCAGCAGGCCCGAAGGCCAGGCCAGGGTGCCCAGCATGAGCGCGGCGGCGGCCAGCGCGGCCAGCGGGCCGGCGGCGATCACGCCGCCAAAGGGCAGGCGGCGCGCCAGGCGCGGCGCGGCCAGCGCGCCCGCGACCATGCCGGCGCCGTAGACGCCCAGTGTCAGCCCGACCTGGGCGGCGTCCAGGGCCAGGGCGTCGATGGCGTAGGCGACGTAGATGGCCTGCAGGATGAACCAGGCGGTGTTGAAGAAGATCGCGGTGATCAATATGGGCCGCAGCAAGGCATGCGTGGCGACGTAGCGGGCGCCGTCGGCCAGTTCGCGCAGCGGATGCTGGCGGCGGTGCGCCGGCGCGGGGCTGGCGGGCAGGCTGGCCAGCCACATGACAGCCAGTAGCGAGAGAGCGGCGGCCAGCATATAGGCGAGCGGCGCGCCCAGGGCGCCCACCAATGCGCCGCCCACCGCGGGGCCGGCGGCGAAGGCGCTGCTGCGCGCCAGTTCGAGCCAGCGGTTGGCGGCCCCCAGCCGTGCAGCCGGCACCAGCGTGGGCACCAGCGCCGGAGCGGCCACGTTGTAGACCACGGTGCCGATGGCGCCCGCGAAGCCCAGCGCCGCCAGCCAGGCAAGGTTGAGCGCCCGCATCCACAGCAATGCCAGCAGGCCCAGCAGTGCCGCGGCGCGGAGCGCCTCGGCGGCGGTCATCAGGCCGCGCCGCGAGACGCGGTCGGCCAGCACGCCGGCCGGCAACGACAACAACAGGAAAGGCAAGGTCTGCGCGGTTTGCAGGTAGCCGGTCTGCGCAGCGCTGGCGCCCAACGCCAGCACGGCCACCAGGGGCGCGGCCGCCAGGGCCAGTTGTTCGGAAAACTGCGCGCACAGGTTGGACCACGCCAGGCGGCGGAAGGCGGAAGGCAGGAGCGGGGGCGCGGGCATGAAGGCGGCCGGTGGCTGGGAAGCCGCCATGCTAGGGGCGGGCGCGCGGGCGCGCCTCCGGTTCGTTGCACCGTAATTCACGCCGCACGGCCGCCTGGCGGGAACTGCGATAATGGGCCATTGGCGGCGTGTGCCGCCTTGTGTTTTCCAGGACCTCGCGCATGACAGTCGCCGCACGCCCGCTGTACATCAAAGTCCACGATGCCGATAACGTCGCCATCATCGTCAACGATGGCGGCCTGCCGGCCGGCGCCGAACTGCCGGACGGACTGGTGCTGCGCGAGGCGATTCCGCAGGGCCACAAGGTGGCGTTGGCGGACCTGTCCGAGGGCGATCCGGTGGTGCGCTACAACGTCACCGTGGGCTATGCGGCCAAGGCGTTGCCGCGCGGCAGCTGGGTCAACGAGCGGGTCACGACGCTGCCCACGGCCCGCGCGCTGCACGACCTGCCCATGGCTACGCGCGCAGCGCCGCCCCTGCCTGCGCTGGAGGGCTATACCTTCATGGGGTATCGCAATGCCGACGGGTCGGTGGGCACGCGCAACATCCTGGCCATTACCACTACGGTCCAATGCGTGCAGGGCGTGGTCGAGCATGCCGTGCAGCGCATCAAGGCCGAGCTGCTGCCCCGCTATCCCAATGTGGACGACGTGGTGGGCCTGGAACACACCTACGGTTGCGGCGTGGCCATCGACGCGCCGGGCGCGGCGGTGCCTATACGCACGCTGCGCAACATCAGCCGCAACCCGAACTTCGGCGGCACGGCCATGATGGTGAGCCTGGGCTGCGAAAAGCTGCAGCCCGACCGCCTGATGCCGGCCGGCGCCATACCCATTGCCGCGGGCGCGGACCTGGGCGGCGAAGTGGATACCGTTTGCCTGCAAGACGAAGAAAACGTCGGCTTCGAGTCGATGATCCGCGCCATCATGCAGACAGCCGAGAAGCACCTGGCCGTGCTGGATCGCCGGCGGCGCGAGCCCTGTCCGGTGTCGGACCTGGTCGTGGGCGTGCAGTGCGGCGGCAGCGATGCGTTTTCGGGGCTGACTGCCAACCCGGCGGTGGGCTTTGCGGCCGACCTGGTGGTGCGCGCCGGCGGCACGGTGATGTTCTCGGAAAACACCGAAGTGCGAGATGGCATCGACCAGCTTACCGCCCGCGCCGCCACCCCGGCCGTGGCCGAAGCGCTGGTGCGCGAAATGGACTGGTACGACCGCTACCTGAGCCTGGGCATGGCCGACCGCAGCGCCAATACCTCGCCAGGCAACAAGAAGGGCGGGCTGTCAAATATTGTCGAGAAGGCCATGGGCTCGATCGTGAAGTCGGGGTCCGCGCCGATTTCCGCCGTGTTGTCGCCAGGCGAAAAACTGAGCAGCAAGGGGCTGGTGTTCTGCGCCACGCCGGCCAGCGATTTCATCTGCGGCACGCTGCAACTGGCGGCCGGCATGAACCTGCACGTCTTTACCACCGGACGCGGCACGCCTTATGGCCTGGCGCAGGTGCCGGTGATCAAGGTGGCCACGCGCAGCGACCTGGCGCGCCGCTGGCACGACCTGATGGATGTGGACGCCGGCCGCATCGCCACTGGCGCGGCGTCGATCGAGGACGTGGGCTGGGAATTGTTCCGCCTGATGCTGGACGTGGCCAGCGGCCGGCGGCAGACCTGTGCCGAAAAGCTGAAGCTGCACAATGCGCTGGCGCTGTTCAACCCGGGCCCGGTGACATGAGCGCCGCGCCGGCAAGTTCCCCTGGCGGCGGCGTGCCTGTTGCGACGCCCGCCGCCCGGTTTCCCGAGCGTCTGTGCTTCGAGGGCGACGCGGCGCTGCTGGAGCCGCTGGGCGACGTCCATGTGGATGCCTTGTGGCAGGCCGCCCAGGGCGCCGAGGCGTCGTGGCATTATCTGCGCTATGGCCCCTTTGCCAGCCGCGACGCTTTGCGGGCGCAGGTGCGCGAGTTGGCCAGCCGCGCGCACCAGCCGTTCTGGGCAGTGTGCCCGCGCCCGGGCAGGGCGGCGCTGGGCTGGGTGTCGCTTTGCGACATCTACCCCGAAGACGCGGCCATCGAGATCGGCAGCATCTGGTTCAGCCCCGCGCTGCAGCGCAGCCGCGCCGCGACCGAGGCGGTGTTCCTGCTGCTGCGCTATGCTTTTGACGAACTGGGCTATCAGCGCATGGTGTGGCGCTGCATGGCCGATAACCAGCCTTCCGCCGGCGCCGCGCGGCGCTACGGGTTCAAGCCCGAAGGCGTGTGGCGCTCGGCGGTGAACGTGAAGGGCCGGCGCGGCGACGTGGCCTGGCATTCGTTGCTGGCCGATGAGTGGCCGGCGCGGCGGGCCGCAATGCAGGCCTGGCTGGCGCCCGGCAATTTCGACGCGCAGGGCCGGCCGCGCAGCCGGCTGGCGCGCGACTGACTTCGCTTTGGATGCGCATATCGATGACCGAACCTGTTGATACCGAACGACGCCTGGCCGACCTGGAGATCAAGCTGGGCCTGGCCGATGACATGCTCGACCAGTTGAACCAGGCGCTGTTCCGCCAGCAGCAGCAGATCGACCGCCTGCTGCGCGAGCTGGCCGAACTGCGCCAGCAGATGCCGGACGGCGCCGGCGCGGGCTTTCGCAGCCTGCGCGACGAGCTGCCGCCGCATTACTGAGCCCGATGCGGATACTGTGGGCCTACCTGCGCCCGCATGGCCGGCTGGCCGTGCTGGCCCTGTTGCTGGCCGGCGCCAGCCAGGTGCTGGCGCTGATCGACCCGATTATTTTCGGCAAGATCATCGATGAATATGCCATCAACCGCGGCGGCAAGACCGACGATGAGCTGGTGTCGGGCGTATTGGGCCTGCTGGCGCTGGCGGTGCTGATTGCCGTGCTGTCGCGGCTGGCCAAGGCGCTGCAGGAATACGTGACGCGCCTGGTGGTGCAGAAGTTCGGCACGCAGTTGTTCAACGACGGCCTGCGCCAGGCGCTGCGCCTGAAATTCCAGGAATTCGAAGACCTGCGCAGCGGCGAAACGCTGTCGCTGCTGCAGAAGGTGCGCAGCGACAGCGAGCGTTTCATCAATTCGTTCATCAACACTGTGTTCGCCGCGGCGGTGGGCATGGGCTTCCTGGTCTGGTACGCGGTGACGCGGCACTGGCTGCTGGTGCCGGTGTTCCTGATCGGGGTGCTGGTGCTGGGCGGCCTGACCGGTCTGTTGAGCCGCGAGATCAAGAGCCAGCAGCGTTCCATCGTGCGCGAAACCAATCGCAGCTCGGGTTTTATTGCCGAATCGCTGCGCAATATTGAACTGATAAAAAGCCTGGGCCTGACTTTTCCCGAGATCCGCCGGCTGCAGGCCCAGACGGTGCGCATCTTCGAGCTGGAAATGCAGAAGGTCAAGCGCATCCGGCTACTGTCGTTCCTGCAGGGCGTGACGCTCAGCATGCTGAAGCTGGCGATCTTGTTCGCGCTGCTGTGGCTGATTTTCCGCGACGTGCTGAGCACCGGCGAGCTGATTGCCATGCAGTTCATTTCGGTGGCGATATTCGCGCCGCTGCAAGAGCTGGGCAATATCATCCTGGCGTACCGCGAAGCCGATGCATCGCTGTCGAGCTTCGAGGCGTTGATGAAAAAGCCCATCGACCGGCGCCCCGAGTCGCCGCAGGACAGCGGCCCGATTACGCACGTGCGCTTTGCCAATGTGGCGTTCCGCCACAAGGGCGCGGCCAGCAACGCGCTGGACGGGGTATCGTTTTCGGCGGGGCTGGGCGACACCATTGCCTTCGTGGGGCCGTCGGGCTCGGGCAAGTCGACCCTGGTGAAGCTGTTGCTGGGTCTGTACACGCCCGCGGTCGGCGAGGTGTTCTACAACGATATTTCCACCAAGGCGCTGCGCTACAACCGCGCGCGCCGGCAGGTGGGCCTGGTGACGCAGGAACCCTACCTGTTCGCCGGCACGCTGCGCGACAACATCCGGCTGGTGAAGTCCGACGCTACCGATGACGAGATCGTGGCGGCCATGGAACAGGCAGCGTGCGGCTACCTGCTGCAGAAGTCGCCTGACGGCCTGGGCACGCATATCGGTGAAATGGGCCTGAAGCTGTCGGGCGGCGAAAAGCAGCGGTTGTCGATCGCGCGCGCCCTGATACGCCGGCCGCGCCTGCTGATCTTCGACGAGGCGACGTCGGCCCTGGATTCGCTGACCGAAGAGCAGATATCGGATACGGTGCGGCGCATTTCGGCCAGCCGCACGCAGATCACCATCCTGATTGCGCACCGGCTGTCGACCATCATGCACGCCGACACCATCTTTGTGCTTGAAAAAGGGCGCATCGTGGAAAGCGGCACGCATGCCGAACTGCTGGCGCGCACCGGGCTGTACTACGCCATGTGGCGGCAGCAGATCGGCGAGCGGCCGCCGCCGGCCGCGGCCGCGTAGGTCAGCCGGCGGCCTGTCGTCCCGGCGCGGGCTCGGGCTTTACGCGGGTGGCGCGCAGCACCCCCAGCACCAGCAGGGCGATACCCAGTTGCGTCAGCGGCTGCGGCGCCTGGCCGCGCAGAATGAACGCATAGGCCAGGGCGGCCAGTGTTTCGAAAACGATCAACTGGCCGGCCAGCGCAGTGGGCAGCCGTTGGCTGGCCTGGTTCCAGCACAGCGTGCCCAGCCACGAGGCCAGCAGTCCGATGGCGGCCATGAGGCCGATGAACACGCCGGGGCGCGGCCCCAGCGGCATGGGATACGGGCTGCCAAGCAGCGCCATGCCCAGCCACAGCGCGCCGTAGCCCGCCAGGGCCAGGGGCAGGGTGGCCAGGCCTTGCGCGGTGGCCCAGGTGTGAGGGCGGCGGCCAGGGTGGTTGCGCAGCCAGTCGGCATTGCGCAGCGGATACCAGGTCCAGCAGGCCACCGCCGCCAGCGCCAGCGCGGCGCCGGTGGCATAGCGCGCCACGTCGGCGTGCGGGTCGTCGCGCAGGGCTTGCAGTTCTACCCGGTTGACGCAGGCGATGCCCAGCGCGATCAGCGCGAGCGAGGGCGCCAGGCGGCGCCAGGGCAGGCGGCCGTCGCGCCGCGCGTCGCGCAGGTTGGCCGAGATGGCGATGACCACCGGCAAGGTGCCGATGATCATGGTGGGTAGCGGTCCGCCGGCGCGCTGGATGGCGCCGGCCAGGCACAGGTAGTACAGCAGGTTGCCGATGGCGGCCAGCTTGACGGCCTCGAGCCAGTCGGCGCGGCCTAGTTGCCGCAAAGCGCCGCGGTCGAGCCAGGCCAGCGGCAGCGCGATCACGCCGAAGGCCAGATAGCGGCCTACCGATTGCAATGCGGCGGGGTAGTCGGGCAGCAGCAGCGGGCCGATGAACACCAGGCCCCACATGAGGCCGGCAGCGAGCGCGTAAAGGGTTCCGGTGAGCATGACGGGTCGGCTGTGAAGGCAGGCCAGTCTATGCGGGCCGACCGCGCGCGGTCTTGTACCAGATTGCGGTGTGCGGGCGGATGGCGCGGCGGGCTGTCCGCGCCCGTGGTTCAGGCGCGGACCTGGCGCTGATAGCGCGCCGGAGTGACGCCGTAGCGGCGCGCAAAGGCGCGTGTCAGGTGGGCCTGGTCGGCCAGGCCGGTGGCGGCGGCCACCTGGGCGGGCGGCTCGCCGGCGGCCAGCAGGCACTTGGCCCGGTGCAGGCGCAATGCCATCAGCATTTGCTGGGGCGTGGCGTGGTACTGCGCCCGGAAGCTGCGCAAGAAGTGAAAAGGGCTGAGTCCCGCCACGCCGGCCAGTTCGTCGAGCGTCAGGGTGCGCGCCAGGTGGGCGTGCAGGTAGTCGAGCACCCGCGCGAAGCGCGGCGCGGCTCCGGCTCGCGCGGGCGCGGCCATGCGGGCATGCGGGCGGAATTCGGCCAGCAGCGTGTGTAGCAGGCTATCGAAGGCCAGCGGCTCGCGCGCCTGCCACAGCGCGTCCAGCAGGCAGCCAATGCGGCGGGCGGCGTGCGGCGCATGGCGCACGGCGGTATCGAACCACCAGCCCTGGTCGCCGGTGACGCGGGCGACCACGTCCGGGTCGATGTAGATCATGCGGTAGCGCCAGCCGCCCGTGGTCTCCGCGCGCCCGGTGTGCAGTTCGTCCGGGTTCATCAGCACGATGGAGTCTGGCGGCGCCACGTGTTCAGCGCCGCAGTAGCGGAAGCGTTCGGCGCCGGCCTCGATGGCGCCCAGGCCGAAGGCGGCATGGGTGTGTGGCTCGAACGCATAGCGCACGATGTGGGCCCGGTAGAGCTCGATGCCCGCGCGCTCGGCGCAATGGCGGAACTCGGCGCGGTCGCGCGGGTCGTCGAACGGAGCGGGAACGCCTTGCATGGCGAACGGGCAGGCCGCTAGGGCCAGCCTTGCTCCAGGATGCGCCGCAAGGTGTCTTGCATGGCCTGCGGATCGGCCGGCTGGCCGAGGGGGGCGAACTTGCCGTCCAGCGCCAGGTGGGCAAAGCCATGCACGGTGGACCAGGCGGCCAGCAGCCGGGCGTGGGTGGGGGCATCGAGCGGCTGCCCGGCCGGAAAACCGGTGTAGTCGCGGATCGCCTGTTCCAGCTCGGCGAAGGCGGCCTGGCTGGCGGCGGCCAGACGCGCGTCGTCGGTCAGGCGGTCTTTGCGGAACATCAGCTGGAAGCGGGCCGGGTGGGCCAGCGCGAAGCGCACGTATCCCGTGCCCTGCGCACGTAGCCGCGCGCCGGGATCGTTGCCGCCGGACCGCGCGCCTTCGCGCAGGTGCCGGGTCAATGCCTCGAAGCCCAGGATCGCCACTTCGGTCAGCAGGCCGGCGGCGCTGCCGAAATGGTGCAGCGGCGCGGCCGCAGACACACCGACGCGGCGCGCGGCTTCGCGCAAGGTGAAACCTTCCAGGCCGCGCTCGGCCAGGATGGCCTCGGTGGCCTCGACCAGGGCGTCGCGCAGCGCGCCATGGTGATAGGCGTCGTGGGCCGAGGCGGCCTTCTGTCTGGGCATGGAGTGGGATCTTTACACTGTTCAAAACCAATGCTACCTTATCTAAACATTGTTTAGATAGGGGTCGGCCATGTTTGAGACAATTTTCGGCGCGGGCGGGGCGCTGGCCTTGCCTGCCTGGGTGGCGCTGGCGGCATCGCCCTGGCTGGGCCGCTGGCGCGCGACCATCTGGGCGGTAACGGGCCGGGTCGTCCCCCTGGCGTTGGCGGCCGTCTATGTGGCACTGGTGCTGGCCAGTTGGCCCGTGCCGGGCGGGGGCTACGGTTCGCTGGGCGCCGTGCAGGCGCTGTTCGGCCACCCCGGCATGCTGACGGCCGGCTGGTATCACTTCCTGGCGTTCGACCTGTTCGTGGGCACCTGGATCGTGCGCGAAGGGCTGCGCCTGGACCTGCCCAGGCCTTTGCTGGTGCCGTGCCTGGCGCTTGCTTTCTGGTTCGGTCCGGCGGGGCTGCTGGCGTTTTGCGGCCTGCGCGCCGTGCCCTGGGGGGTGCGGGCCGCGCGCCTGCTGTTGCACCGCCAGCGGCTGCTGGCCATGTTCGGCATGGCGCTGCTGGCCGCGTTGTTGCCGGCCGCCGTGGCCGCCTGGCTGGACCCGCGCACGCTGGCTGGCGTGGACGTATGGGCCAAGCCCATGAAGTTCATGGCGGCCATTGGCTTGTTCGCGCTGACGCTGGCCTGGCTGATCGGCGAACTGCCGCAGGCGCGGCGCCAGAGCTGGCTGCTGCGCGCCACGGCATGGACGGCGCTGGCAACCGGCGGATTCGAGGCCGTTTACATCACGTGGCAGGGGGCGCTGGGGCAGGCCTCGCACTTCAACACCGACACGCCGTTCCATGCCGCAATGTTCGTCTTGATGGGCATCGCCGCGTTGCTGTTCACCGGCACGGCGCTGCCGGTGGCGCACCAGTTGTGGCGCCACGCGCATGGCATGGCGCCCGCCTACCGGCTGGGCGCCATCGTGGGCCTCGCGCTGACCTTCGTGGCGGGCGCCGGCGCGGGCGTGGCCATCAGCATGCACGGCGGGCCGCTGGTGGGCGGCGTGGCAGGGCAGGGCCTGCCGGTGGTGGGGTGGTCGGCCACCGGCGGCGACCTGCGGGTGGCGCATTTCCTGGGGGTACACGCGCAGCAGATGCTGCCGCTGGCCGGCTACCTGTTGGCGCGCACTGGCTGGCGCGGCGCCGTGCCGGCGATGGCGCTGGGTTGCGTGGCGTATGCCGGGCTGGTGGCGCTGGCGCTGGCACAGGCATATGCGGGCTTGCCGCTGCTGCCGCTGTACTAGGCGCCTTCTTCAGGCGCCAGGCGTCCCGGCGTGATTTCCATGATGAGTTCCACGCGACGGTTGGCGGCACGGCCTTGCGGCGTGTCGTTCGAGGCGATGGGGTGCGTGTCGGCATAGCCCACGGCGCGCAGCCGGCCCGGGTCTACGCCGTCGCGCACCAGTTCGCGCAAGACGCTGGTGGCGCGGCTGGCCGACAACTCCCAGTTCGACGGGAACTGGCGCGTCTGGATCGGCACGGGGTCGCTGTGCCCTTCGACCGAGACAGGGTAGCCCTGGCTGCGGTTGATGACCTTGGCCATGCGGCTGATCAGGCCCAGGCCGGCGGGACTGAGCACGGCCTGGCCCGAGGGGAACAGCAATTCGTTGCTGATGCGAAAGCTGATGGACTTCTCGTTGACGATCACGTCCACGCCGTCGCCCAGGTCGTCCAGGCCGAGTTCGGCGATCGAGGGCGGTTCGGGTTGTGTTGGCTCGGGCTCGGGTGCGATCTTCGGGGCGGATGTGGGCTCGCCGCCGGCCGCGTCGTCGGACGTCTGCCGCAGGTTTGCCGCAGGTGCGGCGGGGCCGTCGCCGGCGGGCGCCGGTGCAGTGGCCGGCACCGGCAAGGCCGCCGCCAGGCCGGGCAGCTCGGCCAGTTCGGGCAGCTCGGGCAGCTCGGGCATCGGCAGCAGGGCGGCCAGCAAGGCATGCGCCGGTGCTTGTCCGGCGGGCGCCGCGCCGGCCCGCGCGATGGAACCCACCAGCTCTACCGGCAGGTCGGCCGCCTTTGAGGCGCGTGGCAAGTGGGAAACGCCCAGCAGCACCACCAGCAGCAGGGTGATCAGGTCCAGGTAGGTGAGCAGCCAGCTTTCGGATTCCGGCTCGACCGTGGGCTCGACGTGCCAGCGCGCGAAGCGGCCGCCGGCGTGCAGCGCCGGGCGCGCGGGCAGCGCGGCGCGCGGACCGGGCCGGCGCTGCGCGTGCTGCTTGCGCAGGGCGTCGATGCGATCGGCCAGGCTCATGAGCGCGCGGCGGCGGTGCGGCCCAGCGCCGTGGCCGGGGCGGGCTTGCCGGCGCCGCCCGCAGTCTTGGGCGCGGCCGGCTTGGCGGATTTGGCGGGCTTAGCGGACTTGGTCGGCTTGGCAGCCGGGCCGCCGTCATAGACCTCGTCTTCGAAGTGCATCATGAACGAGTTCAGCGTCTCGCGCACCACGGCCGGCCCGCGCCGCGCGCACATCATCGCAATACCCTGCAGCACCATGTTCATCAGCA
>Ga0180219_1002349_pt1 | contig 11349 bp, 10 predicted proteins | sample eDN3rd30CBELigMG_FD_151338 | JGI IMG/M metagenome (GOLD analysis project Ga0180219, IMG submission 151338) | Enriched Miracle-Growth compost microbial communities from Emeryville, California, USA - eDNA 3rd pass 30_C BE-Lig MG (version 2)... ...
GCCCACCCCGACTGGGGCACGCTCATCTTCGACTTCGGCCGACCAGAGGTGCGCAACTTCCTCGTCGCGAACGCGCTGTACTGGATCGAGGAGTTCCACGCCGACGGGCTGCGCGTCGATGCCGTCGCGAGCATGCTCTACCTCGACTACTCGCGCGAGCCCGGCAAGTGGCGGCCGAACCGCGAGGGGGGTCGGGAGAACCTCGAGGCGATCGCGTTCCTCCAGGAGCTCAACGCGACGGCCTACCGCCGCAACCCCGGCATCGTCATGATCGCCGAGGAGTCGACCGCGTGGCCCGGCGTCACGGCCCCGACCTCCTCGGGCGGCCTCGGCTTCGGGCTCAAGTGGAACATGGGCTGGATGCACGACTCGCTGCAGTACATGGGCGAGGATCCGATCAACCGCGCCTACCACCACCGCGAGCTCACCCACTCGATCGGCTACGCGTATTCCGAGCAGTTCATGCTCCCGCTCAGCCACGACGAGGTCGTCCACGGCAAGGGCGCGCTGCTGCAGAAGATGCCCGGCGACCGGCTCGAGCAGTTCGCGAACCTGCGCGCCTACCTCGCGTTCCAGTGGGCCCACCCCGGCAAGCAGCTGCTGTTCATGGGGGGCGAGTTCGCGCAGTCCTCCGAGTGGAGCCAGGAGCACGGGCTCCAGTGGTGGCTCGCCGACTTCCCCGAGCACCAGGGGGTGCGCGCGCTCGTCGCCGAGCTCGGCCGCCTCTACCGCGGGCACCGCGCGCTCTGGGAGCTCGACCACGATCCGGCCGGGTTCTCCTGGATCGACGAGTCGGACGCAGTGCAGAACGTCATCGCCTTCCTGCGCTGGTCGCGCGGCGGGCACGCGATCGCCGCGGCGTTCAACTTCTCGGGCGTCGGGCTCGACTACCGGCTCGCGCTGCCAAGCGGCGGACCATGGCGGGAGCTGCTCAACACCGACGCACGGGAGTTCGGCGGCTCCGGAGCGGGCAACCTGGGCGCCGTCGACGCCGACGCGGGCCCGCACTTCGGACGGCCGGCCTCGGCGATCGTCCACCTGCCGGCGCTCTCGGCGGTCTGGTTCGCCCCATAAGGGGGCGAAGTGGGCGCAAACGGCTGCCTCCGCGCCCCGCGCAGGGCCGTTCGCGTCCACTTCGCCGGAGGCGGCAGCCGCGGGGCTAGTAGAGCAGGCCGGTCAGCCGGCGGCGCGCCGGACCCACCCGAGGGTCCTCGCCGAGGATCTCGAAGTACTCCAGGAGCCGCTCCTTGACGAGGTCGCGCTCCTCGGCGCTGCCGGCGGCGAACGCCGCGAAGAGCAGCTCGAACGCGCCCTCCGCGTCACCCGCCGCGAACGCGCGATCCGCCTCGTCGGCGTCCGAGCCGAGCCGGGCGAGGAGCCGGACCTGCGCGAGACCCGCGACCGCCTCGGCGTCCCGCGGGTTCTCCCGGATCGCCTGCTCGTATGCGGCGATCGCGGCGGCGTAGTCCCCCGCCTCGATCGCATCGTAGGCGGCCTGGTGGAGCGGCGGCAGCGGCGCGGGACCCGCCGGCTCCTCCTCGGAGGGCTCGCCGAGGCTCCCCGAGACGCCCTGCTGGGACGCGATCTGCAGCACCTGGTCCAGGACGCTGCGCACCTCCTCCTCGGGCAGCACGCCCGCGTAGAGCGGGATGGGGCGACCGGCGACGACCGCCGCGACGAGCGGGATCTGCTGGACCTGGAAGGCCTGGACGAGCTGCGGGTTCGCGAGCGCGTCGACCCGGGCGAGCGCGAGCCGGCCGCCGTAGGTCTCGACGATCGCGCCGAGGCCCGTCTCCGGCGTTCTGTCGTCGACGAACTCGACGAGGACCGGCACCGTCTGCGAGGTCTCCATGACGCCCGCGAAGGACATGTCGTCCGCGGCGAACACGCGCGCGCCCGCGGCCGGCGTCGGCGTCGCGGCGCCGTTCGCACGGCGCACGAGGCCCGAGAGGTCGACGGCGCCGCGCAGGCTCGCGGCTGCGCCCGGGTCGCTCATGACCGCTCCGCCGAGGAGACGATGCCGCCCGAGTAGCCGAGGACGACGACGGGGTCGTCACTGTCGAGCGGCGGGACGTAGAAGAGCAGCTGGCCGGCGTAGACCGAGGAGTAGCCGCGCTCGCTGCGCTCGACGCCGCTGAGCAGGTTGATCGCGCCCTGCGCGATGACCTTCGCCCCCTCCTCCGCGGGCGTCACGTCGACCGTCTGGCGGACGGTGCCGAGGACGAGCGCGCCGCCCTCCGTCGTCGCGAGCGCGATGAGCGGCCCGTCGCCGGCGATCGTCGAGAAGGCCATGTTGTTCGGCGACTCCTGGGCCTGCTGGTTCGCCTGCTGCTCCTGCTGCTTGGTGAGCCCCCAGCCGAGCACGAAGCGGTCGGAGCTCACGTCGAAGTCCGCGTAGCCCTCGCTCGCCTCGTCCTGCACGAGGATGTCGACGTAGGCGCTCGTGACGTCCGCGATTGGGTACGACACGAGGGAGCTGTCAGGGGGCAGCACCGCGGTGCCGTCCTCGGTCGCCGGCACTTCGGGGATGTCGGCCTGCAGCGCGACGAGGTAGGAGATCTTGTAGTCCGAGCGCGGGTCCGCCTGCGTGAGCACCATCGCGACGGGCGGCAGGACGGTCGGGGCCGGGGCCGCCTCCGCCTCGCCCTCCGACGTCGCCGACGGGGTCGGGGTCGGGGCGGGCACGGTCTGGCCGCCCTCGAGCGCGGCCGGCTGCGCGATGACGACGAAGAGCCGGCGCGGCCACGCGGTCGAGTTCTCCGGCACCTGCTGCGGCAGGCTCAGCACGATCTCGCCGTCCGCCGGGATGACCGGGCTCGAGCCGGCCTGGGCCGCGTCCTTGCTGCGCAGCGCATAGTCGGCGGTCTTCAGCTCGAGCGCGGGGCCGGCGAGCCGCGTCGCCGCGAGCTCGGTGTCGTTCGTGCCATCCGCGGACGCGACCGTCGTGATCGCCCGGTCGACGATGCGGCGGATCTGCCGCTCGTCGAGCGCCGGCACGGGCGCGCCCGGATCCGCGGTGTCCGTCGTCGGCGTCGGCGAGGGAGTCGCGTCGGCATGCGCGCTCGGCGCGGCCGATGCCGGGGAGAACGCGAGCGCCCCGACCACGAGCGCGGCGACGATCGAGGCGGCCGTCCCGGCTCCCGTGCGCGCCGCGACCTTGGGCGAGCGCACCGACTTGATCGTCTGGACCTTCGGCACCTTCGGCATGCGGCGCTTCGGACCGCCGCCGCCGCGCATGTGGTGGATCGCCGTCAGGAGCAGCACGAGCCCGATGACGGCGAGGACCGCGCCGGCGATGATGAACCACGCGGAGAACTCGCGCGAGACCGGCGTCGGCGTCGGCCAGGAGATCTCGATGCCGCTCGGCGCGGCGCTCGTGCCGTCCGAGGCGATGACGTAGGTGATGTCGGAGGGCAGCGTCTCCGTCATGCGCAGCGAACCGGTGTCCCGGTAGTCCTCCATCCAGAGGTCGGCGCCGTACGGATCGGGCACCGTCCCCTCGACTCCGGGGTGCCGGATCGACTCGAGCGTGCACAGCTCCGGCAGCGCCGGGTCGGGCGTGCACGTCTCGCCGTTCTCGTCCCGGAAGGCGACCTCGTTGTGGGTCGCGTTGCCGACCCACGCGAGGACGTCGGCGCGGCGCGCGTAGGCCGCGACGATCTGGCCGCTGCCGGTGATCGTCATCGTCTGACGTCCGTCGAGCGCGTTGAGCGTCGTCCCGTCGATGATCGTGACGGGTGCGGAGCCGGCCGTCTCGACCGCGTAGTCGTACTTCTGGACCGCTTCGGGTGCGACGCGGATGCCGATCCCGAGCGCGAGCAGCACCGCTGCCACGACGAACGTGATGATGGCGAAGACAAAGCGCACGGGTAGGAGCTCCTGTAAAACGACATCCCAGGGTACCGGGAGGGACCCTGAGAGCACGAACCCGGCGTTCTCCACGTCACGAACTCCCACTAAACTCGGAGCCTTGCGGGCGACCCCATTGGAGGGCGATGGTGGCCGAGGAGAGCAGGTTCGGCAACGAGATGCGCGGCTATCGCCGCGACGAGGTGGACCGCGCGTTCGATGCGCTCAAGGCGCGCGTGGACCAGGCGGCCGTCGAGCGGGCCACCGCGCAGAAGGAGATCCAGCGGCTCCTCGCGGTCAACGAGGACCTGCAGGCGGAGCTCGACGAGCTCGGCCGTCCGACCTACGCCGGTCTCGGCTCGCGGCTCGAGTCGACGCTGCGGATCGCCGAGGAGCAGGCGACGAGGCTCATCGGCCAGGCCGACATCGACGCCCAGCGGCTGCGCGCGGACGCCGCCGCCGAGGCGGCCGCAATGCGCGCCGAGGCGCAGAACGCGATCGCGCGCCAGGTCGACGAGGCCTCGAGCCGCGCCGAGACCCTGACCTCGACCGCCTCCGCCGACGCCGAGGCGCTGCTGACCCGCGCGCGCGAGGAGGCAAGGGTCTCGCTCGAGACCGCGCGCCGCGAGAGCGAGGTGCTGCGCGCCGCGGCCGCGACCGAGGCGGCCGAGCTGCGGGCCACCGCGCAGCGCGAGGCCGCGGCCGAGGTCGCGGCGGCGCAGCGCCAGGCGGTCGAGCTGCGCAGCGAGGCCGATCGTGCGGCGTCGGAGGCCCGGCAGGCCGCCGAGGCCGCCGCACGCGACGCCGAGCACGCGCGGACGACCTTCGAGAGCGAGGACGCGGCGGCGCGGGCGGCGCTCGCGACCGAGCTCGAGTCGGGCCGGGAGTCCCTCGCCAGGGAGCTCGAGTCGGGCCGCGCCCAGCTCGCCGCAGAGCAGGAGCACTCCAGGAGCAGCTCGGAGGCGACGATCGCCGATGAGCGGGCGAGGCACGAGGCGTCGATGGCCGCCGCGATCGCCGCGCACGAGCGCGAGGTCGCCGCCGAGCGGACCAGGCTCGCGGACGAGGCCGCGGGCGACCGCGCGAGGATCGCCGCAGAGATCACAGCGGAGCGCACCCGGCTCGCCGCCGAGACGGCCGCCGAGCGCGCCAGGCTCTCCGCGGAGCTCGAGGACGGCCGCAGGCGCCTGGAGACGGAGGTCGCCACGCGCACGGAGGCGCTCGAGACGGAGGTCGCGCAGACGCGCGCCGCGCTCGAGGCCGAGGTGAGCGCGGCACGCGCCGCGCTCGAGCGGGAGCTCGCCGCGACGCGGACCGAGGCCGAGACGCGGCTCGCCGACGAGCTCGCCGCGAAGCGCAGCGCGGTCGACGCCGCGATCAGGATCGATCGCACGACGGCGGAGCGCGACGTCGCGCTGCTGCGCGCGGATGTCGCGAAGGAGGCGGAGGAGGCGAGGGCCGCCCTCGACGCCGAGCTCGAGCAGACCCGGCAGGAGCAGGAGCTCGCGTTCGCGGCGCGCGCCGACGAGGCGGAGCAGGGCGCGCTCGCCCGGCACCGGGCCGCGCTCGACGAGACGCAAGCATTCCTCTCCACGGCGGAGGCGAGGCTCCAGGAGGCGACCGCGGAGGCGGAGGAGCAGCGCGCGACGGCGCTGCGCGTCCGGGAGGAGTCCGCCGACCACGCGCGCAGCAGCCGCGAGCGCGCGGACGCGACCGCGGCGGAGATCCTGTCGAACGCGGAGGCGAGGTCCCGGGCGATCGTCTCCGAGGCGGAGCGCCGCGCCGCCGAGCTGATCGGCGACACGGAGGCGCGCCTGGAGGCGCTGCGCACGGAGCGCGACGAGGTCGCCGCCTACCTGGAGAATCTCCGCGGGGCGCTTTCGAAGGTCGAGTCCGTCAGGACAGACTAGGGACCGTGAGGATCCTCAACCCCTTCCGCGCGGGACTGTTCGCGGGCATCGGCGTCCTCGTCGCGGTCGCGCTCGGCGGAGCCGTCGCCTCGATCGGCCAGATCCTCACCTACGTCGGTGCGGCGCTCTTCCTCGCGCTCGGTCTCGACCCCATCATCACCTGGCTCGAGGCGAGGCGCGTGCCGCGGTGGGCGGCGATCATCATCGTCCTCGTCGCGTTCGCCGGCCTCATCGCGGGCCTCGTCTTCGCGATTATCCCCGTCGTCGCCGATCAGGTGAACAACGCGATCGACGCCTTCCCGACCCTCATCGCGCGCTTCGGCTCCGACGGGGACATCGGCGAGTGGATCGCGGTGACCTTCCCGTGGCTCCAGGCCGACCAGCTCATCGAGCAGGTCGAGAACTGGGTCAGGAACCTCGACTACGCGCAGCTCGGGCTCGGGGTCCTCAACTTCGGCATCACCGTCCTCGTCGGCTTCGGCGGCGCGCTCATCATCCTCATCCTGACGATCTACTTCACGGCCTCCACGACGGGCATCAAGCGGATGCTCTACCGCCTCGTGCCGGCCACCAAGCGCCCCATCTTCATCGAGATCGCCGAGGAGGTGAGCCGCTCGGTCGGCCGCTTCGTCATGGGCCAGGGCGCGCTCGGCCTGCTCAACGGCGTGCTGACGGGCATCATGCTCGGAATCGTCTTCCCGCTCTTCGGCCTGCCCGTCGACTACTGGGCGCTGCTCGCGTTCCTCGCGATGCTCGGCTCGATGATCCCGCTCGTCGGCACGATCACGGCGACGATCCTCAACACCCTGCTCGTGCTGCTGTTCAACGGCCCGCCGAGCGCGCTCGCGGTCGGCATCTACGCGGTCGTCTACATGCAGCTCGAGGCGTACTTCATCAGCCCCCGCATCATGGCGGAGGCGGTCAAGGTGCCCGGCGCCGTCGTCGTGATCGCCGCGCTCGCCGGCGGCGCGCTCCTCGGCCTCCTCGGCGCCCTCGTCGCGATCCCCGTCGCGGCCGCGATCATCCTCATCATCAACCGCGTCATCGTCCCGAAGCAGGACGCCCTCTAGCCTTCCGAGGGCGATCGGCCGACACGAGGGCGACTCGGGGCGAAATGCCCTCGGCTCGGCCGAATCCCCGCACCTCGCGCGGACGGCAGAACGCGGGCTACGCGCTCCAGGAGGTCGGCAGCGGCAGCGCGCCCGGATGCAGCCGGGCGACGATCTCGGTGAGTACCCGATAGGTCTGCTCCTCGCCGACCCACAGGTGCTTGCCGCCGACGACCTCGACGAGCTCGACGTTCGGCGCGATCGCGAAGCGCTCGCGCGCCTCGGGCGGGCGGAGGTAGTCGTCGAGCTCCGGGATGATCGCGACGACCGGGACCCCGACGTCCGCCCAGCGCGCGAGCTCCGCCGGCTGCGTGCGACGCAGCGGCGGCGAGAGCAGGATCGCGCCCGCCATGCGGCCGTCGGCGGCGAGGTCGCGGGCATGCTTGAGCAGCACCTCCGTGCCGAACGACCAGCCGAGCAGCCAGGGCGAGGGCAGGTCGCGCTCGCGCACGAACGCCATCGCCGCGGCGAGGTCGAGGCCTTCGAGCTCGCCGTCGCCGAAGGAGCCCTCGGAGGTCCCCCGCGGGGAGGTGACGCCCCGGAAGTTGAAGCGCAGGACCGCGATATCGGCGAGCGCGGGCAGCCGGGCCGCCGCCTTGCGCAGGATGTGCGAGTCCATGAATCCGCCGCCGGTCGGCAGGGGGTGCAGGGTCAGGAGCGTGGCGACCGGATCGCCTGCGAGCGGCGTCGCGAGCTCGCCGACGAGCCTCAGCCCGTCCGATGTGCGCAGCTCGATGTCCTCCCGCCGCGCCGGCAGCTCGACGGGCCCGCGGATCTCGATCGCGGCGGCTGCCGCATCGGCCGCGCTCATGCCCGGATCTCCCAGCACCTGCGGTGCCAGTGCCGGCGCTGGGCGACCGCGTCCTCGTCGCCGAGGATGCTGTCGGCCCGCCACACGACGACGTGCGCCGTGCCCGCGTCGATCGGCCCCGAGCAGCCGGGGCAAATGTACGCCTTCACCGCCGCGGCGGACGACATCGGCTGGACGGACCACTCGCCGTCGCGCTTGGCCACCGTCAACCTGGCGCCCGACAGGATCCGTGCGGCGTCGAGCGGCACGGCGTCCTCACGCCGACGATTCGCACGCGGCATGCTCAATACCAGCCGTTGTCCTCGGAGTGCTGCCAGGCGCCGCAGGGCGTCCCGTAGCGTCCCGAGATGTAGGCGATGCCCCAGCTGATCTGCGTCGCCGGGTTCGTCGCCCAGTCGGCGCCCGCCGAGGCCATCTTCTCCCCCGGCACCGCCTGCGGGATGCCATAGGCGCCGCTCGAGGGGTTGTGGGAATACACGTTCCAGTTCGACTCCCGGGTCCACAGGGCCGCGAGGCAGTTCCACTCGTTGTCGTCCCAGCCCATGGCCTTGACCATCTCGTAGCCGATCGCCTGCGCGGTGCCCGGGTCCGGCACGCCGACAGCGGGCGCGCTCGCCCACGCGGGAACGGGGGCCGCCTCGGCGGCGAATCCGTCGCGCTCCACCGGGGCGTTCGCGAATGCCACCTGGACGAGCTCGATCTCCTGCCCGTCGACCTCGCCGACCGCGCCGCGCCACTGGGTGCGGGGGTCATCGGCGCTCGACCAGGCGCGGGTCGGCGCGAGTGCGGCGAGGCTGACCATCGCCATGACGGCGACGACGGCGATCGGCGGCACGATCCGTCCGAGCAGCGCTCGACGACGCCGCGGGGCCGACTCGGGGGCCCCGTCAGCGCTGCGGCGCGACGAAACGATGCTCATGAAGATTCAAGTTTAGGTTGAGTCTCTGACCCGCGGAAGGGCGAGGGTCAGCGGACCGCGAGCATGACCTCGACGGCGGCGTCGAGCACCGCGTCGACCTGCTGCTCCTGGTATCCGCCGCGCACGACCCGGAAGGTCGCCTTGCGGACCTCGTCGGGACTGAGCGGCAGGCCGTTCTGGAAGTAGTCGATGAGGCGCTCGCAGAACTCGTCGACGTCGCCCGTGTGGTAGCCACGGGTGAAGCCGCTCACCCGCTTGAACTTGTGCTTCGGGGTCCGCGCGGCCCGGTCGAGGACCTCCTGCGCGATGCCGCGCACCTGGCCGTACCAGACGTTCTCCCCCGCGTTCGCGACCGAGGTCGTGCGCTCCCGCTCGGCGAACGCGTCCTCGAGGCGCTCGAGGGCCGCGTCGACGTGCTCGGTCGAGTACCCGCCGGAGCGCATCGTGAACGCGGTGTTGCGGATCTGCTTCGCCGTGAGGACCGCCGGAGTGCCCGCTGGCGCCGAGTACGCGCGCTTCGCATCGTCGAGGAAGTCCTCGACCTGGGCGGGGTCGTAGCCCTTCGTCCCCCGACGGGCCTTCGGGAAGGTGTTCGAGCTCATGCTGTGGATTCTCTCAGATGAAGACCGCGTAGAGGCCGAACGCGACGACGAGCGACGGCGCGATCGAGTCGAGCCGGTCGAGGACGCCGCCGTGGCCGGGCATCCACCCGCTCATGTCCTTGATCCCGATGTTGCGCTTGATGAGCGATTCGGCGAGGTCGCCCATCGTCCCGGTGCCGACGAACAGCAGCCCCGCGATGACGCCGACCCACCACGGCTGCTGCCACATGAACATCCCGACGAGCACGCCCGCGAGGAGCGAGGCGGCGATGCCGCCCGCGAACCCCTCCCACGACTTCTTGGGACTGATCTTCGGGGCCATCGGGTGCTTGCCGAGCGTCAGCCCGATCGCGTAAGCACCCGTGTCGTTCGCGATGACGATGATGAGGCAGCCGAGCAGCCACCACTGACCCTCAGGCTGCGCGTGCAGCACCATCGACCAGGAGCACAGGAACGTCACGTAGAGGATGACGAAGACGGCCGAGGCGAGGTCGCGTCCGAGCTCGCCCGTGGGGACGCGGAGCCGCGGCCACGCCTGCTCGACGAGCCGCCACGCCAGGACGAGACCGATGCCGGCGAGGATCACGAGCCAGAGTCCGCCGCTGCCGAGCCAGAAGCCGGCGGCGGGGCCGGCGACGGCGACCGCGATGAGCGGGATGCGCGGCACGCGTCGGCCGATCCCCCGCAGCGCGTTCGCGAGCTCCGAGGAGCCCGCGACGGTCGCCGCGGCGGCGATGAGCACGAGGATGGGCTTGAAGAACGCTCCGGCGATGACGAGTCCGCCGAGGACGACCCCCGTCAGGATCGCCTGGAGCAGAGGCCTGCCGCTCCTGCGGTTGATCTCGTCGTTGGCCTCGCGCAGCTGGGCTTCGAACGTCTCGAAGTCGGCGGCCATCAGACCTCGAGCAGCTCCGATTCCTTGTGCTTGAGCGCCGCGTCGATCGCCTCGACGTGCGTCTTCGTCGCCGAATCGAGCTCCTTCTCCGCGCGGCCGATCTCGTCGTCGCCGACGCCGTCGAGCTTGTCGAGCGCCTCACGAGCAGTGCGACGGAGGTTGCGCAGCACGACGCGGGCGGCCTCCGCCTTGTCGCGGGCGAGCTTGACGTACTCCTTGCGGCGGTCCTGGGTGAGCTCGGGGATCGTCGCGCGGATGACGGTGCCGTCGTTGCCGACCGTCGCACCGAGGTGCGAGGCGCCGACGAGCGCCTTCTCGATCTCCTTGAGCGCGCTCTTGTCGAACGGCGTGATGAGCAGCACGCGCGCCTCCTGGTTCTGCAGGGATGCGAGCTGCGCGAGGGGGGTCGGAGAGCCGTAGTAGTCGACGAGCACCTTCTGGAACAGCGCGGGGTTCGCGCGTCCGGCCGTGATCGTCCCGAAGTCGTCCTTCGCGACCTCGACGGCGAGGTCCATCTTCTCCTTGGCGTCCGCGAGGACGTCGTTGATCGTCATTCGGGCGCTCCTTACACGTCGCGACGAGTCTAGTCGGCCGCCCCGGGGTGCGAGGGCGGCCGACTCGGACTCATCGACGCCGCAGCCGCAGGACCAGCAGGGCGATCGCGCTGCCGACGCAGATCAGCCAGAACGCGATGAGCAGCCCTCCCCAGGCTCCGGCGAGGCCCTCGTCGCCGGTGTAGGCGAGCGTCGTGACGCCGACGGGCGCCGCGATCGCGGTCGACCACTCGTCCTCGTCCCGCGCCTCGACGCCGGACCAGATGCCGAGCGCGAGGGCGGTGCCGACATTCGAGTAGCTGGTGCCTGACCCGATGGGGCCGGTGCCCTCGCACACGACGGACTCGCCGACCGCGAGCGTCGTCGCGGGGCAGACGACCCGGACCCCGCGGGAGTCGTCGACCTCGAGCTCGACGAGCGGCTCGCCGCCGATGTTCGTGACCGTGTAGCGCCAGGTGACCTCGCGGTCCGCCTCGAGCAGGGCTCCGGTGCCGATCCCGACCGCGTCCTTGATGATCCGCAGCGCGGGCTCCGGCATCGCGAGCGCGACGCTCCAGTCGTCCTCCTCCTCGACCGGGTCGCCGGAGGAGCCGCCGGTCGCCGTGGCGGTCGCGATGTTCGTGTAGCCGCTCGCGATCCCGACGGAGCCCGAGCCCGTGCACACGATCGTCTCGCCGACCGCGAGGGTCGTCGCGGGGCA
>Ga0180219_1002350_pt1 | contig 11346 bp, 12 predicted proteins | sample eDN3rd30CBELigMG_FD_151338 | JGI IMG/M metagenome (GOLD analysis project Ga0180219, IMG submission 151338) | Enriched Miracle-Growth compost microbial communities from Emeryville, California, USA - eDNA 3rd pass 30_C BE-Lig MG (version 2)... ...
CTCATTCGAAATAAGTTGAGCGACCTCGGAAGGTCTCTGCATTTTTTCGTTGGCAAGGCAAAAACCCCATGCTAACGGCCGCCCTCCAGACGGAGAACAGCGCAACGGACGCTGTCTTTCATCAGAGTGGACGCATAGCTCAGTTGGTAGAGCAGCTGACTCTTAATCAGCGGGTCCTAGGTTCGAGCCCTAGTGCGTCCACCACTTTTCACCAGCAAAACCAAGCACTTAGCGAAGGTCTAGCGCGAGAGCGCAGGCCGCGCCCGTAAGCGCTCTAGCGTATTTCTAGCCCCTCTAGCTGTTCATAGCAGCACCCCACGCCCGAAGGCGCAGGGTGCTGGCAGCGTCAGGCAGGAGAAGAACCTGTCCCCGCTGCTGGCCCCGATGTTGATGGCGGGGGTCGGTGGCCTTGACCCCGGCGCGGCGAGCAAGATGGAACTCCCGCGCTAACTCATCTCGTAAATCGGTCCTCGTCTCCCCTGCATCCCTCCGTGCCGCTGCATAGCCGCAGGCGCAGCACGTCCTCTGAGAAAAATGGGCGACGGCACTTGAGGCAGCGGTGCCAGCCTACCTTCCTGACCACACGGCCCGGAATATCCTCGTCCGTCACCGGCTCGCGGCGCACGCACCCGTCGAAGGGCCAAGCGTCAGGCTCGATGATACCGATAGCGGCAGCCTGCCCCTTCATGCGGAGCGGGGTGTAGGGCGCGTCACGGGGCGGTGCGGGCCTGCGCGGCTTGGGTTGCTTGGGCGCTGGCTGCTGATGGTCGCGCTCGCGCCATGCTACCAGCCACGCGGGTTCACCGTCAGCGTGCATATGCGCCGCTCCATGTCCCGTCCGCTTCCCATGCCCGTAGGGCAGCTACGACCGCCACCATGTCCCGCTGGTCCAGTGCCCCGCTTTGAATGCCGGGGAGCACCTCGTGCTCAACCCATGCGTCAAACGACCCGAACAAAAGCACGAACGGGGACGGCCTCGGTTTCTCCGCTTCCTCTATCCGCTTGATGCGGCGCTGAAGGGCGCGGATGCCTGCCATTGTGGTTATTTCAGTCCGAGGTGGAAACGCAGGTCGAACGGCATGTCGGGCGCGCCAGAGCGGACGACCGGCACGGGTGCAGGCGGTGGAGCGGGTTCAGGGTCGGGCATGACCACAGAGGCAGGCACGGGAACCGCCGTGCGCCCCATCGCGGCATAGATTGCAGGCGCGGCTTCAATGAGGGCTTCGCCCTCCAACCGTGCCAATGCCGCGTCGATTGCCATTTGCTCCTGCATGGTAGCGAAGTGGCGCGGTGCCAGCATGGCGCGAATCTCCGCCTGCTGCTCGCGCTCAATACGGCGGCGCTCCGCCAGCGAAATGTCAGCTTTCATATGTCACCTTCAATTGGCGCAGAATGTCATAGGCGTCGGCGCGAACCCGCCAGTCGTCGCAATCGCGCATCACCTCGCACATGCTCTGCACGATGCCCCGCCGCATCTCGCCGCGCTCCTGATCGGTCATGCGGGCGACCGCTTCACAGATGGGCAGGAAGCGGCTTGGCTCGCGCATGTCGTCGCCGTTGAGCGGAACCACATGGATGGGGTGCGCCATTACGTCCGCCATGCTGACAGCCCAATCCACCGCTGACTGATATTCGGTGATGGGTTCGTAGCGCAGGTGGCGCACTACCCGCGCCCCCGCTTCGTCATATCCCAAGAGCGAGATGCGCACGAACACATCATCGTCGCCAATGGCATGGGCGTGGACGCGGTTCCGTTCGGTGTTGATGATTGCCATGCCGGTGCCCCTAGGATGGGATTTTCAGTGCTGCCGGTCGCATCCGGCCTTTTTTGTAGCGAAGTGCGTGCAATTGCGATTTAGCCTCGGGCATCGCGAACCTCCTCAAGCGCCTCGATCCGAGCGGCCAACTCCTCGGTCGCCCGCACATCGGAGAGGCGGGCAATGCTGTCGATGATGAGCCTGCCGACATCGGGCGCCAATTTGCCCTGCGCCACACCATCCAGCACGGCGGATACCTGCTCGCTGATCGGTGCGGACGAATCGAAGTCGAACTCGACTTTCTCCATCTGCGCCTTCACCGAGGGCAGCACCTTCTGCATCACAATCGCGCAAGCGTTCGTGTCGCCCTCCAGCGCCTTGCCCACCAGCACCGCGACGATGTTCCGCATTTCGTCGAGCATCTGCTGTGTGGCCAGCAAACGCCGATCCGGTCGCCCTGGCGGTCTGCCACGAGGGTTGCCGCTGACCCCGTTGCCATCGGCATCACGCCATGCGGGGTTGCCCGGTCCACGCGGCTCGGACGGGATTGGCGGAGGCGTGGGCTTCCAGTCCGTTCCCCAAGGCGGTGCAATCTGTTCGGTCATCGGATGCCTCGGATTGTTTAGAACAAGGATCAGACGACGAACGACTTTTCAGCCGCCGCCTTTGCTGCGCGAAGTTTCTGCACTTTTGCTTGCTTCGCCCCGACCGCCTTCTCCATCTCGCCAAACACGAGGCCGCCGCGCTCACCGAGCAGTTCCAGACCCGCCTTTGCCGCCCTCAGTTGCTTGGCGGCGCGGGGGTTCGCCTTTTCGTGATGCACGCGGAGCAGCGCCGTTTGCATTTCGGGGGTCAGACCGGACAGGTAAGCAGGCCCGCCGAGGCACGCGCCCACCGTCCGGTTGTCGCCAGCCTCAATCGCCTTGCGGATGAACCCCATCCGCTCGCCATCGCTCATGCCGCGCACGAACGCCCGAATCTCGCCAGCCATCGCGCCAACGCCCTGCCCCTCGATGGGCTGGGACAGTTCGGCCTCAAGCCCCTCAATCACGCGAGACAGACCAGCGGTGGCACTGTCGAACCGCTTGGCAAGCTGTAGGGTCAGCTTGTCGGCGAAATCGGCTGTATGAATGAGCGCCGCAGCTTCGTTCCATGCCGGGTTCGTTTTGGACGCGGCGCTGGCATCGTGGACGCGCCCGACCGCGATATACGCCTCGGTGAACGCTGAAACGGTCCCGGCAAGGATGCTTGAGGTGTCGTCGTCGTATTCGGCAATCGCCTGAACTGTCTGGGGGTGGAAGGACGGTGTGACGCGAACATCTGCGTCTTGGATTTCATCGGCCATTTATCGAACTCCAATGTCGGATGCGGCTAGACATTGGCTATAAGCTAGGGAGGCCGCACGAAGGTCCGCAAGCAGTTTATTTGTTAAAACAATGACTTAGTTCAATTCTACGCGCCGTGAACACCATATAGCATATTTGTGGGTCGGCACTTTTGGGGTGATGACCACACTGGCGCGGGCCGTTGTAAGGCACGCTGGGGCACGGCGCGCATGGGGTGCCCCCGTAGCGACGACGGTGCGGCTTTCGTGCCCCTAGCCCCGGCGCTACCCGCTGCATGTGCTTACCACAGTGCGCTTCCCTAACTTCGCAGGAGCCTATACTAGCAATCTATTACCGAGTTTCCGCCGAGGGCCTTCCAGTGATTGATATGCCGCCTATGCCGCCACCCATTTCCGCCGAGGCTATTCCGCAGAAGCTGACTGAATGCGGTCTCGATGCTCGCGGAATTACTATCGATTACGCGGATGACCTTCAGGGATACGTCATCAAGATCACTCCGCAGGCGGGAGCGACAGCAAAGAACGTCCAGTGCATCTGGGATGCGACATGGTCCGAGTTCGTAGAGTTCGCCGACACCGAGCTGCAAGCCGCCTACAGTGAAATCACTCGCGCCCGGTTTGAACCAATCGCTATGCAGTCGGCGCGTGAGAGCCTTGAGAAGAAGGGTCTTCTTGCGAATTTACCTTCGCGGCAAGACTTTGCTTCGCTGAGTGATTTTGCTGAAGCGATAGAGAAGCATTGCGGGCTGAACCCGCACGACATCCTTTCAGTGGATGGTGACCACGTTACGATGCAACCCAAATTTCCGGCGGACAGCCGGGATTATGACAAGGTGGGATGCATTTTCTCTGCATTGACCGTTTCCGGTGTTACCAAGATTGGCATCATTGGGAACGAGCGGTTTGCCGACGACCCTAAATGACCGGCGGTAGCCCGTTAGCGTTAGCCTAGGGGGCCTCACCATAGTCACCCCTAAAACGACCGAAATGAACCAACTGATACCGCTATAGGCTAACGCACTAACTTACTCTCTATATTATATAGAAACCCTTGGTTTTGCTTGGGAAAGTGCGTTAGCCTCGGTGGCGCTAACTTGGGCTACCGTTAGCCCTAGGTCTGGCCGGTGGCAGGGCTAATTACGCTAACGCAAATGGCCGCGTTAGCCCTGCCCTGTGGTCATTCAGGTCAGGCACAGCGCCCGATACCCCTTACCGTGGAAGCTGAACAGTTCCACCAACTTGTCCCCTTTCACCTCCATGAGATTGCCATTCGTAATGGCGGTCTTGATCGCCATGTCCAGCGCAGCCGTGTGACCGTGCTTGTATCGCTCAAATGCCGCAAAGCGCTGTGTGCGCTGCTGGAGGTATTTGCGAGGAATAATGTGAGCCTCCTGCATCTCCTGACCGTTCTTCAGCCACTTGGGCATCTTGTCGGCGGGCAGGAACAGAAACTCCCTGCACAGTTCCATGACCTTTTGCTCGCGTCCACCGTCGCTGCCCTCGCCAACCTCGCCCTGACGGATACGGCGATCAAAGGCTGCGATGCCGTGCCGCATGAGCATCACCGCCCATTCCGCTTGCTCCGGCGTGACGATCGGCTTGAAGCAATGGTCCCCGACTGCCAGCAGCGCGGCGACCCGGAGGGATTTAAGGTGCGCCCGGTTCCACAACTGGCGGAGACTTTCATCGTCACCGGCGGAGTGGATCGCCGCATCGCATTCGCCCTCAAAGCGGTCCAGAAGGGCTTGAGCGCCCTCGCTGAATGCAACCTCCTGGAACTTGTCGCCAGCGATAGCCAAATCTGAACAGGCCATCAGGCTCGCCATGTGGTCAACAAGGGGCTGCGGCGGGCGCTGAATAGGAGCGACATTCTTCGCGGGTCGGTCCCCGCCATACTCAATGACGCAGAACCGGGACATGAACCCGTCACGCATCATCGTATCGGTGATCGACTCGTAGAACGTGCCGGGGGTCGTTTCGCCAATCAGGCTGAACGCCACGCCCGACACCGATTGCACGTTCTTCTCTTGGTCGCTGTAAGCAATACCGCCCGCCACGTCAGACGGGCCTGACTTGGAATACAGCGTGGTCAGCACCTTGCGGAGTGAGCGGGCATTCGTATCGTTCGTTGTCGCCATCTGCACGAACTTGTGTCCGATCTCGCCCGCGACATTCACGAAGCACATATTCTGCGCGCACGCCTTGATAAGTGCCGGTCCAGATACATAATCGTTGAAGTCCACGAAGTTCCCCGCCATCGGGCACTTCACGCTGGCGGCAGTGATGAGCTTGGAGATCCCGCTGTGCATGGCCTCCTTTCCGATGGCTGATCGGGCAATCAGCACGACATAGAGGTTCAACCCCGAACCCGGGATATGCCAAGCGCGACCAACGATGCCCGCCATGAGACCCAGCGCCCCCACGATGGCGACTTCCGCGACCGGGCGCGGTGCCTGCTGGTAGATGAATTGCGCAAGCGCACCGACAAAGCCCGGTGGCATGGGCAGCGCACCTTGCACCGCAAGCGCGGGACCATCACCCGCATACGCGCCGCCGTTCGGTGCCCGCGATGCCGCTTGGGCGAGCATCGCTTCATATTCCGCATCCCTCTCAGCCTTCACCCGCGCTCGGTCAGCGTCACCACTGTTGAGAAAGGCTGCGCTGAACGTGACGCCATCGACAGTCGTATCAGACATGACGCGCCTCCCTGCCGGTGGGGGTAGGCAAGGATTTTCGCGCATCGCCATCTGCATCGGGCCGATTTTTGCGCGACGCTGAAAATTGCCGGAAAACGCTCGGGTATTGCGACCTCTCCGCGAGGCCGGTTACAATGGGGCTGTTCACATCGATACTCCAGAGGCAGGGGTCGCGCCCTGCCTCTATTCTTGAGGGGGTCAGGCGGCTTCGCTCGTGCTGCGACGAGCGCCGGAAGCGAGCCAGCGCAGAACATCAAGTTCGGCATACCAAACGCGGCGGGTGCCGGGCGGGCTGAAATAGCGCGGCCCTTCGCCACGGAAGCGATACTGATTCATGGTGTTGGAATGGACGCCGAGCAGTTCGGCAACCTCATCGCCCGACAGAGGGCGTCCCTTCGGGGTATAGGCGAACAGCTCGCAAAGCTGGTCGAATGTCATCTCGGTCATACGTCGAGCCTCACTATCAGCCCGACGACTAAGCCGAACGAGGAGGCCCGCGACCGCGAAGCGGTGGATTCGGTTTCGGCACCCAAAAGATGCCGGAAGCGGACCACCGGACTGCCCTACACTCGATAGGACAGCCCGGTAATGTAGCTATACATTAAATAACTACGCCAGTGTTTGATAAAATACGGCGCTATCAGCCTCCACTCAACACAAGCATCAAGTGATTTTCAACACTCTCTCGCACGCACTTTTGGATAACTTCATATGACACCTCATCATCCTGAAAATTATCCATAACGAACGAGACGTATTGTTTAGCCGTATCGAAGATCACCCAAATATCGGTTTCGTCGAAAAGCGGCGTGCTGTTGAAATTATCAAGCGCCATGACGGCGACACTCCTCAAAAGCGCCCCGCCCGCCAGATATAAAATTAGCGGCGGATCAGGGCATATCTTTGCACCATGATCGCCGCTCGTGAGAGCTATGACGTATGCAACCGCAACGCTGCATACCCGGAGTCCCGAAGGACTGGCTCGCCGCAATGATATGCCGAAATTTTTTGATCTTCAAGCCGGGTCGGGCGATTTCTCAGAGGGTCGGCCTGATTGACCGATTTTGCCCGAATGGTGCAATATTGGCGGGCGCGCCGACCTTCGCTGTAAGGCCCCGTGGGGCGCGATCGCTACCCTGCCGCCCCTAACCCTGCGGCGCGCTAGTGCCGCCCCTGCTACCCCGGCGCAGCCGCGAAACGCGCTACGTCACGCGGTGCGCTGTAGCTGCACCACATTCTTGCTGGCAGCGATAGCCGCCTGTTGCTCGATCCAGTCGCCCACCTTCTGCACATCAGGCTGGAGCCAATCGAGGTGCGCCAGGTCGAGATATGCGCGAGCGGTTACGTCGTCGCTGCTCGGCTTATGGCCGGTAAGCAGGTCGGTGCGGAACTTCTCAATGAGGCATTCCCGCATGGCGTAGTTCGTAAATGACCGGCGCAAATCGTGGAGCGACAGGTGCTTGCCCGCAATCTCACCAATCGCCACCATCGGAGCGCGGGCATCCATGATGCGCCCCGTCTTGCCCCAGCTTGGGAACACAAATGGGCTTTCGGTGCCGTCCGCCAGCTTGAGGCGCGGGCGCGACTTGAGCAGCGCCACGGCCTGCGACGACAGCGGGAGCCAAATCGGATCACCACGCTTGCGGTCGTCCAGATGCCACCAGCACTCGGACGGGTTGTGGTCATCAATATGCACGCGGTCCCATGTCAGGGTCGCCATTTCATCGCGCCGCGCTCCGGTCAGCAGTGCGAAGATCGTTAGGTCCACCGACGCAAGGGCTTCATAACCCACAACTTCGTCGCGCATGGCGTGCAGCTTGTTCCACACCGCGCCAATCTTGCGCTTGTCGATATAGCGCTCCGTGCGGGTGCCCAGCTTCGCCCAATGGTGCTTGAGAGCATCGACGGGGTTGTCCCGGATCAGCGGGGTGCCGTCCGCCTGCCGATATTCGTCCATAGCGAAGCGGATCAGGATGCGCAGCGTGACGAATGCCGAATTGGCGCTGGCGGGCGCTGCCTTCTTGCCCTCAAGACCGCCCTTTACCAGCGCGGCGTGGCGGTCCTTCACCATGTCGCGGGTGATGCTGGCGATGGGGAGCGATGCCCATTTGGCGAAGGTCTTTTCAACATGGCGACGATATTCGCGCGCCGTGCTGTCCTTCATTTTCCCCGGCCTGCCCACATACGCCTCAAGAACATCTTGCAGCGAAATCTTCGCGGCAGCGTCCGCCTTGACCACCGCGCGAGGATCGATCCCCTCGCGCATGTCCTGCAACACCTTCTGCGCCCGCTCCCGCGCCTTCGCCTCAGTAAGCGTGCCATACGGGCCGAGGGTGAACTGGATGGATTTCCCCAGCACCCGCCCCATCACCATGAACACCTTCTTGCCCTGCGACGACACCCTGAGGCCGTAGCCTTTGACAGATTCATCCCAGTGAACTTCGTAGCCCTCGGCGGGCGCTGCGACCTTGTCCACAAAGGTCTTAGTGATCTTCGCCATAACGCTCCCTAGCCGCTAGAATCTAGCGTATTTCTAGCAATGAAGCGCAAGTTACGGCAATCACCCACAATCACGCAAGCGAATAACATACTGAATTATCAATGTTATTGTGGCCAGAACAAGCTATCGCAATCTAGCGCAAGAACGTGATTCCAAAACTCTTAATCAGCGGGTCCTAGGTTCGAGCCCTAGTGCGTCCACCACCTTCTCTCGATAGGCCATCTGCAATTCTTGAGCCTGTTCCTCACAAGGATCGCTCCAGGCTTCGCGATTCCCGTTTACGGCGACGCTTGTTGAAACGCGGTCAAGCCGCTGCGCCAGCCCCTCTCAGCGCCAATGGTCGCCGAGCAGATCGCGGTTGCGATTGATGTTGAGGATGATGCCGAAGCACAGCATCACCGTGAGCATCGACGATCCGCCATAGGACATGAAGGGGAGGGGGATGCCGACCACCGGAGCCAGGCCCATCACCATCATCAGGTTGATCGCGATATAGAAGAAAATCGTCGTCGTGAGGCCGGCCACGACGAGGCGGGCGAAACGATCCTCCACCTGCTGGGCAACGCGCATGCCCCAACGCAGCAGCAGGAACAGTGCGATGAGCAGGCCGACGCCGCCGACCATGCCCCACTCCTCTGCCATGGTGGCGAAGACGAAATCGGTGTGGCCTTCCGGCAGATAATCGAGGTGGCTCTGCGTGCCATTGAGGAACCCCTTGCCGAAGAGGCCGCCCGAACCGATTGCGATCTTGGACTGGCTGATATGATAGCCTGCGCCGAGCGGGTCGCTCTCCGGATCGAGGAAGATCAGCACGCGCTTCTGCTGATATTCGTGGAGGAAGCTGAACGCGATCGGCACGATGGCCGCGCCAGCCAGCGCCGAGCCGACAAAGAGGCGCATCGGCAATCCGGCGAGGAACATGACGGTCACGCCGCCCAGGCCGATCATGCTGGCCGTGCCGAGATCGGGTTGAACCAGCACGAGGAGCGCCGGCACGCCGATCAGCGCCAGTGCCGGCCAGATCGCGGTGAAGGTGCGTGTGTAGGCGGGCGGCAACACCGCATAGAAACGGGCGACCGCAAGGACGATGGCAACCTTCATGAACTCGGATGGCTGGAGCTGCATGAAGCCCAGATTGATCCACCGTTGGCTGCCGCCGGCGATGCCGCCCACCAGCTCGACGACGATGAGCGCGACAAGCACTGCCCCATAGACAGGGAAGGCGCTCATCCTGATCAGTGAGAAGGGCAGGCGGGAGATAATTTCCGCCATGACGAGGAAAATCGCGAAACGAGCGATCTGCATGCCTGCCCATGGCATGATGTGCCCGCCGGCAGCGCTATAGAGCACGATGCCGCCGAAGCAGGCGACAGCAGTCAACAGAGCATAGAGGCGCCAGGGCATGCGTGCGATGCCTTCCGGGACGAGGCCCTGGTTCATGGCTCGCCGCGCGCGTGCTGGGTGGTGTGCGGCTCATCCGCGTCGGCCGCGTCCTGTTCGCGCGCCTCATCGGGATCGGCCGCGGTCGGCTCGGTCGTGTTGGCCGGCGCGCTGGCATTAGGCGCGTCATCCGTCAGGAATGTTGGAGCAGCGGCGAGACCCTTGGCGATGCGTCGCTCATTGAGTTGCCGTTCCAGCCTGGCCTGCGGTGTGCCGCCCCAGCCCTTTTCCAGGCCCGCCAGCTTCTCCAGCGCCTTGTCTGGCTCATACAGGTAGGTCAGGCAATCGGCCGCGATCATGGGCGTATCCTGCACATAATTGATGTGGCCGCCATGTTCGATGATGCAGGAAATGGCGTAGCGCGGATTATCGTGCGGCGCGAACCCCTGGAACAATGCGTGGTCACGCAGCTTGAACGGCAGCGAGGCATTGCTGCGCACGCCGCTCCGCCGCTCGGCCATGGTGATGCGCCGCACCTGCGCGGTGCCGGTCTTGCCCGCCATCAGCACGTTCGGCACGGACATGCGCGCGGCCCGCCCGGTGCCGCCGCCGTTCACCACGTCGCGCATCGCGTTGCGGATGACGGTGAGGTGATCGAGCGGCACGCCCAGCGGTGCGCCGGCATGGCGCTTCCCATCTGCAATGAAGTGGGGGACCAGTTCCGTCCCCATCGCCAATCGCGCCGCCATCACGCACATCTGCGTGGGATTGACCAGCATATAGCCCTGCCCGATGGTCGCATTGACCGTGTCGTAAGGCTGCCAGTCCTGGTTGTATTTCTTCTTCTTCCAGCTTGGGTCCGGCACCGTGCCATAGCTCTGGTTGGGGAAGGGCAGGTCGAAGCGCTGCCCCAGCCCCAAACGGCGCGCCATGGCGGCAATGGCTTCCATCCCGATCTTCTGGGCGAAGTGGTAGAAATAGATATCGCAGCTCTGCGCGATCGCGCCGTGCATGTTGATGTGCCCGTGACCGCGCCGCGACCAGCAGTGGAACAGCGTATTGCCCACCCGAAGCGCGCCTGAGCAGAGGGTAGTTTCCGCCGGGTCCAGCCCCGCTTCGAGGAAGGCAAGGGCGACCATCGGTTTCACGGTGGAACCGGGGGGATAGAGCGCCGTCAGCGTCTTGTTGCGCAGCGGCACGCGCTCGTCCTCCGAAAGCATCTGCCATTCAAGATGCGAGATGCCGTCAGAAAAGCTGTTGGGGTCGAAACTGGGCATGGAGGCGGAGGTGAGGATGTCACCGGTCTGGCAGTCCATCACCACCACCGATCCGCTCTGCGTGCCCAGCCGGCGCCCGGCAAATTCCTGCAAGCCAGCGTCGATCGTCAGCTTGGCCGAGCGGCCCGGCGTATCCGGCCGTGTCGCCAGATCGCGCACGATCCGCCCGCGGGCGGTCACTTCCACCCGGCGCGCGCCTGGTTTGCCGGTGAGGAGGGAGTTGAGTGATTTCTCAAGACCTTGCTTGCCCATCTTGAACCCCGGCGTGATGAGAAGCGGGTCCTTGGTCTTCTGATAATCCTCGGCCGATGGCGCGCCGACATAGCCGATGAGATGGCCCACCGAAGGGCCGGCCGGATAAAAGCGCGAAAAGCCCTGTGCCGGCGCCACG
>Ga0180219_1002352_pt1 | contig 11337 bp, 10 predicted proteins | sample eDN3rd30CBELigMG_FD_151338 | JGI IMG/M metagenome (GOLD analysis project Ga0180219, IMG submission 151338) | Enriched Miracle-Growth compost microbial communities from Emeryville, California, USA - eDNA 3rd pass 30_C BE-Lig MG (version 2)... ...
GGAAGAAACGCTGGAGCAGAATGCCCGGGTGCTGGCGGAGCCCCTGAGGGCTTTCGGCATTGATGTCGCCGCCGAGCTTGCGCGCTACTCCAAGGTTCAAGATTGGCCCGATGGAGCAGAGCCACTCAGGGATTGATGGCGCATGGACTTCTGCCGGCCCGCCGGCATGGAACGGCTGCGTTGAAAAGACGGGCGCAGGCGGTGCCCGGGCCGTTACCCCTGCGCCCGTGTCGCTCTGCGGATGTCAGTCGCGTGAAGAACCCAGCCAGCCCTTGCTTGAAATATCAAACACAATGCCGTCGGGGTCTTTGAACTTCTGCTCGAAATTGTGCTTCTCGGGATCGCCCAGGCTGAAGAAGAACTTGCCGCCATGCTGCTCGATGGCCTGCGCGGCCGCTTCGGAATCTTCGACGATGAAGCCGAAATGATGCGAGCCCACATAGCCGTCCATCGCGCTGCCCGGCGAGCCCTTCAGCAAGGCCAGGTTCACCACGCCGTCGCTAAGATAGACCCCCGAACCCATCTCCAGCGTTTCCTCGCCCACGCGCTCAAGCCCGAATACCTTCTGGTAGAACTCGGCGGCGGCCTCGAGGTCGCTTACACAGATGGCGAAGTGCCTGAGCTTTGCTGTCATGGTGGTTCCTTTGATGAGTATCCGGGAGCGGGGCCGGCGCCGCATGCTTTGCCGCAGAGCCTTCTTCAGTGCCTGCGGCCCTGCCGATATTTTATTTTAGCCGCGGCGGGCCGGGCGGCGGGCTCAAGGGAGGGATCACGAGGCGGGATCAAGAGGCGGCTTCATGAAGGCGCATGAGGGGCGCTGAAGCCCCAGATCGAATTGAAGAAGGTGAGGTTCAGCGTGGCCAGCTCGCGGCTTTCAATGATAAGTGCGTAGTTCTCGGCTTTGGACGATATATAGGTAACGGTGTCGTCGTTGATATACATGGACATGCTCAGGTCTACCCCCTTTGGGGCGAAGCGCACGTCGCGGAACGCCTCGGTGGGCCAGATGTCGTCGGTTTCGCGCGAGGGCGAGCGCAGCACTTTCAGCTCGATACGCTTGCGGATGCGTTCGGCGATGAAGCCTTCCATCCACTGAAGGCCCGGAACTTCACGAAGCTCGTGCATCGACAAAATGGCATAGAGCACTTTCGAGCGGCACTCCAGGGTTTCCCACAAGGCGCGCTCTATGCCTTCGTGCCCTTCGTACAGGCGGGTGCGCGGCCTGCTGGAACTGCCGTTGTAGATGGAGCGCAGTTCGGGCACGAGCTCGTTCAGCATCATCCGCTTGCGCTCCCAGTCGCGTATCAGCACCGAAGGGTCTTCGGCCACGATCTGGCGGACCCCCTTGCTGGTGTCGATCTGGCTGAGCAGGCCCCGTTGCTCTAGGCGTTCGAACAGGTCGTATCCATTGGTGCGCGACACGCCCGCGCGCGCCGCCACGTCGGCCACCGAGGCGGCCCCCAGCTGAAGCGCCGAAAGGTAAAAGCGCTGCTCTTTGTCGTCCAGGCCCAGGGCGGCTAGTCGTTCTATCATTTTGCTCATATTGTCGAGAAAGTTCGACAACAATTTAGCACAAAAAATCCTTATTTAAAAGGTATTTGATAGGGGTTAACACTATTTTTTAGATAAAAATGTCGAAAATAATTGACCAGTTTTAAGGGGCGTGGATACACTTTGCCGGGTTGAACAATCAGATGAATTTCCCATCAGGAGGAGAACATGTTGCGCAAGCTCGCAATTTGCCTGGCCGCTGCCGCATCCCTATCCGGCGTGTCCGTCCAGGCCCATGCCGAAACCGTCAAGATAGGGGTGGTGCTGCCCCTTAGCGGCGCAAACGCCCAGTTCGGCATCAATGCCCGCAACGGCATCGAAATGGCGCTGGAAGACCTCAAGGCCAAGGGCGCCGACGTAAAGCTGGTCTACGCCGACGTGCCCGAACCCAATGCGGCCGCCGCGGCGGTGCAAAGGCTGGTAAGCCGCGAGAACGTGGTGGGCATCGTGGGTTCGTTCGCCAGCTCCATCACGCTGGCCGCGTCCGAGGTCACCGAGCGCACCGAGACGCCCATGATCACCCACTCGTTCGCCGACCAGATCACCAGCCGCGGCTACCGGTACATCTTCCAGGTAACCCCCAAGGCCACGACGTTCGGTGAAAAGCAGTTTCAGTATGCGATCGACATCGCCGAAAAGGCGGGCCAGAAGATCGACAAGATCGCCATCTTCTATGAAGACACCGCCTACGGCACGGCGCAGGCCGCGGGCATTCGCCAGGCGGCCAAGAAAGCGGGCGTCGAGGTGACCATCGACGACGCCTATCCGCTGGGCATCACCGATGTGGCTCCCCTCATCAACAAGCTGCGCCGGTCCGACGCCCAGGTGGTATTTCCCGTTTCGTACTTCAACGATGCCTTGCTGATCATCAGAACCATGCGCCAGCAGAAAATCGATCTCCCGGTGGTGGGCGGCGCCGCGGGCTACATCGTTCCCGATTTCCAGAAGGGCCTGGGCGAATACGCCGAAGACGTGTATTCGATCGCGCCGGCCAACTACGATGCGCTGCCCGAGCAGGCCGCGCGCTACAAGGAAAAGTACGGTGTCTTCATGCCCCACGAAGCCCTGATGTACGCCGCCGCGCTCGAGCACATGGTCGAGGCGGTGAAGATCGCCGGCACGACAGACCCCCTGAAGGTGCGGGACGCCATCGCGCAGCTGAAGAAGTGCGACGGATTCTCAGCGGGTATTCCCGGCGGTTGCTCGGCCTTCGGCGACACGGGCCTGAGCGCCACGGCCTTCCCCATCTTCGTCCAATGGCGCGGCGAAGACCTGGTTACGGTCTATCCGGCCGAAACCGCCACCGCTCCCGCCCGCTGGGCCGGAAAAGAGGTGAAGTAGCGGCAACGCCCCCCGACCGGAAATGAAAAAAAGGCATTCCAACCATGTCCGCATTAATACAAACGCTGGTTGACGGCGTGTTGATCGGGGGGGTCTACGGCGTCATCGCCGTTGGCCTTTCCCTGGTGTTCGGTGTTCTTAAAATCGTGAACTTCGCCCAGGCAGAGTTCCTTATGATCGGCATGTACGCCGGCTGGTTCGCCTGGGCGCACCTGGGCCTCGATCCCATAGTCGGGGCCTTTCTTGCGCTGCTTATCGGCTTCGCGCTGGGGGCGCTTTGCCAGCGCCTGTTCGTGCAGCATATTCTCAATGCGCCGGCCGTGGCCCAGATATTTCTTACGGTGGGCTTGCTGACCGTGCTCGAGAACGGCGCCTTGCTTCTGTTCGGTTCCGATTTCCGCACCGTCCGGACACCCTACCAGACCATAGCGCTCGAGCTGGGGCCGATCTTCCTGTCGGTGCCTTACCTGGTCGCATTCGTCGCGGCGGTCGCCATGTCGGTGCTGCTGTTCCTGCTGCTCAACCGCACATGGCTGGGGCGCGCCATCCGCGCCACGTCGCAAGACAGGGACGCCGCCTGCCTGTTCGGCATCGACACGCGCCTTATCTACACGATCGCCTTCGGGCTGGGAACCGGCCTTACGGCCTTTGGCGGCGGCATCATTCTTTCATATGCCGCGGTCAGCCCGACGGCCGGCGCCCAGTTCGTCGTGCTGATGTTCACGGTGGTGGTGCTGGGCGGCCTGGGCAGCGTCATGGGCGCCCTGGTAGGCGGCGTCATCGTGGGCGTCATCCAGTCGGTCTCGACGCTGTTCATGCCGATACAGCTTCAGAATCTCGTTCTGTTCATCGTGTTCATCACGGCCCTGGCCTTTTGGCCGCAGGGGCTTCTGGGGAGGGCGGCCCGATGAAACGCTCTTTGATTCTTGTGGCGCTTGTCGCGGTGCTGGCCATCGTGCTTGCCAATGTGCTCGACCCGCGCGGCTACATCCTGCGCATCGTCTGCCTCATACTGCTTGCCGCGACCCTGGGCCAGTGCTGGAATATCGTGGGCGGCCTGGCCAACCAGATATCGCTGGGCCACGCCGCGTTCTTCGGCATAGGCGCCTATTGCTCCACCGTGCTGCAGGTGAAGTGGGGTATTACGCCCTGGCTGGGCATATTCGCCGGCATGCTGCTGGCCATGGTGGCGGCCTTCATTCTTTCCCTGCCCACCATGCGGCTGAAGGGGCCTTATTTTGCCCTGGCCACACTGGCTTTCGGCGAGGCTTGCCGCATCCTTGCAACGGCCATGCCGGGGGTTACCGGCGGGCCGCAAGGCATATCCGTGCCTTTCGTGGGCGATTCCTGGGCCATGATGCAGTTCAAGGGCGCCGGCAACTACGTCTACCTGTTCGCGGGCCTGTTCGTCATCGTCAGTATCGTCTTCGCCCTGCTTGCCTACGGGAAGATGGGCTATCTGCTTCGCGCCGTGCGCGAGAACGAAGAAGCGGCCGAGGTGTCGGGCGTCAACACCCTAAGGGTCAAGCTGATCGGCAGCCTGATATCGGCGGCGCTCACCGCCGCAACCGGCACGCTGTTCGCGCAGTTCACTTTTTTCTTCGATCCCGAAAGCGTGTTCAGCGTGGCGCACATATCCATCCATGCCGCCCTGATTGCCATCGTGGGCGGGGTGGGCACGCTTGCCGGGCCGATCATCGGCGCGCTGCTCATCGTTCCGCTCGAAGAGCTGCTTACCACTTATTTCTCCAATGATGCGGCCGGCATCGCGCCTTTCATCTTCGGGCTGATCCTGGTGGCGGTCGTCATACTGCGGCCCCGTGGCCTGGTTTCCATATTTGGCAGAAGGCGCGGCAGGCCTTCAGGCCTGCAACAGCGCGATGCGCCGCCGGCCGATCCGGCCTTCATGGCCAAAAAACGCGCAGGAGCCGAATCATGACCATACTGCAGGCACAAGACCTGACCGTCCGTTTCGGAGGCCTGGTGGCGGTCAACGGCGTATCGTTCGGCATCGAGCCCAAAGAGATCATCGGCCTCATCGGCCCCAACGGGGCGGGCAAGACCACTCTTTTCAGCATGATGGTGGGCCTGCAGCGGCCCACCGCGGGCAGCATGCATTTCGACGGGCAACGCATAGATGGCAGGCGACCGCACGTCATCGCCCGCCAGGGCATGACCAAGACCTTCCAGAACACGGCGCTGTTTCCTGAAATGACCCTGCTCGACAACGTCACCACGGCGGGGCTGCTGCGCCACCCGCTGCGCGAGGCCCGCGCGCTGGCTGTGGACTGCCTCGATCGCGTGGGGCTGAAGCAGTTCGCCGATATCGACGTCGACGACCTTACTTTCCCGCAGCGTGCGCTTGGAGAAGTCGCGCGCGCCCTGGCCACCCAGCCGCGGGTGCTATTGCTCGACGAAGTCATGGCCGCGCTTACGCCCATGGAGATGGACGGCGTAATCCAGACCTTGCGCGAATTGCGCGACCGGGACGGCCTTACCCTGGTGGTGGTAGAGCATCACATGCGCGCCATCATGCGCTTGTCCGAGCGGCTGTTGGTGCTGAACTTCGGAAAGCTCATCGCCGACGGCTCGCCCGCCGAAGTTTCGCAAAACGAAGAAGTCATCAAGGCGTATCTTGGGGGAGACCATGCTCAGCATCACTGATTTGACAGGCGGCTATGGCCCCCGGCCCGTCCTGCATGGCGTCAGCCTGAAAGTCGCAGAGGGCGAGACAGTCGCCATTCTGGGGGCCAACACAGCCGGCAAGACCAGCATCATCAAGGCGATATGCGGCTTGCTGCCCAAGGTGGCCGGCCGCATCGAGCTGAACGGGCGCGACCTGGCCCGCGTGCCCGCCCATCGGCGTGTCGGCTTGGGCATGGCCTGCGTGCCCGAAGGCAGGCACGTCTTTCCGGAAATGACGGTATACGAGAACCTGCTGCTGGGAGCGTATCACCGGCGCAAAGCCGCCCTGGAGTCCAGCCTGCAGCGCTGCTTCCACCTGTTTCCCCGCCTTGCCGAACGGCGCGGGCAGGCCGCCGGCACCTTGTCGGGCGGCGAGCAGCAGATGGTGGCGGTGGGGCGCGCCCTCATGGCCGACCCCAAGCTGCTGCTGCTCGACGAGCCCAGCCACGGACTGGCGCCGATGATGGTCGACGAAGTGCACCAGGCCATCGTAAAGGTCAATCAAGAGGGCATTGCGGTTTTGCTGATCGAGCAGAACGTCGCCAGCGCCCTCAAGGTCGTGTCCCGCGCATACGTCCTCGAGGGCGGACGTATAGCCATGGAAGGAACAGCCCGGCAACTCGAGACGAATGACGAAATTCGTAGAACCTACCTTGGTATCTAAGGAGAAGACCAGCGTGGCAAAGTTTGTAGCAGCAGTTGTTCAGGCGGCGAGCGTCGCCGCCGATACCCCCGCAACGGTCGAGAAGACGATCAGGCTCATTCATGAATGTGCCGGGCGTGGGGCCAAGCTTGCGGTGTTCCCCGAGGCGTTCATCGGAGGCTACCCCAAAGGCGCCGATTTTGGTATATCGATAGGCAGACGTACCTTCGAGGGTCGTGAAGAGTTTCGTGCCTATTATGAACACGCCATCGAGGTTCCTGGCGCCGAAACCCGGGCCATTGCGCAGGCAACCGGTGAAGCTGGCATTTTCGCCACCATCGGCGTCATAGAGCGCGACGGCGGCACCCTGTATTGCACCGTGCTGTTCTTCGGCCCCGAAGGCGAACTGCTGGGCAAGCACCGCAAGCTCATGCCCACGGCTGCAGAACGCCTTTGCTGGGGCTTCGGCGACGGCTCGACGCTTACCGCCGTACCGACGCCCTGGGGCAATATGGGGGCCGTCATCTGCTGGGAAAACTACATGCCGCTTCTGCGTACGGCCATGTACAACAAGCAGCTGGCCATCTATTGCGCCCCCACGGCCGATGACCGCGACACCTGGGTTCCCACCATGCAGCACGTCGCGCTCGAGGGAAGGTGTTTCGTGCTGTCGGCATGCCAGTACCTGAAGCGCGGCGAATTTCCCGACGTGTTTCAGAACCGCATCACCGATGACGCCGATGAAGTGCTGATGCGCGGCGGAAGCGTCATCGTCGACCCCTACGGCAAGATTCTTGCCGGGCCCGATTTCTCCGGAGAGTGCATACTTGTGGCCGAGCTCGACACCAATGACCTTGCCCGCAGCAAGATCGACTTCGACGTGGTGGGGCATTATGCCCGGCCCGATGTCTTTCAGCTTACCGTCGAAGACCGAGCAATGCGGATCGTGCAGTCCGCTTCCGAGAAACCCTAGGAGGGCCGCATGCCGTTTCACATCGAATACGAACGAACCATTCCCGCCAGGCGCCCTCAAGGGCATCAGCCCGCGGCGCCGCGCTTTTCATTGCGCTGGACCCGTCCGGTGCCCGCGCTGGTCAGCGTCTATTTCGGCATCCAGGCCAAGTCGCTGGCCTGGCCCGCCGAAAACGGCTTCTACGACACTTTGCGCCAGATGTTTGCGGGTGAAGACGGCCCCCAGGCGCACGAGACCATGCGATGCGAAGACGAGGCCGGGTACACGAACGGCATCATGGTTGCATACTGGACAGATCCCACCCGCTACGCGCGCTGGGCGGATCAGGCGGGGTTTCGCGCCTGGTTCGAGCAAGAGGGCCATTTGAACGGAGACGCCGGATACTGGTGCGAAGCCATCGTGGTGCCCTACGATCGCCACGAAACCATTTATTCCGCGCCCAACTACCGTATCGGCTTCGGACGCACGCCCGATACCGAGGTGGTGCCCATAACCAACAACGGCTTTTTCGGCGCCGCGCGCGACCGCCTGCCGGTGTCCGCCATCGACGCGCTGGACGCGCCGATAGAGCCTCTTGCGGGCCGGCAGCGCGAATCCGCCGGCGCGCACCTCATGGTGCAAGTGCCGCACAATGTCACGATCTTGCGTTCGGGCCAGTACTGGGAGGGCGCCGGCCAGGAGCAGCTGCAAGACTATATGCAGTCTTTGCAGCCCAAGCTGCTGAGGGGCATGCGTTATCTTTCCGACAACAAAGAGGCCACGGGCTGCATGTCCTTGCGCATCATGACGAACCTGAACGACGACGGCAGCCCGCGGGCCGAGACCTCAGTGCTGGGGGCGTTCTCTTCCATGCACAAGCTCGAGCAGTGGGCGGCTTCGCATGAAACGCATCTTGACATCTACAGGCATGCCATTGCCATGAACCGCCTGCACAAAGAAAAGCGCGAAGTCGTCACCTGGCACGAACTGTTCGTCTTGCTGATGGGCAATTGCTTCGAATATGTGAACTGCCATCCGGCCACGGGCATGCTGCCCTACGGCCAGGCGTGGCGCTGCAGCCGGCCCTGAAGCGCCGGTCTCGTCTTACAACGGCCACACCAGCAGCAGCATCGGTATGGCCACGATGCCCAGCGCAATCTCCAGCGGCAGGCCCAGGCGCCAGTAGTCGCCGAAGCGGAAGCCGCCGGGGCCCAGGATGAGCGTGTTGTTCTGGTGGCCTATGGGGGTCAGGAAGGCCGCCGAGGCGCCGATGGCCACCGCCATCAGGTAGGGGTCGGCGCTGACGCCGAGCTGGTTCGCGGTGCCGATGGCGATGGGGCACATGATGGCGGCGGTTGCGGCGTTGTTGATGACGTCGGACAAGGTCATGGTTACCGCCAGCACTACCGCCAGGGCAAGAATGGCATTGCCCTGCGCCACGTTCTCAAGCAGGAACACGGCGATCAGTTTAGCCAGGCCGGTGTCTTCGGCCGCCTGTGCAACGGGCAGCAGGGCGCCCAGCAGCACAATGACAGGCCAGTCAACGGACTCATACATCTTGCGCAGGGGCAGCACCCTAAGCACCATCACCAGCAGTACGCCCAGCAGAAAGCTGATGGCCGCTGGCAGCAGGCCCGCGGCGGTAAGGCCCACCGAAAGAATCATGATGCCGGCCGCGGTGAACATTTTCTTGCGGTCCGGAGAACGCAGCGAGCGGGGCGCCAGCGGGGCGCATCCCGTATCCGAGGCAAACTCCGATACCAGTTCGCCGGCGCCCTGCATCAGCAGCACGTCGCCATCGCGCAGGGCGGTGTGGCGCACCCGGCTGTGGATGCGCGAGCCCTGTCGGGAAATGGCCAGAAGGTTGATCCCATAGCGCTTGCGCAGGTCGAGGTCGCTGGCGCTGCGCCCCAGCAGGCCCGAACCCGGCAAGATCACCAATTCGATCAGCTCTGCATCGTCGAGCTTGGCGGAGCGCTCTATCTTCTTGCTTTGTTCTTCTTCGTCTTGCAAAGGCTCGCCGGCCTCGTCGATGCCATTGCCATCGCCGTGGCTGTCCCCGTGGCTTTTTGCGTTGATATCTCCGTCGTCGCCCTCGGCATTCAGATTCGAGCGCGGTTCGATCCGATTGCGCGCCGCGCCGCCGGGCGCAGCTTGGACGGCCTCGGTTGAAGAGGCCCTTTGGAGCCTGCCGTCGGTCTCGGCCTGGCCCTCGCCTTCGGCCTCCGCCGTCGAATCCTCTTCCTCCGCCTCTTCCTCTTCCTTGCTCTTTCCTTCGCCGAAAACCAGACCCAGGCTGTCCAGCGCGCCGGCCAGCGCCTCGGGGTCGGCCTCGATCAGCACGACGTCGTTCTCGCGCAGCGGCCCGGCGGCATAGGGCGATACGCGGACCTCGTTGCGCACCAGGCTGATGATTTGCGCGTCGGCGTCCTCCAGGGCGGCTTCGGCCTCGTGCAGGGTCATGCCGACGGCTTTCGACTTGGCGGCCACACGGGCTTCAGTCAGGTAAGAACCCGTGTCGAAGGAATCTGCGCCGGCGCGCTCGCGAGCGGGAACGATGCGCCAGCCGATGAAGCCGATGAACAGCAGGCCGCCCACCGCCACCGCCACGCCCACCGGCGCAAAGTCGAACATCTGGTACCCGTTTACACCTTCCTGGGTACGGAAGCTGGAGACGATCAGGTTGGAGGGTGTGCCTATGAGCGTGGTCATGCCGCCCAATATCGTTGCGAAAGAAAGCGGCATCAGGATCTTTCCCGGCGCGATTTCGTGGCGCTGCGCCATCTGTATTGCAATGGGCATGAGCAGCGCCAGGGCGCCGACGTTGTTCATGAAGCTGGACAAGAAGGCCGCCAGGATGACCAGGGCAAAGATGGCCACGGTAGGCCCCGTATTGGTGGGCAGAACGCGTTGCGCCACCATGTCGACCACGCCGGTGTGCAGCAGCGCGCCGCTGAGTATCAGCACGCAGGCCACCGTAACCACCGCCGGATGCGCAAAGCCCGCGAACGCGTCCTGGGCGGGAACCAGCCCCACCAGCACGGCGGCAAGCAGCGCCGCGGCCGATACGATGTCATGCCGCCAGCGCCCATAAAGAAACAGCCCCAGCGTTGCGACCAGAATGGCCAATATCATCCACTGGGGCTGCGTCATAGGCTGCGATCCGTTTCGTTGTTCATGGGTCTTGCCACTTTACTGAAAGGGCCCGCCGCCTGCAATCGCTGGGCCGGAGGCAGACCAGCGTTGTTTTCATTTCGGGCAAGATACATGGACTGAACAATGATTACATCTACACATGGAATGGTAAGTTGATGTCCATATAATGCGTCCCTGTGTTTCAACACTTGTAGAAGAGTGGCGCTTTATATGGAAAGTATCTTCGATTTCCTGACATCGCTTACCTACACGGCCTTCAATATATTCTGGGTGGTCGTGGCCGTATTGTGGGTGAAGTCCATTTTTGTCATCACGCCGCAGCAGCATGCCCGGGTGCTCGAGACCTTCGGACGTTATACCGGCTATCGCTCCGCGGGGCTGTCGATCAAGCTGCCGTGGCCGCTGCAGATTGCCCGCCGGGCGTTCTCTTTGCAGACCAAGCAGATCGCCCTGCAGTTGGGCGTCAAGTCCAGGGACAACGCCTTCGTCACCATGCCGATCAGCTTGCAGTATCGGGTTACGCCCAGCCAGATCAAGGCGGCCTTCTACGAGCTGCACAATCCCGAAGAGCAGATTGAATCTTACGTGGCCACCGAGGCGCGGGCCGTGGCCGCCACCAAGACCTTCGACCAGCTTTACACCGATCGCGACGAGTTCACCCGGACCGTGCGCGAGTCGCTCGACGAAGCCATGCATGATTATGGCTATGAAATCAGGGCGGTGCTTATAGACGACCCCAGGCCTACGGCGGAAATGGTTTCCGCCTTCAACGAGGTGCTGTCCTCGCAGCGTCGCCTGGAAGCCGCGCAGAACGACGGCGAGGCCGAGAAGATCAAGCGCACCAAGAGCGCCGAGGCATCGGCCATGGCCATGGCCATTACCGCGCGCGGCATTGCGGAAAGCCGCAGCATCATCGCCGAAGGCAACGCCAAGGCCTTGGCCGCTTTCCGCGAAGACACCACCTTGACCGACGAAGATGCAATGGCCTTCATGATGGAGATCAATCGCC
>Ga0180219_1002354_pt1 | contig 11334 bp, 8 predicted proteins | sample eDN3rd30CBELigMG_FD_151338 | JGI IMG/M metagenome (GOLD analysis project Ga0180219, IMG submission 151338) | Enriched Miracle-Growth compost microbial communities from Emeryville, California, USA - eDNA 3rd pass 30_C BE-Lig MG (version 2)... ...
ACCGAGTCGGCGACGATGCCGCCGCCGGCCTGCACGTGCAGTTCGCCGTTCTTGATCACCGCGGTGCGGATGGCGATGGCGGTGTCCATGTTGCCGTTCCACGCCAGGTAGCCCACGGCGCCGCCGTAGACGCCGCGCTTGACCGGTTCCAGCTCGTCGATGATTTCCATGGCGCGGATCTTCGGCGCGCCGGACAGGGTGCCGGCCGGCAGGATCGCGCGCAGGGCGTCCATGGCGCTGAGCTCGGGCTTGAGCTGGCCGTTGACGTTGGAAACGATGTGCATGACGTTGGAGTAGCGCTCGATGACCATCTGCTCGGTGACCTTCACCGAACCGGTCTGCGACACGCGGCCGACGTCGTTGCGGCCCAGGTCGATGAGCATCAGGTGCTCGGCGATTTCCTTGGCGTCGGACAGCAGGTCCTGCTCCAGGGCGCGGTCGGCTTCCTCGGTGGCGCCGCGCGGGCGGGTGCCGGCGATCGGGCGCACCGTGACCTCGCCGTCCTCCACGCGCACCAGCACCTCCGGCGAGCTGCCCACCACGTGGAAGTCGCCGAAGTTGAAGAAGTACATGTAGGGCGTCGGGTTGAAGCAGCGCAGCGCGCGGTACAGGTCGATGGGCGCGGCCTTGAAGTCGATGGACATGCGCTGCGACGGCACCACCTGCATGCAGTCGCCGGCCAGGATGTATTCCTTGACGGTGTCCACCGCGCGCTCGTAGTCCTCGCGGGTGAAGCTGGCGCGGAACTGCGGCTCGGGCGCGTTGACCGCGGCGAAATCCAGGCCCCGGCGCGGGGTGATCGGCTGGCGCAGGCGCTGCAGCAGTTCCTCCAGGCGCGCCTGGCCCTTGTCGTAGGCATCCGCCTCGGCCGGGTCGGCGAGGACGATGGCGTGCAGCTTGCCGGCCAGGTTGTCGAAGACGACCACGGCGTCGGAGACCATCAGCAGGATGTCCGGGTTGCCCAGCGGGTCCGGGTTCGGGCACTGCGCCAGGCGCGGCTCGACGTAGCGCACGCAGTCGTAGCCGAAGTAGCCGACCAGGCCGCCGTTGAAGCGCGGCAGGCCCGGCAGGGTCGGCACGCGGTAGCGCTCCTTGAACTGCTCGACGAAGGCCAGCGGGTCCTCGCAGTCGAAGCGCTCGCTTTCCACGCCGTCGACGCTGATGCTCACGCTGTGGCCGTACACCCGCAGCACGGTGCGGCACGGCAGGCCGATGATGGAGTAGCGGCCCCACTTCTCGCCGCCCTGCACCGATTCCAGCAGGTAGCTGTTGGCGCCGTCGGCGAGCTTCAGGTAGATCGACAGCGGGGTGTCGAAGTCGGCGAGGGTTTCGCAGGTCAGGGGGATGCGGTTGTAGCCTTCGGCGGCCAGCCGCTGGAATGCGTCGCGGTTCATGAGCGGTCTCGTGCGAGGAGGTGGAACGGGCAGTGGCAAACGGGCGCCGGGAGGTCCGGCCGGAGGAATGTCAGGCGCGCCAGCGCCAGCGGGCCAGGGCCTTGATGACTTTCATCCAGAGTTTGCGGGGAGCCGTGTCCAGCACGTTGGAGTCTCGATGGGCGGGGTTGGAACCGTCGTCCGGCAACACTATCGCTTTGCCCGGGTCGAAGCAAGGCAGCAGTTGGCGCAGGTCGTCCAGCACCAGGCTCGGCTGCTCCTCGGCGATCGGCCGGCCGTGGTTGTAGCCGTAGGTCAGGCCGACGCTGCGCACCCCGGCGGCCTTGGCGGCCAGCACGTCGTTGCGCGAGTCGCCGACGAACAGCGCCTCGCCGGGCGCAACGCCCGCGGCTTTCATCACGAACAGCAGCGCGGCCGGGTCGGGCTTCTGCTGCGGCAGGGTGTCGCCGCCGACGATCCAGCGGAAGAACTTGCCCAGGCCCATCTCGTCCAGCAGCGGGGCGACGAAGCGCTCGGGCTTGTTGGTGATCAGCGCCAGCTCCACGCCCTGTTTCTTCAGCCATTTCAGGGTGTCCACCACGCCGGGGTAGACCTCGGTGAGCGCGTGGCTGTCGGCGTAGGCGTCCATGAACAGCGCCAGGGCGCGCTCGGTGTCTTCCTCGCTGACGCCTTCATGCTCGATGCCGCCGGCCAGGGCGCGGCGCACCAGCACCCGGGCGCCGTTGCCGACCCAGTGGCGCACCTGGTCCAGCCCGGCGGGCGCGCGGCCCATGCCGAGCAGGGCCTTGTCCACCGCGGCGGCCAGGTCCGGCACCGAGTCCACCAGGGTGCCGTCCAGGTCGAACATCACCAGGCGCGGCAGGCGCCCGGCGAACAGCGCTTGGGCAGCGCTCATCACTTGCCGGCCTGCGCCAGTTCGGCGCGCATGGCGCGGATGACCTCGGCGTAGTCGGGGGCGTTGAAGATGGCCGAGCCGGCGACGAAGGTATCGGCGCCCGCCGCGGCGATCTCGCGGATGTTCTTCACGTTCACCCCGCCGTCGATCTCCAGGCGGATGTCGCGGCCGGAGGCGTCGATCAGCGCGCGCGCCTCGCGCAGCTTGTCGAGGGTGCCGGGGATGAACTTCTGCCCGCCGAAGCCGGGGTTCACGCTCATCAGGAGGACCATGTCGATCTTGTCCATCACGTACTTGAGCGCGTCCAGCGAGGTGGCCGGGTTGAACACCAGGCCGGCCTTGCAGCCGCCATCCTTGATCAGTTGCAGGGAGCGGTCGATGTGCTGGCTGGCTTCGGGGTGGAAGGTGATGTAGGTGGCGCCGGCCTCGATGAAGTCGCCGATGATGCGGTCCACCGGGGAGACCATCAGGTGCACGTCGATGGGCGCGGTGACGCCGTACTTGCGCAGCGCCGAGCAGACCATCGGGCCGATGGTCAGGTTCGGCACGTAGTGGTTGTCCATCACGTCGAAGTGGACGATGTCGGCGCCGGCGGCGAGCACCTTGTCCACGTCCTCGCCCAGGCGGGCGAAGTCGGCGGAGAGAATCGACGGGGCGATGGCGTAGGCTTGCATGGCGCACCTCTGTGGGCGGAATCACGGATGGCGCGCATTGTAGCCGCTCGGAGCGAGCGAGGGGGATCGAGGCGATGGTTGTAGGAGCAACTGTCTTGCAGGCTGCGCCGAGGCGCTTTTCGTAGGATGGGTTGAGCTTGCGAAACCCATGCGGTTGCAGTGATGGGTATCGCTTCGCTCAACGCCATCCTACGAAAAGCCGTCCCCGCCTGCGGCGTAGGAGCGGCGGATCAGGTGGTGGGCGCGGTACGCAGTTTCTCGCTGCGGCCGCGCAGCCATTCCAGGGTCAGCAGCAGCAGGACCGAGAAGCCGATCAGCAGGGTCGCCGCGGCGGCGATGGTCGGGCTGAGGTTCTCGCGGATGCCGCTGAACATCTGGCGTGGCAGGGTGGCCTGCTCGGGGCCGGCGAGGAACAGCGTCACCACCACTTCGTCGAACGAGGTGGCGAAGGCGAACAGCGCGCCGGAGATCACCCCGGGGGCGATCAGCGGCAGGGTCACCTTGAAGAACGTCAGCAGCGGCGGCGCGCCCAGGCTGGCGGCAGCGCGCACCAGGTTCTGGTTGAAGCCCTGCAGGGTCGCCGACACCGTGATGATGACGAAGGGCACGCCCAGCACCGCGTGCACGATGATCAGCGAGATGTAGCTGTTGCCCAGGCCCAGCGGGGCGAAGAACAGGTAGGCGGCCACACCGATGATCACCACCGGGACCACCATCGGCGAGATCACCAGGCTCATCACCAGGGCCTTGCCGCGGAACTCGCCGCGGGTCAGGCCGATCGACGCCAGGGTGCCGAAGACCATCGCCAGGAAGGTGGCCGCCGGGGCCACGATCATGCTGTTGGTCAGCGAGCGCATCCATTCGGCGCTGTGGAAGAAGTCGGCGTACCAGCGCAGCGAGAAGCCCTGCAGCGGGTAGACCAGGAAGGTGCCGGAGTTGAACGACAGCGGCACTATCACCAGCACCGGCAGCACCAGGAACAGCAGCACCAGGCCGCAGAGGATGCGCAGGGTGTAGAACCACAGGCGCTCGACCGGGGACATGTAGGGACTCAGCATCGTCTTTCTCTCCTCAGCTCAGGCGCAGGCGGCTCGCGCCCACCAGCCAGCCGTAGATCACGTACAGCACCAGGGTGGCGAACAGCAGCAGGCCGCCCAGGGCCGTGGCCATGCCCCAGTTGATGGTGGTGTTGGTGTAGAAGGCGACGAAGTAGCTGACCATCTGGTCGTTCGGGCTGCCCAGCAGGGCCGGGGTGATGTAGTAGCCGATCGACAGGATGAACACCAGCAGGCAACCGGCGCCGACGCCGGCCACGGTCTGCGGGAAGTAGACCTTCCAGAAGGCGCCGAACGGGTGGCTGCCCAGGGAGATGGCCGCGCGCATGTAGCTGGGCGAGATGCTCTTCATCACGCTGAAGATCGGCAGGATCATGAACGGCAGCATGATGTGCACCATGGCGATGTACACGCCGGTGCGGTTGAACACCAGTTGCAGCGGCTGGTCGATCAGGCCCAGCTTGAGCAGCGCGCCGTTGATCAGCCCGCCGGACTGCAGCAGCACGATCCAGGCCGCCACGCGCACCAGGATGGAGGTCCAGAACGGCAGCAGCACCAGGATCATCAGCAGGTTGCTCTTGCGCGTCGGCAGGTTGGCCAGCAGGTAGGCCAGCGGGTAGGCCAGCAGCAGGCAGATGACGGTGATCACCGCGCCCATCCAGAAGGTGCGGGCGAAGATGTCCAGGTAGATGGACTGGTCCGGGGTGGCCGGGGCCAGCTCGCCGAGGTCGTCGATGCGGTGGTCGAGGGCCGCGAGCAGGTAATAGGGGGTGATGCTGCTGGCGTTGCGGCGGATCACCTGCCAGTAGGCCGGGTCGCCCCAGCGCTCGTCGATGGTCTCCATGGCGTCCTTGTAGGAAGCCGGTTGCTCCTTGAACGGCAGGGCGCGGGCGGTCTTGGCCATCAGGCTGCGGTAGCCGGCCAGTTCCATGTTCAGGCGCTTGGAGAGGTCACCGATGGTCTGGTTCTTGCGCGCAGCGTAGAGGTCTTCGCTCAGGGCCTGGTAGACCGCGTCCGGCGGCAGCGACTTGCCGTCCCAGGTGGTGATGGCGTTGACCGTCTTGGGCAGCGAGCCGACCACTTCGGGGTTGTACACGCTCTTGTAGAGCAGCGCGGCGATCGGCACCAGGAAGGTCAGCAGGAGGAACAGCAGCAGCGGCAGGACCAGCGCCTGGGATTTCAGGCGGTTCATCCGCTCCGCACGCGCCAGGCGCTGCTTCAGGGTGGGGCCGGCGACCTCGTTCAAGGACACAGCGGTGGCCATAGCGAACTCCGGTAAAACGGGCCGCCCGCGAGGGCGGCCAAGGTGTGGTGTATCGGGTGTGTCACGGCGAGCGCCGCCGCGCCGGGAGCTTTTCCCGGCGGGAACGGCCCGCAGGGCCTGCGGGCCGTGGCATCGCTGCCGCGGTTGCCGCCCGGGCGGGCGGCGGGGCCTGCCTTACTTGGCGGCCCAGGCGTTGAAGCGCTGTTCCAGCTGCTCGCCGTAGTCGGCCCAGAAGGTCACGTCCATGCCCACCTGGTTGGCGATGTTTTCCGGGGTGGTCGGCATGTTGGCCTGCACGCCCTTGTCCAGCAGGCTCACGGTGTTCTTGTTCACCGGGCCGTAGGCGATGTTCTCGGCGTAGATCTTCTGCTGCTCGGGCTTGACCGAGAAGGCGATGAACTTCAGGGCTTCTTCTTTCTTCTTGTCGCCTTTCGGGATGGCCCAGGCGTCGAAGTCGTAGATGCCGCCGTTCCACACGACCTTCAGGTTGCTTTCCTTCTGCACCGAGGCGATGCGGCCGTTGTAGGCCGAGCTCATCACCACGTCACCGGAGGCGAGGTACTGCGGCGGCTGGGCGCCGGCTTCCCACCACTGGATGCTCGGCTTGATCTCGTCGAGCTTCTTGAAGGCGCGGTCCTGGCCTTCCTTGGTGGCCAGCACCTTGTACACGTCCTTGGGCGCGACGCCGTCGGCCATCAGGGCGAATTCCAGGGTGTACTTGGCGCCCTTGCGCAGGCCGCGCTTGCCCGGGTACTTCTTCAGGTCCCAGAAGTCGGCCCAGCCGGTGGGGGCGGTCTTGAGCTTGTCGGCGTTGTAGGCCAGCACGGTGGACCACACGAAGAAGCCGACGCCGCAGTTGCTCACGGCGCCCGGGACGTAGTCCTCGGCCTTGCCGAGGATGGCCGGGTCGATTTCCTCGAACATGCCTTCGTCACAGCCGCGGGCCAGTTCCGGCGATTCCACCTCGACCAGGTCCCAGGTCACGCTGTTGGTGTCGACCATGGCCTTCACCTTGGCCATCTCGCCGTTGTACTCGCCGGCGACGATCTTGTTGCCGGTGGCCTTCTCGAAGGGCTGGTAGAAAGCCTTGGTCTGGGCGTCCTTGTTGGCGCCGCCGAAGGAGATCACGGTCAGATCGGTGGCCGCCATGGACTGCGCGGCGCAAGCCAGGCCGAGGGTCAGCGCGGCGAGCTTGAGGCCGGCCTTCGACGGGTGGAACGGGGACTTCGACATTATTCTTCTCTCCACAGTGTGCTGGTTTGTTTTTCTTCGAATCAGGCCGCCGACAGCGGGTCGAGGGCACGCACGTGCTCCACGGCCCAGCCCAGCGGTACCACATCACCCACGCTCAGCGCAGGGTCGAGCTCGGCGATCGGCTGCTTGACGAAGAAATCGGTGCGGCCGCAAACCTCCAGGCGGATGCGCACGTGGTCGCCAAGATAGATGAACTCGGCCACACGGCCGGAGAAGCGGTTCACGCAGCTCTCGCTGTGCCCGTTCAGGCGCACCCGCTCGGGGCGGATCGACAGGCTGACGGGGTCGCCGGGCTGGCCGACGTTCACCGCCAGCGCCTCGACCTTCTCGCCACGCGCCAGGGTCACCACGCAGCGCTCGCCCTCGTGGCTCGCCAGTTGCCCGGCGATGCGGTTGTTCTCGCCGATGAAGTTGGCCACGAAGGAGTTGCGCGGGTGTTCGTAGAGTTCGTGGGGCGGGGCGATCTGCTGGATCTCGCCCTGGTGGAACACCGCCACGCGGTCGGACATGGTCAGCGCCTCGCCCTGGTCGTGGGTCACGTAGACCACGGTCACGCCCAGGCGCTGGTGGATGTGCTTGATCTCCATCTGCATGTGCTCGCGCAGCTGCTTGTCGAGCGCACCCAGGGGTTCGTCCATCAGCACCAGCTGCGGCTCGAAGACCAGCGCCCGGGCCAGGGCCACGCGCTGCTGCTGGCCGCCGGAGAGCTGCGCCGGGTAGCGCCCGCCGAAGGCGTCGAGCTGGACCATGGACAGCGCGCGCTTGACGCGCTCGGCCACGTCGGTCTTGCTCATGCCGCGCACGGAGAGCGGGAAGGCCAGGTTCTCCGCCACGGTCATGTGCGGGAACAGGGCATAGTTCTGGAACACCATGCCGATGTCGCGCTTGTGCGGGGGGACGTTGTTGATGGAGCGGCCGGCCAGCTGGATCTCGCCGGAGGTGGGGGTTTCGAAACCGGCCAGCATCATCAGGCTGGTGGTCTTGCCGGAACCGGACGGCCCCAGCAGGGTGAGGAATTCGCCTTTGCGAATATCCAGGTTGAGGTCTTTGACGATGAGCGTCTCGCCGTCGTAGCTCTTCTGGACGCCACGGAAGCTCACCAGCACATCGTTCGCCTGAGTCTCGGCCATAACCGCACCTTTTGTATTTGTAAGAAGTTGCCGTGAAGCAAGACTAGAGAAGCCTGCAGCGCGCGCAAATCGGGCGGGAAGAGAACTTGCTATAAGGGTAGAAGAGGATCGTCTGTAGGGCGATCCCTACACGAAAAGTGTGGCTATCAGTCGCAGAAAGCCGGCGTCGCATTGACTGCGACACCGGCATATCCGAAAGCGACCTGGAGCCTGTCTACGATCTCGCGAGCTAGAGCAGGACAAGGCGGGAACAGGCGAGTGAGCGGAGTTCAGGCCGCTAAATGAGCATCGCTCGCCTGTTCTCAACGCAGTCATGCCGACGCGCAGCAGATCGTAGGCAGGTTCTCAGCGTTTGGCCCAGTCCTGGAAGCGCTTCTCCAGGGCATCGCCATGCTCGGCCCAGAAGGCCACGTTCATGCCCAGCGCGTCGGCCATGTTGCGCGGCGCGGTGGGCAGGTTGGCGGCCACCTGCGGGTCGAGCTGCTCCACCGCCTTGCGGTTGGTCGGGCCGTAGGCGATGTTCTGCGCATAGACCTTCTGCTGCTCGGGCTGGCTGGCGAAGGCGATGAATTTCTCCGCCAGCTCCTTCTTCCACGCCCCGGACGGCAACGCCCAGAAGTCGAAGTCGTAGATGCCGCCGGCCCAGGCCATGCGCAGGCCCTTCTGCTCGGGCTGGGCCGCGGCGATGCGGCCGTTGTAGGCCGAGCTCATGACCACGGTGCCGTCGGACAGGTCGCGCACCGGGTCCTGGCCGGACTTCCACCAGTGGATGCTCGGCTTGATCTCGTCGAGCTTGCGGAAGGCGCGGTCGACGCCGCCGGGGGTGCCGAGCACCTGGTAGACGTCCCTGGGCGCCACGCCGTCGGCCATCAGGGCGAACTCCAGGCTGTACTTGGCGCCCCAGCGCAGGCCGCGCTTGCCGGGGAATTTCTTCAGGTCCCAGAAATCGGCCCAGCCCTGGGGCTTGCCCTGCAGCTTGTCCTGGTTGTAGGCCAGCAGGGTGGTCCAGACGAAGATGCCGACGCCGCAGGGCTGCACCGCGCCGGGCACGAAGTCGGCGGGGTCGCCGATCAGGCGCTGGTCGAGCTTCTGGAACAGGCCCTCCTGGCAGCCGCGCGCCAGCTCCGGCGCCTCCACCTCGACCACGTCCCAGGACACATGGCTGATCTCCACCATCTGCCTGAGCTTGTCCAGGTCGCCATTGTAGGAACCATGCACCACCGCCGTGCCGGTGGCCGCCTTGAAGGGTTCGTAGAAGGCCTTCTCCTGGGCCGCCTTGTTGGCCCCACCGAAGGAAATCACTGTCACGTAGTCCGCCAGCGCCGGCGTGGCGACAGTCCCCAGCAGGCCGGCCAGCAGCCCGCCCCGTACCGCTCGCAACAACATCCTTCTTCTCCTTGTTCTGATGAAGTACCCCACTGAGCGGGCAATGATTCCCTTTCGCCAGCCGGCGAGGTAGCCGGGCGTTGCAAAAACCGGAAGGGACTCACATAAGCATCGGCGAATCGCCCCGCCGCGCGCCGTTTCAGACCAGCTTGTGCTCCACGGCATACTTGACCAGGTCGGCCACCGAATGCGCGCCGAGCTTCTGCATCAGCCGCGCCTTGTGGGTGCTGATGGTCTTGCTGCTGACCGCCAGGTGCTGGGCGATCTCGTTGACGCCCTCGCCCTTGACCAGGCGTTCGAACACCGAGAACTCGCGCTCGGAGAGCAGCGCGTGGGGCGGCCGCGAGTCGGTCAGGCCGACCTCGAAGACCATGCGGTCGGCCAGTTCCGGGTCGATGTAGCGGCCGCCGCTGGCGACCTTGCGGATGGCGGTGAGCAGCAGCGCCGGGTCGCTGTCCTTGGTGGCGTAGCCGGCGGCGCCGATCTTCAGCGCGCGGGCGGCCATCTGCACCTCGTCGTGCATGGACAGCATGAGGATCGCCGGCGGATCGTTCAGCGCGCGGATCCGCGGGATGGCCTCCAGGCCGTTGACGCCGGGCATGGAGATGTCCAGCAGGACCACCTCGCAGGGCACCTGGCGCAGGGTTTCGAGCAACTGCTCGCCGTTGGTGGCCTCGCCCACCACCTGCAGGTCCTTGGCCATGCCGATCAGTTGCTTGATGCCCTCGCGGACGATGGTGTGGTCTTCGGCCACCAGTACTCGAATCACGCTGCCCTCCCCGAACAGACAAAACCGCGCCGGCCCCGTTACGGCCCCGGCTCCGGCAATTCCCCCGCATCCAGCGGCACGCGCACCCGCAGGCTGCTGCCCTCCCCCGGCTGGCTGTCGATCTCCAGCTCGCCGCCGAGCATCAGCACGCGCTCGCGCATGCCGACCAGGCCGAAGGAGCTGCCGCCCCAGGCCGCCGCGGTGTCGAAGCCGCGGCCATCGTCGCTGATGCTCAGGCAGAGTTCGTCGCCCTCCACCCGCAGGGCCAGTTCCACAGTATGCGCCTGCGCGTGGCGCATGACATTGGTCAGCGCCTCCTGGAGGATGCGGAACAGCCCGATGGCCTTGGCGTCGCCCAGGCGCGGCGGGTTCTCCGGCACCTCCACCAGGCAGGGGATGCCGGTGCGCGTCTCGAAGCGCCGCGCCTGCCACTCCAGCGCCGAGCCGATGCCGGCGTCGAGGATCGGCGGGCGCAGGGCCGAGGCCACGTCGCGCACCAGTTGGAACAGCTGGGCGATGAGCTTCTTCATGTTGCCCAGGCGCTCGCTCAGGCCGGGGTCCAGCTCGCCGTAACCCAGCTCGCACATGGAAGTCTCCAGCTTGAGCACGGTCAGCACCTGGCCCAGCTCGTCGTGCACTTCCCGGGCGATGCGCGCCTTCTCTTCCTCGCGCACGCTCTCCAGGTGCGCCGACAGCTCGCGCAGCTGCGCCCGCGATTGCGCCAGCTCCAGCTCGATCTGCTTGTTCTCGCTGATGTCCCAGACCACGCCGTCCCAGGCCAGGCGGCCATCGTCCAGGCGCCGCGCGGTGGCCTTGATGTCCACCCAGCGCGGCTCGCCGGAACGGGTCAGGATGCGCCCCTGCCAGTGCCAGTTCTTGCCGCCGGCCACCGCTTCCAGTTGTCTTGCGAGGTAGCCGTCGCGGTCGCCCGGGTGCACCAGGCCGAGGATGCCCAGGCCGCTTTCGCGCAGGTAGCCGGGGGAATAGCCCAGCGAGGCCTCGCTGCCGCCGCTGATGAAGCTGAGGTGGGCGAAGTCGGAGCCGCCCGGGGCGCTGGGCTCCAGGCGGAACACCAGGCCGGGGACGTTGGCGGCGATGCCCTGCAGGCGCGCCTCGCTCTCTTCCAGGGCGGCGCGGGCGCGGCGGCGCTCGGTGGCGTCGTTGAGGAACACCAGCAGGTATTCCGAGCCGCCGAAGCGCAGGAAGCTCAGCGACACTTCCGCCGGCAGCCACTGGCCGTCGGCGCGGCGCAGGTGGCTTTCGAAGCTCAGCGGGCCTTCTTCGCTGTTGCGCGCGCGGCGCCAGAGGTCGAGCCAGGCGTCCATGTCCAGGCCGGGCTCGAAGTCCGCCAGGGGCCGCTCGATCACCTCGCCGGGGGCGTAGCCGAGCATGTCCTCGGCGGCGCGGTTGGCGTAGCGCACGTGGCTGTCCCAGTTGACCCAGAGGATGCCCACGGTGCTGCTGTCGATGGCGAACTGCGTCAGGCGCAGGGCTTCCTCGGCCGCCTGGCGCA
>Ga0180219_1002356_pt1 | contig 11324 bp, 9 predicted proteins | sample eDN3rd30CBELigMG_FD_151338 | JGI IMG/M metagenome (GOLD analysis project Ga0180219, IMG submission 151338) | Enriched Miracle-Growth compost microbial communities from Emeryville, California, USA - eDNA 3rd pass 30_C BE-Lig MG (version 2)... ...
GCGACCACCACCTGTCTCTTTGTCCGCGCTGCCATGGAAAGCTTAGTAAAGGATCAGGCTCGCCAGACAAGTGGCAAGGCGGTTGGCTGAATCTGTCCAGCGGTGTCGGTTGAAGTTCTTTGAACACCCCGAAGCCGATCATGGCGAGCAACGAAGCGGCGATGGCAAGTCTTATATCAAGGTTCGATTTGTAGGAGCCGCTTGCCGCGCGTTCAGGCCAGAGGCCGCAGCGGCGCGTGTTCCAGACACGAGGGCGCAGATTGCGCCCTCGCGCCAGTTCAGGGTTGCGGCTGTGGTGATTCTGATCCCTCCAGCAGAGGATGAGGTTCATCATCCAGATTCTCATCGAGTGGCATTTCGCGGCGGCCCCATCGCGCATAAAGCGTCGGCAGCACGAAAAGCGTCAGCAGGGTAGCCGAGATAAGGCCGCCGATAACGACCGTGGCGAGGGGCTTTTGTACTTCCGCCCCCGCTCCCGTGCCCAAGGCCATCGGTACGAAGCCAAGGCTAGCTACGAGTGCGGTCATCACCACGGGGCGCAGCCGCTGGATAGCGCCGGTGCGGGCCGCCTCTGCCCGATCCACGCCCTTTCGCATCAGCTCCTGGATAGACGACACCATGACGAGACCGTTCAGCACCGCGATGCCGGACAGCGCAATGAACCCCACCGCCGCAGAGATGGAGAAATCCATGCCCCGAAGGAACAGCGCGAGCACGCCGCCTACCAGCGCCATCGGCACACCGGTGAACACGATCGCCGCATCCCGGGCAGACCCCAAGGCGCCGTAAAGCAGCATGAGGATGAGGATGAAGCAGGCCGGGATCACGAGTTGCAGCCGCTCGCGCGCGGAGGCGAGATTTTCGAACTGGCCGCCCCATTCCAGATAGGCGCCCGCGGGAAGGCGAACCTCCTTAGCGATGGCTGCCTGGGCATCTCCGACAACGCTGGAAATGTCGCGGCCCCGCACATTGGCCTGCACCACGACCCGGCGTTTGCCATTTTCGCGGCTGATCTGATTGGGACCATCCACGACCTGGATGTCGGCGACACTGGCCAGCGGCACAAACTGGCCATTAGGCGCCGACAACTGCACCTGTTGCAAGGCACTGAAGTCCGCCCGCTGAGCATCGGTCAGGCGGATAACGACCGGGAAGCGCCGATCACCTTCGAAGATCATCCCGGATTCCCGACCGCCCAGAGTGGCCGTGACAATATCCTGCACATCCTGTGCCGTGACGCCGAGGCGCGACATCGCGTCGCGATTGACCCGAATGTCGAGCATCGGCAGGCCGGTCGTCTGCTCGACTTTCACATCGGCTGCACCCCGGGTCCGGCGAAGAACGCTGGCGATCTTCTCGGCGGTGGCATTCATGCTGTTGAAGTCGTCGCCGAACACCTTGATGGCGATGTCGCCGCGAACGCCAGCGATCAATTCGTTGAACCGCATCTGGATGGGTTGCGTGATCTCATAGGCATTGCCCGGGAATTTGCTGAGATTCTTTTCAAGGCGCGCGATCAAGTCTGCCTTGCTGAGGCCGGGATCTGGCCACTTGCTGCGCGGTTGGAGAATCACGAACATGTCGGTGGCGTTGGGCGGCATCGGGTCCGATGCCAGTTCGGCGGTGCCGGTCTTTGAGAAGACGAACTTCACTTCCGGCTGCCTTGCCATCATCTTTTCAATGGGCACCTGCATCGCTTGGCTCTGCTGAACCGATGTCGCCGGGATACGTAATGCCTGGATCAGCAGGTCGCCTTCGTCGAGCTGGGGCAGGAACACTTGGCCCAACGACATGAAAGCAGCGATGGCCACTACGAAACCGCCGATCCCTACACCAACAGTCAGCGTGGGCTGGCCCATGGCCCTTTCCAGGCCGGGTTCATACCGCTTGCGTAGCCAGCCCATGATGCGGCCTTCCTTCTCGTCGATGCGATTGGAAAGCCAAATGGCGATCGCCGCGGGGACGGCGGTCAGGGAAAGGACGAAGGCGAAGGCCAGCGCGATGATGACGGTCAGCGCCATCGGCACGAAAGTTTTGCCCTCGACCCCGGTGAGGGTGAGCAGCGGCACATAGACGAGGATGATGATCGCCTGACCATAGACTGAAGGGCGGATCATTTCGCGGGCGGCGGACGCCACGGTTGCCAGTCGCTCCTGGATGGTGAGCAGGCGGCCTTCATGGTGCTGCCGGTCGGCCATGCGCTTCAAGGCGTTTTCAACGATGATGACCGCACCGTCGACGATCAGGCCAAAGTCCAACGCGCCAAGGCTCATCAGGTTGGCCGAAACGCCAAAACGGAGCATCCCGAAGCCCGTCAGAAGCATGGTGACCGGGATCACGGCAGCCGCGATCAGGGCGGCACGGAAGTTGCCGAGCAGAGCGAAGAGTATGACGATAACGAGCAGCGCGCCTTCACTGAGGTTCTTCGCGACCGTCTTGATGGTCGAATTGACTAACGCCGTCCGGTCGAGCACTGGCTGCACGATGACATCTGGCGGCAGGGACGCATTGATTTCCTGCAACCTGTCAGCAACTGCGATCGCGACGTTGCGGCTATTTTCACCGATCCGCATGATGGCGGTGCCGACGACAACTTCAGTGCCATTCTCCGATGCCGAGCCCATGCGGATGGCCTGACCGGTCTTTACCGTAGCCACCTGGCCGAGGGTGATCGGCACGCCCTCCCGGGTCGCGACGACGATGTGCGAAAGCTCATTGGCGTTGCGGATCAATGCATCGGAGCGGACAGCAAGGCCTTCGCCATTGCGATCGACAAAGCCGCCGCCCACGCTGGTGTTATTGCGCTCCAATGCCATGCCGAGATCGGTCAAGGTAAGGCCGAGCGTGGCCAGCCGCTGGACGTGGGGAACAACCTGAAACTGCTTCAGATAGCCGCCGATAGAATCGACGCCGGCCAAGCCCTTGGTGTTCTTGAGCAGCGGACTGACGATCCAGTCCTGCGTTGTGCGGAGATAGGTCGCCTTGTCGACATCGCTGGTCAACCGCTCGCCTTCCGGCGTGATGTAGCTGCCGTCCGGCTGCATGCCTGGCTCGCCAGGCAGATGCTTGTCGTCCCTGCGATGTTCGAGGCGGACGGTCCACATATAGACCTCGCCCAAACCCGTGGAGATCGGACCCATTTCCGGGTTGACCCCCTCGGGCAGATTTTCCGCGACGCCGCTCATCCGTTCGCCGACTTGCTGGCGCGCGAAATAGATATCCGTGGATTCGTCGAAAACGGCCGTGATCTGTGCAAAGCCATTACGGCTGAGCGACCGGGTATTTTCAAGGCCCGGAATGCCCGCGAGAGCGGTTTCGATCGGAAAAGCTACCTGCTTTTCCACCAATTCGGGCGAAAGGGCGGGTGCGCGGACATTAATTTGCACCTGGTTGTTGGTGATGTCCGGCACCGCATCGATCGGGAGTTGGTACAGGGCGACGCCGCCGATAACGGCGGCGATGGCGGTCAGGAGCAGGACGAGCCAGCGCTTGTGAACCGCCCAATTGACTATGGAGGCGATCACAGGCTCAATCCTCGTGCGTTGCTTCGCTCTTGCCGAGTTCGGCTTTGAGCGTGAAGCTGTTGGTCGTGGCGATCTGTTCGGTGCCTTTGAGGCCGGAGCGGACAATCACGCTGCTGCCGCTATTGTCGCCAAGGGTGACGGGGACTACCTGAAAGCCAGTCTTGGTGCGGACGAACACCACCGGCTTGTTTTCGACGGTCTGGACTGCTGTGGTCGGCACACGGATCGCGCCGTCCCCGCCGCTGTCGGTAAGTTCGACCGATGCCGTCACCGGTTCACCCACACGCCACTGGCCCGTGCCATTTTTCAGCATCGCGATGACCGGCACTAATCGGGTTTGTGCATCCAGGGCGGGGGAAACGAAGCTTACCCGCGCGGTGGCCTGGCGGCCTGCAGCCTTTACGAGCACCATATTGCCGGGCTTCACCCGACCCGCGTCGGCAGGCTGAAGATTGAGTGAGATTGAGACGTTGGACAGATTGCCGATACGATAGAGTTCCGCGTCGGCCGCCACGGTCTGCCCGAGAGTGACGCTGCGCGAGATCACTTGCCCTGAAAGGGGGGCTGCAATCCCGAGCCGGTTGAGATCGCCGCCACCGCCGCCTGCGGCAGACACCTGACTCTGGGCTTGTTGATGGGCAATGCGCGCCTCGATCGCGGCAGTTCGGGCAGCTATAAGATCCTGTTCGGGCGATACGCGCTGAGCGAACAGGCGCTGCTCCCGGGCGAGATTGGAGTTGGCCAGCGCCAGGCGCGCGCGCGCGGCCTCGACTTCGCCTTTAAGTTGTGCCGCTTCGCGGCTTTCGATGATGGCAAGGATCTGGCCGCGCTGGACAGATTGCCCCAGGTTTCGGGTCAGTGAAACGATGCGTCCCCCGATCGCTGCGGAGACGACCTGTGTTCCCTGCGGATCGCCTTCAATGATTGCGGGTAGCTCCAGCGTACCCGAGCCGCCTGTCATCGGCCGGCCCAGTTGGATGCTGGCAGAAGTGATCTGATCTTCCGACAAAGTGATCTTGCCTTCATCGGCATGAGCGGCGGCGCCACCGGCGTTTTCCGAAGCGGGCATAGCTTCATTGCTTGCCTCGCCTCCGGTGCCGCCGCCGCATCCTGCGAGCAGGAATGCAAGCGCGGCTGGAAGCAGAAGCGCGATTTTATTCGTGATTTTCATGGATTAATTCCCTTGTACGGGCGCGGGAGCGATCAGGCGCTCCAACCGTGCCCTGGCGTTCTGATAGGATGCGAGCGCGTCGATCGCGGCGAGACGGGTTTGGGAAAGGGTTCGCTCGGCATCGAGAAGGTCAAGCTGGCCGAACTTCCCCTCACGATAGCCTATGCGTGCGATGCGCGCGGCCTCTTGCGCCGCGGCGAGCGCTGGGCCACTTGCATTGCGTGCGGCGGTTGCCGCATTATCGGCTTCCGCCTGTGCGTCCGTAATCGCCTGGTCGATATCGAGCGCCGTCATGCGGCGTTGCGCCTCCGCCTGACTGCGCTGCGCGCTCGCCTGGGCAACCGCAGCCCGTCCCGAGTTGAATAGCGGTATCGGTATGGAGACAGACAGGATCGCGGCCGTATCGTTGGTGGCGGAAAGGCGCCGAACCGCGGGGCCGACCGTCACATCCGGTATGCGTTGCGACCGGGCGAGCCGCACGCCAGCATCCGCGATGGCCAGATCGGCGTCAGCGGCCGCCAACGCCAGGGTTCCGGTGCTGGCCACCATGGTTGGCCCGTAGGCTGCAGGTGGAAGATGATCGAGAGCCGACACATCCAGCGCGCCCGCAATCGGCTGTCCGATCCGGCGCTCCAGATTGGCGCGCACGGCTTCGGCGAGGCGTTGCGTCCTCTGCACTTCAGCTTCGGCGTTCAGCTTGGCGACATCCGCCCTCTGTTCTTCAAGCGGAGAGGCGCGGCCCGCCTGAACGCGCACCTTGGCGGCGTCGAGTGCATCTTTTGCGATCCGGAACTGATCGCGCGCCGTCATCACCCGCCGTTCGGCAGCAACAGCATCAATATACAGCGCCGTGACCTGCAGGCGGATGTCCGCTTGTGTGATGGCCGCTACAAGTGCCGCTCGATTGGACTGGGCGTCCGCGATGGCGATCCGGGCGGATCGTTTGCCGCCAAGTTCGATCGGAATATTGAGGCCGACGGTCGTCTCGGCCTGACGAACGCCGCTATAAGGGCCCGTTCCGATGACATTCTCGACCTGCGACTGAAGCTGCGGGTTCGGACGAAGGCCGGCTACCGTGCGTGCGGCTTGCGCGGCTTCTATGCCGGCCTGAGCGGCATCGGCAGCCGGGGCGCTGCCGCCAGCGATGGCGACAGCTTGGTCGAGCGTAAAGGCTGCGTGTGCAGGCTGCCCTGCCGCAATATTGTCCTGCGCTTGCGAGATGGCGACGCAAGACGCGGCGGCCAGAAAGGCCGCAATGATCCTGTGCATGTATGAAATCCTGACTGATAAGCATCCAGCTGCCCGCCCGCCTAAAGCAGGGGAACAGTCGTTTGAGCATCAATCAGGCTATGGGAGGCCTTAGGTCAGGCCCGGGTGTCCACCGGCCAAGCGCCTTGGACATGGCAGCAGATTTTGGAGCAGCCTTGATGTCGAAGAGAATTGGCACGATCGCCCTGGGCAACAGTGACGCTGCGCCATGACAGCTGCCATGATGGTGCGGGATGGCCTTGTCGGCGTCACCTTGCGATTGATCGGCGTCGCCATCGCTATGGACATAGCCAGAACATTCAATGATGGACGAAGGGGCCGTTTCGTTGGCATGCACCACCGACGCCGCAGTAAGCGACGCGACGATCATCCACAAAAGAATGAAACCCCAACGGACCATGATGCTCCGATAACCGATTTTCGACGACCTGTCATCGCAAAGTCTCCGCAGGCGCGCGACCGGCATCGGGCCGGGCGGAAACCCTCTCGATGAGAAACATGCCAGGATGACCGCTGGAAAATGAGTGTGATCACAATGCCGTTAAACTTGACGACAAACATCACCGGATTGATGAGCGGGGCCACTATAAGGCCGCGCTCTTGCTCCCCTTCCCAACGAGTACCGCCAGCGCATTGCCTTCTTCTTCGCAAGCGCGTCGAGGCAGCATTCTGCCTCAACGGGTCCTATCCCATTCGGCGCCGGTTACGTTAAAGAAGGCCACAAATTTTGGCAATGTTCCAAGGAAATCAATCGCTTGGAGAACAAATGGTGCCCAGAAGAGGACTCGAACCTCCACGACCTTGCGATCGCCAGCACCTGAAGCTGGTGCGTCTACCAATTCCGCCATCTGGGCACGGGGTAGGTGGGCGCGATTAGCCGTTGGTCGGGGGGCTGTCAATCATATCCGCCGCATAATTTTTCTGACTTCGCGCATCGGACCTTCTAAAGGGTCGGGAAAGACTTTCATCCCGCAGGAGGATCAGATTCCGGATATCCCGCCATCGTCGCCCCCTTCCTTCTTTCCGCGCCCCGATGGGCTGAAGCTGGCCTATCGCCATCGCGCCGGGAAGGGCACCACCATCGTTTTTCTGCCCGGCTATATGTCGGACATGGAAGGCGGGAAGGCTGTTGCGCTGGATCGATGGGCGGCGGAAACGGGGCGGGCCATGCTGCGGCTGGACTATGCGGGAAATGGCGCGAGCGAAGGGATGTTCGAGGACGGCACGCTGGTCAGCTGGCGTGACGATGCCCTGTTGCTGATCGATGCGCTGACGCAGGGGCCTCTGCTGCTCGTCGGATCGTCCATGGGCGGATGGCTGGCCCTGCTGATCGCGCTCGCCCGGCCGGATCGCGTGGCGGGGATCGTGGGCATAGCGGCGGCGCCCGATTTCACGGAGTGGGGATTTCCGCAAGCCGACCGGGCGACGCTGGCCGCGCAAGGCCGCCTCGCTGAACCGACGCCTTATGGCGATCAGCCCTATGTGACGACGCTCGGCTTCTGGAAATCGGGACAGGCGCTCAGGGTGCTGGAGGGCGAAATCGCGCTCGATTGCCCCATCCGCCTGCTCCAGGGTCAGGCCGATCCCGACGTGCCGTGGGAAATCGCGCTGCGGATCGCGCGGCAGGTGCGTTCATCCGATGTGCAGACGCTGCTGATTAAGGACGGCGATCACCGCCTTTCGCGCGACAGCGACATCGCCTTGTTGATCCGCACCGTCGCCAGCCTGCTGGACAGTTTCTGATGCCCTTCCTTCTTCCCCTCCTGCTGCTCATACCCCAGGCCTATGATCCGGAGATCGAGGCGGTGATGAACCGCAAGCGCAAGGAGGCCGTCGAAGCACGCGCCGCCGCTGCGGAAAGCGCGCCCGCGCCCCGGACGTCCGAAGAGGCGAAGGACGGCATGATCCCCGTCCCGCCCCAATATGCCGCACCTTTTCAGGCCTGCATCGACGCCGCGCTCCAGTCGCCCGAGCAAGGAGTGGCCTTTGCCGAGAAATGGCGGATCGAAGGCGGCAACTTCTACGCCCGGCATTGCATGGGCTTTGCCTATGCGCGCGCGGAACGCTGGGCGCCCGCCATCGTCGCGCTGGAACAGGCGGCGGACGAGGCCGAACGCACCGGCGAAATGGCGCAAAGCGCGCGGCTCTGGGCGCAGGCGGGCAATGCTGCGCTGGCGGGGGGAGACGCGGCCAAGGCAAAGGCGGATTTCGACGCGGCGCTGGCGCGCGGATTGCCCGACGGGATCGAAAAGGGCGAGGCGCATCTGGACCGCGCCCGCGCCCTTGTCGCGCTGAACGATCATCAGGGGGCGCGGGATTCGCTCGACATTGCGCTGGAACAAGCGCCCAAGGACCCGCTCGGCTGGCTGTTGTCCGCCACCCTGGCGCGTCGCATGGGGGAAATGCCTTTGGCGCAGGCGCATATCGCCCGGGCCGTTCAACTGTCGCCCGATGACGCCTCTGTGGCGCTGGAGGAAGGCAATATCGCGATCCTCACCGACCATGCGGATGTCGCGCGCTCGGCCTGGCAGCGGGCCGTCAAGCTGGCTCCTGAAGCGCCCGCTGGCAAGGCGGCGGCGGATAATCTCACCCGCCTCCCGCCCGCGCCCTGACCGCTCAGTTCAGGTAGAAATCGACGGTCGTGACGACGCGTACCTTCTTGTAGGGCGTATCGCTCGATCCCTCCGCTTCGCCGTCGCGCGGCTCGATGGAGAAATAGCCCTGCGTGGCGCCCTTGATGCCGCCAACGCTGGCGCCGCTGTCGCGCGCGAACTGTTCGGCGGCGGCGCGCGCATCCTTGGTCGCGGCGGCGACCATCTGCGGCTTGACGTCGTTGAGCTTGGTGAAACTGTAGCGCATCCCCGATCCCTCCTGCACCGTCACGCCGCGCCGGACGAGGTCGAATTGCTGCGCCACGGCCCGCTGCGCGCGGGCAATATCGGTCGTGCGGAGCAGCATCCGCTGCGTGATGGTGATGTTGTTGACGCCATTGTTCATATATTGGTTCACGCCCGCGCCGATCGGCGTCAGCGCATCGGCCTTGAAGCCGAGGCTCGCGAAATAGGCTTTCAGTTCCTTCGTATTATTGTCGATCTCGGTCCGCACCGTGGGCAGGTCGAAGCCATTGGCGGAATAGCTGATCGACCATGTGGCAAGGTCGGCGGTCACATCCTTTTCCGCAAGGCCGCGCACGGTGACGGAGCGATCCGCCGCCTTCGCGCGCTTGAGCCCATCGCCCAGCAGATAGCCGCCGCTCACCACGCCCAGCGCCAGCAATCCCGCGCAGCCCAGCAAAACCTTGTCCCGCATTTCCAGCGCCATGCCGATCCTCCCTCTTCCTTCACGGACCAACCCGTCCTATCTTGGAAAGGTTCCTGCCGCGCCTGAGATGAACCGTTGCTTATCGTGACGAATGGAGTTTCGCTTGCCCAAATATCTGCACACGATGATCCGCGTTGCCGACATCGACAAGACGATCGCTTTCTTCAACCTCCTCGGTCTTGAGGAGCAGAAGAGGTTCGATAATGAGCAGGGGCGCTTCACTCTGGTTTTCCTGGCCGCGCCGGGTGACGAGTCCGCGCAGGTCGAACTAACCTGGAACTGGCCCGCGCAGGACGGCAGCGCGCCGGAAGATTATACCGGCGGGCGCAATTTCGGCCATCTCGCCTACCGGGTCGAAAATATCTACGAGACGTGTCAGCGCCTGATGGATGCCGGCGTGACGATCAACCGGCCGCCGCGCGACGGGCACATGGCGTTCATCCGCACGCCTGACAATATCTCCATCGAACTGTTGCAGGATGGCCATCTGGAACCGGCCGAGCCGTGGGCGTCGATGCCCAATACGGGAGTCTGGTAAACCATGCTGGAAGTCGTCCGCGTTCCCGTCCTCTCCGATAATTATGTCTGGCTGATCCACGATCCGGCCAGCGGGGATACGGTCGCGGTCGACCCGGCGGTGGCGGAGCCGGTGCTGGATGCCGCCGCGCAGCGGGGCTGGACCATCGGCCAGATCTGGAACACGCACTGGCATGGCGATCATGTCGGCGGCAATGCGGCAATCAAGGCGGCGGCGAAGGATTGGGGCGGCTGCACGATCACCGGCCCGGCGGCGGAGGCCGCGAAGATCGGCACGCTCGACCGGACGGTCGGGGAAGGGGACAGCGTCCGCATCGGCGATCATGTCGCGCAGGTGATGGCGGTTCCTGCTCATACGGCGGGCCATATCGCCTATCATCTGGCCGATGACGGGATCATCTTCGTGGGCGATACGCTGTTCGCCATGGGCTGCGGACGCCTGTTCGAAGGCACAGCGGCGCAGATGTTCGCCAATATGCAGCGCTTTGCGGCCCTGCCGGGCGACACCACCGTCTATTGCGCGCATGAATATACGGAGTCCAATGGTCGTTTCGCCCTGACCGTCGAGCCGGACAATGCCGCCCTGCGCGCAAGGATGGAGAGCGTCGAGGCCGCGCGGGCGCAGGGGGAGGCGACCGTGCCGACCACCATCGCCCTGGAACGGAACACCAATATCTTCATGCGCGCGCACGATGTAGCGGAATTGGCGCAAAGGCGCGCGGCAAAGGATGCCGCCTGACGGTTTTTGCTCTATCCTGGCGTCTTGAGAACAGGAAACAGGAGAGTCGTCATGCGTCTCGGGATCATGCTTGCACCGCTGTTGCTGGGGGCTTGCGCGGGGAGCTATGAAGCGCCCCGGCTGACGGAAAAGCAGACGGCGGAACTGGAAAAAGCGCTCGCTGGAAAAGTGCCCGGCGAAAAGGTGAGCTGCGTCACCATGCGGCCGCAGGGCAGTTTCCACGTCATCAGCGGCAATATCGTCCTCTATAGGATGAGCAGCAAGCTCATCTACAAGAATGAGTTGATCGGCAGTTGTCCCGGTCTGACGCGCGGCGACACAATGATCATCCGGCCGTTCGGATCGCAATATTGCCGGGGCGACATCGCGAGAAGCGCGGACCTCACGATCGGCATGACCACGGGAACTTGCGCGCTGGGCGACTTCACCCCTTATCGCACGCCGGGCAAATAGCGTTCGCTTGGCGGTTATGGGTGGCGAGCGGATGGCCCGCTTTCCCCATCCCCGTTCTTCCTGAGTAGCGCCTGAGCCTGTCGAAGGGGCGTATCGAAGGACAGATGTCGCGCCAGACCCTTCGATACGGGTCTTCGACTTGGCGCGCGGCCAAGCTTATCCTGAGCGACTGCTGTCAGCAGTCAGTCGAAGGGCTGAACCCCTACTCAGGGTGAACGAAGTGAGGCGGGGAATTTCCCTTATTGGCCCAAAACAGTCCCCAGCGCCTATAAATCTCTACGCCTTATAAAGCGCGTCCAGCCGCTCCTGA
>Ga0180219_1002357_pt1 | contig 11324 bp, 11 predicted proteins | sample eDN3rd30CBELigMG_FD_151338 | JGI IMG/M metagenome (GOLD analysis project Ga0180219, IMG submission 151338) | Enriched Miracle-Growth compost microbial communities from Emeryville, California, USA - eDNA 3rd pass 30_C BE-Lig MG (version 2)... ...
GTACGAGGCCGACCACCCGAACATCACCATCAAGGCCACCAACATCGACACCGGCGGCAACGCGCTCACCGACTGGCAGACCAAGCAGGCCGCAGGTTCTGGGCTTCCCGATGTGCAGGCGGTCGAAGAGGGCTGGCTGAGCAAGGTCATGCTGGTCAGCGACACCTTCACCGACCTGCGCGACTACGGTGCCGACAAGATCAAGGACCGCTGGGTCTCGTGGAAGGTCGACCAGGCCACCGACAAGGACGGCCGCATCATCGGCTACGGCACCGACATCGGTCCCGAGGGCCTCTGCTACAACCGCAAGCTCTTCGCCGAAGCGGGCCTGCCCACCGACCGCGATGAGGTCGCCGAGCTGTTCGGCGGCGACGATGCGACCTGGGAGGACTACTTCAAGATCGGCAAGCAGTACCACGAGAAGACCGGCAAGGCCTGGTACGACCAGTCCGGCTTCGTGTGGAACGCCATGGTCAACCAGCTGCCCGAGGGCTACTACAAGACCGACGGCACGCTGAACGTGAAGGACAACTCCGACCTCAAGGCGCGCTGGGCGTTGCTCGCTCAGGGCGCGGCCGATGGCCTCTCGAGCAACCAGACCCAGTGGGACTGGGGTGGGGGCAAGGCCTTCCTCGACGGCTCGTTCGCCACGTTCGTGTGCCCGGGCTGGATGCTCGGCAACGTCAAGGGCAGTGCCGAAGCCGCGGGCGGCGACGCCTCGAGCGGATGGGACTTCGCCGACGTGTTCCCGGGCGGACCGGCCAACTGGGGCGGTACCTTCCTGACCGTGCCGACCACGTCGAAGCACCCGAAGGAGGCCGCGGAGCTGGCCGAGTACCTGACCAGCGCACCGTCGCTAGTGACCGCGTTCCAGGCGGCCGGCACGTTCCCGAGCGTCACCGCGGCGCAGACCGACCCGGGCGTGACCGGTGAGAGCGATCTGACGAAGTTCTTCAACGACGCTCCGCTCGGCACGATCCTCGGCAAGCGCGCCGAAGGCGTGAAGGCCCAGTACAAGGGCCCCGACGACGCCGTCATTCAGGAGCAGGTGTTCGGTCCGAGCGTCCAGCTTCTCGACTCGGGCAAGGCCGACGGCACCAAGGCGTGGAACAACGCCATGAAGCTGCTCGACGATCTCGTGATCAACAAGTAGCGGATCTCCGCAACCGGCCGGCGGCCCTCGTCCCCCCGCGGGGGCCGCCGGCACCCTTCTTGACAGGTGCATTCGTCATGACTTCGACACTCTCTTCGCCGCCGCGACGGCAGACGCGCCCGAGCGCACCGCGACCCGCGGCATCCACCCCCCGCCCCACCTTCCGCCAGCGGCTCAACCGTTGGGACGTGCGCTACTCGCCTTACTTCTATGTCGCGCCGTTCTTCATCCTGTTCGGCCTGATCGGGCTGTTCCCGCTGGTGTACACGTTCGTCGTGTCGCTGAACGACTGGAACCTGCTCACCGGCCCCGGCGACTGGGTGGGGTTCGACAACTTCGCCAGTGAGCTGACCGATCACCTGTTCTGGAACTCGGTCTTCAACACCTTCAGCATCTTCTTCCTGTCGGCGATCCCGCAGCTGATCGCGGCGACCGTCATCGCCGCGGTGCTCGACCAGAACCTGCGCGCCAAGACGTTCTGGCGGGTGTCGGTGATCCTGCCCTACGTGGTCACCCCCGTCGCCGTCACGCTGATCTTCAGCAACATGTTCGGCGAGAAGTACGGCCTCATCAACAACATCCTCGAGTCACTCCACATCCCCGGGATCATGTGGAAGACCGAGACACTGCCCAGCCACCTCGCGATCGCCACGATGGTCAACTGGCGCTGGACCGGCTACAACGCCCTCATCCTGCTCGCCGCGATGCAGGCGGTGCCCCGCGACATCCACGAATCCGCCGCCATCGACGGCGCCGGAGCCGTGCGTCGCTTCTTCTCCATCACGATCCCGAGCATCAGACCGACCTTCATCTTCGTCGTGATCACCGCGACGATCGGCGGCCTGCAGATCTTCACCGAGCCGAAACTGTTCAACGCGGCGAGCTCCATACCCGGCGGACCGCAACGGCAGTATCAGACGACCGTGCTCTACCTGTGGGATCTCGCGTTCAACCGCCAGTCGTTCGGCAAGGCCGCGGCCGTCGCATGGATCCTGTTCGTCATCATCGTGCTGATCGGCCTCATCAACTTCGCCATCACACGCAGCATCTCGGGCGCCGAGGCGAAGGCGATCTCGCGCCGCAAGCAGCGCCGGCTCGCCCAGGTGCGACAGCGGGAGATGGATGCCGCAGCCGGCACGATCACGGAAGGGGGAGTCGAATGACCGCCCAGACCCTCACCCCGCCGGCGAAGACCCCGGCGGGGGCTGCTCCGTCGGCCCCGAAGCGTCACCGCCGCGGCGGCTGGGGCATCGAACGCCGCCCCGGCTGGTTCAGCTACACGCTCGTCGCGGTGTTCTTCATCGCAGGGGCCTACCCGCTGTACTGGTCGTTCATCATGGGCTCGCGCGACAACACCGCGCTGACCCAGACATGGCCGCCGCTGTTGCCCGGCGGGCAGTTCTGGAAGAACGTCGCCGAGGTCTTCGACACCGTCGACTTCTGGAAGGCCCTCGGCAACTCGATCATCGTCGCGGTCGTCATCTCGGCCTCGGTGATCTTCTTCTCCACGCTCGCCGGTTACGCGTTCGCCAAGCTGCGCTTCCGCGGTCGCGAAGGCCTCATGGTGTTCGTCATCGCGACGCTCGCGGTGCCCACGCAGCTGGGCATCATCCCGATGTTCATGGTGATGAAGCAGTTCGGCTGGACCGGCACGCTCGGCGCCGTCATCATCCCGACGCTGGTGACGGCGTTCGGCGTGTTCTTCATGCGGCAGTACCTCGTCGACGTGATCCCCGATGAGCTCATCGAGGCCGCGCGCATCGACGGGGCGAGCATGTTCCGCACGTTCTGGCACGTGGGCGTGCCCGCGGCGCGCCCGGCGATGGGCATCCTCGGACTGTTCACGTTCATGACCGCGTGGACCGACTACCTGTGGCCGCTGCTCGTCGTGCCGCAGAACCCGACGCTGCAGGTGGCGCTGAGCCAGCTGCAGAGCGCCCGGTACGTCGACTACTCCATCGTTCTCGCCGGGGCGATCCTGGCGACCCTGCCGCTGCTGGTGGTGCTCGTTCTGGCCGGAAAGCAGCTGGTCAGCGGCATCATGGCCGGCGCTGTGAAAGGCTGAACCTTGACGATACCCCGCTCGACCCTTCTGAGAGAGGACTCCGCCCGCATGAGCGCGACCGGCCGGCCCTTCCCGCAGGACTTCCTGTTCGGCGCGGCGACCGCTGCCTATCAGATCGAAGGCGCAGCCCACGAAGACGGCCGCCGCGACTCGATCTGGGACGTGTTCTGCCGCGAGCCCGGTGCGGTCGTCGGCGGCGACAACGGTGACGTGGCATGCGACCACTACCACCGCTATCGCGATGACGTCGCTCTCATGAAGCGCCTGGGGTTGCAGACCTACCGCTTCTCGGTGTCGTGGTCGCGGGTGCGTCCCGACGGCGGCGCGCTGAACCCGGCCGGGGTCGACTTCTACAAGCGCCTGGTCGACGAGCTGCGCGAGGCGGACATCCTGCCCTGGCTCACGCTCTATCACTGGGATCTGCCGCAGGCCCTGCAGGAGCGCGGCGGCTGGACGGCGCGCGAGACCGCGGACCTGTTCACCGAGTACGCACTCGACCTGCACGACGCGCTCGGCGACCGCGTCAACGTCTGGACGACGCTCAACGAGCCGTGGTGCGCCTCGTTCCTCAGCTACACCGGCGGCGAGCACGCACCCGGACACCAGAGCGTCGAGGAGGGGCTTCTCGCCTCGCACCACCTGCTGCTCGCTCACGGGCAGACCGTGCGCGAGCTGCGCGCCCGCGACTCCTCGCTCGACCTCGGCATCACGCTGAACCTCACGGTGGCCGACGCCGCCGACCCGCAGAACCCGGCCGACGTCGATGCGGCGCGCCGCATCGACGGGCAGTTCAACCGGTGGTTCCTGGACCCGATCCACCGGGCGTCGTACCCCGCCGACATCGTCGAGGACATCCGGAAGGTGGATGCCGCAGCCGTGGCCGCCTTCGAGGCGGCCGTGCACGACGGCGACCTGGCGGTGATCGCGCAGCCGATCGACACGCAGGGCGTGAACTACTACCACGGCGACTTCGTCTCGGGCACCGCCCCCGCGAACCCGCCGGTGTCGGGAGGACCTGCCACCACCCGCCCCGGACGCAGCCCGTACCCGTCTGCCGCCGGCATCCACAGCGTCGAACGCGGCCTGCCGCGCACCAGCCAGAACTGGGAGGTGCAGCCCGAGGGGCTCACCCGCCTGCTGCGCCGTGTGCACGACGAGTACACCGGCGAGAAGGGCGTGCGCCTGTTCGTCACCGAGAACGGTGCGGCCTACGATGACGTCGTCACCGACGGCGCCGTGCACGACGCCGACCGCGCCGCGTACGTGCGCGCGCACCTGGGCGCGGTGCTGGACGCGGTGGATGCCGGAGCCGACGTGCGCGGCTACTTCTACTGGTCGCTGCTCGACAACTTCGAGTGGGCGTGGGGGTATGCGAAGCGGTTCGGCATCGTGCGCGTCGACTACGACACGCAGGAGCGCACGCCGAAAGACAGTGCGCTCGAGTACGCCCGGATCATCGCCGAGCGCCGGCTCGATGACGCTTCGAGCTCGGGTGCCCGGTAGCATCCCGCATGTGAAGCAAGCGATGAACCACGCGGCCGTGACGATCGAGGAGGTGGCCGCGGCGGCGGGTGTCTCCCGCTCGACCGTGTCGCGTGTGGTCAACGGGTCGACCGCGGTGAGCCCGGCGGCGCTCGAGTCCGTGCAGAAGGCCATCGCCGATCTGAAGTACGTGCCCAACCGGGCGGCACGGTCGCTCGCGAGCCGGCAGACACTGGCGATCGGGCTGGTCGTTCCCGAAGACACCACGCGGTTCTTCGGCGACCCGTTCTTCGCCTCGATCGTGTCGGGCATCAACGAGCGGCTCGTGCGGTCGGACTACGTGCTGAACCTCTTCATCGCCAGCGACGACCCCGGTCTCAAGATGACCAGCTACATGCGCGGCGGCAACGTCGACGGGGCGATCATCGTGTCGCATCACACGAGCGACACGTTCGTCGACCGCATCGCCGCGACCATGCCGGTCGTCTACGGCGGACGCCCCGTGCGCCACAAAGAGGGCGACTACTACGTCGACATCGACAACATCGCCGCGAGTCGGGATGCCACGCAGTACCTCATCTCGACGGGCCGGCGTAGCATCGCGACGATCACCGGGCCGCTGACGATGGCCAGTTCGGTCGACCGTCTGCACGGCTACCGGGCCGCGCTGAGCGAGGCGGGCCTGCCCGAAGGGATGAACGTCGACGGCGAGTACACGTCCGACGGCGGAGCCGAGGCGATGCGCCGCATCCTTGCGGCAGGCGACCCGCCCGATGCGGTGTTCGTGGCCAGCGACCTGATGGCCCGCGGTGCGATCGAGGTGCTGCAGGCCGCCGGCCTGCGCGTTCCCGAGGACGTGGCCGTCGTCGGGGTCGACGACTCGCCGGTGGCGACCTCTGCCGCCCCCGCCCTCACGACGATGCGTCAGCCGTCGTTCGAGCAGGGGCAGACGATGGCCGGGCTGCTGCTCGACATCCTCGCGGGGCAGAACCCGCCGCACGGCACGATCCTCGAGGCCGAGCTCGTGGTGCGCGCCTCGGCGTAGTCACTCCCCAGCCGCTCTCGCGAGGTCGTATCCAATCTCGCGAGGTCGTATCCAATCTCGCGAGGTCGTATCCAATCTCGCGAGGTCGTATCCAATCTCGCGAGGTCGTACCCAATTTCGCGAGGTCGTACCCAATTTCGCGAGGTCGTACCTGTCTTCGCGAGGTCGCCTGCGCGCGAGATGAACGTTCGCGATCCCTTCGGCCAGTCTCCGGACCGCCGGACCCGCGCTCAGCCCGCCGCGCGGCGCACCAGCTCGGCGATGCGCTTCTCGTCGTCGGCGGTCAGCGAGAGGATCGCGTACGACGTCGGCCACATCTGCCCGTCGTCGAGCAGCGCGTTCGTCTCGAAGCCGAGGGTGGCGTAGCGGTCCTTGAACTTCGCGGCGGGCTTGAAGAACAGCACGACCTTGCCGTCGCGCGTGTAGGCGGGAAAGCCGTACCACGTCTTCGACGCCAGCTGCGGTGCGACCTCGGTGACGATGTCGTCGATGCCCTGCGCGATCGCCCGGTCGCTGTCGTTCATGCCGGCGATGGCGTCGACGAGATCCTGCCGGTCGATCGCGGCCTTCTCCTCGGGCGACTTGCCCTTGCGCTGCTGGGCCCGCAACTCGGCGGCCCGCTGTCGCATCGCCGCGCGCTCGTCGGCGTTGAATCCTGACTTGGTCGATGACTCGGTGCTCATGTGATTCACGATACGGATGCGGCATCCCGCGCGCTTCTCGGATCCTGCTCGAGTTCGAGAGAGAGCGCGAGCGTTCCGAGCTCTTCGGCGATGCCGATGAGCTCGCGCATCCAGCGCCCCAGCGCGCCGGCGCGGTGCACCAGGCCCCAGCGCAGCGTCGGCTGCTCGTCGATCGGGATGTAGGCGGCCACGCCGCGGTCGTAGTACTTGAGCGCCTGCCCGCACGCGAACGCCACAGCCTCGTTGTCGGTCGTGAGGGAGGCGAGCATCTCTTCGCGGGAGGGCGTCGGGCGGTCGGGCTCATCGCCGCGGCGCGCGGCCGGGAAGATCGCCGACTCCCAATACTCGGGCACCGGCAGCCCCGACGGCAGCACGTCGTAGGCGCCGAGCTCGTCCAGCGAGACGGAGGCGCGGCCGGCGAGCTCGTGCGCGGGGCCGACCATCAGCACGATCGGCTCGGTGAACGCCGTCGGTCCGACGTGGAGGTCGGGCTCGTCGACCGGCAGCCAGAGCAGTGCCACGTCGACGTCGCCGTTGCGGACCGGCGTGAACGGGTCGTCGATCCGGATCTCGCGCAGACGCAGCTCCACGTGTGGGAAGCGGTTGCGGAACAGGGCGGTCAGCGGCGCGAGGTCTTGCCACATCGGCCCCATCACGCCGAGCGTCACCGCCTCGGGGCCGCCGCGCGCCGAGTTCGTCGCCGCCTCGACGCCCTCGAGGATGCGCCGGTACCCGGCTTCGAGGTCGTCGCGCAACTGGACGCCGAGCGGAGTCAGCGTCACCCTGCGGCTCGTGCGCTCGAACAGCGGCGCGCCGATCCGCCTCTCCTGCTTGGCGATGGCCTGACTCACGCGCGGCGGTGAGATGTACAGCCTCTCCGCGGTGCGGCCGAAGTGCAGCTCTTCGGCGAGCGTCAGGAAGATCTCGATGTCACGCAGCTCCACTCCCGTCATCCTTCCCGATCGTTAACCCTCGGCGCAACGGGCGTTTCGTGACTGGACATTGTTCGGGATCTGCGCGCCGACGAGGCTTTTCTCATCAGCAAGAACCAATCCGACAAGGAGAGATGACATGACTTCGACGATGACCATGACCCCCCGGATGTCGAACCCGGCCGCCGTCCTCGACGGTGCGTCGAGCGCGATCTACGCGCTGATGAAGGCCGCGCAACAGACCGATCTTGCGCACGCGACGCTCGAGCTCGTGCACCTGCGGGTCAGCCAGATCAACGGCTGCAGCGCGTGCGTGGATGCGGGTGTGAGGTCCGCGAAGCAGGCTGGCGAGACCGACGAGCGGCTGCACGCGGTCGCGGCCTGGCGCGAGATGCCGTACTTCACCGAGGAGGAGCGCGCAGCGCTCGCCCTGGCGGAGAGCGCGACGCGCCTGGCCGACCGGCCCGACGCCGTCTCAGACGAGGTGTGGGAAGAGGCGGCGAGCTTCTTCGACGAACGGCAGCTGGCGGCCCTCGTCCTCTACATCGCGACGACGAACCTGTTCAACCGGCTGAACGCGACCACGCGTCAGGTCGCCGGCGCCTCCTGGTCGTGAGCCGGGCCGGCGACAGCACCACGAACGAAGAGCGAAAGGCACGATGATGGCAACCGTACGAACCCACCGATACACCGTCGAGACCGGCAACCTCGCCGCGATGCTCGAGAAGCGCACGAATCTTATCCGCGGCATCCGCTCGGCCAACCCGGCCTTCACCGCCGCCACGCTGATCAAGATGGATGACGGCTCGTACCTCGACATCTGGCGCTGGGACTCCGCCGACGACATGCAGCGCGCTGCACAGGCCGCGGCGGAGTTCCCCCTGGTCGGCGACACGCTGTCGTTGACGGCGGATCACACGATCATCGACGGCGAGATCCTCGACGAGCGATAGACCGCACAGTGGCGAGGAAGGGATGATGTGACCATGAGCACTCACGAGGCGTCTGCCGCAGAAGTGATCGATGCGATCATCGCCGCCGCGGTCGGGTGGCGGGCGGAGGCGCTCGCCACGGTTCGCGGTGTCGTGGTCGGTGCCGATCCCGAGATCGTCGAGGAGATCAAATGGCGCAAGCCCTCCAAGCCCGAGGGCGTCGCCACCTGGACCTGCCGCGGGAACGTCTGCATGGCGGACGTGCTGAAGAAGGCCGTGCGCCTGACCTTTCCCCTGGGCGCGCGGCTGGACGACCCGACAGGCCTCTTCAACGCGCGGCTGGACGGCAGCACCGTCCGGGCGATCGACGTCTTCGAAGGCGTGGAGATCGACGAAGACGCACTGCGCCGCCTCGTACGCGAAGCGGTCGCGGAGAATCGGGCAGGGTGAGCGCGGCGTCAGACGCGGAGGTGGATGCCGCGGCCGCCGTCTGCGGACGGCGCGAGCCGCGGCATCCCGCCCTCACCGCCGCGGCGTGCGGCGGCCGAGCATCCAGGCGCCCGCGGCCAGCACGCACGCCACCGCGATGAGCGCGCCCAGGTGCGCGGCGGTCGTGCCGATCACACCGGTCACCGGCGAGCCGAGCACGCCGCCGAAGAACTGGAACGCTCCGGTCAAGGCCGAGGCGGCACCGCTCGCCACCGCGGTCGCCTGACCCCAGCTGTGGGCGGCCGGCAGCACGAAGCCGGCGCCCGCCGCGAACACGGCCGACAGCGTCCACACCAACCACTGCGGCCCGCCGATGCCGGCCACGAGCAGCAGGGCCAGGCCGCTGCATCCACTCACTGCCAGCCCGATGCCCAGCGGCACCGACGCATGCGCGTGACGCACGACCACCCGGAACACGAGTGTCGCCGCGAGCATCGCCGCCGCGTTCGTCGCGAACACCGCGCCGAAGACGGCGGGGGAGTGCCCGTACTCGGTCTCGACGATGAACGCCGACGTGGCGATGTAAGCGTAGAAGCCGATCGAGAACAGCCCGATCGACAGTGCGGCACCGAGCAGTTCGCGATCGCGCAGCGCCGCCGCAAGCGCCCGCACGGCACCCGACGAGGCCGATCGTGCGGGCAGCGTCTCGGGCACGAACAGCGCGAACGCCGCCGTGGTGAGCGCGCCGAGCACCGCCAGCGTGACGAAGTCGCCGCGCCAGGTGAACACGTGCGCGATGGCCGCGCCGATCGTCGGCGCGATCACCGGGGCGATGCCGGTGACCACCGAGAGCATGCCGATGCGCGAGCCGGTGAGCCGGTCGTCGTCGGAGACGTCGCGCACGATGCTGCGGGCCACCACGATCCCCGCGGCGCCGCACAGTCCGACCGCGACGCGCACCGCCAGCAGCACCTCGGGCGTGGTCGCGGCGGCGCTGGCCGCCGAGGCGAGCGTCCAGCCGATCGCGCCGATGAGCACGATGGGGCGCCGACCGTACCTGTCGCTGAGCGGACCCCAGATCAGCTGCCCGATCGCGATGCCGAGCAGGCAGGCCGTGACGCTGCCCTCGGCGAGCCACGCGCCGCCGCCGAGCTCGTCCTGGATCTGCGGCAGCGAGGGCGTGTAGATGTCGACCGACAGGGGAGCGGCCGCCGTCAGCAGCGCCAAGATCACGAGCGTGCGGATCGTGCGCGCGCGGATGCCGGTCGCCCGGTCGAAAGGGTCAGGGACGGCCATGGAGCCCCTCCCGTCGAGGGGGAGCGGGACGCGAGCCGAGCCCTCGGCGCGACTGCACATCAAACCGTCTCGTGCACATCGAACCGCCGGAGGTTTGATGTGCACGAGACATTTTCATATGAATTCGGCGCAAGGGACGGGGCGGGGTCAGGATGCCGCGGGCAGCACCGCCACCAGATCGACCTGGATGCGCGTCGCGCCGTCGAAGGTCGCGGCCATCACCTGGCGGGCGGGCCGCGACGCGGCATCCGGGAACATCTCCTGCCACTGCGCGTTCAGCGCCGCGCGATCGCGGTAGTCGTCGGTGCGCAGCCACACCGTCAGCTTGGCGATGTCGTCGACCGAGCCGCCCGCGGCGGCCAGCAGTTCGCGCACATGCGCGAACGCGTTCGCGACCTGCGCGTCGAGCGCCTCGGGCATCTCCTTGGTCTGCGGATCGCGCCCGGTGAGCACGCCCGAGAAGAGGAACGGTCCGATACGGCTGGCGGCGGGTACCGGGTTCGCGTGGGCGAACCCGTCGATGTGGATGCTCCGACGAGAGGCCATGCCCCTTATCCTTCCGCGGGATCCGCCACCACGCGGTTCTCGATCGCGCCGAGCCCGGAGATCTCGGCGCGCACGACGTCGCCCACCTTCAGGAACCGGCCCGTCGGCGCCCCGATGCCGGCGGGCGTGCCGGTGGCGAGGATGTCGCCGGGCATGAGCGTCATCACCTGCGTCAGATACGCGATCTGCTCGTAGATGTCGTAGATCATGTCGTTCGTGGCGAAGTCCTGTCGCACCTCGCCGTTGACCGTCAGGGTCATGTGCAGGTCGAGCGGATCGGTGATCTCGTCGTCGGTCGTCAGCCACGGCCCGATCGGCCCGTGCGTGTCGAACGACTTGCCCAGAGTGAACGTGGGCGAGCGCTTCTGCAGCCAGTCGCGCACCGACACATCGTTCGCGACGAGGTAGCCGGCGATGACCGAGCGCGCGTCGTCGACGCTCACGTGCCGGCACTTCTGCCCGATCACGACGCCCAGCTCGATCTCGTAGTCGAGCTCGTCCGAGATGGCGGGCTTGACGATGTCGTCGGTCGGGCCCGTGATGCACGACACCTGCTTGTTGAACCACAGCTGGCTCGTCGGGGTCGGGATGCCGGCGGCCGCGGCCTCGGCGGCGTGCTCCTTGTAGTTCATCCCGATGCCCAGGTATTTCTGCGGGTCGTCGATCGGCGCGTACAGGTGCACGTCGGCCAGGGCGTGACGAGGGCCGGATGCCGCGGCCAGCGCCTCGCGCAGCTCGGGCAGCTGCGGAATCAGCGCGCG
>Ga0180219_1002364_pt1 | contig 11312 bp, 12 predicted proteins | sample eDN3rd30CBELigMG_FD_151338 | JGI IMG/M metagenome (GOLD analysis project Ga0180219, IMG submission 151338) | Enriched Miracle-Growth compost microbial communities from Emeryville, California, USA - eDNA 3rd pass 30_C BE-Lig MG (version 2)... ...
GAGCCTCAAGCCAGCCGATCCGACCATCGGCACCTGGGTGATCTGACATGTATCGCTACGACCAATATGACCAGGCAATCGTCGACGCCCGCGTCGAGGAGTTTCGCGACCAGGCCGCGCGCCGCCTCGCCGGGCAGATGACCGAGGACCAGTTCAAGCCGCTGCGACTCAAGAACGGCCTCTACCTTCAGCTCCATGCCTATATGCTGCGCATCGCCATTCCTTATGGCACGCTCAACAGCCGGCAACTGCGCATGCTCGGCCATATCGCACGCACCTACGACCGGGGCTACGGCCATTTCACCACCCGGCAGAACATCCAGTATCACTGGATCAAGCTGCAGGACGCGCCGGATATCCTCGCCGAACTGGCGACGGTGGAGATGCACGCCATCCAGACCAGCGGCGAGAGCATCCGCAATATCTCCGCGGACCAATATGCCGGCGCCGCGGCCGACGAGATTTGCGACCCGCGCCCCTGGGCCGAGCTGATCCGGCAGGCGACCACCTTCCACCCCGAGTTCAGCTATCTGCCGCGCAAGTTCAAGATCGCGCTCATTGCCTCGCCCACGGACCGCGCGGCCCTGCGCTGGCACGATCTGGCGCTGCGCATCGTGCGCAACGAGGCGGGCGAGGAAGGGTTCGAGGTGTTCGCCGGCGGCGGCATGGGCCGCACGCCCTTCATTGCCTATCCGATCCGCGCCTTCTGCCCGGCAGAGCAGATCTTCTCCTACATCCAGGCCGTGCTGCGGGTATGGAACAGCCATGCGCGGCGTGACAACATCCACAAGCAGCGCATGAAGATCCTGGTTCACGACCTGGGCCATGAGGAATTCACGCGGCAGGTGGAGGAGACCTTCGCCCATATGCTGACGCTGGGCACCGATTTCCCCCGCGCCGAATATGAGCGGATCGCCGCCTATTTCACGCCGCCCCCGTTCGAGACGGGCTTGCCGGAGGAGATCGACCGCGCCGACCCAGAGTTCGCACTGTGGGTCGACCGGCAGACCGCCGCGCACAAGGCGCCGGGCTATGCGATCGTCAACGTCAGCCTCAAGCGGGTTGGCGGGATCGGCGGCGACATCACGGCCGATCAGATGGACATCGTGGCGGACCTTGCCGAGCGTTACAGCTTCGACGACATCCGCGTCAGCCACGCCCAGAATCTGGTGCTGCCACATGTCCGCAAGCAGGATCTGCATGCGGTGTGGCAGGCGCTCGACGCGGCAGGGCTTGCCGACGTCAATCTGGACCTCGTCACAGATATCATCGCCTGCCCCGGCCTCGATTATTGCACGCTGGCCAATGCGCGCTCGATCCCGATCGCGCAGAAGATCGCGCAGCGTTTCGCCGATATCGACCGGCAGCTTGAGCTGGGCGAGCTGAAGATCAAGATTTCCGGCTGCATCAACGCCTGCGGCCACCATCATGCCGGCCATATCGGCATATTGGGCGTCGACCGGAAGGGCACGGAGAATTATCAGCTGCTGCTCGGCGGCTCGGGCGCGGAGGATACCAGCCTCGGCAAGATCACCGGCCCCGGCTTCGACGAGGACGGCATTGTCGACGCAGTCGAGAAAACCACCAACGTCTATCTGCGCGAGCGACAGGATGGGGAGCGCTTCCTCGACACCTATCGCCGCATCGGCGTCGAGCCTTTCAAGGAGGCCATTTATGGCTGAGGACATCATCCGTTTCCGCGACGACGAGCCGCATGAGGAGCCGGCCGTGTCGCTGGACGCCTTCCTCGACCAGTCGGACGCCACGGCGGTCCGCATCGAGGCGGGCGAAGACCCCCAGCAACTCATCCCCCATCTCGCCCGGCTGGCGCTGATCGAGGTCGACTTCCCGCGCTTCCGCGACGGGCGCGGCTATTCCTCGGCCCGTGTCCTGCGCGAAGCGGGCTATACGGGCGAACTGCGCGCCTCGGGCGACGTGCTGGTCGACCAGATGCTGTTCATGCGCCGCTGCGGCTTTGACAGCTTCGCGCCCGACGCGCCGATCGACCGTGCGGTGCTGGATGCCACGCTCGCCCGCTATGATTATGTCTATCAGACCGCCACGGATGCCGCCGTGCCGGTCTGGAAGCTACGACATGGCTGACGATCCGCGCGTTATCGACCGGATCGACGCCCGGCCCCGCTGGACGCAGGCCGATGCGGACGCACTCAATGCGCGCTTCGCCGGCGTGGATGCGGCCGCGATGCTGCGCGTGCTGCTGCGCGAGCATGAACTGGGCCGTGTCGCCGTCGTCTCCTCGTTCGGCACCGAAAGTGCGGTGCTGCTGCACCTCGTCGCGCAGGCCAACAAGGCCACGCCGGTGATCTTCGTGGATACGCTCAAGATGTTCCCGGAGACGCTGGATTATCGCGCCCTGCTGATCGACCAGCTCGGCTTCACCAACAGCCAGGTGGTGACGCCCGACCCGGCCGTGCTCGCCGCCAAGGACGACAAGGGCCTGCGCTGGTCCTACGACCCCGATGGCTGCTGCGCGATCCGCAAGGTCGAGCCGCTGGCGCGCGCCAAGGCCGGGCTGGACACGTGGATTTCCGGCCGCAAGGCATTCCAGTCCGTCACCCGCCAGAACCTGCCGCGCTTCGAGATCGAGGACGGCCGGCTGAAGATCAACCCACTCGGCGACTGGGACAAGGACGCGCTCACCGCCTATTTCGAGGCGCATGACCTGCCGCGTCATCCGCTGGAGGCGCAGGGCTATCTCTCGATCGGCTGCGAACCCTGCACCAGCAAGGTGCTGCCCGGCGAAGACCCGCGCGCCGGCCGCTGGCGCGGCTGGGACAAGGTGGAGTGCGGCATCCACACCATCTCCACGCCCATCGCCGACCCGGACGATCCCGCGAACCAGCCGGTATTCTGACCGGGCGCGCGCGGGTATCGTCGCCGCGCCGGGATCGAACGGCTTGTGGTCGCATGGCTCCGCCCCGAAGATAAGCCACCGGAGATTGGCTCTGCACTCCTGCGGGGCAGAAAGACGGCGGCCCCTTCGCAAAATCAGGACGGCCAGCAGGACGAGACGCCATTCGCTCGCAAGCGCGCCGGGTACGTGCTGGCGCTCGCCGATCAACGCCCATGGCCGGCGATCCGGTTGATCGAGTTATTCGATCAAAATAGCGTAATATTCTTTCAAAGGTTCTGAAGGTTACACCTCTGGAACCAGAAAATCGCCTCCGGTTAGCGATGGAACCGATCACCGTCTTATGAGAAAGAGCCGTTCTATCGGCGACGATGGCATGGCCTGCTCACTGTAGGACAGGGAAATGGCCCCGCGGGCGGAAGCACCGCATGTCCATACCATCGCATCGCGCCCTGGGCCTGTGGTGAGGTTTGTCGCTGGCGATGAAAGCCTTCCTGCGCCCTGGGCTCTTGCCTTCAGGAGCACGGCTTCCATTTCATTCGGGCATGCTCAAGCGCGCACGCCCGATCATTCATGGGCATCCCCGCCGCCATAGCTGTCCTCGGCAAGGTCCGTGAAGCGGGTGATGCGCGAATCGAAATAGAGGCGGACCTTGCCGGTGGCGCCGTGGCGCTGCTTGGCGACGATCAGTTCCGAGTGGCCCTTGATGCGCTCCATCTTCTCGCACCAGGCGGCATAGGCGCCCTCCTCCTCGATCTTCGGTTCCTTGCTCATCTCGTAATAATCTTCACGATAGAGGAACCAGACCATGTCCGCGTCCTGCTCGATCGAGCCGGATTCGCGCAGATCCGAGAGTTGCGGGCGCTTGTCGTCGCGGCTCTCCACCGCGCGGCTGAGCTGGGAGAGCGCGATGACGGGGACGTTCAGTTCCTTGGCCAGCGTCTTGAGGCCGCGGCTGATCTCCGAAATCTCGTTGACGCGGTTGTCGCTCGCCCGGCCCGAGCCTTGCAGAAGCTGGAGATAGTCGACGATGACGAGGCCGATCTTGTGTCGCCGCTTCAGCCGCCGCGCGCGGGTGCGCAGCGCCGCGATGGTGAGGCCGGCGGTATCGTCAATATAGAGCGGCAGGTCGGCCAGTTCGCGTGAGGCGCGCACGAGGTTCTGGAAATCGCCATGGCTGATCTTGCCCATGCGCAGCGCCTCGCCGCTGATGCCGGACTGCTCGGCGAGGATACGCGTGGCGAGCTGATCGGCCGACATTTCCAGGTTGAAGATGGCGACAGGCGCGCCGATCGACTTCTCCTCGGGGATGCCGTCCGCCATGTCGCGCGCCCAGCGGCGCGCGGCGTTGTAGGCGATGTTGGTGGCGATCGAGCTTTTGCCCATGCCCGGCCGCCCGGCGACGATGATGAGATCGGACGGATGCAGGCCGCCGGTGCGGGCGTTGAGGCCATCCAGCCCGGTGGTGATGCCGGAGACATGGCCGCCCGAGTTGAGCGCCTTCTCCGCCATTTCCACCGCGAGGCGGGTGGCCTGCGCGAAGGTCTTCATGCTCCCGGTATCGCCGCCGGCTTCCGCCACAGCGTAGAGCGCCATTTCCGCTTCCTCGATCTGGCCCTTGGGGTCGATGGATTCGGAGGTATCCAGCGCCTTGTCGACCAGCTCGCGGCCGACGCCGACCAGCTCGCGCAGCAAGGCCAGCTCGTAAATCTGCTGGGCGAAATCGCGCGCGCCGATCACTGCCGCGCCGCTCCCGGTCAACTGCGCGAGATAGCCGGGGCCGCCCAGTTCCTTGAGCGCCGGGTCGCTTTCCAGCAGCGGCTTCAGCGTCACCGGATTGGCAACCATGTTGCGATCCGACAGCTTGAGGATCGCCTCATAGATGCGGCCGTGCAGCGGCTCGAAGAAATGCTGCGCGGCGAGCAGCATCTGCACATCCTCGACAATGCGGTTATCCACCATCAACGCGCCGAGCAGCGCCGCCTCCGCCTCGACGTTACGGGGCAGGCGCGGTTCGGCGGCGGTGTCTTGCACCGGGGTCAAGCGATAGGGGTCAGCCATGGATCGGCCATCATCTACCTTTGCCTCGGCCACGGCAATGGCCATGTTGGGCACGCGCCGAGGAACGATGTGGAGGGCTGTGGATAACAGCGTGGATAAGGACCCCGCACAGGCCTCCCTTGTCGTTGCACCTGCGAATGCCTAGGACAGCGACATATCATGGCCGACCCCCGCATCATCCACATTGCGCTGGACGAAAAGACCATCCTGTGGCGCAACGCTGACATCGAGCAGGAACGGCAGGTCGCCATTGTCGATCTGCTGGAGCAGAATCTGTTCGCCCCGGTGCGCACCCATGCCGATGGCTATGCCGGGCCTTACCGGGTATTCCTGCGCGTGGCGGACGGGCGGCTGGCGGTGGACATTCGCCGGGCGGACGACAGCCCGCTGGAGGCGATCATCCTCAGCCTCACCGGCCTGCGCCGCACCATCCGCGACTATTTCGCGATCTGCGAAAGCTATTTTCAGGCAGTGCGGCAGGCCACGCCGCAGCAGATCGAAACGGTCGACATGGCGCGCCGCGCCATCCATAACCGCGCCGCCGACCTGCTCAGGGAGCGGCTGGAGGGCAAGGTTTCCATGGATTTCGACACGGCGCGGCGGCTGTTCACGCTGATCTGCGTGCTGCACATTCGCGGATGAAGATGCCCAGCACGCGTTCAGGCACACGGCGCCGTGCCATCCGCATCACGCCGCTGCGCATCATGATCGCGGCGGTGCTGGCCGGCACGCTGCTCGTCGGCGGCTTCCTGCTGTTCGCCCGGCACTGGACACCGTCGCACAGCCGCTTCCCGGTCCAGGGCCTCACCGTCTCGGCAGCGAGCGGGGCGATCAATTGGCGGATGGCGCGCGCGGCCGGGGCGGACTTCGTCTATATCGTCGCGACCAGCGGCACCCGTGGGCGCGACCCGGCGTTCGATGATTATCTCGTCGGCGCGCGGGAGGAAGGGCTGCGCTATGGCGCAGTCCACCGCTACAATCTGTGTCAGCCGCCTTACGATCAGGCGACCGCCTTCATCGCCACCGTGCCGCGCGACGCCGCGATGCTGCCGCCAGCGGTCCAACTCGATCTGGACGATGGCTGCGCGGCCCGTCCGAATCGCGACACGCTGCTGGCGGACCTCAACATCTTCCTCAACCAGATCGAGACGCACGCCGCCAAACCTGCCCTGATCCGGGTCAGCCACGATTTCGAGGCGCGCTACGATGTCGCCGGCGGCATCAACCGCACGCTGTGGCTTGAGGGCGGCTTCTTCCCGCCCGATTACGCGACACGCCGCTGGGTACTCTGGACGGCCTCGACATGGCGGCGCGTGGACGGCATTGATGGGCCGATCGAATGGAATGTCGTGCGGCCATGAGCGAACAGAGTAGCAAGGACCGGACCCTGACCGCCCCCGTGCACGGCATGGCGGCGCAAGCGCGCGCTGCTGTGCCAGGAAGCCGAAGGGCGCGCGCATGATACCGCCGACCGTTGCCTTGCGCGCCTTCGTCCCCGGTGGGCCGGATTTCGACATGGCCATGCGCTTCTACGAGGCGCTGGGCTTCAGACGCGATTTCCTCTCCGATGCGGGCGATGTGGCCGGCTTCTCCTGCGAAGGCGGCAGCTTTCTCCTCCAGAACGCAGCCTTCCCCGGCTGGAACGACAATTTCATGATGAGCCTCTCCGTCGCCGATCTCGATGCCTGGTGGAGCCATATCGACCGCCTCGACCTTGCCGGCACGTTCAGCGTCACCGCGCCGCGCCCGCCGGCCGCGCAACCATGGGGTCTGCGGGTCGCCTATGTGTTCGCGCCGGGCGGCCCGCTCTGGCACATCGTCCAAGCCTGAAGAACAAGGAACAAAATGGCCATACTCTCCGACAAGTGGATTCGCGCCAAGGCCCGGGAAATGGGCATGATCGAGCCGTTCGTGGAAAATCAGCGGCGCGAGGGGTGCATCAGCTACGGCCTCTCCTCCTATGGCTATGACGCGCGCGTGGCCGACGAGTTCAAGATATTCACCAATGTCGACAGCGCGGTGGTGGACCCGAAGGACTTCGCCTCCAACAGCTTCGTCGACCGCAAGACGGACGTGTGCATCATCCCGCCCAACAGCTTCGCGCTGGCCCGCACGGTGGAATATTTCCGCATCCCGCGTGACGTGCTGGTGATCTGCCTCGGCAAATCCACCTATGCGCGCTGCGGCATCATCGTGAATGTGACGCCGCTGGAGCCGGGCTGGGAAGGCCATGTCACGCTGGAATTCTCCAACACCACACCGCTGCCGGCCAAGATCTACGCCAATGAGGGCGCCTGCCAGTTCCTGTTCCTGGAAGGCAACGAGCCGTGCGAGACGAGCTACGCCGACCGCGCGGGCAAATATATGGGCCAGCGCGGCGTCACCCTGCCGCGCCTGTGAGCATGGAGCGCGGCCCCCTGCCCCGCGCGCGTGGCGGGTGGCCCGCGCCCCTGCGTGGGGGCCTCGGTATCTCCGTCGCCGCAACGCTTTCTTGGGATTCGGCGGGATAAGGCTACCGTCATGCCCCGCCTGATCCTATAGTGAGCGGCCCATGCTGCGCTTCTTTCGACCCAAAGCCGAGCCTGCGCCGCCGGCCGCGCCGCCCAATCTGGGCGCGGGCCGCCGCGCCTATGCGATTGGCGACATTCACGGCCGACTGGACCTGCTCCGGCAGCTGATCGACCGGATCGCCGAGGACGATTTGGCGCGCGGGCCAGCGCAGCGCACCGACCTCATCCTGCTAGGCGACTTCATCGATCGCGGGCCGGATTCGGCCGGCGTGCTCGATTTCGTGATGCGCCTGCGCGATTGGTGGCCGGACAGCATCTGCCTCCAGGGCAATCATGAGGAGGTCTTCCTGATGGCGGCGCGAGGCGACGAAAGCGCGCTACGCTTCATGACCCGCATCGGCGGGCGCGAGACGCTGCTCAGCTACGGCGCGACCGAGGAGGAGCTGGACGAGATGACGCTCGGCCAGTTGCGCGACTGGCTGATGACCAACATCCCGGAGGCGCACCTCCAGTTCATCGAGGGCATGGCGGAGAAGGTGCTGATCGGCGATTATGCCTTCGTCCATGCCGGCGTGCGCCCGCGTGTGCCGATGGCCGAGCAGGAGCCGCGCGACCTGCGCTGGATACGGGAGGAGTTCCTGACCTTCCCGGAGCCGCACGAGTTTTTCGTGGTCCACGGCCATTCGATCACGGCGGACGTGGAGGAGCGCCCCAATCGCGTCGGCATCGACACCGGCGCTTATGCCTCCGGCATCCTCACCGCCGTGGGGCTGGAGGAAACCGATCGGTGGTTTTTGAGCACGGCCACGGACGGAGTTTGAAGCGGATCGACGTTCAGGCTTGTCCGAACTGGAAAGCCCGATGCAGCCTCAAGCGACCTGCGTGGCCACCTCGTCGTCAATCTCGTCGGAATCGCGCAGCACATAGCCGCGGCCCCAGACCGTCTCGATATAGTTCTCACCGCCGCACGCGAGACTCAGCTTCTTGCGGAGCTTGCAGATGAACACGTCGATGATCTTGAGTTCCGGCTCGTCCATGCCGCCATAGAGATGGTTGAGGAACATCTCCTTGGTGAGCGTGGTGCCCTTGCGGAGCGAGAGCAGCTCCAGCATCGCATATTCCTTGCCGGTCAGGTGGACGCGGTTGTTGTCCACCTCCACCGTCTTGGCATCGAGATTGACGGCCAGCTTGCCGGTGCGGATGACCGATTGCGAATGGCCCTTGGAGCGGCGGACGACAGCCTGGATGCGCGCCACAAGCTCATCCTTGTGGAAGGGCTTGGTCACATAATCGTCGGCGCCGAAGCCGAAGGAGCGGACCTTGCTATCCATCTCCGAAATGCCCGAGAGGATGAGGACCGGCGTCTGCACCCGTGCGGCGCGCAGCTTCTTGAGCACGTCATAGCCATGCATATCGGGCAGGTTGAGATCGAGGCAGATGATGTCGTAATCATAGAGCTTGCCGAGATCGAGCCCCTCCTCGCCGAGGTCCGTCGTATAGACGTTGAACCCCTCCGTGGTGAGCATCAGTTCGATCGCCTTTGCGGTCGTCGGTTCGTCTTCAATCAGCAGCACGCGCATATGCAGCCCCTTTATGGCGAAGTCCGGCGCGCCTTTTTCGGCAGGCCCCGATCGCAACTATTAACCATAGGATGAATGAACGCAAAAGGTTAATTTTGCGTAAAGCGGCCTGAATCCACGAGTCGGGCGGAGTCATTCGATGGTTTCAGTCCGGGCGGACCGGCCTGCCGCCGTCCGTCAATAAATTAATATGAAGCGTGCGTTTCCCCGCGCAGGAGCAGGCGGCTCGGCCCCGTGCGGCGGGCCATCCAGTCCAGCAGCCATGCACCGACGAGCGCCACGGGGAACAGCACCAGCTTCGGCGCATAAGGCGCAAGATAGTGAATGAAGGCGACGTGGACATACATGATGACCAGCGACGCGCGCCCGATGGCGATGAGCGGCCGCAGCGCCGGAGCCGGCAGGCGCGCGAGACCCAAAGCCAGCATCATCGTCACGGCGGCGGCCCCGATCAGCGAGACGAGCGGCCAGCCGAGATCGCCCTGCTTCATGTTGAGCGGCGGCAGCCAGAGCAAGGTGGCGAGCGCAAGGGCCGCGACGACGAGCGCCTTTGCGCCCCATGGCGCGCCCACCGGCAGCCGGCGGCGCCACACGGCGCCCAGCCAGAGGAACAGCAATGCACTGGGCACCGCCAGCAGGCCGAAGGGCGAGCGGCCACCATGGCTCTGGGCGACCAGCGCGAGAACGACCAGCAGCGCGGCGACGAGCAGCAGCGCGGGCCGGTCCGGCCGCTGGCCCGCGCCGATCATCATGCTCCATAGGAGCCGCGCGATGAACAGGCACGGGATGAACCAGAAGATCGTGAACGGCCCGCGCAGCGTGGCGGTGGCGAACAGCAGCGCCTCCACACCCGCCTGCCAACTCGGAAAGATCGGCCGCATGCCCCGCAGCCCTTCGATCAGGAAGTCGGCGCCGAGCAGCAGGAGGGAGAAGCAGACGAACGGCAGCAGCAGCCCGCGGGCAAGGCGCGGCAGGCAGGCGCGCCACGAGGCCGCGCTGGCCGTATAGCCGGAGAGCAGGAAGAACAGGGGCATATGCACGGCATAGATGGCATCACGCACCGGCCCGCGCGTCCACACATGGGCCGCGACCACCGCGATCATGCCGAGGCCCTTGAGCGCATCCACCCACAAAAGGCGCTGCCGGGCGGGCGCGGGCGCCGCTGCCCCGGCCGCGCCGCCGCCTGAACCGCCGATCTCGCTTCCCCCGCTCATGGCCAAGCCCTATAGGCTCGCTCATGTCCGTCAACTCCCGATCCTCGCGCCGCGCTCCGGCCGGCGGCCTCTCGCCGATCACCGACCGCGTGCTGTTCATCGACGGCGAGGCGATCATTCTCGACAAGCCCGCCGGCCTGCCGGTCGATCCGCCGCGCGACGGCGGCCTCAGCCTTGAGAATCATCTTGCCTCGCTCACCTTCGGCTTCCAGCGCTGGCCGGTGGCGGTGCATCGGCTGGACCGCGACACCAGCGGCTGCCTGCTGCTCGCCCGCAACCCCAAGGCAGCCAAGCGTTTCGCCGAAGCCTTCGCCGCGCGGCAGGTGCGCAAGGGCTATCTGGCAGTGCTGGACGGCGTGCCGGCCGAGACGGAAGGGCTTATCGACCTGCCGCTCGGCAAGACCAGCACGCGCGAGGCCGGCTGGCGAATGACACCGGACACCAAGGGCAAGGCCGCAATCACGCGCTGGCACTTGCTCGCCGCACGCGACGGGCGGGCGCTTGTCCGCTTCGAGCCGGAGACTGGCCGCACGCATCAACTGCGCGCCCACGCGCTGCATGGGCTGGGCCTCGGCATCCTCGGCGACCCGGTCTATCACGCACCGCAGGGCGACTCCGGCTGGCGCGGCGGGCTGCTGCTCCATGCGCGCAGCCTCTCCCTCCCGCGCGGGGACAAACCGCCGGCGGCAGCGGTCGCGCCCGTGCCGCCGGGTTTCGCCGAGGCAGGCTTTGCCGATGCCGAGGCGCTGGACGCGAGCGTGGAGCAACAGGCCGCCGCACCGGACCATGGCTGAACGCTCCATCCCCGACGACGCGATCGAGGAGCGGTTCATCACCGCCAGCGGCCCCGGCGGCCAGAATGTCAACAAGGTGGCGAGCGCGGTGCAACTGCGCGTCAACGTCTTCCGCCTCGGCCTCTCGCCGGAGAGCTACCGGCGCCTGAAGACCATCGCCGGATCGCGGCTGACGCGCGAGGGGGTGCTCGTCATCCTCGCCCAGCGCTTCCGAACGCAGGAGGCCAATCGCGAGGACGCCCGCTCTCGCCTGATCGCCATGCTCGACAAGGCCGACGAGC
>Ga0180219_1002368_pt1 | contig 11304 bp, 11 predicted proteins | sample eDN3rd30CBELigMG_FD_151338 | JGI IMG/M metagenome (GOLD analysis project Ga0180219, IMG submission 151338) | Enriched Miracle-Growth compost microbial communities from Emeryville, California, USA - eDNA 3rd pass 30_C BE-Lig MG (version 2)... ...
GTCGCGCGACAACAAATGGCTGAAGGTCGGCGGCAATGCCGACTGGGTCTACAAATATGACGCCTGGTCGGTGGCGCTTGCCGACCCGGTGGCGCCGGCGGCCTGACCATAATGTTTGCCGTGACGCCCGCGTGCGCGAGGTGGATGCGCGTGCCAACCGCCGCGGATGCGATGCCGGCGACGATCATCGTTCGTGTGCCACGTCGGACGGAGGAGGAGTGAAGCTATTCGATCCGCCGTGCCTGCATGTCGGGCACGGTCAACGACCGATTAAAAAAAACGGTTGATTCTAGGGAGGAAGTGTCGATGTCGAAACGAGATAAGCGTTGGTTTGCCGTCTGCCTGGGCGCCGCCGTGGCATTATTGATATTCGGGCCGCTGGCGCTGGCGCAAGGCAGCACAAACGGCCATTCGAGCCGGCCGGTGACGATCGTCGTCCCGTTTCCGGCGGGTGGCGGTCCCGATCTGGCGGCGCGGATTCTGGCGGACAAGCTCCAGACGCAATCGGGGCAGACCGTGGTGATCGAGAACCGGCCGGGTGCCAGTTCGATGATCGGGGCCGGCGCGGTCGCGCGAGCCGCCCCGGACGGCCATACGCTGCTGTTCACCACGATCACGACCGCGATTGCGCCGCATGTCCTCGCGCAGGACGCCAATGCGCCGACCGACGTGTTCAAGGACCTCGTGCCGGTCGTGGCGCCGGCGACGACGCCGATGGTGCTGGTCGCGCATCCGCGTCTCGGTGTGAAAACCGTCAAGGAGTTGATCGCTCTCGCCAAGGCCAATCCGGGCGTCACCTATGGCAGCGCCGGCTTCGGCTCGGGAACGCATTTTGCCGGCGAGATGTTCAAGCGCGCGACCGGGATCGATTTGCTGCATGTGCCTTATCGTGGCGTCGCGCCGTCGATCATCGGCACGGTGCGTGGCGACACCTCGCTGCTCTTCGTTGCGCTGGGCGCGTCGCTGTCGCAGATCCAGGAGGGAAAGCTGATCCCCCTGGCACTGACCGAACACAGTCGCTCCGACCTGCTGCCGGACGTGCCGACCGTGAGCGAACAGGGGTTTCCGGGCGTCGAGATCCATGCCTGGTACGGGATATTCGCCCCCGTCGGGACGCCCGCCACGGAGCTCCAGCGCATCAACCGCGAGATCAACGCGGCTCTGAAGATGGATGATGTGAGGCAGAAGTTCAGAGCGGCGGGCGTTGCGGTGCTGGGCGGCGACGCGGACCGTCTCGCCGGTCTCGTCAAGAGCGACAGCGAACGCTACGGCGCGATCGCCCGCAATCTCAACATCAGGATCAAGTGAGCGACAAAGATAAGTAAGGAGAAGCGAGTGCTCGAACTCTATCACGCGATCAATTCAGTCTGCGCGCAGAAGGTCCGCATCGCGCTTGCGGAGAAGCGGTTGCAGGCGAAGGAGCATCTGATGATGCTCAACGGCGATCAATACGACCCCGCTTATCTGAAGCTCAATCCCAACGGGGTGGTGCCGACGCTGGTACACGACGGCAAGGTGGTCACCGAATCGACGGTCATTCTCTATTATCTCGACGATGCGTTCCCCGAGCCGCCGCTGATGCCGGCCGCGCCGCTGGCGCGCGCGCAGGTCAGACTGATCAACAAATTGATCGACGATTATGTTCACAATGCCTGTATCGTCCTGACCTTCGCGATCGCCTTCCGGCCGGGTTTACTGAAGCTGCCGCCGGAGGAGCGGGAGGCGCGGTTTGCCCGCACGCCGATCAAGGGGCGCGCCGAATATAAGCGCGACGTGATCAGTCACGGGCTCGACTCGGCGTTCGTGAGCGGAGCGGTGAGGGATATGGACAAGCTGCTGCGCGCGCTCGAGGCGGCGTTGACAGACGGGCCCTATCTTGCCGGCGCGGCCTATTCGAACGCCGACGCGGCCGCCGTTCCCTATATCCTGCGGCTCGAACTGCTCGGCTTGTCCAGGCTCTGGGATCGTTATCCGGCGGTGGCGGTCTGGTGGCTGCGGATGCGCGAGCGCCCCTCGACGCAGCAGGCGATTTTCGCGCGGATGAGCGAACTCAACTGGGCGCCGTTCAGAAACGGGTCGTCTGACCCGTGGCCGAAAATCGAGGCTTTGATCGGACAGGCTGCCTGACGCCTGACGCCTGATGCCGGGCGCCGCATCGGCCGCGCCGGCATCGGTCGTGATTTGTGATGCGATGCGGCCCCCCTTTTCCGGGGATGGACGCGGTACGGCCGATCGCGCCAGATCGCGCATTCCGCGTTGTTCGCGTTCCGCAATCCCCGCGTCTCCCCTCAGGACGAAGACTCTCATGCCGCTGGCTCGGTTCGTTGCCGTCTCTGTTTGCCGGATGATGATCGTGTCCACCGCTGCCGCCGTGGCGGGGCTGGCGCTGCTGGCGACCGGGCCGGCCATCGCGCAGACCGGCGCCGCTCACGATCTCGCGCCTTATGTCGCGACCTATGAGTTGACCTTCGGCCGCCACGGCCGCTCGGCGGTGTCGGGCGGCCGCGCCCGCATGACGGTCGAGATCACCGGCGGGCGCTGCACGCAATACAAGCTGGTCCGCACCATGAGCGGCACGCTGAACGGCGATCACGGTGCGATGTCGATCAGCTCGGAAAACGTGATCACGGAGAATGCGGCGGGCACGCAGCTTGCCGTCAGCATCACCGAGCGCGCCAACGGCAAGATCACGCGGCAGGAGACGGCGATCGCGCGGCGCGACGCCGACGGTACGATCAATGTGCGTTCGACCAGGCTCGGCGCCAATCCGGTGGCGCTGCCGCAGAAGGCGCTACTGCCGATGGCGCAGGAACGCATGGTGGTGCGGGCGCTGGCGGCGGGCCGGCCGAATTTGTCGGTGGCCGTCTACAACCCCGAACTGGGGCTGACCGCCATCGACCGCATAGCCTACACCATCGCCCCGGCCGTCACGACGCCGGTGGACAAGAGCCACCCGGCGGCGCTTCCCAGCCTGCGGAACGTGTCGCGGCATCCGATCACCATGACCATGTCCAATGCCAAGACCGGCAAGACGCGGGTGATCGAGAAGCAGATCCGTTTCGTCAACAATGTGTTCTCGGTGGCCGATTCCACCGTGCTCGATTCGATGACCATCAAGGCGCGCATGCTGTCGCTGAAGATGTTGCCGCCGCCCTGTCCGTGACTTTGTGCTTGCTGGTGGCGCGCGTCTTGCGATGATCCGTGTATCTACTATCCCCTCGTCATGCCCGGACTTGATCCGGGCATCCATCTTTCTTGAGAATGATGGATTGCCGGGTCAAGCCCGGCAATGACGCTTCTATCGGGGCGTAAGGCGTTTCAACGCCGTCTTCGACGGGCTATGCCCGGCCATAAGGCGTTCCATGTCATGCCGCGGTGTTTCCGTTAAAGCGTGAATGCTCTAGCGGAACGGTCGCCGGTCGCGGCGCCGCTCGGCTGCTGGCTGATAGGCGATCCGCGAATGGTGGACGCAATAGGGTCCGTCCTCGCGCGACGGGCCGCCGCAGAAATAGAAATCCGGGCTGCCGGGGTCGCCGACCGGCCAGCGGCAGGTGGCCTCGGTCAACTGCACCAGCGTGCGGCGCTGCTCCATCGGGATGACGGCATCCGCCAGTTCCGGCTCGGCCTCGGCTTCGTAGTCGTAGGCGAGTGCGGTATTGCCGCGCACGCTCGGGCGCGACACCCGCACCATATGCGCGGCCGGCCGGGCCTTGCGCGGCCGCGGCGCCGCCGAGGAGGGGCTCTTGGCGCGGCCGGACAGGCCGAGACGATGCACCTTGCCGATCACTGCGTTGCGGGTGATGCCGCCGAGTTCGCCGGCGATCTGGCTGGCGGACAAGCCGTCGGTCCAGAGCTTTTTCAGCAGTTCGACTCGTTCGTCGGTCCAGCTCATATGCACCCCCTTCTGGGCGGCCTCGCCCGTCCGCCACGGAATCCGAGCTTGTCGTCGGGCGTGGAGCGCGCCGGACGCGAGCAACTCGACAGAGAAACGAGATCCGCTGGCTGGTACGAGATGTCGTACTTAATGGCGAAAAACCTACAATATCGCGCGACTCAGGTGCAAGAGTCGCTCCTTGGATCGCCCCTTGCCGTCCACATGTTCCAAGCGATTTCGTCACTTGAATCCACAGATGAGTCGATTTTGAGTCCGTTCTGCGGGCTCGTTTTCAATCCATCCGTCGAGTTGACATAGAGGGGCGCACCCATAAAATGCTGCATCGTGCCGCCTCACGAGGCGGCACATGTCGTTTTTACGCCCCTTATCAAGGACTTGCTGCCGTGGCTTCGCATGTGCTGCCGACTTATGCCCGCGTCGATCTCGCTTTTGAGCGGGGTGAGGGAGCCTGGCTGACGGCGGTGAACGGCGAGCGCTATCTCGACTTCACCGGCGGCGTTGCCGTCAACGCGCTCGGCCATGCGCACCCGCACCTGGTCGCGGCGCTGACCGAGCAGGCGCAGAAGGTCTGGCACGTCTCCAACCTCTACCGCATCCCGCAGGCCGAGCGGCTCGCCGAGCGTCTGTGCGCGCACAGTTTTGCCGATTTGGTGTTCTTCACCAATTCCGGCGCCGAGGCGATGGAAGCCGCCATCAAGATGGCGCGCAAATACCAGGCGGCCTCCGGCCGGCCGGAGCGCTATCGGATCATTACCTTCGAGGGCGCCTTCCATGGCCGCACGCTGGCGACCATCGCCGCCGGCGGACAGAAGAAATATCTCGACGGTTTCGGGCCGCCGGTCGACGGCTTCGACCAGGTGCCGTTCGGCGATCTCGAAGCGGTGAAGCGGGCGATCACGGCGGAGACCGCCGGCATCCTGCTCGAGCCGGTGCAGGGCGAGGGCGGCGTGCGGGTGTTCCCGCTGTCGTTCCTGCGGGCGCTGCGTGAACTGTGCGACCGGCACCAGTTGATGCTGGTGTTCGACGAGGTGCAGACCGGCATCGGCCGTACCGGCGATCTGTTCGCCTATCAACGCTCCGGCATCACGCCGGACATCATGGGCATCGCCAAGGCGATCGGCGGCGGCTTTCCGATCGGCGCCTGCCTGGCGACGGCGGAGGCGGCAAAGGGCATGACCGCCGGCACGCATGGCTCGACCTTCGGCGGCAACCCGCTGGCGACGGCGGTCGGCAATGCGGTGCTCGACGTCGTGCTGGAGCCGGGCTTCATGGACCATGTCCGCCGGATCGCGGTGCTGCTCAGGCAGCGGCTCGCCGAGATCAAGGACCGCTTTCCCGGCGTGATCGACGAGGTGCGCGGCGAGGGCCTGCTGATCGGCTTGCACGCGGTGCCGCCGGCGGGCGAGCTGGTCGACGCGCTGCGGGCGGAGAAGATGCTCACCGTCGCGGCCGGCGACAATGTCGTGCGGTTGTTGCCGCCGCTGATCGTCTCGGAAGATGAGATCGCGGAAGCCGTGGCGCGGATCGAGCGCGCCTGCGCCGCGCTGGCGCGCCGGCAAGCCGCACAAAAGCAGACGCCGCAACAGCAGGCGGTGGCGTCATGACCGACACCGCTCCGCGCCATTTTCTCGATCTCGACGAGATTTCCAAAGAGGAACTGCACAAGATCCTCAAGGCCAGCCGGGCGATGAAAGCGCGCCGCAAGCGCAGCGGCGGCCACGATACGATGCTCGCCGGCAAGACGCTGGCGATGATCTTCGACAAGCCCTCGACGCGCACGCGGGTCTCCTTCGACGTCGGCATGCGCCAGCTCGGCGGCGAGGCGATCCTTTTGACCGGCCAGGAAATGCAGCTCGGCCGCGGCGAGACGCTCGCCGATACCGCCCGCGTCCTGTCGCGCTACGTCGATGCGATCATGATCCGCATCCTCGATCCGAAGGCGCTGGCCGAACTGGCGGCCCACGCCACCGTGCCGGTGATCAACGGCCTGACGCGGCGCTCGCATCCCTGCCAGGTGATGGCCGACGTGCTCACCTTCGAGGAGCATCGCGGCCCGATCCGCGGCCGCACCATCGCCTGGACCGGCGACGCCAACAATGTGCTGACCTCGTGGATGCACGCCGCCAAGCAGTTCGACTTCCGCTTGAGGGTCGCGACCCCGCCGGAGCTCAAGCCCAAGAAGTGGCTCCTCGACTGGGTCAAATCCTCCGGTGCCGATATCGACATCGGCCGCGACCCGGACGTCGCGGTGCGCGACGCCGACTGCGTGGTTACCGATACCTGGGTGTCGATGGGCGACCGTGATGGTGTGTCCCGCCGCCACAATCTGCTCAAGCGCTACCAGGTCAATGCCCGGCTGATGGCCAAGGCCAAGCCGGACGCGCTGTTCATGCACTGCCTGCCGGCGCACCGCGGGCAGGAGGTGACGGACGAGGTGATCGACGGGCCGCAGTCGGTGGTGTTCGACGAGGCGGAGAACCGCCTGCACGCGCAGAAGGGCATCCTCGGCTGGTGCCTCGACGCCGAGGGGCTCTAGGGGCCGCCGGCCATCGTCCGTCCGGCCGTGGTCCCCCCAGCTCTGCGCGCCGCGCGCGGGGGCTCGATTTCCGCCGGTCCCGCGCTACATAGGGGACCATGACACAGCCAAAGCTCGCTATTTCGCCCGCCATCCCCACGCGCGCGCCCTCGCGGATCGCCGTCGACGATACGACGCTGCCGTTCGAGGTCGCGGCGCTCGATGTGCGCGGCCGCATCGTGCGGCTCGGTCCCGCGATCGACGACATTCTGGACAAGCACGATTACCCGCCGCCGGTCGCCAGGCTGACCGCCGAGGCGGTGGTGCTGGCGACGATGCTCGGCTCGGCGCTGAAATTCGACGGCCGTTTCATCCTGCAAACCCGCTCCGACGGGCCGGTCGGCATGCTGGTGGTCGATTACATGACCGAGGGTCATGTCCGCGCCTGCGCCCGCTTCGACCGCGCCCGCGTTATCCACGCCATCGAGGAGGGCAAGGCCGGGCCCGGCGATCTGATGGGCGAGGGGCATCTGGCGATGACCATCGACCAGGGCGCCGACATGAACCGCTATCAGGGTCTGGTGGCGCTCAACGGCGGCAGCCTCGAAGACGCTGCGCATGAATATTTCCTGCGCTCCGAGCAAATCCCGACGCGCGTGAAACTCGCCGTCGCCGAGGAGTTCCGCGCCGGCGAGGACGGGCCGAAACGGCGTTGGCGGGCCGGCGGCGTGATGTTGCAGTTCCTGCCGAAGGCGCAGGAGCGTGCCCGGCGCGACCTCGATCCCGGCGATGCGCCCGCGGGTCTTAATCTGCCGCCGGCGGCCGAGGACGACGCCTGGGTCGAGGCGCGGGCGCTGGTCGATACGGTGGAGGACATCGAGCTGATCGATCCGGATATTTCCAGCGAGCGGCTCGCCTACCGTCTGTTCAACGAGCGTGGCGTGCGCGTCTTCGACACGCTGCCGGTCGCCGCGCAGTGCTCCTGCTCGCGCGACGCGGTCGAGGCGATGCTCAAGAGCTTCGGCCAGGACGATCGCGACCATATGGTCGAGGACGGCCGCATCAAGGTGACCTGCGAGTTTTGCAGTACCGAATATGTCTTCCAGCCGGAAGACGTCGGGGCGGCGGCGCCGTAGCGCGCTGCCGCGGCGCGGGCCGCTCCGTCGCTTCCCGAGACGAGTCTAATTGATCGACTGGTGGGCGAAGTCGCTGTCGAGCGAGAAGGTCGGCACCGCGATATCGAACCGCTCGCCGGATTGCGAGACCATGCCGTAGCTGCCGGCCATGAAGCCGGATGGCGTCGGCAGCGGCACGCCGCTGGTATATTCGTAGGAGGCGCCGGGCTTGAGAACCGGCTCCTCGCCGACCACGCCTGCGCCGCGGACCTCTTGCAGGCGTCCGTTGCCGTCGGTGATCCGCCAGTGGCGGGTCTTGAGCTGGACGGTTTCCGTGCCGTGATTGGCGATGTCGATCGTATAGGCCCAGAAGAAATAGCCTTTGTCGGGCGACGAGCGCTCCGCCAGGAAGCGCGGCGTCACGGTCACCTCGATGTTGCGTGTCACGGCCTTGTACATGATATAGCCTTCAGCGAGGACGATGATCGTATCTACGGATGAAAGAAGCGCGGATTCCAGCTCCGGTGGTTGCGGGTGAGCGCGACCTGCGGCTTGACCTGTTCCGGGGCATCGCGCTCTGGCTGATCTTTCTCGACCATATTCCGACCAATATCGTCAACTGGGCGACATTGCGGAATTACGGATTCAGCGACGCCACCGAGATTTTCGTGTTCATCTCCGGCTATACGGCGGCGTTCGTCTATGGCCGGGCGATGCGCGATCGCGGCTTCATCGTCGCGACGGCGCGCATCCTCAAACGGACCTGGCAGATTTACGTCGCGCATATCTTCCTGTTCGCCATTTATCTCGCCGAGATTTCCTACGTCGCCAACAGCTTCGACAATCCGCTCTATGGCGAGGAAATGGGCATTCTCGATTTTCTGCGTCAGCCCGACGTCACCATCATGCAGGCGCTGCTGTTGAAGTTTAAGCCCGTCAACATGGACGTGCTGCCGCTCTATATCGTGCTGCTCGGCTTCTTTCCTCCGGTCCTGTGGCTTTTGCTGCGCAACGCCTCGCTGGCGCTCGTCGCCTCCGGCGTGCTCTATGCGCTGATGTGGACGTTCGGCTGGAACCTACCGGCCTATCCGGAAGGATCGTGGGCGTTCAACCCGCTGGCCTGGCAATTGCTGTTCGTGCTCGGCGCCTGGTGCGCGCTCGGCGGCGTCCAGCGTCTGTCGCGCGTCATCGCGTCGCGGGTGACGATCGCGCTGGCGGTCGCTTATCTGATCCTCTGCTTCGCGGTGGTGATGACGTGGTATGTGCCGCGTCTGGCGGTGCTGATTCCGCATACCGTCGCCGAGATCATCTATCCGATCGACAAGCCCAATCTCGACATTTTGCGTATCCTGCATTTTCTCGCGCTGGCGGTGATCGTCGTCAACCTGCTGCCGCACGGATGGGCGGGCATTCATTCGCCGGTATTCCGGCCGGCGATCGTCTGCGGCCAGCACTCGCTCGAGATCTTCTGTTTCGGCGTGTTTCTGGCCTTCGCCGCGCACTTCGTGCTGACTGAAATTTCAAGCCGCATCCTGGTGCAGGTATTGTGCAGTGCGGCGGGCATCGTGCTGATGGTCGCAGTCGCCGAAGTGCTGTCATGGTATAAGAACCTGGATCGAAAGGGGTCGTCGCCGCGTCCACCGTTCACGCAGGCCGACCTCGCCGGGGGCGGGGCATGAAAGCGATCAAGAAAGCGATCATGAAAACGATGCGGTTAGCGTCGTGCGGTCGTGGCATCGGTGCCGGCCTGGCGCTGGTTTTGCTGATGCCGGTATTCGCCCTTGCATGGTTGCAGATATCGTCGCAGGCGTGGGCCGAGACGCCCGCCGATTGCCGCGTGGCGGAGACGCAACTCGACAATTCGTTCCCGCTGCCGCGGGTCGAAGCCGCGATCAGCAACAAAAAGTTGGCGATCCTCGTGCTCGGCGCCGGCTCGTCGCGGTTGCCCGGCCCGCAAGGCACGCTGCTCGCCTATCCGGCGCGGTTGCAGAGTGCGCTGGCCCAGAAGCTGCCGGGCGTGGCAGTTACCGTGGTTGCCGATGTGAAGCTCGGCCGCACCGCCCGCGATATGCTGGCGGATATGCGCGCGGCGGTTGCGGCGCCGCCGCGCCCGGCGCTCGTGGTCTGGCAGACCGGCACGGTCGATGCCGTCCGCTCGGTCGACCCGGAAGCGTTCACCCGGACGCTGACCAAGGGGGTCACCGCCGCCAAGGCCGCCGGCGCCGACGTCGTGTTGATGAACATGCAGTACAGCCCGCGCACGGAATCCATGATCGCGCTGGGAAATTATGCAGATTCAATGCGTTGGGTGGCCCTGCAATTCGAGGTTCCGCTGTTCGACCGGTTCCAGGTGATGAAGACCTGGAACGAGATGGGGACGTTCGATCTTTACCGCGATACGAAAAAGATGGACATCGCCGAGCGCGTCCATGATTGTATCGGCCGGCTGCTGGCCGATCTGATTATCGGGGCAGCCAAGCCGGGTGGTGCGGTGCCGCCAATCGACGTCAAATGACAACAGAGACCTGATCTTGCGGCTTCGCACTTTGTCGATCCTCGCGCCGTGCCTGGCGATGCTGGCGGCGGCCGTCGGAGGCGGGCTCGTTGCGCCCGATCGTGCGGCTGCGGATGCCGCGACGGCGCCGTGCCGGGATGCCGATCATCTGGTGAAGCTGTCGCGGCCGCTGACCCATATCAGCCATCGCCTGGCCGCCGGACAACCGATCACCATCGTCGCGCTCGGGTCGTCCTCGACGGCGGGCGCCGGTGCCAGTTCGCCGGCGGCGAACTATCCGAACCGCCTCGCCGCCGAATTGACCAGGCGGTTTCCCGGCCATCCGATCCGGGTCGTCAATCGCGGCATCAACGGCGAGGAGACGCGCGACATGCTGGCGCGTTTCGACACGGCCGTCGCCGCCGAGAAGCCCGATCTGGTGTTGTGGCAGGTCGGCACCAACGCGGTGTTGCGCGACCGGCCCATGGGCTCGCAGACCGAATTGCTGCATGAAGGGATCATGCGGATGAAGGCGCTGGGCGCCGATGTCGTCCTGATCGATCCGCAGTTCGCGCCGAAAGTGTTGGCCAAGCCAGAGGCCGGGCCGATGGTGTCGTTGATCGCGCAGACCGCAAAGCGCGACAGCGTGGTGCTGTTCCGCCGCTTCGAGTTGATGCGCCATTGGCAAGTCGACGAGAACATTCCGTTCGAGACTTTTGTTTCGCCCGACGGCCTGCACATGAACGACTGGAGCTATGGCTGTTTCGCGCGCCATCTCGGCGCCGCCATTGCCGAAGCGGCGACCCGGCCGGTCGCGACCGTATCGGCGCAGCCGGCGGCGCGCTGAGCCACCTGGCGCTGCCGCCCTTTTGAGCCTTTCCGGCCGGCGGCGAAGGAGCACGGGATAAGCCTGCTGCCGCGTCGGGCATCGCTTTGCATCGCGGCGGCGCTCGGGTTAGATCACCCGCCAGACCTTGAGGAACCGGCCTCCCGCCCGCCGCGACACTGTTAACCATGACGCTCGCCTTCGCTCCCGACGACAAGGGCATCCTGCCTGACCGCATGATCGCGGCGCTGGCGCAGGCCGGCGGCATCGTCGTCTCGCGCCCCTTCGCTGACGGCCAGGTTCAGCCGGCGAGCCTCGATCTGCGGCTCGGGCCGCTCGCCTACCGGGTGCGCGCCAGCTTCCTGCCCGGCCCGCATGGCGCGGTGATGCGGCGCATCGACGACCTCAAGCTGCACGAGGTGCCGCTGTCGGCCGGCGCGGTGCTGGAGACCGGCTGCG
>Ga0180219_1002369_pt1 | contig 11301 bp, 10 predicted proteins | sample eDN3rd30CBELigMG_FD_151338 | JGI IMG/M metagenome (GOLD analysis project Ga0180219, IMG submission 151338) | Enriched Miracle-Growth compost microbial communities from Emeryville, California, USA - eDNA 3rd pass 30_C BE-Lig MG (version 2)... ...
GCCCTCATCGAAACGCAGCACCAGCCGATAGCCTTTGCTCATGCCATGCAGGCGCATCAGGTCGAGCCATTTGGCATCGGCGTAGCGCCAGTCGACGACGATCTCGTTGTCGCGTTTGCCGCGTTTTATCGTGTAGGGAATGTCCTGTTCGTTGAGCGAGAGCAGCTGCTGCATCAGCGCTTCCCTCGCGACGGGAGGCACGCCCGCCACCGCCGGCACGGCGCTCGCCCATGAGGCGACCCGACCGAAGATGAAGAACTGCATGCCGGCCCAGACGAAGATGCCGTATTTGGTGATCGACTTAATCTGCTCGCCAAAGGGGTCCGGCGGAAACGACGGAGGGCCGTCGATCAGGCCGTATTTCGCCTGCACCAGGGCGACGACGATCCCCGGCACGGCGATGGCAAATCCGAAGAAATAGAGAAAGAACAGCACCACTCGCCCAGCTTTTCCGGGGCGCGGCGGCAAATCCGCCGAGCCCGTCGAGCCCCTGTCGTCCGCAGCAGCCGCAACGCCATCCGACACGCTCATCCGGCTCACTTCTTCTCACGATCCCCGTTTGGCGATCATGACGCCTCCGCGATGTGCCGTCGCGGACAGGGCGGAATCGGATATGGACGAAACGGAACAAAATTGACGCTCGGCGGCCACTGTTGCATCTTTGTAACAGGGAGAACGCGATATGGTCGATCCGATCGGGCACGCCCCGGCACAGTCTTCGTCGCTGTTCTTATCGACGGCCACGCTTCCCGTTCGCGACCGGCTTCCCGTCTGGCGCGAGGTATTCGGGCAAACGATGGTGCGTCTCGACATCGAGCCGGCGAAAGGCACGCCCTTCCACGCCGAAGGCGAACTGCGCGCGCTGCCGGGCGCCGCCTTCGCTTCGGTAGCTGTCAGTCCCGTCCGCGTATCCCGGACGCCGCGGCTCATTGCGGATGACATGGCGGACATGATCTTTCTCATCACCGCCGACGCGCCGCTGCACATCGTCCAGCGCGGCCGCGAACAGATGCTCGATGCCGGCGAAGCCATCTTCGTCAGAGGAGGTGAGTGCAGCACTATCCAGTGCCGCGACAGGGCGAGATTCATCAACATATCGGTCCCGATCGACGACCTGACGCCGATGCTCGCCAGCGACGAGGATCTCTCGATGACCGTGGTGAGCAGGAAAAACGACGCGCTCGATCTGCTCATGGGCTATGTGAGCCTGCTGCAAGCCCGACAGAAGCCACTCCCGGACGAGCTTGGCCGCGTCGCCGCCGCCCATATCCGCGATCTGATGGCGGCCACGATTGGGGCCGATACGGATTGCGATCCACAGATTGGCGAGCGTGGCGGCGTGCGCGTCGCGCGGCTGCGAGCCATCAAGGCCGATATCGGCCGGCATCTCTGTGAGCCGCGACTGTCCATCGATATGATGGCGATGCGCCACGGCATCTCACCGCGTTATATTCGCAAGCTGTTCCAGGACGAACAGACGACGTTTTCTGACTTCGTCCTGTTCATGCGGCTGGAGCGGTCGCGCCAACTGCTGCGCAGCCCGGCGCACGCGATCCGCACGATTGCATCCATCGCGCATGCCTGCGGCTTCAACGACCTGTCCTATTTCAACCGCACCTTCCGGCGCAGCTACGGCATCACGCCATCGGACCTGCGCAACAGAGCCCCGGTATCCAGCGGATTTTCGTCATGACCGAGGCAATGACCGGCAGATGACCGTGAGGCCGATACGGTTACGTTATCAGCCAGGGCAAATTGATATCTGGGCACGATAGTATCGCGTTGTTATCAATAAGAGCTGCCGACATTCGTCGACGGCCGCAGCCGCCGTCAAAAGCAGGCGAGATATCCATCCATGAATGCGCCGGCTAAACACACGACACGAAAATTGCGCCAGTTGATCGATGGCGAGTGGGTCGAGGCGGCGGAGGGAAAGACCTTCGCGGACAGAAACCCGTTCACCGGCGAGATTTTCGCCGAGGTGCCGGCATCGAACCATATCGACGCGCAGCGCGCGGTCGAAGCGGCCGAACGGGCATTCCCCGCATGGGCGGCAATCGGCGCCCGCAGCAGGCAGGGGTTGTTTCTCAACGCAGCCAATATTCTGGAGCGCCGCACCGAAGACATCGTGCTGAGCCTTGCGGCGGAAACCGGATCGGCACAGCCCTTCTCCCGCTTTCAGGTGCAATGGGCCGTCGGGCTGCTGCGGCAGGCGGCCGGTTATCCTTATCTTCCTGGCGGAGAGATCGTCCAGTCCGACACCCCCGGCGTCTTTGCGATGGCGGTTCGACGGCCTCTCGGCGTCGTTGCCGGAATTTCGCCGTGGAACGGCGCTCTAGCTCTCGGCTTCCGCACCGTCGTGGCGCCGCTCGTCTGCGGCAACACGATGGTTCTGAAGCCATCCGAAGAAGCGCCGCTATCGGCCGGCTTGCTGATGGGGGAAATCTTCACCGAAGCCGGGTTTCCGCCCGGCGTCCTCAATGTCGTGACGCACGCGCCGGGCGACGTTCAGCCCATTGCCGATGTCCTGTTTGAAAGCCGCCAGGTGCGCGCCTACAATTTCACCGGATCGTCGGCCACGGGAGCGAAGCTTGCCGCGCGCGCCGGAGCGCATCTGAAACGGATTGCGCTCGAACTCGGCGGACACAATCCGATGATCGTTCTTGCAGACGCGAACCTCCAGCATTGCGTGGATACCGCGATATTCGGCGCGTTCTTCCATCAGGGCCAGATCTGCATGAATACGCGGAGAATTCTCGTCGCGCGTCCGTTGTTTGACGAATTTCTCGAAGGTTTCGTCGCGCGGACGAAGGACATCCGGGTCGGAGATCCGGCCGACCCTGAGAACAAGATCGGGCCGTTGATCAACGACCGGGCGGTGACTGATGTCCGCAACGGGATCGACGATGCGGTTGCCAAGGGGGCACGCATCGTAACCGGCGGGACATGCAACGGCCGCTGTTTCAGGCCGACCGTTCTCGTCGATGTTCCCGACACGGCCTCGATTTCATGTGAGGAGATTTTTGGCCCCGTGGTCGTCGTCGCGCCCTTCGACACCGAAAGCGAAGCCGTTCGGAAAGCCAACGCAACAGCCTATGGCCTTACCGCATCGATCATGTCCGGCGATGTCTGGAAAGGCATCAAACTCGGCGAGCAGGTGCAGGCGGGAATGGTCAATATCAACGGGCCGACCATGGGCGGCGAGCCGCAAATTCCGTTCGGCGGCGTGAAAGACAGCGGCTGGGCCCGCTTTGGGCGATGGGCGATCGATACGTTCTCGGACCTCAATCTCGTCACCGTGAGCCCGGGCACGCGGCGCTATCCGCTGTAACGCCGACGCTCCCTGCCCGATCGCTCCGTATCGAGGCGGCGCCTAACTTGCCTCGCCGGCAATACGCCGCATCAGGTCGAGCATGTATTCAGCGGCGGGCGACAGGGGCGAGTCCGCCCGTTTGACAACGATGAGAGAGGCAGGCAGCAGTTCCTCGCTGATCTGGATTTTCCCGATCACCCGGCTCGCGAACGGCGAATCCATCCAATGCGTCGGCGCCATCGCCAGCAGGTCGGAATTCGCGAGGCAGGTCAGCAAGGTCAGCGCCGATTGCACCTGAACGGCAAGGTGCGGGCTGGGCAATCCGTGACGTTCAAACAGGCCGCCAAGCTCGTTCTCGGCCTTTGCGGTGATCGATGTCGTTATCCAACTCGCCCCGACAAGCTGCTTGAGCGAGGTCGAGCCCGCCAGGGGATGTCCGACGCGGCACAAAAAAGAGCGCGTGGTGAATAAAAGCGTTTCCTTTTGAAGGACGGAGGGAAGCGCCACGCCGGGATCGGGTCCGATATAGAAATCGACGACGCCGCTTTTGAGTTGGGCTTCGAGAGTCGGATAAAACCCCTCGACGATCCGAAGATGGACATTCCGGAAACGCTTCCTGAACGGCCCCAGCGCCTTCGGAAGCAGGCGAAGATGCGAGGCGATGGAAAGGCCGACTGTAACGAGCCCGACCGGGTTTCCCTTTAGCTGTTCGATCTCCTCGGCGGCTTTGCGAACGTCGTTGAGGATCGCGGTCGCGCGCTTGACAAACGCCTCACCGAGGAACGTCGGCGCCATGCCCTTTGCGTGACGCTCAAACAGCGGCGCGCCAAGCTCCCGCTCCAGCTCCGACAGGCTGCGCGTCAGCGTCGGCTGGACCGTCCCGAGACGGCGTGCCGCGTTGCGAATGCTTCCATTCTGCGCAATGGCGACGATGTCACGCAGATGTTGCAGCTTCATGGGCGATCCCGAGAGCGCGCCGACCTGGCCGGAATGGAGCGGGGCGCGCACGTCGCCCCGCCCCCTCTTAACGGCCCTTAATGCATCGGACACTTGTCGTGATAGGAATCCTGATAGTCGGTCAGCGGCGTCGCGATCGTTTTCAGGCTTACCCGACCCTTGGCATCCTTCGCCACCTCGAACGTATACCAGTTGTTGATCGGGAAGTTGTTGTTGTTGAATTTCAGCACGCCGCGCACCGAGTGCTCCAGCCCCTGCTTCAGCGCGGCCATGAACGCCTTCTTGTCCGTGATGTCGCCCTTTACGCGCTGGATCGCCGCATCGAGCAGCAAGGCGGAATCGTAGCCCTGAGCCGCGAAGTTCGACGGGATGCGGTTGTATTTCTTCTCGAAGGCTTCGACGAACTGCTTGCTGGTGGGGGTGTCGGTATCCGGCGCCCAGAAATGGGTGGTCTGGATGCCGAGCGCCGCCTCCTTGAGCGTCGGCAGCGTCGTGCCATCCACCATGCCGACGGTGAGCAGCGGGAGTTTCTTCAACAGGCCCGCCTGCTGATACTGACGAATGAAATTGACACCGCCGGCCGGTACGAAGGCAAAGACCGCATCGGGACTATCCGCCGCGATCTGCGATATCTCGGCGGAGAAATCCGGCTGGGTCAGGCCGGGATAGATTTCATCGACGATGGTCCCCTTGTAGAATTTCTTGAAGCCGTTGATGCCGTCCTTGCCGGCCTGATAGTTCGACGCGACGAGCACCATACGCTTGTAGCCCTTGTCGTTGGCGTATTTTCCCGCCGCTTCGGCCCAGCTATCGTTCTGCCACGACGCCGCGAAGAAATAAGGCGAGCACAGCGGCCCCGCGATCGGCGACGGCCCGGCATTCGCTCCGATCAGGAACACCTGCTTTTCGACGATCGGCTTGTATATCGCCATCATGACATTGGAGGCGGCGACGCCCGTAATGATCGAGACCTTGTCCTTGTCGATCAGCTTCTCGGCAATCTGCGTCGCCACTTCCGGTTTGAGCTGGTCATCCTGCTTGATGACCTCGATCGGAACGCCGCCGAGCTTGCCGCCGTTCTGCTCGACCTTGAGCATGAACGCATCGTACATGTCCTGACCGAGCAGCGCGATCGGCCCCGAGAAACTGTTGATGTAACCGATCTTGATCGGCGCCTGCGAATGTGCCGCCGATGTGCCGGCGGCGATCAACGCCGCGGCGACGAGAGCGAGCTTTCCCTTGTGTAGCATCGTCCGTTTCTCCCTGGTTTGCATTGACTGTCCGTTCATAGGCCGACGTGCTTGTTGAGCAGGTCCTGCCGACCGCGAAGCTCCTCGGACGTGCCGCTCCACACCACCTGACCCTTGTCGACGATGTGGTGGCGGTCGGCCAGACGCATCAGCGGGCCGATATTCTTGTCGATGACGATCATCGACACGCCGGCGGACTTCAGCCGCCGCAGGCAGTTCCAGATCTCGGCGCGGATCAGCGGCGCCAGACCTTCCGTCGCTTCATCGAGAATGAGCAGCGACGGATTGGTCATCAAGGCGCGGCCGATGGCCAGCATCTGCTGCTCGCCGCCGGAAAGGTTGGACCCGAAATTGCGCTCGCGTTCCTTCAGGCGCGGAAACAATTCGTAGACACGTTCGAGCGTCCAGTCCGAAGCGCCGGCCCGGTCGGACCGCGCCGTCGCCACCAGATTTTCATAGACGCTGAGCTGCGGGAAAATGCGCCGGCCCTCCGGCACCAGCCCGATGCCGGCGCTGGCGATGCGGTGGGAAGACTGACCTGCGATCGCCATGCCATCGAACACGATGGTGCCGCGGCTCGGCGCCATCATGCCCATCACGGTCCTCACCGTCGTCGACTTGCCCATGCCGTTGCGGCCGATAAGCGTGACGACCTCGTGCTCGCGCACGTCGAAGGTCATGCCGAACAACACCTGGCTGTGGCCGTAGGAGCTGTCGATGTCCCGGACGTCGAGCAGCACGGGCGGCGCGACGATCATGCCGGCTCCTCCTCATCGCCCAGATAAGCGGCGCGCACGCTCGGATCGTTACGGATCGATTTGGGCGTCCCCGTCGCAATCGAGCGGCCGTAGACGACCACCGTGATGCGATCGGCAAGTGCGAAGACGGCATCCATGTCGTGTTCGACCAGCACGATGCTGCACACGCCTTTGAGGCTCTTGAGCAACGTCACCATGCTTTCCGATTCATGGCGGCTCATGCCGGCCATCGGTTCGTCGAGCAGCATGACCTTTGGCTGGAGCGCCAGCGTCATCGCCAGTTCGAGTTGCCGGCGAGCGCCGTGCGCCATGGCCGAGACCGGCGTATGTACCGCGTCATCCAGTCCGACGCGCGCCAGCAGCGAGCGGGCGCGCTCGACCAGCGGTGCATCGCGCGCCACCGGCTGCCAGAATGAAAAGGTCTTGCCGCGCTGCCCCTGCGCGGCCAGCATGACGTTTTCCAGCGCGGTGAAACCGAGAAAAACCGAGGTGATCTGGTAGCTGCGGGCGATGCCGAGATGGACGCGGCGATGGATCGGCACATGCGTGACATCGACATCGTCGAGCCGGATCACCCCGGCGGTGGGGTTGAGTTCGCCGGATAGCTGGTTGATCAGCGTCGTCTTCCCGGCGCCGTTCGGGCCGATGATGGCGTGGATATCGCCGCTGTCGACATCAAGATCAAGGCCGTCCGTGGCGCGGATGCCGCCGAAGAATTTCGTGAGCCCCCTGACCGTCAGCGCGGTCATGACGCAGCCTTTCTGCCGCCGCCGAGATAGCCGTAGAGGCCGTCTTTCAGATAGAGCGCCACCGCGATGACGAGCGCGCCGAGGACGATCGCCCAATGGTCGCGAATAAAGGCGTCGGCGTTTCCGGGCAGCCCGAGATCGAACGAGGAGAGAATCTCCTCCAGCGCCAGCCAGGCGACGGCACCGAACACCGGGCCGATCAACGTGCCGAGGCCGCCGAGAACGATCATCAGCAGGATATCGCCCGAGGTCGTCCAGTTCATATATGACGGCGAAACGAAGCGCGTCAGGTTGGCAAGCAATACGCCGGCAAGAACGCAGACGAGCGCGGAAAGGACATAGGCGGTGAGCTTGATGCGCCACGTCGCGAAGCCCATCGCCCGCATGCGCCGTTCGTTCTCCTTGCAGCCGCGCAAGGCGACACCGAAAGGCGCCTCGACCAGCCGCGAAAACGCCAGCAGGACGAGCAACAGGACGAAGAAAATAACATAATAGAGCACGGTGTTGTCGCTCAGGTCGAAAAGCTTGAAATCGCTGCGCGACGTCAGTCCGTAACCATCGTCGCCGCCAAGCTGCTTGAAGCTGATCGCCAGGAAATAGAACATCTGGGCGAAGGCGAGCGTGATCATGATGAAGCCGATGCCGCTTGCGCGCAGGCAGACCGCGCCAACCAGCGTCGCAATGACCGTCCCGCACACCAATGCCGCCGCGATATGGGCGTAGCCGTTATCGATACCGTAAAAATTCAGGATGCCGACCGCATAGGCGCCGACGCCGATATAGAGCGCGTGTCCGAAGCTCACCATCCCGCCGTAGCCGAGGATGAGGTTGAGGCCGACCGCGGCCAAGGCAAAGATCATCATGCGCGACAGCAGCGTCACATAGAACGGCTGCTCCGCGAGGGAGGCGATGACGGGCGCGAGCGCCAGCAGCAGGATGAGCGCGGCGGCTGCCACCGTTCCGGCCGTGTATCTAGCCATGTTTCACCGGAAACAGCCCCGACGGGCGCAATGCGAGCACCACCGCCATCAGCAGATAGATCAGCATCGACGACACTGCCGGGCCTGCCGCTTGCGCGACGCTGCGCTCGAAGACCTCGCGCAGGATTGCCGGCAGGAAACTACGGCCGATCGTATCGATGACGCCAACGATGAGCGCGCCATAGAATGCGCCCCGGATCGAGCCGATGCCGCCGGTCACGATCACCACCAGCGTCAGGATCAGGATCGGTTCGCCCATTCCGGGCTGCACCGAGAGGATCGGAGCGGCCATCACGCCGGCAACGCCGGCCAGCGCTGCCGCCGCGGCAAATACGGCCGTATTGATCAGACGGATATTGACGCCCAGCGCCGCGACCATTTCCGCATCGGACGCACCAGCCCGGATCAGCATGCCGATGCGGGTCCGGTGAATGACGATGTAGAGGGCAACCCCTACCAATAACCCGACCGTGATGATGGCGAAGCGATAGGCGGGATACTCGAAACCGAACAGATTGACGGTGCCCGAGAGAACATCCGGCACGTTGAGGAAAATCGGCGTCTGGCCCCAGATGATACGCGCCAGTTCGTTGAAGACGAGGATCAACCCGAACGTCGCCAGAACCTGGTAAAGATGATCGCGCGAATAGAGCTTGGCGATCAGCGTGCGTTCGAGCGCGGCGCCGAGAAGCAACGCGCCCGCGATGGCAACCAGCCCGGCCAGAACAAACGACTGCGTCGCCTCATAGGTCGTCACGGCAAAATACGCGCCGACCATGAACAGCGAGCCATGGGCAAGGTTGATGAACCGCATGATCCCGAGAACCAGCGTCAGTCCCGCGGACAGCAGGAACAGGAGCACGCCGAGCTGAAATCCGTTGAGCAGTTGCGCGAAGAACAACGCGAGGGTCATCGAACCCATCCGCGCGCGACGCCGCCGATCCGGACCGTCCATCCTCGGGTCGTCCGGTTCCCAATCGTCCGCTTCCGGATCACTCGATCTATGTCAGGGGGCCTGATGCATTGCGGTGCAGGGCTGATCATCGTTCGTTCCCTTCCAGCCGAGTTTTTTGTCGTTTTGCCGCCCTTCTTCGCCCATTTGAGTGAGGGTGAACAGATGGCGTTCTATGCCGGGCGATACAGTTTTAGTATCACCCCCGCCGCTCCGGCGCGGGTGCCCTCGCCCCCACAACCACGGCCCGCTCCGAACGAAAGGCCGCGCCGATATCCTGCTCGAACGACCGTCGTCGCAGCGCGCACCGCGCGAGCGGCGATGCAAAAGATCGATCACCCGACAATTTTCGATATCTGGCGACCGCGACGCAGTGTTGATAGACCTCGAAAGGTTGTGCTGACGCACGACAAGGACCGCGGACGACATCTCATGCAGGAACTGAACCAGAACTTGAACAAAGACTTGGGCAAGGACTTGGACAAAGACTCAGGCTCAAACGTGAACGTTATTGCGCAGAACCTTCTGAACCGTTTTTGTCACGCCCTCGACGTCAGCAATTACGATGCGCTCCTGGCCTGCTTCGCGCCCGACGGAACCTGGGTGCGGCTTGGCAAGCGTTTGACCGGGCACTCGGAAATTCTACACGAGCTGACGGGCAACCGGCCGAAAACCCTGAAGACGATCCATCTCGTCTCCAACGTCATCATCGACAGATGCACCGAACAAAGCGCCGCGGGGCAGTTCTACATGGTGGCATACCGGCACGACTCCGCCACGCCCCCGCCCTATCCCGTTCCGAAACCAACCGTTATCGGCATGTGCCCGGTGGAGCTAACCCTGATACGCGATCAGTGGCTTCTGAAATTCCTCCAGGTCGGTCCGTTCCTCTTTGCGAATTAGCCGCTGGCGTCGTCGATGGATCAATTGCCGGAGGCCTTGGCTACGCTACGGGATAAGACTATCGAATGAGTTCGTGCCGTACATTACGGTGACGAACCCACGCTCGCATAAACCGCGGTGGGCCGAAGCGATCACGCGGAAACCATAAAACCATGCCGGGAGACTGCCCTTGATCATCGACGCTTATACGCATCTGGCTCCTCGTTCGTTTCTCTCGCGTATGGACAAGATGTCGCCGGCGCTCGGCAACATCACGGCGAGGCTGCTGAGCGTGAAGGATCTGTACGATCTCGATATCCGCTTCCGCGCGATGGATTCGGTTGACGATTATCGTCAGGTCATTTCGCTGCCGAACCCGTCGCTGGAGGAATGCGCCGATCCGAAGGAAGGTTGCGAACTCGCCCACATCGCCAATATCGAGCTGGCAGAGCTGTGCAGGACGCATCCGTCGCGCTTCGCCGGCTTTGTCGCGGCCGTCTGTCTGACCGACGTGGACAAGGCATTGCAGGAAGTCGATACCGCGATCGGTGACCTCGGCGCCGCGGGCGTTCAGATCTATACGCACATCAACGGCGTCCCGCTCGACGACCCGGCGTTCGAGCCGTTTTTCGCGAAGATGGCGCAGCACGACCGCCCGATCTGGCTTCACCCGAGCCGCACGGCGGCGGCGATAAGCGACTACAAGTCGGAGACCAAATCCCGCTTCGAGATGTGGTGGTGCTTCGGCTGGCCTTACGATACGTCGGTCGCGATGGCGCGGCTGGTCTTCGCCGGCCTGTTCGACCGCTATCCGAATCTCGACATCATCACGCATCACCTTGGAGGGATGATCCCTTATTTCGACGGGCGGGTCGGCCCCGGTCTCGACGTGCTCGGAAGCCGAACAAAAGACGAGGACTATTCCGGGATACTACCGGGGCTGAAACGGCCCCATCTGGATTATTTCCGCATGTTCTATGCCGACACCGCCATGTTCGGTTCGGCAACCGCCTTGCCGTGCGGCCTTCGATTTTTCGGGCCGGAGCACGTTGTCTTTGCAACCGACGCCCCGCTCGGCCCGATCAAGAAGACCGTGGACGCCATCCTCGGCGAACATCTCGAAGACAGCACTCGCGCCGCAATCTTCCACGGCAATGCGCGAAAGCTGCTGCGCCTGCCATAGACGCTCGACCCTACGCCTAAGCCTGAACCATCAACCAGAAAAAACCACGAGGGAACATGAATCTGCAACGTCGCGATATCCTGCGCCTTGCGGCCAGTGCCGCCGCGCTTTTGGCAACTCCCGCGATTGCTCGCGCCGAGAAATACCCGACGAAACCCGTGCGCATCATCGTCGGCTATGCGGCAGGAGGCGCCGCGGATACGCTCGCGCGCTGGGTTGCGCAATCGCTGTCGGAGCGGCTGGGCCAGTCGCTGATCATCGAAAACCGTGTCGGCGC
>Ga0180219_1002371_pt1 | contig 11295 bp, 8 predicted proteins | sample eDN3rd30CBELigMG_FD_151338 | JGI IMG/M metagenome (GOLD analysis project Ga0180219, IMG submission 151338) | Enriched Miracle-Growth compost microbial communities from Emeryville, California, USA - eDNA 3rd pass 30_C BE-Lig MG (version 2)... ...
AAAACTGCTGGGTATTCGTTGCGCTATTTTGGGTGCTGCTTTCATCCTGTCCGCTTAAAAGTAGCATCAAAAGCCTCATGGGACTTCCCGTTAAAACGGAGCAAGGTCTTGTTAAAGGCAATAGTCATTTCGTTGGAAATGAGGTCGACAAGTGTGCTGTGGGTGAACGGGTAGACACGGATATCTTGGCAGCTCCGTCATTTTCAGTAAATCAGCTGCTACCTGCTATTTTCATTACGGCAGCTTTTCTTTTCCTTTTCAGTGATAGACCTGATCAGGAACAAACTCATCCCTTTTATGGGCATTTCAAAATATCCGGTACAATTCCCATTTTCCTCGCGTACCGAAAATTGATCATTTAATACCCTTCTTGCTTCTCTTTTTTCCCATGGACAAGGTATCTATGGGCAGCAATTTCATTGATTACATTTTAAAATAATCTTCGGTCGGCTTAACGACCTAGCAAAAACTTGATAGCAATATGATCAAACAGATGATGGCAACCATTCCCCTATGGTTGGCCATGGCTGGTATGCATGCGTTGTATGCACAGCAAAAAGAAGCTACGTTGGGCAGTTTGTGGCCCAAAGTGGTAGAGAACTACCCGGGTGTGGAGGCAAAAACAACAGCTATAGATGCCGCCAGGCTTCATGAGCGTATCATAAAAAGCAACGGATTACCACAAATAAAAGCACAAGCACAGAACACCTACGGTACATATGAGGGAAGCGCAGGTGCCTTTTTCCCGCAAGCAGGTTTCTTTAATGTCAGTGGATCTTCCGTAGCCCTCAATGGCAGCTCTACAACGGCCAACAGCTTTGGCTCGGCAACCGCCGAATGGGAATTGTTTTCATTCGGGAAACTCCGGAAGGAGAACGAAGCGGCTAGCGCATGGTCTAATAAAATGGTAAGCGAAAGGGATGCTTATCTACTGGATCTGAAAAAGACATTATCCGAACGGTACATTACCTTATTGTACAACGATGCTAAGCTGAACTGGACAGCAAAGAATGCCGAACGCCTCGATAGTATACGCGATATTACCGCCGGTCTTTCGGCAGCTGGATTAAGACCTGCGGCAGATAGCCTACTGGCGGCATCATCTTACCTGCAGGCCAGGGGTGAATACGATAAATGGAAGGGACTTAAAAGTGCATCGTTTATCAAACTGCTGGAGCTCTACGGTGGCGATACGGTTGATTATGCAGCTTCTGCCAATCGTTTCAGCAATCCAATTGAAAGCGGTATGTATGAGCAAAACACGATCAGTCCTTTGCATCCTATCCTCCATGCCTTGGATAAGCAAACGGAATATTATATCCGGAGCGGTGAGGCACAAAAAAGAGCAGTATGGCCATCGATGCGGCTATTGGGAGGGTATGCCTATCGAGGTACGGGCATCAACCCGAACGGAAGCGTGTCTGGCGCTTGGAAAGATGGGTTCCATCATGGTTCCCGAAATTTTCTGATCGGATTGGGCCTCACGTGGAATATGACGGGCTTGCATACCAACCGATTGAAAGGAGAGGTGTTTCTAAAAGAAGCCGCAAATACGCAGCTGCTCCACAAGCAATATGAACAAGCCATGCAAGCAGATCTATCTGCATCGCAAACAAAAATTAGCCAGCAATATAGACAGCTCACAAAAACGAAGCTAGCCGTAAAACAATCGCAAGCGGCTTATCAAATGTATTTGGCAAGGTATAAAAGCGGACTCATGGCATTGAGTGAACTGTTGCAGATCCGCACCTTGCTGGAACAAGCAGAGGATACCCATATGGCGGCTTCTCTTGCGTATTGGATGTTGCTTGCTTACGAAGCGGAACTGACCGCTGATTTCGATTTTTTGTTTACTAATCTTTAATAATGGCGTATGAACCTGATCAGATTTGCGTTAAGAAAGCCAATAGCCATCATGGTGACCGTGTTGGCACTCGCTTTCTTCTCTTATACCACGATAAAAAAAATAAACGTCGATATTTTTCCCAAAGTAGAATTACCGGCCATGTACATCGCTATGCCCTATGGCGGATTGTCGCCAGCGTATATGGATGGTTTCATGGCCAATGAGTTCCAAAAGGTACTGTTGTTTGTGAGTGGTGTAAAAAACATCGACTTTAAAAGTGTACAGGGGTTAACCCTGATGAAGCTCACGTTTTATCCCGGAACGGATATGGCACAGGCTGCTGGAGAGCTTTCGGCCTCTGTTTCAAGAGCGATGGGGTTTTTACCACCCGGGGCTGTGCCCCCTATTGTAGTCCGCTTTGACGGGAGCTCGCTTCCCGTGGGCCAACTGGTGTTTGAAAGCGACCAACGAACGGTTAACGAAATCCAGACGTTGGTACTCACCAAAATCAGACCGATGTTTGTAGAGATACCCGGTATCACGGCTCCAGCTCCGTTTGGCGGTAATGTGCGTTCTATTGTGGTGCAGGTAGACCCCGAGGCCATGCAAGCCAATAGATTAAGTCCGGAAGACATAACGATGGCTATTACGAAGAATAGCTTGCCGTCGCCAGCGGGAAACATCCGTATTGGTGACGAAAACTTGATGGCACCCATCAACTCCATCGCTAAGAATCCCGAAGAGTTTTTGAATATACCGGTAAAAACAGGTGATAACCGTACCGTATATGTAAAAGATGTGGCACACGTTGCGGATGCCGCCGACCAGACTGTTGGCTATGCACTGGTGAATGGAAAACGGTCGGTTTACCTGCCCATTATCAAAAAGGCCGATGCTTCTACCTTAGCTGCAGTACAAAACTTGAAAGCTTCTCTTCCGATGTTAAAAAGCCAGTTGCCTGAAGATGTGAACATCCGTTATGAATTTGATCAATCTACTTATATAGAAAGGTCTCTTTCCAACTTGATCCACGAAGGTATATTGGGTGCTGTTTTGACCGGATTGATGATTTTGTTGTTTCTGGGGGATACCCGTGGAGCACTCATTGTGGTGCTGACCATTCCGATTGCTGTTCTTTCGGCCGTGATGGTACTGTACCTGTTTGGGCAGACCATCAACATCATGACATTGAGCGGTTTGGCCCTATCCATCGGTATTCTAGTAGATGAAGCTACGGTAACCATCGAAAACATTCACCAGCATATGGAAATGGGTAAAAACAAACAACGGGCTATTGTGGATGCGTTGCTGGAAATCTCTATTCCGAAACTATTGATATTGCTTTGCATTTTGGCCGTGTTAACACCTGCTTTGATTATGACAGGTATCCCAAAAGATATGTTTATGCCTTTATCTATGGCGGTTGCTTTTGCGATGGTGGCGTCCTTTTTGGCTTCGCAAACATTCGTACCCATATTGGCCAATTGGCTAATGAGGAACAAGCATAGCAAGGTGGATACACCGCGAAGACGGGCTTTCTTTGAAAAGTTCCGAGTAGCCTATTCTTTCCGGATGCGTAAATGGGGAAAGAGGTCGCTTCCGCTCTTTATAGGGTATGTTCTGATAACCGGTGGTGTTGCTGTTTTGTTGTTAAATGTTGTTGGAACTGATGTCATGCCGCTTTCCAATAGCGGTGATTTTCAGCTGCGTATAACAGCTCCGCAAGGAAGTAGACTGGAAAAGACGGAGCAAATTGTTCGGGATATAACGGATGACATCAAAGCTGAATTACCAGACAATGGATTGAATATGACTTCCGCTTTTGTGGGGATGCATCCCGCAGGTTCGCCCATTAACCCCATCTTTTTATTTAGCAGTGCTTCGCATGAGGCCGTCTTACAGGTGTCTGTTAATCAAGATATTTATAGTGGTTCAATGGAAGAACTAAGAGAAAATATCCGGAAAAAGATGGCGCAAAAATACCCTGAAGTTGCATTCAATTTTGAACCGATGGAACTGACGGAGAAGATTATGGGGCAAGGCGCCATGACACCTATTGAAGTAAAAGTGGATGCGAATCAAGTAAAAGCGGCATTTGTACACGCATCCAAGATAGCCGAAAATCTCAAAGAAGTACCTTACCTACGGGATGTGCGTATTGCCGAAGCCCTGGCATATCCCACGCTGGAAATTGATGTGAACCGCGACTTGGCCGGACAGTTTGGTATGACCATGCAGGAGGTGACGCGGAGCTTGGTTGCTGCTACTTCATCCACCCGTTTTACCGACAAGAACCTGTGGGTTGATCCGAAATCGGGACTGGTATTTCAAACGCAGGTGCAAATACCGGAAGGTGTCATGTCTTCAGAAGAAAAATTACGATCGCTTCCACTCAAAAAAGGAAGTCCACGCCCGGTGTTGGAGGATGTGGCAACCATACGCAGAACGACCGCCCCGGCACAAGTAAATAGAAAGGGACCTAACCGGTATGTAACTGTGATCGCTAACGTGTATGGAAAAGATTTGGGTACTGCTTCACGGGCAGTTAAGGGGGCTATTAAAGAAGCCGGAGAACCGCCTCGTGGAACAACAATCTGGACGGAGGGAACCCTACAGCTGTTGGATGATACCTTGGGGAGTTTGTTGGCTGGATTGGGTGTAGCGATCGTGGCTATATTTCTGATGCTCTCGGCCTACTATCAATCTTTTAAAGTACCATTGATTGTGCTATCGGTATTGCCCGCAGTCATTGCTGGAAGCTTGACCATACTATTTTTGACGGGCAGTACACTAAATCTCCAATCGTATATGGGAATCATCATGTCGATAGGAGTTTCCGTATCGAATGCCGTTTTACTGGTGAATCAAGCGGAATTCTACCGGAGGAAATTAGCCCTGAAACCTGCTAATGCAGCAAGATTGGCCGCTTCGTCTAGATTGCGGCCGGTATTGATGACGGCCGCGGCTATGCTAGCAGGTATGTTGCCCATGGCGATGGGCCTCGGTGACGGAGCGGAACAGGTGGCTCCTTTGGGTAGGGCAGTGATTGGTGGGTTGATCGCGTCTACGATAACCATCTTGTTACTGGTTCCACATTTCTTTTCGTCGCTGCTGTCAAGAACCAAAGTGGTTAGCCCGTCATTAGACCCCGACGACCAGGAGAGCCGGTATTATAAGTATGAGATGTGAAAGAGTAGATATGAGATGTGAGATATGAGATATGAGATGTGAGGAGTATTTAGTATTTAGTACTTCGTATTTAGATACGCGTGTTAGGTAGGTCTTGATACTTGACACCATTTAGATAAAAAGAATAACAGGTTAGAAATAATAAAAAAATGATTCATTATATTTCAATGTATAAAAAATGGGCAGCTATTGTGCTGATATCGGTTTTTACGGCCTGCTCGTATAAAGAGCAGGGAAAAAAACAGGAGCAAAAAAAGGATGTAACGTCTGCTACTTACCCCACTGCACCGGTGAAATTCATTCATCCTGAATATGAAATATCCGTTCCGGCAGAACTGAAACCATACGAGCAGGTGGCAGTCTATGCCAAGGTTACTGGGTTCGTACAACGTTTGTATGTTGACCGTGGAGACCAAGTGCGCAAAGGGCAATTGTTGGCGATGCTGGAGGCCCCGGAAATGGAGCAGCAGTATCTTTCCAACAAATCCTCCGAAAAAAAGGTTTACAGTGACTACCTCTACGCTAAGCAGGTGTATGAGCGCTTGGTAGATGCGTCTAAAACTACCGGAGCAGTAGCAGATATGGAGCTGGACAGGGCCAAAAGTGCGATGGAAAGTGCCCAAGCTGCTTATGATGCCTCCAAGGCTGGTACTGCCGGAATTGTCCAGTTGCAGCAATATCTTCGCATTATAGCTCCTTTTGACGGGGTGATTACCGAACGGAATCTTTCGGTTGGGGCATTGGCCGGTACAAGTGCTGGCCAGCCCTTGTTTCTGATGGCTCAGGGCGATAAGTTACGGCTCACCTTATCGTTACCTGAAAAACACGCTGCGTCAGTAAGGCAGGGAATGCCGGTTACCTTTACGATCAGTTCACAGCCAGGAAAGACATTCGAGGCTATACTTTCGCGTACATCCGGCTTACTTGATCAGCAAGATCGCTCTCTGACCTTGGAGTTTGACGTAAATAATATGTCAGGTGAATTGCGAGGGGGTGATTATGCTCAGGTGAAGCTGAAGTTGCAACGCAAAAGCCCTACTTATTGGGTGCCTGCTAATAGTGTGCTTACTACACAATCGGGAACCTATGTCTTGACACAGAACGATGATGAAATCAAACGTGTCCCGATAAAGGAGGGAATCCGCTTGGACAGCCTGACAGAAGTGTTCGGTCATGTTTCAGCGCGAGATCAAATCATTTTAAAACCATCGGAAGAAATCAAAGAAGGGCAAATTAAAAACGGGAATATTCATTAATTTTAAAACAATTTATCATGAAGATGCATGTTAGCAATCTAGTAATCCGTTCGGGTATTTTCATCGGGACAACCATTTTATTGGTCGCATGTGGAAATGCCGACAAAAACAAAGAAAATAAGACCCAAGATACGTCTACTGAGCAGGTAGCGGAACCCACTTATCCCAAGGCTCCTGATATGTCCTTGCAGGACAAAAGTGGAAAAACGGTCTCGGTAAACGCTTTAGAAGGCAAAGTGGTGTTTATTAATTTTTGGGCCACTTGGTGCCCTCCTTGTATACGGGAAATGCCGTCTATTAATCAGCTCAAGCAAACTTTTAAAGGTGAAGATAACCTCGTTTTTTTAATGGTAGACGTGGATGGAGATATCGAAAAATCGACCGCCTTTATGGAGAAAAACAAATATGATTTACCAGTATATATTCCCATGAGCCATATACCACGTGATTATTTAGGTGAGGCCATTCCGACTACAGTCATTCTTGACAAAAATGGAGGCATGATTGCCCGTATGGAGGGAGGTCGGGATTATACCAGTCCGGAAATAATAAAAGGCTTGAAAGAATTGATTGAAAGTAATTAACAGGGCGATCCAATCCATACCGTTTTTTTGACGGTATGGAAATTTTTTTTATCTTAGGGAAAAAAGCTTATGGGAATTCTTGAAGTTTTAAACACACTTTCGATTGTGATTTATATCATTGTCGGTATATTCATTCTTCGGTTTATAGGTTTGTTTTTTACAGTGAAACAACAAACAGCCGTGATTATAGAGCGATTTGGGAAGTTTCAAGGGATACGGAATGCGGGCTTCCATTTAAAGATTCCAATTGTTGACAAAATTGCTGCGCGGCTTTCGCTCAAAATCCAACAACTGGACGTGGTGGTGGAAACCAAAACCCAGGACGACGTATTTGTTAAATTGAAAATCTCGGTGCAATATGTGGTAATCAAAGAAAAAGTATATGATGCTTTTTATAAACTAGACAATCCTTACGCGCAAATTACTTCCTATGTGTTTGATGTGGTGCGGGCAGAGGTGCCCAAACTGAAGTTAGACGATGTCTTTGAGAAAAAGGATGATATCGCCATCGCGGTGAAAGGGGAATTGCAAGAAGCAATGAATGATTATGGATACGACATCGTGAAAACCTTGGTAACCGATATTGATCCGGATGAACAGGTAAAACAGGCGATGAACCGGATCAATGCTGCTGAAAGAGCGAAAGTAGCTGCCCAATACGAAGGGGACGCACAACGCATCTTGATTGTTGAAAAAGCCAAGGCAGAAGCGGAAAGCAAGCGACTGCAAGGACAGGGGATTGCCCATCAGCGACGCGAAATAGCACAGGGCTTGGAAGAATCGGTCAATGTCTTAAACAAGGTAGGCATTAATTCGCAGGAAGCTTCGGCATTGATTGTAGTAACCCAACACTATGACACCTTGCAGGCCATGGGGACTTTGGGTAAATCGAACTTGATTCTTTTGCCCAATTCGCCGCAGGCAGCAGGTGATATGCTCAATAACATGATTGCTTCTTTTGTGGCCGCGAATCGTATCGGCGGTGAGATGGAAAAGGAAAATACCAAGAAAACAAATAGTCAGGAAGATTAATGTTTGCTCAAATGTAACGGGGAGAACTGTTTTGAATCCAAGCAATAAACGGATTATGACTCCTATCATGCATTATAGCCCTTTTACCAAAGTGCTCATCATTGTCTGTATTGCCTTTTTAATGCTTTTTCCGCACTATTTGCCACTACCCTTCTACAGTTATGCCCTTGTTTGCTGTTTGGTTATCTACCTGTTTTTAAAACGCCAAGGTTTGCGCCTAACGGATATGGGTTTAACCAAGCAGGGTATATCTATAAAAGCTGGTGTAGTGGGGCTGTGCACAGGGTTGATTTGGCTTGGCTTTATATTATGGGTATATATTCCTTTGGTGAATAGAGTAGCTGTGACCAAACCCGAAGGGTATACTGAATATAATTTTCTAATAGGTAATTTACCGGCTTATTTGATGACACTTGTGGCCTCATGGATTGTTGGTGGTGTATACGAAGAGCTCGCTTTCCGTGGTTTTATCCGCTTTGGCGTGGAGCAGTTGGTTGCTCCGATAAAATATAAGCTTTACATAGGTGTTGTCGTTTCCAGTATACTGTTTGGTCTTTATCATATCCAGCAGGGTATTTTTGGCGTTATTGGGGCAACGCTTGGCGGCCTTTACTGGGCAGTGATTGTAGTGAAGAATAGGGGGGATTTATGGCCAGCAATTTTTTCACATGCCGTTTACGATACGGCCGCCCTGACCATGATTTATTTAGATATATTTCCGGGGCAGCACTGATACAATCACCTGTGTTGCATAAAAGATGCAGTTTGTCTAAGTTTGTATCAGGTATGGAAAAATTGGTCAATGCAGATGAATTTGTAGCAAGATTCATGGTAGGTAACATGGATCACCTGCGGTATCAGCATTCGCCTGTGAAGGTTTTCCGGCTGAGTGAAATAGCGCCTTATATCAAAATTCCTACACCACCTATTCTCTTTGGATATAATTTATTGGTGCATATTACCGAAGGCCATTTTGAACATCAGGTGGGGCCCAGGGTATATATTGTCAAAGCTCCTGCGGTACTCATTAGCACCTATGGTAATATATCGGCGATTAAATCAGTAGATACCTCTGCCAAAGGGCATTGTGTGTTGATCAACGATAATGCCATGACTTCGATCTTTCGTGAGCAGGAGATTTTGAGCATTTTTACGGTGTCGCCGCTTTTGAATTTAACAAAAGAAACGAGTGCTGGCCTCCATCAGCTTTTTAGATTGCTATACGAAGAATTGCACACACCTGATGCGTACAAAGAGCTGATAGAAAGCTTGTTAAAGTCTTTGTTGCTGAAAGTAATCAAGCTCTCTGGTTCAGACCACGCATTGAGTAGAACGCAAGAAATTGCCATGCTATTCAAGCAATTGGTTCACAAATACTGCAGAAAGCACAAAGACATTGGCTTTTATACAGATAGGCTAGCTATTTCTGCTAATTACCTAAATCGATGCGTATCGGCTGTATATAATAAATCATCAAAACAGTTGATACTCGAAGTACTGGTGATGCATGCACAATTGTTGCTGTTCGAATCAAGTAAAAGCGTATCGGATATCTGTTATGAATTAGATTTTCCGGACCCATCATACTTTTCACGCGTTTTTAAAAAATCAGTGGGCATGTCGCCCACGGACTATCGCCAAACTGCCAAGTAGCTACTAGAACGGACATGCACGATTTGTCCTAGCCTGTGCACGTATCCAAATAACGGTGCAAGGCTTTGTCTGTTAACTTTGTAGAAGTAGATTATAATAGGAAACGCACATGATAGATATTGCACAACCCATTCATGATATTCAGCATTTTGATACCTTTATACAGGACTTTAGAAAGCATTTAGCCAACTTATTCCGCAGGGACTATGATTATAATGCACTTAGTTTGCAGAGGGGGCTGCCGTCCGGCTTTTTGAGCCAGATCATGGACATGCAACCGCTCGCGGTAGCCATTCCGGAAAGTCATGGAGGCCGCGGCATGCATGTAAAACAGTGCTTGAGTGTGCTATCGGCGGCATCGTACGAGTCTTTATCACTATCGCTCATTTTCGGGATTAACATTGCGTTATTTCTAGAACCATTTGCTAAATATGGCCATGTAGCTAAGCATAAGGAGGTTTTTAAAAATTTCCTGGAAAATAAGGCCATGGGCGGTTTGATGATTACGGAGCCGGATTACGGCAGCGATGCACTCAATATGCAAACCTACTACGAGGAGTTAGCAAATGGTTATCAGATAAAAGGGCAGAAGCACTGGCAGGGTTTGACTGGCGCGGCCAACTATTGGCTGGTAGCAGCACGCAGGAAAAATGAGGCAGGCGAACTGGTGCGTGATATCGATTTTTTCTTAACGGATGATGCACGTGCCGAACAGCAAATCAACGTAACACAGCGTTATAACAGTTTAGGACTCTATGCCATACCGTATGGATTGAATCACATCGATGTGCAGGTGCCTGATACCCATCGTTTGCTGCCTGAAAGTACAGGGCTTAAACTGATGTTGGATACCTTACACCGGAGTAGGTTGCAATTTCCGGGTATGGGCATGGGCTTTATCAAGCGTTTGTTGGATGAAGCATTGCTACATTGTAAAACCAGGCAAGTGGCCGGAATGCGCCTGAATGAGCTGGATGCCGTTCAATTTCAGTTATCGCGTATACAAGCGGCTTATACCCTGTGTTCAGGCATGTGCGCATACAGTTCGAAAGTGAGTTCGATTGAACAGGATGTTTCAGGCAATGGGATTGATGCAAATAGTGTGAAAGCCTTGGTGACCGATTTCATGCATGAGTCGGCACAGATCTGCCTGCAATTATCGGGCGCTAATGGGTATCGCTTAGATCATATTGCTGGTAGATCGGTGGTAGATAGCAGACCTTTTCAGATTTTTGAGGGTTCGAATGAGATGTTGTATACCCAAGTTGCAGAGTCGGTAGGCAAACTCATGCGGAAATGCAAAGAACGAAACTTGCTGCAATACTTGAAAGGTTATGAATTAACCGCATACGCTGCACCTTATTTTGCTCAGTTGTTGGATTTCGAATTTCCCGAGCAACCGAAGAAACGCGATTTGGTAACTTTAGGAAAGATTTTGGCACGAGTGATTTGCTTCCAAATGGTTGTTGCATTGCAGGATGCCGGTTTTAACCAAGAGCTGGTTGCTATTACGGAACAGCATATGCGGATGGATTTACACCAGTTGATTGGCCAGCTCAATAGCGATAACAATGCCGTACCGCTCATGGAATATGAAGCGGATGCAGCTTGGGCAGATTTTGTTTAAAACCCTTCATGATTTTATTCTTAAGGACCGTCTGGATATTCCTTGGCTCTGAGCAGTATCAAGAGTTTGGCAATAGCTGGTTCACGCCATTCAATAGGCATATCACCT
>Ga0180219_1002379_pt1 | contig 11266 bp, 12 predicted proteins | sample eDN3rd30CBELigMG_FD_151338 | JGI IMG/M metagenome (GOLD analysis project Ga0180219, IMG submission 151338) | Enriched Miracle-Growth compost microbial communities from Emeryville, California, USA - eDNA 3rd pass 30_C BE-Lig MG (version 2)... ...
CCTTCCAGCCGCGCACCCGCGCCCACCGACACCGCGCCGCCAAACATATCATTGACAGCCAACGTGCCCTGCTCTACCAGGGCCCCGCCCGTATACCCCAAGGCGTCGCCCGTGATGTTCAGGCGCCCCGCCCCCTGCTTCACAAACGGCGCATCCCCCTGCAGCAGGCCTGCATGAACCGCCTGACCATCCGCCACCGACCAGCGTAGTTTGTCGGCGTGTTCCGGCGCCGCCACCGGCCCATACGAACCCGGCGACGCCCAATCCTCCACCCGCAGCGCCGCAATGTGCAGCGGCGACGCCATCACCACCCCCGGCGCATACTCCAGCTTGCTGCCCGTAGCCGCCTGCAGCGAAGCCCATCCCCAGGCGCTGTCACTGCGCGCCTGCAAAGTCCCCTGCAACAAAAACGTCGCTCCCGAATACGTGTTCGCGCCCGACAGTGCCAGGGTTCCCGCACCCAGCTTCATCAAGCCCTGCGTCGAACCCGGCATATTGCTGATAACGCCGCCAAAATGCGCCTTTGCCTCTTCATGCGTGTTGACCACGGCGGCACTGCCGCCGATGGAGTAATCGGCATGCGACTCGAATTGCGCATCGGCAATATGCATGACCCCAGAAAACACAAAAGGCGCTTCGGGTTCCCCCGATAGCGCCTTGCCAACAACCATGCCGTTCACATTGTCGGGCGGCGGCTCCGCCAGCCCCTCGAACAACGACCCATGCCGCCGCAAATCGATCAAGTATGGCAGCGCCTGCGCCTCCGCCATCACAACAAACCCACAATTCAACACGCAGGCAGCTGCAAACGCCCGAACTGCCTGCCGTATTCCTTCCCAGACTGGATCTGCGGGAATTTCCTCCCACGCTGCCCCACCTTCCCCGGTCGCAGCCCCTCCACGGGCAGGCCTCAAGGCCCAGGCCGACAAAACAGCCCAATCCCGAAGACTCCGGTACCGCCCCCGGCCACTATTTCCCACCCACGACAACTTCTCCAGCCACGGCGACATCGACAATTGATCAATCATTGTTGTTTCCTCCGATGGATAAATAAGTCACGTTTGTGACAGTCGGATTATGAAACAAAATGAATAATTTTGATATATATTCAATAACTAACGCAATGCGGGCTTGTGCATACACACGCACAACACTAAACAAACGTCGCGCTGGAAACACCAAAGCGCTTGCTTAACGCACGAACCTGACGAATATTGAGTTCACGCTTCCCGGCAAGAATTTCAGAAACAACTCCTTGGCTGCCGACTTCAGGAAGATCGGTTTGCCTCAAGCCGTGTTGCCGCATCAGAAACTTCAAAGCTTGAATACCATTAGTCTCGGGCAACGCGTGGTGCTCGGCCTCGTAGTTTTCGATCAAATCGCCAACAATATCGACCAAGCCCATGGCCGGATGGCTTTCGTCGCCCTGTGTTTCCTCCAGCAAGGCCTCAAGAACCCCCACCAAATGCGCATAGTGCGCCTCATCTCTGATGGGCGTTATATCGGTAGCTTTACGGAAATGCTCCCAGGCAGGAAGCAAGCGCTTCATGTCAACATGCGCATTCATGTTTTCCAGGCCCCTTTCTCATAATCCCGGTGGGTAAGAACTGCCTTGACGTAAACAATCTGCTTTTCAAAGCGGATGTAAGCGATCAGACGATACTTATTACCGCCTATATTGAATACCACCAGCTCACCCACTTTATCCACGGTATTAAAAGCCGCCGTCAGAGCTGCCCAATTAGCGAATGAGTTCTTTTCGATTATCCGGCGCCAGCCCTGCAGAACAGTCGCCGCGCCGGGCTGTTTTGCGCTGAAGCGCCCTTAAGGCACGATTGCTGATCACTCTCATTTCAAATTTTATCTCAAAATGAGATTGAGTGTGCAACGGCATTGCCGCATTCCTATTGGCTCAGCCAACAGGACGAGCCCGGCGCAGCAAATATCGCATCGATTCGCACTCATTTCGAGATCCAAAGCCAAAGGGATACCAATATAGACAATGGAGCAGCGACTTAACCGCTGAATGAGTGCAAAAAGTCTTGCGGAAAAATACCCAGGTTATTTCAGATCAAACAACCCCGGCTGCGCCGGCGGGTAGGTGATGCACAACCCATCCACACGCGCGAACGGGGTCAGGGTATGCGGTTTGGGCTCTTGCGGCCCGATAATGTCGCGCACGGCGACGCCCCGCAACAGCAGCGCATCGCCGATCAACGAACGATGGCAGCGCCAGGGAACAGCTTCGGCGCACATCAACGCGCAGCACTCTTTGGCCGCAAGCGCCGCAACCTGATCCACGTTCCCGGAAAACTCGGCCGACTGCATGTAGTCGGCATAGCCCCGGAACGAAAGATTATGCCAACCTCCATTCGGCGAGTCCGGCAAAGCATGCCGCAAACCGCCCAGCCCGGGAAAATGCGTATAGGCAATTCCCGCCTCGGCCAGCGTGTCTGGGAGCGTCTCCTTGTTGAACTGAGGATTATGACGCGAACGCGGCACCGTGCGCACGTCCAGCACGCGCCCAACGCCATTGCGCCGAAGAAGATCGATAAACACATCCGCCGGCCGGTTCGAATGCCCTATCGTGAAAATAAAGGGGCTGAGCGGCACAGCCTATTCCAGAAACACCTCTTCCAGCGTTTCAGCATCCAGAATATTCAGCGACCAAGTTTCCAGTTGAGCGGGGGTAGCGGCTTTCAGGCGCTGTTCTATGCCTTCGGGCAAGGGGCCGAACTTTCGGGCAAGCAACCGCTTCAGCACGGCGAGCTCACCTTCTTGTCGACCTTCTCTTAGACCTTCTTTTAAACCTTCGCGCCGTCCTTCCTGGCGCCCTTCCTGCAGTCCCTCCTGCAGCCCTTCCATTTTCCACTGATGTGTCCAGGATCGCGATTGATCTGCCAGCATATCGGTAATCTCCAGTAAGTCGTCCACGGGCGGCACCCGCACCTGCGGCAACGCGCGTGGCAGCAGCACGTGGCGCGTCCAGCTTACAAACGCACGGCGCAGTTCGCGGTATTGCGGCCCGTCGGTACAGTTATACACGGTTTGAATGAGTTTTTGTACATCCTCCAGGCCCCGGTTATGCTCCAGACGAAACAGCAGCGCCGCCAGGTTATCGCCGGGCAAGCCGCCTTGCTCCACCAAGCGGCCTTCGTCCACCAATAAATACCGCAACGTGGGCTGGTAGGCCTGCAACCCCGGCGGCGCAGGTTCAATGAGATCGGCCACATCGATGGCGGCGCTCCAGCGCGGCACACCGCTGTACAGCACCAGCGGCAGCACGGCCGGCAACGCCGTGGGCAACAGGCCCGGCTCGCGCCGCAGCAGCGTTTCGTACAGCAAGCCCCGGTAGGTCAGCATGCGCAGCGCCATGGCATGGTCGTTGTTCGACTGGTGTTCCAGCATCAACAGCAAAAACAACGCCTGCCCGTCCCGGCGCGGAATGCGCCAGACGCAATCGCCCTGGCGCTGGCGCAGCTTGTCGGAAATGTAATCGGTAGGCAGCGCTTGAAGGCCGTCCCAATCCAGGGCCTCCAGCCAAGGGCCGCTCACAATGCCCTGGAACAAGCCTCGTACCAGGTGCGGGTTGTGAAACAACAGGCGGTAGCTGGCGTCGTGCTTGTTCATGCCGGATCCTACGCGTAATGAATGCAAGCACTATAAGAAAGAACCAGCCCCGCCACCCCACCCAGTGAATGCAAATATCACTGCGCAAAACTACGGCATCAGCGACAAAAAAATGTGGATAACGATTAACGTTTATCCATAGTGATCAGGGCAGCCAGCTGGAACACGACTAGCGCGACTTTCTCAAGGCCCGCCCAACCCACCACCAAGCTCGGTGCTGATCGAAGAGCCGGCCATGACTGAAATGGACGCCGCGGATTTAAGCCCGTGGTCTTAGATATGCGGCATGAGTACGCTGATCAGCCCGTGCGTCACGCAGAGCACAAATGGCCCCGCGGGAAAATACTTGTCCGCCTGCCAACAATCAACGAACCTTGGCAACGTAATGTTTCTCCGCTTGAAACCCGGCTCCGCCGGAATTATGGTGGTTGCTTGCGCACACGATGCGTCTTGCCTTCGTAGTATGCGTTTTCACCCCCACAACACCTAAAGGAGACTGCAATGCCATATCAAATTCAATCGTTCGATCCCAAAAAGACGGCAATGATCGTCGTGGACATGCAGAACGATTTCGTCGCCGCGGGCGCCCCCATGGACACGCCCGCGGCCCGCAAGATGGTGCCGAACCTCGCCCGCGCCCTGGACTTCTGCCGCAAAGAAGGAATCCGCATCATCTATACCACCCATGCACACCGCCGCGACGGCTCTGACGCGGGCCTGTTCGACGACCTGTGGCCACCCATCGCCAGCAAACAAGGCCTGGTCGACGAAACCCCAGGTATCGAGATCTACCCGGAATTGGCCCCCGCCTCCGGCGAGCACATCATCAAAAAGCATCGCTACAGTGCCTTCTTCGGCACCGACCTGGACATCATTCTGCGCGAATGGGGCATAGAATCGGTAATCGTCACCGGCACCACCACTGAAAACTGCTGCCACGCCACAGCTCGCGACGCCATGTTCCGCAACTACCGCGTCGCATTTCTTTCCGATGCCACCGGCACCTTCGACTACCCCGACGTCGGCTACGGCGCGATGTCGGCAGCCGAAGTGCACAAGGCAACATTGGCCATTCTTTCTGTTTCCACGGCGCATGTCATGACCGTGGACGAAATGATGGAACGGGTCAAAGTGGCGGAACAGGTGGCGGCTTGAATGAAACGCGCCCGGAGTCACGACCGATAAATATAGATCGCTTTCAGTTGCCCCCTCTACCAGCAACCCGGCCCCGCCCTTCAGCCGCTAGCCAAGCTGGAGGGGATCCGCCTGTATTTTCCAGTATGAAATAAAAGAGGGCTGTGCTGCTCTCCAAGGCGTAGATGTTCAACATGGCCGACATAAAGAAAGTGGTCGCCGGTTTCATGAATGGCGGCTACGCTCGCGACGATATTACCCAGGCTGCCTTCAATTAGCGGCATACCTGCATGCCAAACAAATGGCACAGCCAGCTCGGCATTGGGCTTGCCCCCAAAATGCCCACTCCATACCTCTTGGTTTTCGGCCAGAATATTTACACCGTAGGACTGGCCCATACGCACATAATCGTTGAAGCGCGAGTGCTTGCGTACAGAAACAGCCACCAGGGGCGGGTCCATGGACACCGACATAAAGGCGTTGGCCGTCATGCCGGCGGGTGCACCGTCGATTTTGTAGGTGATTACAGTAACGCCCGTGGCAAACAGCCCCATTACAGACCTGAAGAACTTGGGTTCAATAAGATTCATGACCGTACTCGCCCGTATCAAAATGCCGGCCTCATACCAAAGGCGTAACAGTATTTTCAACGCCCAGCAGTGCTTTGCCATAAACCTCTGTTCCCACCGCTGGCATGGCGATGGCATGGCGGGCCGCAGTGTTCGCGTCACGCCACATACGTTGAAGCGGGCTGGACTCTGCAAATGCGCCCGCACCGTGCGCCGAGATCAGAATATTCAATGCATCAAGAACCTGGGTTGCAACTACGCCTGTATCTGCCCGCACACGCGCCCGAGATAAATATTCCATTTGTTCGCCCCGGTGTGCCGCATTGTCGATGTCGGCAGCAGCACGGTATGCATGAAGATGCGCCGTATCAATTTTCAGCGCAGCCTCGGCGATTTGCATTTGGAACACCACGGAATCGGTCTGCTTCTGAAATGAGGTGTACGCAATGGCCCGCTGCGGCGCCTTTTCTATTACAAACCTCAAGGCCGCACGCCCGATGCCAAGCTGGGCACCGATCAATACAAGCGCGGCGACAGGCACAAAAGCAGCCCGGTATGCCGCCTCGTCCTTGAACTCGGTTGCATAAGTTCCATGGACAGCAGCATTGACGTCCAACAGCCGATGATTCGGAACGAAGACATCTTCCGCAACAATGCAGTTGCTGCCCGACGCCCGCATGCCAACGGTGTACCACGTGTCCTCAATTTCAAAATCCTTTCGGGGGATGAGCGCAAGGTACTGGCCAACAAAAGCGCCGTTCTGATCGCACTCCAACGCGCCGACAACCGCCCAATCCGCATGCAGGCTGCCTGACGACCAGTACCATTTGCCGGAAACAACCAGCCCGCCGTCGACACGGCGCGTTTTTGGCGAAGGCGTAAAAACACCAGCGACCCTGGCATCCGGATTCGCGCCAAATACTTCGTCTTGCGCCTTCTTAGGGTATAGGGAAGCAAACCACGCGCAGACATTGGTCAGGGCTGCAACCCACGCTGTCCCGGCGCACGATTCCGCCAGTGCGGCAGTGACATCCAAGTGCGCCTTGATCGAGCCCTCGTATCCGCCATAACGCTTTGGCACCATAAGGCGGAACAACCCGGCCTTTGAAATTGCCGCAATGTTCTCCTCGTGAGCCCGCCTATCCTGTTCGGATTGAACCGCATTTTTAGCCAATAGCGGCCCCAATGCCTTTGCACGCTCGACCAGCGCTTCCCACACTTCGATGTCCGACTCAAGCACATTTGTATCCGCCATTTTTTGCATGATTGCCTCTTTAATAATAGATTAATTTGTCACTATGACAATAGTGTTTAATATATATCATGCGATTTAAACTGCAAGCTTTTTTTGTAATGGATTACACTAATACGAAGCCTTGTGCAGAGGCATTTCTGAACGCTATGTCAGAGTGACAATTTATTTTTTAGAGACATGTTAAGTAGCCTCAAACCAGCCCGCTTATTCTTATTACTATCGGTAAGGCAATCAATATGCGCGATCATCGGGTAGAAGTTGCCGAGAAAAAGCGGCTTCTGATGCGAGCACGGCTGGTGGACGCTGCCATGAGAGTGTTCGCCGACCAAACTGCACGCCCACCCATCATCGACGACGTTATCCGCGAGGCCAAAGTATCGCGGGGAACGTTCTACAACTATTTCGACTCGCTCGACGATGTCTTGTCGCTGATCGGGCAAGATGTCAGCAACCAAATGACCACGGAAATCCTGCCCGTCTACGACGTCCTGGTCGAACCTTGGCAGCGCTTCTCCGTCGGGTTCCGCTTTTTCCTGACGCGAGCGATGCTCGATCGAAAATGGGCGGGATTCGTCACTGGCACCAACGCCTGGGCAAAAGACACGTTGGTGAATCAATATATGTCCGCCGACCTTAAAAACGGAAAGGCCGCCGGCCAATTCACCTTTGCAGACCTGCAGGCGGCAACGGATTTTTTGAAAGGCGCATCCGCCCACGGCATCCTGGCCCTTAGGCAAGGGGTCGAAGACCCTATCTCATACATCGACGCATCCGTTCACATGGCGATGGTCAGCCTTGGGTGCAACCATGAATTCGCCAACAACGGCGTTCAATTTTCATCGGATCGTCTCAAGGCATGGATGCGCGGAGAGCTAAGCGCAGGGCGACCGCAATGGGCACGAAATACAACTCCGAAAGAGGCTCGGCTTTTGGCGAACAGCTAAACAGGAAAATACGGTTGCAGCGCCATCACTAAGAGCAAGCTGGAAGCCGCCGTGCTTCTTGCGAGCCTTCGATCCGAAGGCTCAACTGTAAAGTCAAGCGATCTGATCCCAGCCATGGAATCGTAAAACAGCTTTCCCCTACCGCCACAACTGATACAAATACTTCCGGCGAAACTTTTCCCAGGCGTGCAGGAAGCCTTGCACGGCCGAAGGCCAGCGGCCTTCCAGGGTGGAGTTGAACAGGCCCTGCTTGGTGCCCTGGTCGACCACGGTAGGCTCGAGCCACAGCATTTGGATGCCCAGCTCCGTGTCCATGATGTCGAACGCGTTATCGATGGCGTTGCGCATTTTGTTGCGGGCGATCCAGTCCAGGCGCTGCTGGGCCGCGGCGGCGTTGATGATGTAGGAATCGGTAAAGCGCCCTTTGCGCGCGGGGTACAGGTGCTGCCCTTTTTTGCGCTGGCTGCGCGGCGTGTACCAATTGCCGCCGCAGCCAATGAACGCCACGGCGGGGGTGTTGGCGTAATCGCGTTTCAGCTCGCGCAGCGCGTTCTCGACACCCTGCTTGAAGTCGCGGTGCAAAATGGCGTCGTCTTCCAGCACCAGGCAATACTGCCAGCCCCGGTCCACGACTCTTTGCATAATGGCAACGTGCTTCAGTCCACAGGACTTATGGCCATTGGTAAGCTGGGGGTTGGGCAGGTAATACCGGTCATCGAGCTCGGACGTGATTTCGTTGGCGTCGTGTTCCAGCACCAGCTCGCCCACCAGCCCAAAACGCCGCAGCTCACCTTCGATATGCGCGCGCCTTTCGGTAAACGTCTTGACGTTTACAATGCAAATGCCATCCAAACCCCAGGCCCCGGTTTGAATGGGGACTTCCTTATAATTCATCACAACGTTCCGCGTAATTGTTATGTTCGGCCTAAGCGATTCGGCACATAAATATTAAGCAAGAATCACCCAGCATACCAAGCGTCGACATTGTAACTTGATGAAATCCACTCTCCCTTTCATGAATACCTCCATCCTGGTTACCGGCGGCGCCGGCTTTATCGGCAGCCATGCCGCCGTGGTCCTGCAGCAAGCCGGCTACCATGTGGTTATTCTGGACAACCTGTGCAACAGCACGCGCTCGGTACTCGACCGCATAGAACGCATTACCGGCACAGCACCCACGTTCATTCAAGGCGATATCCGCAACGCCCAGACACTGGACAGCGCATTCTCCAGCCACAAAATAAATGCCGTCATGCACTTTGCGGGGCTGAAGGCGGTGGGCGAATCCACCCGAATCCCCCTAAGCTATTACGACAACAACATCAATGGCAGCGTGCAACTGCTAAGCGCCATGCAGCGTGCAGGCGTGCGCACATTCATATTTTCATCTTCCGCCACGGTTTACGGCGAGCCTTCCATTCTGCCCATACCGGAACACCATTCGCGCAGCGCCACCAACCCCTATGGCCACACCAAACTGGCGGTCGAAGACATTCTGGAAAGCCTGTACCAAAGCGAACCCGGCTGGCGCATTGCGCGCCTGCGCTACTTCAACCCGGTGGGTGCGCACCCCAGCGGGCTGATCGGCGAAGCCCCACAGGGTGTGCCCAACAACCTCATGCCCTATGTAGCGCAAGTGGCTACCGGCCGGCGCGAAAAACTGCATGTATTCGGCAACGACTACGACACCCCCGACGGCACCGGCGTGCGCGACTACGTTCACGTTATGGATCTGGCCGAAGGCCACTTGGCCGCGCTACGCTACTGCGAAGCCGCCCAGCAAGACATGCTGACGGTAAACCTGGGCACCGGCGAAGGCTATTCGGTGCTGGACATGGTGCGCGCTTTCGAAGCCGCCAGCGGCCGGCCCGTGGCCTACGAAATAACCGGCCGCCGCGCCGGCGACATTGCCTCGTACTGGGCCGACACCACGTTTGCGGAACAAAAGCTGGGCTGGAAAGCCGGCAAGGGCATAAAGGAAATGTGCGAAGACGCCTGGCGCTGGGAAATGCGGCAATCAGCCAAAGACTAGCCCGCCAATGGCCATGCGCCAAACGGCACCTGGACATGCCAGCCAGCCGACCCCATCCCCGTGCCGTGGTATATGGAAATCGTGCAGTACACCGTAGAATCGTTCAACTAGCTCAAAACAAGCATTATTCAAACGGGTTAAAAACCTCTACACCAAAGTGCATGAAGTCGCCCACGTTGCGGGTGACTACGGTAAGCATGTGCTGTTTCGCGGTTGCAGCGATCATGGCATCTTCGTACAAGGTGTCGGAACGCCCATGCATGAGCCGCGCCCAAAGCCGGAAAGTTTCAGCCTCCATAGGCAACACGTTATACACGCCCGCAACCAAATCGGCCCACCGCGTGATCTCGTCCGCTTTGGCGGGATCCTGGTCATGGGTCAACTCGATGCCCGCTTGAATCTCTCCCAAGGTCACGGCCGACAAATATAAATCGTTTTCATCCACCGTCTGCAGCCAGGCAACCACGGCACCATGTGGCCGGGGCCGGCGCAGCTCCGAGATAACGTTGGTATCCAGCAGATACATGACACCACCTAACGAATCGGCTCAACACGCCGCCGCCGGATCGCTCTACGCGGTGGCGCCAGGTATTCGGTGCGCGCTTCATCCGAGAGCAGCAACTGTTTAAGCGATGGTCGAGCCGCCGCCTGCAGCCGCCGCCATTCAGCAACCGGCACCAATACCGCCTCTTCATTGCCACGGCGCGTAACCATTTGCGGCCCATCGGCAAGGCAAGCATCAAGAAACTCACTGAAACGCGCTTTCGCGTCTTGTACGGGCCAGGTTCTCATTTTTGCCCCAATAACCAGTCATCTGACTAGTTTAATATCAATCAAGACGAATAGCCAAGCCGACATTAGAAATCCGCACACGACATCACTCCCAGACAGTAGCAGTATCGTAATAGATATTGTGCTTCGTGCCGTTACAGCATACAATAATCATGCTACTACGATCAACCCAATGAACTAACCCAACAAGCAACGTTCACAGACATGCGCGCCGCACTACAGAAACGCCAACTCCATATAAACCCGCCTTAAATATGCTGACATGATTATTGGTTTTTGCCATAAAGGGCTGAAATTGTTCTATGAAACGGGGTCAAAAAGCGGTATTCAGGCCGCACACGCAAAAAAGCTCACCATGATCCTCGCGCTATTGGACGCAGCCCAAACACCGGTCGAGCTGAATCTGCCTAAATTGCAATTGCATCAACTGCAAGGCAATTTGAACGGCCATTGGTCTGTATCGGTAAACGGTAATTGGCGCGTGACATTTCGTTTTGCCGGGGCGAATGTCGAACTCGTGGATTACCAAGACTACCATTGAAGGAAAACCTCATGATTCATCATCACCCCCATCCAGGCGAAATGCTGCGCGAAATGGTTTTTGAGCCCTTGGAGCTGTCTGTTAGCGATGCTGCGGAAAGGCTAAGCATGTCCCGGCCCGCGCTCTCACGGGTATTAAACGGCCATGCTGGAATTAGCCCCGACCTGGCAATCAGGCTGGAAGCCGCCGGCGTAAGCACCGCGCGCTTCTGGATGAATCTGCAAACGAACTACGACCTATGGCGTGCCATGCAGCACAAGCAGCCCCCGGTACGCATGATTCAAGAAGCGGCTTAACGTGCCCCGCTACCCCCAATGCTTCCCATTCATACTGAACCCGCGCCTAAGCCCCATAGGCAACCGCTGGTAG
>Ga0180219_1002380_pt1 | contig 11263 bp, 8 predicted proteins | sample eDN3rd30CBELigMG_FD_151338 | JGI IMG/M metagenome (GOLD analysis project Ga0180219, IMG submission 151338) | Enriched Miracle-Growth compost microbial communities from Emeryville, California, USA - eDNA 3rd pass 30_C BE-Lig MG (version 2)... ...
AGGAATCTGCCCGCTTCTCCACATTGGTGCGCCGATTGCAAAAGCAGAAGATCACCATCGTCCTGGTCGAGCACAATATGAATGTCGTGATGGGAGTGTCGGATCAAATCATCGTCGTTCATCATGGCGAGAAGATCGCGGAGGGGACGCCGGAGGCCGTGAGCCAGAACCGCGATGTCATCCGGGCTTATCTCGGACGCGAATGGGTGACCGATGCTGTCGGTTGAATCCCTGAGTTGCCGGTATGGCCGCGTCGTGGCCTTGCGACAGATCTCCCTGACCATCGCGGCGGGAGAATTCGTCGCTCTCATCGGCGCCAACGGCGCCGGGAAGACGACTTTGCTGCGGGCCATCTCCGGATTGACGCCGCCATATGAGGGCAGGATCAACTTCAATGGCCGGTCGATCGAACGCGCTTCATGCGCGGAGATTGTCCGCGCCGGAATTGCCCATTGTCCTGAGGAGCGCAAGATATGGCCTCATATCACCGTTCAGGAACATTTGCGGCTGGGGGCGTTCGGCCGAAAGGACACAAAGGAAGTCGCCAGGGACATCGATCGCGTCTACGCAATTTTCCCGAAGGTGCTGGAACGCCGGAAGCAAGTATGCGGGACGCTGTCTGGCGGCGAACAGCAGATGGTTGCGATCGGCCGCGCATTGATGTCGCGGCCCAAGCTTCTGATGCTGGACGAACCCAATCTCGGACTGGCGCCGCTCGTCGTCGATCAGGTGATCGATGTCATTCGCGCCATTCATCGGGATGGAACATCGATTCTCATGGTTGAGCAGAGCGCGGCGCTCGCGCTCCCTCACGCGGACCGCGCCTTCGTTCTTGAAAACGGGAGCATCGCCAAGCAGGGCCGCGCCCGCGATCTGTTGCAGGATCCGGATGTGAAACGCGCCTATCTCGGAGAAGAAAAGCAACGTCGATTGATACAGGATCCTTTAGCCAAGGACCCCTTAGCTACCACACGATAAACAGGAGCGTCGCCATGGTTTCTCTGCGTTTTTCCTCGCTGCTTCTTGCCTGTACCCTCCTTGCTCTGCCGGCGCACGCGGACGACGATATCGTGATCGGCACGATCTATCCCCTGACCGGAGGGTTGGCGCTCGATGGCCAAAGCAATCTCAATGGCGCGCGGCTCGCCGCCGACGAGATCAACGCCGCCGGCGGCCTGCTCGGCAAGAAGGTCAAGGTCCTTTCCGAGGATGGCGCTTGCAATCCCGCGCAATCAGTCAGCGCGGCGGAGAAATTGCTGACAAAGGATAATGTGGTCGCTCTGTTGGGCGCCAGTTGCAGTTCGGCGACGGGTGCGGTCGCCGAGACCGTCCGGAAATACAATCGTCCTCTGATAACCGGCGTTTCCACCGCGGAGCGACTGACCGAGGAAGGCAATCCGTGGTTCTTTCGCGCGACGACGACAACCAAGCTGAACGGGATGTCCCTTGGAAAGACATTGATGGAGGTGACGAAGGCCAAGAAGGTCGCTTTCGTCGTCACCTCCGATGATTGGGGACGCTCGGCGGCGCCGGCCTATGGCGAGGCCTTCAAAGCCCTGGGCGCCACCGTCGTTGCGACGGAGTTTTTCGACAGGGCGCAAACAGACCTCACGGAATATCTGACGAAGGCCCGCGCGGCGGGCGCCGATGCGGTCTTCTCCGTGGGAGGGTTTCAGAACGCGGGCAATCTCACTTCGCAGGCGCGCCAGATCGGCTTCAATGGCCCGATCATGGGAGAGGGCGCTTTTTGTACCGAGCCCTGGGCGAAGCTGGTGGGCGCCTTTACCAACAACGTGATCGGCATTCTCGAATGGGTGCCCGGCATCGATGACGCTGCAAACAAGACATTCACGGAAGGGTATAAAAAGGCCTTCAAGGAAGCGCCCACCAAATTTTCCGCGGCCGGATACAATACCGCGCATATCCTGATGGCCGCAATCAAGCGCGCCAACAGCGTTGAACCGGAAGCCTTGCGCAAGGCGCTGGCGGAAACCGACTACACCGGCATCATGGGCAACTACAAGTTCGACCAGAAAGGTCAGGGCTATAACTTCAACATGTTCCTGGTGAAATGGCAGAATGGCGACAGCGCCGTTTTGGAAGCTACCAAAATCGCCAAGCAATAAGCGGGAGGAGACGAATATGACCATGGAGAACGTACCGGTCATTGACCTGAGCCCCTCATTTTCGGGCGGTGACGAGGGACGCCAGAAAGTCGCCGAAGCCATTCGCGCTGCTTGCGAGGACATCGGCTTTTTTACCGTCGTTGGCCACGGCGTCGCGGAAGAGACGATCGAAGCCCTTCGCAGAAACGCACGGGAATACTTCGCCCTGTCGCTCGCGGAGAAGGAAAAAGTCCCGCAGCCGGTGGAAAGAATCAGCCGCGGCTACAGTCACGTCTGCAGCCGTGGTCTTGCCTATTCCACGGGGAAGGAGACACCGCCGGATCTGCAGGAAAGTTTCGCGATGGGTCCGATTGACGAGCCGCCGGACGATGTTCGCGGCACCCTGGCGGAACGTTATTTCTTCCGCCGCAACACATGGCCGCAGGTGCCCGCCGGCTTTGCCGCTGCCTCGGAAGCCTATTACCGGGAGATGGAGCGGCTGTCGCTTCATATCCTGCAGCTTTTCGCCAGGGCGCTTGGTCTCGACGATCACTATTTCGACGACAAGCTCGATCATCACACCAGCACGATGCGAACGATCTATTATCCGCCGCAGACCGAACGGCCGCAGGAAGGCCAGCTCAGGGCGGGCGAGCATACCGACTATGGAACGTTGACGATCCTGACCGGCGACGATGTGCCCGGCGGCTTGCAGGTCAAATTGCGCAACGGAGGCTGGGTGGATGTTCATCCGCTTCCGAACGCTTTCATCTGCAATATCGGCGACCTCATGATGCGATGGACCAACGACAAGTGGGTGTCCAATCCCCATCGGGTCGCAAATCCTCCCGCCGAATATGCGCATATCGGCAGGCTCAGTATCCCCTTCTTCCATAACCCCAACGCCAATGCCGAGATTCGATGCATTCGCGCCTTCTACGGCGAAGCGGAACTGGAGAAATATCCGCCGGTCAAATTCGGCGAGTTCTATCTATCGAAGCACCTGAAAGCGCAGAACATGACTGTCGAGACCACCTAGAGATGACAGTCCCAGGACATAGGTTTGCTCGCGAGAGTCGCCATGAATGATTTCGAGATCCGGAACCGGTATTTCGATCGTCTCGTCAATACGCCTGGGCTCAGGTGGATGGGGCAGAATACCAACCATCATCCTTTGCCTGACGTTGTGCGGCAGGCCATGATCGACTGCATCGCCGCCGATGAGTTTCGGATTTACGCTCCGCCTCTGGGCTTGGAGGACTTGCGTTCCGCGATCATCGCGGACATCGGGTTGCCAGAGGCCGTCGCGATGGTGACGGATGGCGGCGTGGAGGCGCTCTATCACGTTTGCCATACATTCCTGGCTGCGGGAGACCGTTTCGTTACGACCGATCCCGGATGGAAATGGCCGCCGTCCTTCGCGCGCGCCATCGGCGCGGAAGTCGTCGAGATCCCCATCTATGATCCCGCCTGCAACTACAGACTGGCCGCGGCGCAACTCGAAGAGGTTGCCGACGCGCGCATGAAGATCATCTATCTGGTCGATCCAAACAACCCGCTCGGGACATGCATCGCGGCCGACGAGATGAGAGACATCGCGCAAATCGCCCGCAGGTACGGCGCCATCATCATTCACGATTGTACGTACAGGCATTTTGCTGAAGCGCACACGCTCGCCGCCAACTTCTATCCTGAAGGAACGTTGACGATATACAGTTTTTCCAAATGGCTCGGCCTGGCCGGCCTGCGTGTCGGTGCTGTGATCGGCCTGCCTGGTCTCATCGCCAAACTGGCTGGGGCGCCGCCCAACAATCTGGGCTCCAATGTCATCTCGCAACGCGCCGCGATGGCAGGTCTCAAAGTAAAGGACACCTGGTTTCCCGACGTGCAGCGCGTGCAACGCCGGAACCAGCAGAAAATCAAGACAGCGGCGGAAGAGCTCGGCCTGCATGTGCCGGTGTATCCGTCAAACGGCAATTTCCTCGTCGTGGAATGTATCCAGGCGGGTATCCAGCCCGAGGCGCTCGTTGCGGCCATGCAGGAGCACAATATTATGATACGCCAGGGGGTGTATCATACGCCACGGTTTGGCAACCGCTTCATCAAGGTCAGCACTTCGGTGCCGGAACTCTGGGCTGACGAGTTCTGCGCCCAGCTCCCCGATGCAGTCCAACAAGCCAAGACCAGGCCTGCAGCCATGAAACTGTTCTGATTCCCGCTTTGTCATTGAGGTGAGCCATGGCAGATACATCGCGAGTGGAAGCGTCCCTGGATTCAATTCCGATTATCGATCTTGTGCCGCTCTTCGAAGGAAGACCTGAAGCGATCGGGCATCAGATCCGGGATGCAAGCAGGGATTACGGATTTTTCTTCATACGAAATCATGGTGTCGGCCAGGATGTGGTCGATGGCGTTTTCGCGGCGGCCGAGTCATTCTTTTCGCAGCCGGATGCCGACAAATTGAAGCTGAAGATCGACGGCAACAATATCGGCTTCATGCCCTTCAAGGGCAGCACCTTGCGGACAGAGACGCTCAACAACAATACCAAGCCGAATTTGAATGAATCCTATTTCATCATGCGGGAGCGCGATCCCGCCGATCCGGACGTGGTGGCGAAGAAGCCGTTTCGCGGCCTGAACAAGTGGCCGGACAATCTGCCGTCGTTCCGGGACTCCTTATTGGGCTACACGGGCGTCATGGAGGCGCTGGCGAAGCGGCTGGTTGAAGGCTTCGCTGCGGCGTTTGGCGTGTCGATGGGTTATTTCCGGACGCCTTTCGCCGACCCGCAGATCAGCCTGCGTCTTGCGCACTATCCGGATCAAAAGATCGTCGGCAACAATGAATTCGGGATAGCGCCGCACACCGATTTCGGTTTTATGACGATACTTGCCCCGACCAAGGTGCCGGGCCTGGAGATTCGTCCCAAGGGTAAAGACTGGATTCGGGCGCCGGTACTGCCGGATTGTTTCCTCGTGAACACGGGGGATCTCCTGCAGCGCTGGACGAACGATGTCTTCATTTCCACCCCGCATCGTGTCACCAACAATACCGGCAGGGAGCGGTACAGCATTCCCTTCTTCTTCAGCCCGAATTCGGAATATGTCGTCGACACGATGGACGTGTTCATATCCGAGCAGAGCCCGAAGAAATACGAACCCATCACCTACGCCGAACTTTATGGCAGGGCCATCCGCAAGAACTACGATCATTTGAACGACAACCAGGGCGTAAGAGTGGACGTCGCTTAAGGCCGTGCCAGTCGTCGCAGGCGATCGGTGCCGACGTGCCCGCCTTCAGGCTAACGCTTGAATTCGGGGATCTGCGACAGCAGCACTTTCAACGGGTCCGGCACCCAGGCCCTGGTGACGAAATCATTGTGCTCGGCGTTGCCGGCGTCGAGAAACCAGATGCTGCCTGGTGACAGGACAGTTGGCCGTCCGTCGCGCGGGCGAAGGCCGCGCTGGGCCAGCATGCGCTTCATCGTGGCGTTCTCGGCGCGCGATGAGGGGCCATAGGCGCTGACGAAGAAGGCGTCGTTACGCCTGTTCACCAGCCAGTTGACGAAACGCTCGTGCTCGCCAAACAGCGCATCGAGCAGGATGACGCCGTAGAGGCGCCCGGCCGCGCCGCCGATCTGCAGCGCATAGGCCGCGGGATTGTAGCCGCCGCTATAGGCGACCAGGATGACCGGCATGGACCGGAACACCGATCCGCTCATCTTCGTCATTTCGCCGAGACGCGACGCCGCCTCATTGAGGAAGTCGGTGAAGAAGTTCGGCTCCCAGAAACGTCCGGCGCTTGAATCCAGCGCGTCGAGCGCAAATTGTGGTGCGACCAGCACGCCGTTGATGCCCGACGCATCGAACTGGGCCGGCACGCGCTGGCGGTTGCGCACATCGCGCATCAGCGTGGCGCGATTGCCGTGCAGAAAGACGACAAGCGCCGCGGGCTTGGAACTGTTGAAGCCGGCGCCGATATGCAGGAGCACGCGCCGGTCCGTATAGGTCGGGCTTTCGGGATAGAAGCCGCCGCGCGGCGAGGTGTGGCCACGCCGGCCGTCCTTGGTGGCATCGTAGAAGGGCGTATCGCGATCGGGCACCTTTCCGTCATAAGGAAACGGCGAGGCGAGGAAATCGACGATCTGCGTCCGTCCCGCGGGTACTTTGCCGGGCGGCCCTTTCGCAGCCGGTGTGGCCGCTTGCTGGCGGCGGCTCTGCGCGCGCGCGTCGACGCCCGCTGCGAGCAGCGGCGCGCTGGCCAGCAGCAGCCCTGCCATGTCGCGGCGTGACAATGTCGTGCCAAGCTTTTTCAAGCCAACCTTTGTCAAGCGACCCGTTCCCCTTGCAAGGGCCGCAGTACCGCAAAGAAAGCGGCAATGGCAACCAGATAGGCGACACCGCTGACGGTGAGGACCGTCGCCAGGCCGAAGGAAGTTGCAAGGACGGGCACAAGAGCCGCGCCAATCACCGAAAAGCAGCCATTGATGCCCCAGGCCCACACGAACATGTGATCCTTGCCAAGCCGTCCGAGAGTCGTCATGGCGACGGGCATGGGAAAGCCCATGAGGAAGGCGGGCACGGAAATGAGGGCGAAGGACCAGCCCAGACGCGCCAGATAGGGCAGGGTGCCGATGGCGTCGAGCGCCCGGTCGATGAACAGGCCGTAGCCGATCAGGATGACGCCGATCGCCAGAAAGATCGCCGGCATGGCGCGCCGCGCCACCGGCAGCACACGCTCGGACACGAAGCTGCCAAGCCCGGAGAAAATCAGCATGCCGGTGATGAGCACGGAGGCCGATATGGTCGCATTGCCGAGCGCCAGGATGAAATGGGCGATCAGGCCGACCTCGACCATGATGTAGCCAAGGCCGAGACAGGCGAAATAGACGATGGTGAGCGACTTGCCGGGATAATGGCTGAAGATCGCGCGCCAGCCGAAGACGACCGGCAGCAGCACAAGCGACATGGCGGCGATGCAGGCGACGCCGAGTGTCGCCCAGATCAGGAGATAGCCCCATTCGTCCTGCAGCAGTTCCAGCCGGTCGGTGACCCTCGGCAGATCCTTCGGCTTCACGTAGGCCGCAAAGTAAGGCTGGGCATTGGTGAGGACGCGCGTGTCGAACACATATTTCTGCGCGATCTCCGGCCAGGTGCCTTTCACCAGCGCCTGCCAGGCGAGACGTCCCAGCGCCGTTGCCGGCAGCACCGATGGCGCCGCGGTTTCCGGCGGTGGCGGATCGATCGGCATGTCGGCTGGCAGATCGGCGGGCGGATCGCCGGCGGTTGCTTCCGTTGGCGGCGGGTCGTTCGGCGCCGTCGCGTCGATCGCACCGCTGCCGAAAATCTGGTTGTGATAATCGCCCAGCAGTTGATCGGCGTCAGTGACGTCGGGCGTAAATCCGGGCGAATAGATTTCGTCGAACGACATCGCCTTCGTATGCGCGCGAAGCTTGGCGATCTCATCCTGCGAAAAGCCGTCTCGCTTGTAGAGCACGGTCGCCGTCGACAGATAGCTCGAGGCAACGAAGAACTTGTTGGCGATGTCGCCATTGTCCACGCGCTGCGCGGCGGCGGCCATGGTCGCATACAGTTTGAGGATCGACTTCGGCGGCTCTTCCTTGTTCCACAAGGTGACGGCGAGAATGCCGTCGCGCTTCAGTGCCTGCATGTAGTGGGCCATCGCCTCGCGCGTATAGGCGTATTTCTCGACGATGGCGAAGCCGCCGGGGTTTGACAGGCCGGCTGAATCCGCCAGGCTGAGATCGATGATGTCGAACTTGTCGCGCACACCCGCCACATAGAGGCGGCCGTCATAGTCGACGACCGAGACATTCGGCTTGTGCAGGATGTCGCCGGTGAAATCCATCAACGTCTTGTCGGTGCGGAAAGCATCGAGCAGCGCGCGGTTGCCTTCCGCCACCGTCACAGTCTTCGAGCCGGAGGCAAGCGCCAGCGACGTCGAAATGCCACCGCCGAACTGCGCGATGAACGTATCCGGGTTCTGCTTCAACACATAAGGGTAGAACATCGGCAGAAAGCGGAAGTAGGCGATCTGGTCCTTCGGCAGGTCGCGGATGATGCCGCTCGGGCCGTCGCCATCGATGTAAAGGCCGAGATAGGCGTTGGCCGGCATCTGCGGCAGGTTGAAGGCGGCATTGTCCGACAGGCCCGGCGCGAAGTGTAGATAGGAACTCGAATAGACTTCGATGAAACCGAACGGCGACCGGCTCTCGAACACCTTTTTCGCATCGGGAAATTTGCGCGCATAGGCGACGCCTTTGTAATCAGACACCGCAAGCTTCGGAATGCCCGTGAGCGCCGGCAATCCCAGATGCGCGCCGAGCGTCGCGGCCGCCACGATGCACACGAGCATGATATTGCGTGTGCTGCGCTGGGCTGCAAACCATAGCACGGAACCGCAAAGCCAGAGCGCCAGCGGCGCCACGATCATGTCGTCGGGCCGCAGCAGATACATGGCGCCAAGCGTGATGAGGCCGCAGGCGCCCGAGCCCGCGAGATCGGCGAAATAAACGCGGTTGAAACTGCGCTGCGCCTTCAGAAACACCACGCCGAGAAACAGCGCGCCGGCCAGGAACGGCAGCAGGTACAAAACGAAGTTCAGCGCCAGCCGCCATTTCTGCGCCGGGTCGGAGACGATGAAGATGGCATTGAATGGAAACTGTTGTGCCAGCAGATTGGTGCCGACGGCGAGCGGGCCGAACAGCATCAGCGCGGTTGTCGCCAGCCCGCGCCAGTGGCGTTCGAACCAGCTTTTGGACACGCACATCACCGCGCTGGTCAGGCCGAAGCCGAGCATTGCGAGACTGACCACGAGCGAGCCGAAATGCGCCCAGCTTCCGACCGAGAAGACGCGCATGATCGCGATCTGCAGGGCGATCACCGCGCCAGCCACGAGCCCGATGGACATATAGAGCGCGAGGCTCGGGCGTTCGGTCAGATCGGCCCCGCCCGTTGCGGGGGCGTTCACTGGTTGTGCGTTCCCTTGATCGCGTCGCCTTCCAGCTTGGTGAACGGCACGAAAGGCACGATCTTGCCGCCGTAGATATCGGAGCGCGTGACATTGATCGTACCGTCGGCCGCCTTTTCCTTGGCGACCTTCAGCACACGTTGCGCGCCGGGCGGACCGACGGGAATGACCATGACGCCGCCGGGCTTCAACTGCTGCAGCAGCGGCGGGGGAATATGGTCGATGCCGCAGGTGACGATGATCTTGTCGAAGGGACCTGCGTCTTCCCAGCCGTAATAGCCGTCGGAGTTCTTCGACGTGATGCCCTTGAACTCGCTGTAGCCCTTGCCGATCAGATCGTCATAGGTGGCGCGGGTGCGCTCGGCCAGAGGCTTGATGATCTCGATCGTCCATATCTTGTCGGTAAGATAGGCGAGATAGGATGATTGGTATCCAGACCCGGTGCCGATCTCGAGAACTTTCTCGCCATCCTTCACGTCGATCACGCTGGTCATGCGGGCGACGAGGTGGGGGCCGGAGATGGTCACGCCATAGTCGATGTCGAGGAAGGCATGGTCGTAGGCGCGGCCGAGATTCTTGGCGAGCACGAAGTCTTCGCGCGGGGCCAGCAGAAAGGCGCGCTGGTTGCGCTTGTCCCAAAGATCCTTGTTGGCCATCAAGGCGCCGTAGCGGCCCCAGCGCTCGCCGAGAAACTTCGGTTCCTCGCCGCGGTTCTTCACCATCCAGGCGATATAGGCGTCGCGATTGGTCAGCGGCGGCATCGCCTCTTTGTCGTAGGGCGTCGGCATGGCGGCGAGAGCGGGGGACACGGCGGCGGCGCCTGCCATCGAGGCGGCGCCGATCATGAAGTCGCGACGTTGCATTGCTTCCCTCAAGAATGAATTGCAGGAATCGGCAAGCTTTTAATGCACTTATGATGCCCCATCAGTGACGTCTGCGCCAGCTTTGGCTGTGCGCAACTTCACGGCGCTACCATCATGCTCCTGACATCGTCACGAAAACGTTTCCGCGAATCGTCGCGGGCATAGAACATGTGGCCGCCGGTAAAGACGTCAAAGCGCAGCCGTTCCGGCGCGCCGATCTCCGGCATCTGGTCGAGCACCATCTGGGTTTCAAAATAGGGCGTCACCAGGTCGGTGAGCCCGTGGGCGATCAGCACCCGCAGGCGCGGATCGAGCGCCAGGGTGCGCGACAGGTCGCTCACGGCCTCCTGCTGCCGGTTGCCCCAGTCCCATTGCCGCCCGGCCTGCTCGCTCATGAACTGGTAGCGGCCGTTCTCGACCACCCAGCCGAGACGGTTGCGGTAGAGATCGACCATCGCCTGGGTGATCGGCGCATGCAGGCCGAGCCGCATCTGGTCGTCGGCATCGGAGCGTGCCGATCCGGGAAACGGATCGAGGCCCAGCACGCTGCCATCATAGGCGCTGGCGACCTTGCCCCGGTCACGGCCGAGTTCGGAGGCGAACATGGACGCGGTGATGCGGCCCTTGCGCCGCGCCACGTAGCCTGCGTCGAGCCCGGTCAATTCGGTGACGCGCTGCGTCAGCCGCGCCTGCGCCGTGGCGTCTTTCACGCCGCGCATGAGATCGGTGAGGAATTCGCCGCGGGCATAGTCTTCCACATCGCGCAGCTTGGCGCGGTCGACCGGGCCTTTGGCCTCGCGCGCCGTCGCCGCCATCGACGGCAGGCCGGCGACATAATTCAACAGATTCGAGCGTGCGTAAAATCTGCGGAAGTCGAGCACCGGCGAAATCAGCACCATGCCGTTGACGCTGACGCCCTGGTCGGTGGTCAGCTCATGGGCGATCTTGGGCGCGCGAAAGCCGCCATAGCTTTCGCCGGCCAGATATTTCGGGGATTGCATGCGGTCGTTGGCCTCGACCCAGCGCCGGATCGTCGTCGCCAACGAATTGATGTCGCCGTCGACACTCCACAGCCGTTTGCGCACGTCATCGCCGCCCAGTATGCGGCTGTAGCCGGTGCCGGCCGGATCCAGAAACACGAGATCGGTGAATTCGAGCCAGCTCTCCGCATTGTCCGTCAGCACGGGATCGGCGCTGGGGAAAGCGGCGTCGGGGTCCATGCGCAGCCGCCACGGTCCGAGCGCGCCGAGGTTGAGCCAGCCCGACGCATAACCGGGCCCGCCGTTGAAGGCGAAGGTCACCGGCCG
>Ga0180219_1002382_pt1 | contig 11262 bp, 10 predicted proteins | sample eDN3rd30CBELigMG_FD_151338 | JGI IMG/M metagenome (GOLD analysis project Ga0180219, IMG submission 151338) | Enriched Miracle-Growth compost microbial communities from Emeryville, California, USA - eDNA 3rd pass 30_C BE-Lig MG (version 2)... ...
ATACCGCTTACCTCGCTGTTGCCCAGCTTGGTTTTGGTCTGACCTTCAAACTGCGGCTCGGGCACTTTTACGGAAATAACCGCGGAAAGGCCTTCTCGGAAGTCATCCCCGGTGATATCCACCTTTGCTTTTTCGAACAGCTTGTTTTTATCGCCGTAAGATTTAAAGACGCGGGTAATGGCCGTGCGGAAGCCGGCAACGTGCGTGCCGCCTTCAATGGTGTTGATGTTGTTTACGTAGCTGAAGATGTGCTCGTTGTAAGAGGTATTGTAGCTCATGGCCACCTCTACCGTCACATGGCTGGGTGCATCGTAACCTTCTATGTAAATGGGGTGTGGCAGCAGCGGGTCCCGCTTGCCGTTACGATCCAGATACTGTACAAATTCGCTGATGCCGCCTTCGCTGAAAAACACTTCGCTGGGGCTTTGGCCGTCGTCTTCGTTGGTAACGCGCTCATCTAAAAGCGTAATGCGGATGCCCTTGTTGAGGAAGGAAAGTTCCCGCAGGCGGGCAGCCAGGATATCTCGGTTGTAGGTAACGGCGGTAAAGATGGTGGTGTCGGGCCAGAAATGCTGGCGCGTACCGCGTTTATCGCTTGTGCCTATTTCGCGAACAGGATATTGGGGGATGCCGCAATTGTATTCCTGCTCAAAGATTTTGCCTTCGCGGAATACGGTGGTGCGCATGGTGGAAGAAAGCGCGTTCACGCAGGAAACACCCACACCATGCAGGCCGCCGGATACTTTGTAAGAATCTTTATCAAACTTACCGCCGGCATGCAGCACGGTCATAACCACCTGCAGGGCGCTGACGCCTTCTTTCGGGTGAATACCGGTTGGAATGCCCCGGCCATTGTCTTCTACCGAGATGGAATTGTCTTCGTGAATGGTAACGTTTATATCGGTACAATGCCCGGCCAGCGCTTCGTCAATCGAGTTATCCACTACCTCGTATACCAGGTGGTGCAGGCCTTTGCTGCCAATGTCGCCGATATACATGGCGGGGCGCTTGCGCACCGCCTCCAGTCCTTCCAGTACCTGAATACTGCCGGCATCGTAGTTTTTAGGCGCGGCAGGTGTTTCGGTAAGCGTAACCTCGTTAATTTCTGTGTTCATATCATTGATGTCGGGCCCTTTTTTCTTAATAGAAAAGGTGAATAGCGGCTTGTGCAAAAACACATAAGCAGGCCCTTTTTACAAGCATTTTTTACAGCTACAAAAATAGTAAATTTCAGCCGTATTTCCAGCAAAAACAGGGGCTTTTCACATCCTGTTTGGGCCGGAAACTTTCCACTTTTTCTTTCGCCGCGCAGGTAAAAATTTCCACCCGGCCATCTGCCCGAACAGACTTCCGCTCTGCAATCCTGCCCTGCCCGTAACTATATTTATAAAAGAAAAAACCGGGTTTGCTGCTGCAAGCCTGCCCGGTAAATCACGGCTTTAGCTATTGCTGTTTTCCACCGGTATATCGTCCGGGCCGGCATGCGTTTTCCCATGCAGCTCTTTCACCTCTACTTTTTCAATAAGCACAGCAGTTTCATTGGGCATTATACCCCGTCCACGATTCATGGCCCATTCCTTGGTAAACTCGGCGCCAAAATAAAGGATGAGCGCAGAATAATAAACCCAAAGCAAAATGACAATAACGGAGGCAGCGGCCCCATAAGTGTTGCCCAGTTGGGAATTGCCCAGGTAAAAGCCAATCCCAAACTTGCCCAGCAAAAACAGGATGCCCGTAAACCCGGCCCCGATAAGGGTATCGCGCCAGTGAATTTTGGCATCGGGCAATACTTTATAAATAATGGAAAAAAGCAGCGTCACCACCACAAATAGCACCAATATGTTGAGGCCCTGCAGCAGGATGGTTTCGCTGCCGCCCAGAAAGCGCTGCAGGCGCTGCATCAGCAGATCGGTCAGTGTGTTGACGAGCAAGGATACCAACAGCAAAAACCCGATGCCTACAATCAGCGAAAAACTCAGCAGCCGGTTGGTTATAAAGCGCAGCCATCCTTTCTTGGGCTTGGCTTTGATGCACCAGATATAATTGATGGAATCCTGTATTTCCAGAAACACGCCGGTGGCCGTAATAAAAAGGGTAACGGCGCCCACCAGACCAAAAAATTTAGCGTTGGCCTGCTGCGCCTTCAGATTAATGAGGATGCTGGCAATCTGCTCTGCCCCGGCGCCGCCTACCAGGCTGCGTATTTGCCCGGTCAGCACTTCGGTAACTGTTGCTTCTGATACAAAAATGCTGGTCAGCGTAATAATCAGCAGCAGCAGGGGCCCGATAGCAAAAATGGTATAATAAGAAAGGGAAGCGCCAAACTTCATGGCATTGTCGTTGGAAAACGACTGACCCGCCTTTAGCAGCAGCCTGCCGACACTTAGTTTTTTTGTGGTTGTACTCATAATGGTCTGTATGAATCATTGGTAATGACTATGAGCCCTACTGCTACTTTCATACCAACAGGGCACCGGTTTGCAACATTTGTGGCACCACTTGCCTGAAAATGAGCAATTATTTCCTCACCCCCACTGGCCATAGGCCCGGAAAAACCATTGAACAGCCTGTTGGCAAGGTTATTTTTAACTGATAGGCAGAGACAGCCTCTCTAAACCCTGTCAACCGAATGCGATGGCAAACAGCAGCAGCAAGCAAGACGAAACAAAAATGAGCGATGAACCAAAAGACCTTGCTGCCGCCGCTGCCAAAGCGGATCACCAAAAAAAACCTTCTAAGAAAGACAACAGCGACGTAAACAGCAGCAAAGAAAAAATGGGGCCCGACATCAAAAAGGATGGCAGTATGCCCCGTTGGTAAACAACCCCGGTCAGCAGGCCCGTAAGCCCGCTGCGCGCAGGCCCGTAAGCAGGCGCACAAGGGGAAAGCCGCTACAACATAAAGAGAAAGAGAAAAAAATAGGAAACAAGCGAGAGAGAGAGAGAAAAATGCCCGGAGCCCGTAAGCTCCGGGCATTTTTTATTTTGTACACCCTGCAATAGCCAAAGGCCGCGTTTTACCGCAAAGCACTTTCCTGCTCCTGCAGGCTGCGCCGCATATTTATCAGTGCATAGCGCATGCGGCCCAGGGCTGTATTGATGCTGACACCGGTCAGTTCGGCAATTTCTTTAAACGAAAGCTCACCATAAATGCGCAGGCTTACCACCTCGCGCTGTTCCTGCGACAGCAGGGCCATGGCTTCGCGCACCTGGTGGCAGACTTCCCGTTGCTCTATAGCCGTTGCTGCCCCGCCGGGGGCGGCGCCCAGCACGTCTTCCAGGCTGTCTTCCCCGGAAAGATGCAGCGGGCGGCGCACTTTTACCCGCCTGAAATGATCAATACACATGTTGCGGGCCATGCGCATGATCCAGGGCAGGAAACGCCCCTGCTCTGCGTAAGGGCTGCCCGCTTCCTTTACCATGCGGATGACCTTCAGGAAGCATTCCTGAAAAATGTCTTCGGCCACGGCACGGTCGCGAACCAGGGTATAAATGGCGGTAAATATTTTGTCTTTGTGCCTGAGGATTAAAACCTCCATGGCAGCACACTGCCCATTACGGTACAGGTTTATCAACTCGGCGTCCGGTAACAACTGATATGGTTGCATATACTTCAATACTGCTGCCGCTGCTTTATTGGCGATAGCCAGCGGATTGTTTTAAATAAAAATAAGTAGCGTAGAAGTATTGCGAATGGGCGACCGGTTTAGGAAGGTTTTCTAAAAAAATCAGCGCAACTGCTGCCGCGCTAACCTTAAAGACGTAAAATTTTCAGGAAAGGTTGGCAAGATAATAAAAAACCTTTGGATTTTTTTCCACCACTGGCCGAACCTTTATTTTTACCAGCCATCACCTGCCTCCTTATGCCTGCCAACCCCAATCCTGCCAAAGCCACCCTGCTGCTCGTGGAAGACGAAGAAAGCCTCCGCGAAACCCTGAAGCTGAACCTGGAGCTGGAGGGCTACGAAGTAGATGCCGTAAGCGACGGTCCGGATGCCCTGCAGCGGGTGCGCGAAGCATATTACGATCTGATTATTCTGGATATTATGCTGCCCGGCATGGATGGCCTGGCGGTTTGCGAATCCATCCGCATGATGCACAACGATGTACCGGTGCTTTTCCTCAGCGCCCGGTCCAGCGGCTCCGACCGGGTGGCCGGCCTGCGCACCGGCGGCGATGATTACCTGACGAAACCTTTCAACTTGGAAGAGTTGCTGCTGCGGGTGGAAAAGCTGGTGATTAAAAACCGTAAAATCCATGCGCCCCAAACCGTACCGGATGTTTATGAATTTGGCAACTGCCGCATAGATTTTGCTGCCCACGAATGCACCGACATCCACGGGCAGCAGCAGGAATTAAGCAAGCGCGAAGCGGCACTGCTGAAGCTGCTGGTAGAGCACCGCAACGAAGTGGTAAGCCGCGAGCACATCCTGCAGGTGGTATGGGGCTACAACGTGTTTCCTACCACACGCACCATAGACAATTTTATCCTGAACTTTCGCAGGTATTTTGAACACGACAGCCGGCACCCCAGGCATTTTCATTCCGTGCGCGGCATTGGCTATAAATTCACCGATTAAGCATTAGCGCTTATTTTTACGGAAACATTCCAATTCATGCGCCTCTTCCTGCTTACTTCCATTGCCTGCGCCACGCTGCTTTTTGCCTCCTGCAAAAAATACGACGACTACAAAAGAGCCTTCGTCGTTAATTCCGGAGATATTACTCCTTCCGGTTGCGGCTACGACCTGATAACAGAAGACGGCGCACTGCTGATGCCTACCAACCTGCCCAGCAGCTTTATGCAGGACAGCCTGCGCGTGCTGGTGAAATACAACAGCAGTGGCTCGGGTATCTGCACCTTCCATGGTCAGAACATGGAAATGGAGCGCGTGGATATAGTGGACGTAGTGCGGCAATAAAAGCCAGCAGCAGCTACCACGGATGCTCACTGCCAGTTCAGGCAGTTGCCGCTTAACCTCTTTCAAAAGCCAGCCGTTGCGCGGCCGGTTGTTCCAGGGTTTTACCGCCCCTGTACACCACGGTGCCGTTTACCAGCGTGTGGGTAATGCGGGCTGGCAGCGTCATGCCTTCCAGCGGGCTCCAGCCGCACTTGTAAAGCAGGCTTTCTTTGCTTACAAAAGTATTTTGGCCCAAATCCACCAGCACCAGGTCGGCCCAATAACCTTCGCGCACAAAGCCGCGCTCTTGGATTTGAAAGCAGATGGCCGGCGCATGGCTCATCTTTTCCACAATTTTTTCCAAAGTGATTTTACCCTGCCGGTAATAATGCAGCATCAGTAACAGCGGGTGCTGCACCAGGGGCAGGCCGGCAGGCGCCTGCACGTATGGCAGCTGCTTTTCTTCCCAGGTGTGGGGGGCATGGTCGGTGGCAATCACATCCAGCCGGTCGTTCAGCAGGGCTTCCCAGAGCGCTTCGCGGTTGAAAGGCGCTTTGATGGCAGGATTGCACTTGATGAGGTTGCCCAGGCGGGCATAATCGTCTGCCGTAAAATGCAGGTGATGCACGCAGACTTCCGCGGTAATTCTTTTTTCTGCCAAAGGCAGCATGTTGCCAAACAACTGCAGCTCGCGCGCGGTGGTAATGTGCAGGATGTGCAGGCGGGCACCGGTTTGCTTGGCCAGCTGCACCGCGCTGAACGAACTTTCAAAACAGGCTTCCTCATCGCGAATCAAGGGATGAAAAGAAGCGTCTGTGGGGTTGGGATATTTTAATTTGTTAGCCGCAATCACGCGCTCGTCTTCGCAGTGCGTGGCAATCAGCAGCTCGCTTTCAGAAAATATTTTGTTGAGCGTGTTGTAGTTGTCCACCAGCATATTACCGGTGCTGCTGCCCATAAAAATCTTGACACCCGCCACGCTGTTTTTTTTAGCGTTGGTTTTTAATACCTCTTCGGCATTGTCGTTGGCCACACCCATAAAAAACGAATAGTTGGCTGCCGAGGTTTTCGCGGCAATGGCGTATTTATCTTCCAGCAATTCCTGGGTAAGGGCGCCGGGCACCGTGTTGGGCATTTCCATAAAAGAAGTGACCCCGCCGGCCACAGCAGCGCGGCTTTCCGTAGCAATGGTGGCTTTATGGGTGAGGCCCGGTTCGCGGAAGTGCACCTGATCATCTATGGCGCCGGGCAGCAGGTGCAGGCCGCGGGCGTTGATTTCGGTTACCTTTTCTTTGGTTTGAATGGAAGGGGCCACGCGGCTGATGCGGCCGTCTTCAATCAATACATCACCTACGGTAGTGCAGCCTTCATTTACAATAGCTGCCTCTTTAATCAATACTTTACTCATTAAAAAAAGAATGTCTTAACAGAAAGTCTTTCCGCTATTTTTGCAGCAAGTTAGCTTTAAAATCCTGCCCGCCCCTTTTTTTATGCAGCTCGCAAAACGGCTTTTCTTTGTTCTATGCCTGCTGGCCCCGGCGGCACAGGCCCAGACAACTTACCTGCCTTTGGGTCATGACGACTACCCCATCTTCGACCGGCTCGAAACCCTGTCGGGCCGCCTGAGTACCGATATTTTCACCACCGTAAAGCCGCTGCCCCGCAAGGGCGCTGTAGATTTCCTGCTGAAGCAAAGAGCCCACGCTATCCAAAACAACCTTTCCGGGGTTGACCGTTTTAATATTGATCATGCTATTTCGGTAAGCGGCGAGTGGGATACCACGGAAGGCGGCGGCGCCATCCGCTCGCGCAGGCCCTGGTTCAAAACGTTTTACAAGACGCAGGCCGATTTCTTCCGCGTACAGGAAAAAGATTTCTTTCTTTCCATCAATCCCGTGCTGGGCGCGCAGCTGAGCTATGAAAACGACAATCCCGATAATCCGCTGTTTTACAACAGCCGCGGGCTGGAAGCCCGCGGCCTTATTGCCAACCGGGTCGGCTTTTATACCTACGTGACCGATAACCAGGAACGCATGCCTTCTTTTGTGAACAACTGGATAGCCGCGCACGATGCCGTACCCGGCGCCGATTATTACCAGACGCCCCAACCCGGAAAATACGATTACCTGCTGGCGCGCGGTTATGTAGATTTTGCCGCCGTTAAAGATCACATCAACCTGACGCTGGGCTACGACAAACATTTCCTGGGCGATGGCATACGCTCGCTTTTCCTTAGTGATTTTGCCAGCAGCGGCGCCACGTTTTTTCGCATTAATACCAAAGTCTGGAAGCTGAATTACCAAAACCTGTACATGGAGCTGACGCCGCAGTACACGCGCGGCGGCGACCGCCGGCTGCCCCATAAATATGCCACCATGCACCACCTGAGCATCAATGCTACGCGGTGGCTGAATGTGGGCTTGTTTGAAGTGGTGATTTTTGACCGTGCCGACCGCTATGAATTCAGCTATATGGTGCCTGTTATTTTTTACCGGCAGATTGAACGCGCTTTGGGCAGCCCGGACAATGCCGTAGTGGGCTTTAACTTCAAAGCCATTGCCGCGCGCCGCCTGCAGCTTTACGGGCAATTGTTGCTGGATGAATTTAAATTCAGCGAGCTGACCGGCGGCAACGGCTGGTGGGGCAATAAGTTTGGCGTGCAGCTGGGCGCTAAATATTTCAATGCCTTTGGCGTTCGTAACCTGGATCTGCAGGCAGAGGCAAACATCGTGCGGCCCTTCACCTATTCCCACAACGATACGCTGGCCAACTATACCCATTACAACCAACCGCTGGCTCATCCCCTGGGCGCCGGCTTTGCAGAGGTGATTGGCAACATCCGCTACCAGCCTTTAAACCGCCTGCACCTGAACCTGCGCGGTATGTATTACCGGCAGGGCAGCGATACGGCGGGGAGCAACTTTGGCAGCAATATCTTTTTAGCCAATAATTCGCGCAGCGAAGAATTTGGCGTGAGCCTGATTAACGGACCGCAGAAAAGCGTGGCGCTGCTGAACCTGAATGCCGGCTACGAAATCCGGGAAAGCCTGTTTGGAGAGATCGGTTTTACCTACCGCCGCGAGCGCTCGGATAATCCCTATTTCCTTTCTGCCAATACCACGTATTTCTATGCCGGCCTGCGGCTGAATATGGCAAGAAGGAACTACGACTTTTATTGAGCCGCCGGGCTACTGCAACTGATCCAATACTTCCGGGCGCAGCCGGATGCCCAGTCCGCTTTGTTCCGTAAAGTGGATAGCGCCCTGTTGCAGGCTTAAGCCTTCGGCCAGATCTTCGGCCAGTAAGAGGGGTCCGTCAATATCCGCCGCATCGGCAAGTGGCAGCAATTGCGCGATGGCCGCAGCGCCCACGCTGCTTTCATTCATACCGCCCAGCATTACCTTCAGTCCTAGTTTTTTTGCTTCCGGAATCATGCGGATGGCGGGCGAAAGGCCGCTGCATTTGCTGAGCTTGATGTTGATGCCATGGTAAGCGCCGGCACAACGGGCTACATCTTCTTCTTCCTGACAGGCTTCATCTGCATAAATGGGAAGGGTGGAGGTGGAAAGCACTTTCAGTTCCGCCTGTGCTTCCCATTCCTGCCGGGGCAGGGGTTGTTCCAAAAGTTCCACGCCGAGCGCAGCCAGTTCCGGCAGCAGCCTTTTGGCGCTGTCAAAGTCCCAGCCTTCGTTGGCATCTATGCGGAAAGGCGCGTTGGTATGCAGGCGCAAAAAGCGAAGCGCCTCCACATCATCCGGCTTTGGAAGTTTTAATTTGTAAGAAGGCCATGGATTTGCCTGCAGGGCGGCCAGCATGTTTTCCTTTGTATCAAAGCCAATGGTGCGATCGGTCAGGGGCGGGGTTTGCCAGGGCACGCCCAGTATTTTATAAAGCGGCAGGCGGCGCATCCGGGCCATACAATCCCAGGCAGCCATATCCAGCGCGGCAGTCAGGAAAGGCTGTCCCGGAATAAGGTGGTGCAGGAAGTGCCAGAAGCGCGGCGGATCGGTCAGCGAATAGCGCTGGATCATGCCTTTCTGCGCTGCCAGTGTGGCCGTCATGCTTTCCAACGTTTCGGGGTAATAGCTGATTTGGGTGGCCTCGCCATAGCCCGTAGCCCGGCCATTGCTGAGGGAAACAAGCAGGGCAGGCTGAACGGTTTTGGTGCCGTGGGCGGTGGTAAAAGGCCGGTGGAAGGGCAGCTGAAAGGTGGCGTGGGAAAGGGAAAGCATAAGATAGCGCAACAGAAAAGTTGCCTGCAAAAGTCGGGCTTTTAAAACTGCTTCAGGAAATAGGTAATGGGCCCTTCCTGCAAAATCAGGATATCATCTTTAAAGCTCAGTACCCGGATGGTGCGGCGGTTGCCGTCTTTACCCACAGCTGTCACCTCGTTTTTATGGAAGCTTTCTATGTACCAGGACGGCGCATCATTGGGGTCCAGCGTGGCATAAACTTCCCCCATTTTGCCGTTTACAGGCGCCTTATAAATCACAAAGGTTTTGATGAGGGTTTTATAGTCCACCTTTTGCAGCGTTTGCGCGCTCGTGCGTTTGAAAGGCTGCCATTTGCCGGCAATGGCTTTTAGGTTGCTGACGGGCCGATAGGTAGTTTCGTCATAAGCGCGGCCGGTAGAGGCATCGTGGCGGTTGGCTTTGGCCGGGTCTATAACCGGCGGCTGATAGCGGACGAGCGTGTACTGTGCTTCGGGACTTTGCAGCACCATTTTATTATCCGACATGCTGATGATTTTGAACTGTTCCACGCCCAGGTCCAAGGTTTTATCATCCAGCTTGTACACACCGCGGTACTGAAAGCTGTTGCTGCGGCCGCGCAGCCATTCGTTGCCGATTTTAAATTCGTAAAAAGTAGTGTCGGTAAAAGATACCGGTGTGCCGGAAGGAGTACTGCGGCCTACTTCGCGCCAGTAGCCGGTGATATTGGTATTGGAAAGGGAAAGAAGGAGTAGAAAAATAAACGTGTTCATATGCTTTGGGTTTTATTGGAATAAATTATGAAATAAAGCAGTAGCATAAAGTTAGGACGGTGCGGAATAATTTTTTACCCTGAAACCATAAAGCAAAACATGAAGTTGTGGATACTGATAGCAGGCCTTTCATTAATGGCATGCCATCCTGCTAAAAATAATCAGGCCGGGAACGATATTTCCGTCCGCAGCGCCCCAGTTGACACAGGGCAGCCTGCAGCAGCTACTCCGGTAGCAGACAATCCTATAGCGGAAGCCGGCGTGCCTGTGGAGCAGTTGATAGTGCCGGGCCAAAGCGTGGGCAAGACACCCCTGGGACTGGATGCCAGCCTGTTGGCGCAGCGCCTGGGCCGGCCGGACTTCAGCGATGCCGCCATGGGCAAAGCCTGGCTGACATGGTATGGCCAACGGGATGAGCACAACAACCGCACCGAGCTGAATATTTACACTACCTATAAAGACAGTACGATGCAGACGAAAGTGGTCCGGCAAATCCGCACCACTTCTTCTTATTTTAAAACAAAGGAAAAGATGGGTGTGTACCGCTCGCTGGACGAGCTTCAAAAATTCTTTCCAGACTTAAAAGCGGTGGGTTATTACAAAGACGGCAACCGGATCATTACCATCTATGATGCCGCGCGTTCCGGTATTGCCTTTGAAGTGGGGGAAGCCAATGGACAGGAGATCTGTACCGGCGTGATCGTGCATCCGAAAGGAAAGGAGGTGCTGGATGTGTATCTGTATTTCAGGCCGGAGGTAGAAAGGATGGAGGAGTAAACTCCAAGCAGGGCTGCTTTGCACCTAGCCCGTTCATCTGGTAATCATATCGCAGCTATCTGAAAGTCCTTTCCCCGGAAAGGTGCTGGAAGAGCACGGGCAGTGCAGAAAAACTATGAAGCATTATTTAAGGAAGCTTAATTAAGCAGCAGCCTTATTTAAGTTTCAGCCCCTAAACTTAAATAAGGAGGTATACTATTTAAACTTCCTCCTCCAGAATCAAACAAGCACGCTGCTATTTAAGTTTGAGGATAGCGGCTGCTTCCAGGGAAAGCAAGCTTTCCGGCGCAGCTATAGACCTGTACGGAAGCTATGCTTTAACCTTCAAAACCAGCTAGCTAAACGCGTCCAACTACAAACTGAATGGAGCCTGCCGCTGACAGTCTTGATGCCAAATGCGTATAACTTCTGTAAATAGCCAGCATAAATAAAGACCAGTTGCACAAGCAGGGAGGCATTTATCACCAATAGAGAATATATAAAATATAGTTTGGCCGCCCTTTCAGGCAGCGCAAACTATATTCCTTTTAGCAGAGCGCTTTAAAACCCAAGCGGCCACCAGCCGTGCCACCAGTCGGTGAAGGCGGGCTCCCAGGCAGCT
>Ga0180219_1002383_pt1 | contig 11260 bp, 9 predicted proteins | sample eDN3rd30CBELigMG_FD_151338 | JGI IMG/M metagenome (GOLD analysis project Ga0180219, IMG submission 151338) | Enriched Miracle-Growth compost microbial communities from Emeryville, California, USA - eDNA 3rd pass 30_C BE-Lig MG (version 2)... ...
CGCAAGCAGGCCTATATCGGGAGAGCCACTTATACTTATGACAATCGATATTCGTTGGAGGCGAACTTCGGTATTACCGGAAGTGAAAATTTTGCGGAAGGATATCGATATGGGTTTTTTCCCGCAATCGGCTTAGCCTGGAATTTAACAAATGAATCTTTCTTCTCAGATGAATGGAAAAAAGCTGTTAGCAGCTTTAAGTTGCGCGCATCTATTGGAAGAACAGGGAATGACAATACCGGCGGTACCCGATTTATGTATAGACCAACTTTTAGTTCAACCACAGGCTATAGCTGGGGCATAGGTACTTCTGGCGCTTCGAATAGTGTAAGCGGTTTAGTTGAAGGACGTTTTGCTTCGCCTTTTTTATCGTGGGAAATAGAAATGAAACGCAATTTCGGTATAGACGCTTCTTTTTGGAACGATCGGATTAATATTCAAGCAGATTATTTCAACAATCATCGCACAGATATCCTGTTACAAAGAAGAACTTTATCAGCCGTTGCCGGATTTCGGCAAGCTCCTTGGCAAAATTATGGTGAAGTCGTAAACAAAGGTGTAGATGGTAGTTTAACCTTTAACCACCAAATAGGCGAACTGTCGCTCTCCATGCGGGGGAACTTCACTTTCGCACGTAATAAAATTTTGGAGTACGATGAAGTTCCGCAACTTTATCCGTGGATGAATGTAACGGGCACGCGGTTAAATGCACTGAACAACATGTTGATAGCTGAACGCTTATTTACCAATGATGATTTTGATATTGGTTCAGATGGTGCTGGTAACATCGTTTATACTTTAAAAGATGGTATTGCCAGACCTTCAATGCTGCAAGACCCTATGCCGGGAGATATTAAATATGTTGACTTGAATAACGATGGGGTCATTGATAATTTTGATAGAGCAAATGATGTTGCCGAACCAACCGTGCCAGAAATTATTTATGGTTTTGGTGTGAATTTAGGGTATAAAGGTTTTTATGCTAGTGTGTTTTTTCAAGGCGCAGGCAATGCATCCACCAATTTAAATAATCAGGCAAATGCGTTTATGCCCTTTCATTGGGGGGTATTAGAAAGTAATGTGCGGCAGGAAATAGTGGACAGCAGGTGGACAGAATCCAACCCTTCACAAAACGTTTTCTTTCCTCGCCTGCGCGTATCTAATATGACGAATACCAATACATTTAGTACTTGGTGGATTCGTGATGCTTCTTTTTTACGACTAAAGAACGTAGAGTTTGGCTATAACTTTACGTCACAGTTATTGCAAAAGGTACATATGAAGGCAGCTCGTCTATATGTCATGGGTCAAAATGTGGCCTTATGGGATAAAGTAAAAGTTTATGACCCCGAATTGGGTAACAGTGCTGGGGGTACTAAATATCCATTACCTAGTATCTGGACGGTGGGTATGGAACTGACATTTTAAACCAGTCTTACATTTAAAATCTAAATAGAATGAACAATATTATTAAATTTTTGATCATGATGATCCTGTTGGGATTAAATAGTTCATGTAAGAAATATTTGGATGTTTCTCATGAGTTGGCAGAGGAAATGGATATGGATAAGATTTTTTCTAATCCGGCAGATGTAAGAAGATGGCATCGAAATATTTATACAGGCATTCCTAATACGGGCGATTATGCCCGAGATTTAAATGGACTCAACCTGCCTTGGCCTCAATTGAGCGACGAGATAGAACGCGCTCAAGGTGGCAGCGATATAAACATTGTGGCCTATAATGCAGCGTCTACAGCATACGGTAGATGGTCGCTTTATCAATTGATTAGGCAGGCCAATGTTTTTTTAGAAAGAGCCGTAGAAATTCCTCAATCGGGTAATGCTGACTTTATTAGTGCTGGAGAGATTGAAGAGTTAAAAACACAAGCTCGCTTTTTCCGTGCCTATTATCATTATTTGTTATTTGAACTTTATGGTCCTATTCCGATTATCACTGATATAGCGGATCCTAGTAGTCCAGAGCTCGATTACGAACGGAATTCCATAGACGAAGTCGTACAGTTTATAGATAGCGAGTTGACTGCTGTTGCTGCGCGATTAAAAGATCCCGATCTGAATAATCAACAGCAGTTGGCTGTGCCTACTAAGGGTGTAGCATTGGCTGTACGTGCTCGCTTGTGGATGTATGCCGCTAGTCCACTTTTTAATGGTGGATATCAAGAAGCCTTATCGCTAACAAATCCAAGCGGAAAAAACTTATTCCCAACATATAATGCTGAAAAATGGAAACAAGCTTTGGCGGCAGTACAAGATTTCATTGATTATGCTAATGCAGGTCATTACGAATTATATAAAGCTTATACCAATGGGGTATACGATCCAGATAAAAGTTTGTACGAAGTTTTTATGAGTTTCAATCGCGAAACTATTTTTGCTCGTTCAGATGTGAATTGGGGGGCGGTACCACAAAGCGGGGTAGACGGTTGGTCGGTACCAAGAGGTGCACGCGGAGGTACAAGTACAACAGGCTACATCGCAGTTACGCAGTCGCTCGTAGACGACTTTTTCATGAACGATGGTTTGGGTATTCATGAATCTGGTTTATATCGTGAAGATGGCTATTCTGTATCAGGTGATGATTTAACAGACCGTACAGAAGTGGGTACCCGTATGATGTATGTGAATCGCGAACCAAGGTTTTACCAAACAGTGTTTTATAATGGCCGTAAATGGCATGTTGGACACGAACAGATTTGGTTTAATAAAGGTGGGAATAGTGATAACACGGGATCGACGGATTACGCGCGCACAGGATATATTTTGTATAAGCGACTGAGTAAACGCGTATATAATGAGGGAAGTAACCCGCGTAGTGAATATCGACCAGCGATTGTTTTTCGATTGGCCGAATTTTACTTATTGTATGCAGAAGCCCTGAATGAGGTTAATCCAACTGATGCGCGAATTCTAGCATATATAGATAAAGTGCGAGAGCGTGCTGGTATACCCCGGCTTGCAGATATTAAACCGGAAATTCATGGTAACCAAGGCGCACAACGCGAAGCAATACGGAGGGAAATGCGTGTTGAATTAGCTACCGAAGGACAGCGTTATTTCGACGTAAGGCGATGGATGGTTGCTGATAAAGAAGTTGATGCGGGAGGCCAAGGAGGCCCTATTTATGGTATGGATATGAATGCGTCTACGCTAGATGGCTTTTATAAGCGTACTGTAACCGAGAGGCGTGTGTTTGAACGCCCAATGTATTTGTACCCTATCCCATTATCGGAAATCCAGATTAGTAAAAAGCTCATTCAAAACCCAGGTTATTAATAAGCAAAATATATATAAGATGAATAAATCTGTAAGAATAATATATACGAAGCATCTTGTTTTATGGTTAGGATGCTGCCTATTTTTTGCATGTTCTAAAGAAGATAAGGCTAACTATTATCAACCAACTGGGCCATTCGAAGTATCAATCAGTAGTACAGATGTAATCAAGGGAACACCTTTGATTTTGAATTTTGTTGGTTTTGCTGATAGTGTTACGCTCTATACAGGTAAAGAGGGTCATGTGTATGCCTATCGTAATCGTACAGAGGCTGAAGATGTAAAAACGTATCTTTCGTTTACTTCTTACCGACAGTGGGGTACACAAGAAAATACGTTAAAGTTATTGGTGTCAAATGATTTTGATGATGGCAATTATAATGCCACAGGAATAGCAGCAGCTACTTGGATAGATATTACAGAAAGAGCTATGCTTTCGAATGGACAAGATAACACACCTTCGGGGCAAATCGATATAACGGATTTATTGGATGCAAAAAAACCGTTGTTTATCGCTTTTAAATTTATCGGGGCTGCCGGCTCTACACAACGAACATGGACAATCAAAAATTTCTTGTTAAAATCCGTTTTACCAAACGATGTGACGACGGATATCGCGAATGTCTCGAATGCGGGGTGGAAAGCCATTGACATGAAAAATCCAGATAAACAGTGGACACAATCAAGCACGCAGATTCAGATGGTGGGAGGTGATGCCTCGGCGGGTGAAAATGAAGACTGGATTATATCGAAAGCCTTCAGTCTCAATAGAGTTAGCCCAGATCAAGGTGAGATTATTAAGTCGCGTTATCAACTCATGCCTAAAAGTTATCGCTTTGTATATGACGATCCGGGTGTTTATACAGCAGTTGTTGTGTCAAACAATAGTGCTTCTCAAGCAGATGAAAAAGTAACGGAATTTTCAATTGTTGTAAAGTAAAATCAAGATGAATAGGATATTTCTAATAAAAAAAGGGTGGACATATGTTTTTTTTGGAATTCTGCTGGTGTTTCTACTTGCTTGTGGTAAAAAAAGTATCGAGTCAAAAATCAATGTTGAAAAAACTCCGGATCAGGGTGATGAGAAGGAAAACGTAATAGAAAAGTCCCTTGACGAAATTTTAAAGGATTATAAATTGATTTGGCAGGATGAATTTGAGGGTGCTTTTTTGGATAAAAGTAAATGGAAATATAGAGCCGAGGGCTCGGTACGACAATATGCCACAGTTTCTAGTAGAACGATTTCGTTGGATGGGAATGGAAACTTAGTGATTACAGTTGAAAAGGAAGAAGGAAAGTATTATGTAGGACAGGTCTGTACAGATGGTCTTTTCCAATCAAAGTACGGTTATTATGAATGTCGAGCAAAGATGAATAAGAGTATTGGTCCTCACGTTGCTTTTTGGTTGCAATCTAATACTATGGGAAATGAAAACGACAATCCAGCAGAAAATGGAGCTGAAGTGGATATCTTTGAGTACCACAAAAAAACCTCCAATCAAATACATCATAATATTCACTGGAATGGATATGGAACTGGCCATAAACAAGAAGGTACAAAGGTTTTTATAGATGATATTGAAAAAGGTTTTCACACCTTTGGACTACTATGGACAGATAAAGAATATGTCTTTTATGTAGATGGAAAGGAAATGTGGCGAACCAGTAAGGGACTATCTAAAATCAGTGAATATATTATTTTGAGTACAGAGCTCACTGGCTTTGGTGGAGATCCATCTCAAGGAACTTATCCAGATAGTGTTGTGTTTGATTATGTACGGGTTTATCAACCCAAATAATTTACTCATTATAAGAAGAGGTTGTGTCAAAAACAATCATCACAATACTTTTGATGCAACCTCTTTTTAGATATTAATTTACTTTAAATCCATCGTTAACACATCCCATAACGATATACGACTTACTCGGGCATTATGAAAAGCTTTGAATTTCCAAACGTTCTGTTGCTTAATGGCAATAAGTGTCTGAATGGACAATCGGCTTTTTGCCGCCTGTTTGCGCCATTTGGGTTTAACCGATCCGGAAATATGTAATAAAGCCGTGCTATCGTTTGTAAATTCAATGCTATGAATGGTCCGCCCTACGAGGGTAGATCCTTTTAACGGACCATCAAACAATTGTTGGTGTGCATCTCTGATTTCTTCTTTACCCTTTAACCATTGCCCCATAAAAGTCACATAGTCGGCATCGTCGGTAAATGCATCGGCCATCAGGTCGGCTTTACCTTGCGCCCATCCCGTTGCTACTTGGTCTTCAAGTGCTTTCAAGGCTGCAATATCTTGATCATGACCCGCTGGAAGAGGAAGTTTTGGGAGCTCAACGGCTGGAGTAATGTAAATAAAATGTAAGACAATTACTAAGAGATTGATGGCTAATACAATAATAAGAACGATAGAAGCTTTCATGATGTACGCTATAAATGGAGTTTAAATAAGTTAATGATAGGTCGTATTCACCTGACTAATTTTCCATTGGATACCGTCCTGATAGAGCGTAAGATAATCTGTTTTAGTAAAATTATCGTATTTCATACTTACCTTGGCAATGGCACTGCTTTTAGTTTGTTCGATGATTTGATAACTACAAATGCAGTCTTGTTGAATACCTTTATTATTTTTTAGTTGTTTGACGATTTGATCTTTGTTATACGAATATATACGATCCTTACCGCTGATATTTTGCTTAAAATCATTGGTGAAAAGTGTACCAATCTGCGCCACATTCCCTTGAGCGACCGATGCGATGTAAGCATTTAATATATGCGTAGTCTGCGTCAGCATGCGTGTTCGTGGTCCTTTTTCTATATGGGCAGATGCTGTTGTGGTAAATAGGCATAAGATGGCGATACATAGATGAGCAAGTATTTTCATCATGTTTAGTTTTAAAGGATTAATCATTGCTGTTTATTTTTTATAATGTGCTTTTATTTGTTGATTCAAAAATAGCCTCAAAACCTAGGTAGGCCTATGCCCTTTAGGTGGACAATATGAAAAACTCGGTAAATGCTCGGAATTTATCGGTAAACGAATGGTTATTTTGTTCCATTATCCCGCATGAGACTATAAGCTTGCTGATAACGGTAGTTTTTCTTTGCTAAATAGTTTTAGAAGATGTTAAAATATGTTAAAATGACTAAAAGGGTTTGCAAACCATGTGTTCGGTACTTATCTTTGTGTCATCATAATTTAGGTTTATAATTGGTTAGTAAAGGTCTTCAATCTCCCCGGTTGAAGACCTTTCGTTTTGCATAGTATTTGTATATTATGAATGTGATTTGTTTCAATAAATAAATCCGCCACATCTCAGACGGGCGGATCCACAACAGAATAAAAAGAGTATTTAGTAACCTACTGTAAAACGTTGTTGATGATGTTTCGGTTGTAAAACTTCGTCTACAATGGCTACGGCTAAATCGTCTACCGTAATCCAAGCGCGTCCTTGCTCATCAACCACCGGATAATCTGTGCCGATACGATAAATACCCTTACGTTCACGCGGTAGACCTTGATGCATTTCAGGTGCAGGACTTACAAATACCCAATCGAGTTCTTTTTCATTCTTTAAGATGTCTAGGTAATCGCGTGCAGCTTTGGCCCCCGGTTTCCATTCATCGGGAAAAGCATCGGTATCTACCAATTGTCTACCGTCAAGGGTGTATAGACTGCCAGCACCACCAACTACTAATAGACGTTTCACACCGGCTTTCTTTAGTCCTTCTTGAATGGCTTTTGATCCATTGATGAAATCATCATAGAGTGTAGGGTTCGCCCAATTGGCATTGAACGCACTGATAACCACATCATAGCCTTTTGCCGCAGCAATGAGTTCATCCTCGTTCGTGACATCTACCCGAACAACATGTAGGTTGTGATCTTGAATAGTTAATTTTTCCGGATGGCGTACCCATGCCGTTACGGCTTCACCTCTGGTTAATAATTCGTTCAAAACGGCTCCGCCAACAAAACCTGTGGCGCCAATTAATGCAATTTTCATGATGAAAGTAAAAATTAAAAAGTAAAAATTCAAAAGCCTGCCTCCCGTTCCTCCCGTTAGGGATGGCAAAGAGCCGAGTTGTTATTTTTCTCTTCCTGCTACACAAAGATACAAGCGCTATAGTTGATTTCGGTTGAAATAAAGTAAAGAATTGTCGTGAAAGACCATGTAAACATGCAATATGGTTTATGTAAATTTGCAATAGAAGTTATGTAAATTTGCAATAGAAGTTATGTAAATTTGCAATGAAAGCCCGTAAAGGAGGATAGTATGTATATAGAAAGGAGAATCACACGTCTTATTCGATCACAACAAGTAAAATTTCCGGTACTTGCTGTAACAGGGCCTAGACAATCCGGTAAGACTACTTTATTAAGAGAACTTTTTAATGATTACGGTTATGTGACGTTAGAATCCCCTAATGTCCGTGCTTTTGCTATGGAAGATCCTGTGGGTTTTTTAGACCAACATTCCGAAAAAGTTATTTTAGATGAGGTGCAGCGTGTTCCAGAACTATTCTCTTATATACAGGAAAGGGTTGATGAACGCCGGATGATGGGGCAATATATATTATCAGGTTCACAAAATTTTCAATTATTGAATAGTATTACTCAAACTTTAGCGGGGAGGGTGGCATTATTTAAATTGCTTCCTCTGGATTTTTCGGAACTAAAATCCAGTAATTTGTTAGAGACTAGTTATTCATCTGCGGTTGTAAAGGGAGGGTACCCGGCTATTTTTGACCGCGATATAGATCCATATGTTTTTTATTCAAATTATGTTCAGACCTATATAGAAAAAGATGTAACAGCTTTACTACAGGTGAAAGATTTGAAGGCTTTTCGCACTTTTCTTGGGCTTTGTGCAGGGCGTGCCGGTCAATTGTTAAATATAAGTGCAATGGCTAATGAGTGTGATATCGCTCCCAACACAGCGAAAGCGTGGCTCTCTATTTTAGAGAGTAGTTATATCGTGTTTTTGGTACAACCTTACCACCAAAATTTTAATAAGCGATTGGTTAAATCACCTAAACTTTATTTCTATGATACAGGACTATTATGTTATTTGTTGGGGATAAGAACAGCACAGGCAGTAGAAGATAACCGATTAAAAGGAAACATATTTGAAAATATGATCCTATCAGAATATCAAAAGAGAAACCATCATTTGTATTTACATGAAGATATCCATTTTTGGCAGGATAGTAATGGCTTGGAAGTTGATTTATTGACAAAGAAGTCGGATGGGTTTAATATATACGAAATAAAATCGACGAAAACGATTACATCTTCCTTATTTAAAAACATGGATCGATTTGAAGAAATTTCATCTCCGGCATCAGTTACAAAGACATTGATTTATGGCGGAGATGACAACGAAAAACGATCAAAATATACGATTATTAGCTGGAAAAATATAGCTGATGAATAGTTGCAATCATGGGTAATTTATCCGGTCTTGCTATTTCATTTTTACTGTAATATTTTGTAAACTTAGGGTGTATTTTAAGGAACCAATTATGATTATCAATTCTTCAAAATGGCTACGGAAGCAAGCATTGTTCGTGTGTTTTGCTGTTTGCTTGGCAATGTATAGCATTGCAGTGGGGCAGCCGCAGGAAAAGAGACGTTTAATTGTTTCTGTAGATGGTCATGGACTGCAGTTTGAAAATGGCACACCTTTTTTCTGGTTAGGAGATACCGGTTGGGAATTATTTCATAGGCTTACACTGCCCGAGATTAAGCAATATTTAGATAACCGTGCAACCAAGGGGTTTACTGTTGTTCAAGCTGTTATATTGGCCGAGTTTGACGGACTGAAACGGCCCAATCCTTATGGCGAATTGCCTTTGATTGATCAAGATCCAACAAAACCCAATGACGCCTATTTTAAAGTAATCGATAGCACCGTTCAGATGGCATCAGAACGAAAGTTAATTTTAGGCTTGCTTCCTACTTGGGGCGACAAGGTAACGAAAGCGTGGGGGCTAGGTCCGGTGATTTTTGATAGCGTCAATGCCTACACGTACGGCCATTGGTTGGGTAAACGCTATCGGAACCGGCAGCATATTGTTTGGATTTTAGGGGGCGATCGGCCGCCTGTCTTCGAAGGTAAAGATTTCCGCCCTGTTTGGCGTCAAATGGCTAAAGGACTTCGAGATGCTACAAAGGGAAGATGTTTAATCGCTTATCATCCTTGGGGCGGGAACGTGTCTAGTTCCAGCTGGCTGCAACAAGAAGACTGGTTGGATATCCATATGTTCCAGTCTGGGCATGGAGATGGACACGATGTGCCCAGTTGGAAAACGGTAAAACGCGACCTTCAATTGCAGCCTGCGAGGCCGACGCTGGATGGAGAACCAAATTATGAAGATCACCCAGTCAATCCTTGGCCAAAATGGAATCCAGAGAATGGGTATTTCCGCGATTATGATGTGCGTAAACAATGCTATCGCTCTGTTTTTGCAGGAGCTTGCGGTGTTACTTATGGTCATCACGCCATTTGGCAATTTATGAGTGCTCGCGAAGAATTGATCAATTTTGCCGACCGCGGTTGGATCAACGCAATGGATAGGCCCGGTGCTTTTCAGGTAGGATATTTACGTAAACTCATTGAATCTAGACCGTTTTTGAACAGAGTAGCTGATTCGAGCCTGGTTGTTGGTGGTTTGGGCGAGCAGTCCGAACATATGGAAGCATTCCGCGGCGATGATAATCATTATGCAATGGTTTATTTGCCGATAGGACGAACAATGACCTGAATATGAGCTTTATGAAAGCGAAACAGATGAAGGCGTGGTGGTTTAACCCTAAAACAGGAGAGGCAACACCATTAGGTCTTATGAAACGCTTAGATAACATGACGTTTACTACTCCAACACAAGGCAAAGAAAATGATTGGGTATTGGTGGTAGAAGATGCGAAGAGGGGGTATCAGACTTTGCAATGATGCAAATATAAATCGGTGTTGCAAAAGAAATGTATATGCTCAAAAAACACATAAATATCGATGCAGTTTAAAATTGTCCAACTTTTTATATAGATTCGCAGCGCGTAGTATACTTAACCACACGTTGCCTAGTTTCTAGCATAAACTTAAGAATGGAATCGATGCTAACCAAATATGGAAGTTTTACGGACGAACAGTTGCTCGAACATGTCCAACGAAATAGTGAGGAGGCCTTTACGGAATTATACCATCGATTTTGGAAAAAATTATTTATCGTAGCAGCGAATAAACTTCAGGACAAGGCAGTAGCAGAAGAATTAGCACAAGATTTATTGGCCGATGTCTGGCAGCGCAGGCACAGTATACGCATCACTACTACACTGCAGGCGTATATGGCCGTATCGATGAAATATAAAATCATCGATTATCTGGCACATCTTAACCATCGCCAAAAGTACCAAGCTTATATTCAATCAACCGGCGTACCGTTAGACCACGGAACCGAGAAATGGTTAAACTTCGAAGAATTGAGGGCTAGGCTTGAACAATACGTGAAAGATTTACCTGAAAAATGCCGATTGGTTTATCAACTCAGCAAAGAGCAAGGCTATAAAAATAGGCAAATTGCGCAAGAACAGGGCATCTCTGAGAAGACAGTAGAGGCACATCTTACCCGGGCTCTTAAGGTATTGCGGCGCAAGCTCAGCCATTTCCTATTTTCCCTTCTTTTTTAAAGCACGTCGCCGCCTTCAAAAAAAAAATCTTTTTGATATAGGGTTTTTTCATTCACAACCGATATTATATTACAAAGACCAATACTTGCATGGGACAAGAAATTGATAAACGTTATTTAGAACTTGCCGAAAAATGGTTGAATGGCACCATAACCCCAGAAGAAGAGGTTGTTTTTGCCAACTGGTATAACCAAAACCAAGACGATACCGTATGGGTAGAAAGCGATTATGCCGCCAACGAAGTAGTTCTGCGGGAGCGCATACGCA
>Ga0180219_1002385_pt1 | contig 11255 bp, 7 predicted proteins | sample eDN3rd30CBELigMG_FD_151338 | JGI IMG/M metagenome (GOLD analysis project Ga0180219, IMG submission 151338) | Enriched Miracle-Growth compost microbial communities from Emeryville, California, USA - eDNA 3rd pass 30_C BE-Lig MG (version 2)... ...
GAGGGCAGGGCCGCCTGAACGCCGATACCGGCATTCGATGACTTGGATAGTTCCAACGTCATTGAAAGCTCCGGCCCGTGTTTCGCCTTTTCCCTTATCAGCACTATCATGCCCCGGTTGATCTGGCGGCTGGCATCCGTTCGCCCGCGTGCTTTGAAAGCGGGGCGATGCGTCCGTTCGGTGCCGCGCCGGTGCCCTTGGCGCGTTCATCGCTTCCTCCCCCCTCACGCGCTCCGCCGCCAATAGCAGCATGGTGAGATGGGCTGTGCAGGCCTTCTCCACCCCTACCGATGCGGTGACATCGAACGCTGATAATGCTGCCTTCGATCATCCCGCCACGCACGGCTGCACGGCGTATCATCCTCTTCGAACGCTGCCGGGCAGCCAGAAGATCCATGCTGAAAAGAGGCAGGATATGAAGATCAACATCAAATGCAGGAAGGGCGCGCTAACGGCCCAGCCCCTGCCGGGCACCAAGCCCGACCAGATTGTCGCCATGCCCGTCGAACTGCTGACGGTGCGCGAGGCCGCGAGCATTGCCCGGGTATCGGAACCCACCATTCGCCGCTGGCTTCGGTGCGAAGGGCTTCCCCGCTTTGGTTCCAAGGGCCGGGTCAGGATCGACAAGGCGGACCTCGTGAAGTTCCTTAAAGGCGAGGGTGCCTGATCCTTGTGAATACCCCAAATAACTATAGCCAAGGAATAATGTAGATGGGGTTTCACAATTTTCCATGTTTGAGCAAAGGTAATTAACAATGACCAATAATGCCCATAACAACGTAAAATCAGGGCGGAATGAATTGATTCTAACATTTGCAGATTTGAGCGCATATTTGATCAAAAGTGATCACCCCCATGCCGAAGTGACTTTTTTGTGTTCCGCGCTGAGGGTGGCCGACCGCCTGATCGGTCATGGGGTGATGGATACGCCTGCTGACGAGCGTCAGGTCTTCGCACGGTTGGAAGAGCTTTCCCCGGCCATGGCCAATATGTCGGACGGGTCCTATGCCAATCTCAAATCACGAATACGCAAGGTGTTCCGTTTGGCCCGTAGCAGGGTGTTCAATCCACGGTCGCGTTACCCGCTCACCGGGGAATGGGGAGCCTTGCAGGCCACCCTCGATACCAGGACGCAACGCTCCACATCCCGGCTGTGTCACTTCGCAGCCCTTCACGGTGTTCTGCCAAGGCAGATGTCTGATGCCCTGATTGAGCGCTTCGTGGCCCATCTGCGCGATGAGGCGATGATCGGCAATTGGCTGGGAACGCTCCGGGAAAATATCAAGGCCTGGAACAGGCTGGCTGCTTCGCGGGACGATCTTCCGCTTCTGATGCCGCCGCCCGTTAAACGAACCCCTTATTGGATAGCGTTTGAGGAATGGCCGGAAGGGCTACGTGAAGAAGTGACGGCTCTGCTTCACAGGCTTGCCAATCCGAATATTTTCATGGGCCGGAAAGTCAGGAAGCTCTCGCCAAACACGGTGCAGCAGTATCGTCACATGATTGCCATTCTGGTTTCGGCCACGGTCGGTGACGGAGTTCCGCTCGCGCACCTGACCAGCCTCGCTGTTGCTCTGCATCCCGATCATGTCGCGCGGGCGCTTGCATTTCTTGCCGCACGTGGTGGAGGCATCGTAACCGCGACCATGATGCAGATGATGATCCGTGTTCGGGTTATCGCTGGCATGTACAATTTGCCGGAGGAACAGCGGGAAGAGCTTGAGGCCATCTCGTATAATCTGGAGGAAAACGCTCCGCCGGAACGCAAAAGGCGGCATATGGCCTCGAAAAACCGGGTGCTTCTGGACCGGATCGAACATGATAAGCGGTTCGCCGCCCTCGTCTTTACGCTGCCCGATCGCCTCGCGAGCGAAGCCAGGGCGAAGAAGGACAAACGGCCTGCGCCCGCGCTGATGCGTACGGCACTTGCCATCCATCTCCTCCTTACCTGTTCCATGCGGCGGGAAAACTTGGTCGGCCTGGAATTGGGGCGGTCGATCAAGCGGATCGGCCAGCCGCCGGATCATAAGTGGATCATCGACCTGACACCTGAGGAGGTGAAAAACGAACAGGAATTGCGGCATGAACTGGAAGGGCCGACCGTCGAACTGCTGGAGGAATATCTCGCCGATTGGCGTTCACGGCTTTGCGCTAAGCCCAATTCCTGGCTTTTCCCCGGTCCGGATGGTGAGAGGATAGACCCCAAGACTATGGCGTTCGCGGTGCAGGCGCAATCAAGGCGCGTGTTGGGCGTTGCTATCTCTCCCCACCAATTTAGGCACATTTCAGCCGACAGCTTCCTTCAGGTGCATCCTGACAAGCTCGATCAGATCAGCGAGCATCTGGGCCATCGCGACCGGAACACCACGCGCTACTATTATGCGAGATCAAAGCAGAAGCAGGCAAGCCGGGCCTATCGCAAGCATGTTTTGAAGCTGCATGACGACGCGACCCGCTACCTTGTCCGGCATGGCCGCAAGCGCAGGCACTCAGGTGGGAGTGATGAGCTATGATGCCGCCGTTATGCCTCAGGGTTGAGGATTGGCCACCCATCGACCAGGAGATATGGCGTGAAGCCCGCATGCCGATGCGGTTCGACCGCCGTGCGCGTATCGCCGGAGGCTGGAGTGAGGCGCGTTGCAGGATCGTCTGTCAGGGATATGGCCAGTGGCTTTCCTGTCTCCTCCGCCGGGGAGAGCTTGATCCCATGGAGCCTCCTGAACGTCGCGTGACGTGCGAACGGATCGAAGCGTTCGTCACCGAGCTTCAGGCGCGGGTTGTGCCCTGGTCGGTCGCGATGATGATACAGGCCACCCAGCACATGCTGACGGTCATGGCTCCGGATCATGACCGGGATTGGCTGGATACGGTGGTCGCCAACCTCAAGCGCCTTGCCCGACCCGCTCGCGACAAACGGCCCCATATGGTCGATCCCGTCCAGCTCTACGGACTCGGTATCGACCTCATGACGGAAGCGCGGCGACGGGCTGCGGATGGGGACTATCATGCCGCAACCATGGGGCGCGATGGTTTGATCATTGCCATCCTGATCGCTTGTCCCGTCCGTATCGCCAACCTGACGATGATCGAGATCGGTCGCCATCTCATCGCCGCCGAGGGTGCCTATATGCTGAGGTTCAGCGAAGAGGAGACCAAGACCGGGCGCGCGATCGAGGCCGAACTGCCCCCGCAACTGACGCCCTGGATCGACTTCTATCTGCGCGTCCATCGCCCGCGTCTGCTTGAACGCGGTGACGACAGGTCGATCCGCAATTTGTGGATCAACCGGTGGGGAACCCCGATGATCGAGCATGCGGTCCGTGATCAGATCAGGAAACGGACAGGCGATGCGTTCGGCAGGCATGTCTGGCCCCATCTGTTCAGGGCTATCGCGGCAACGGGTATGGTCGACCACGCGCCGGAGCAGGCCGCGCTGCTTCCCGATCTGCTGGGGCATGGCGATGAGCGGACGAGTAAGCGCCATTATGTGCTCTCTTCCGGCACGATGGCGCACAGGGCCGTGCAGTCGGTGATGCTCGATCTTCGTCGAGCTGCTGCTGGCTACCTCAAGTCTGGCGGACGGACATAAACGGGGTTAGGGGGTACACATAAATCCCCTTGGCCAAGGATTACACATCTGGTATACAGAAGGTGTGATCACTTCGGATAAGTGGTTGATTTTCTTGTGAGAGATGGCCGGGGATTAATTCCCCCTCGGCTCCACCAACCCTCCTGAAAGGGCTGTCGGAAAGAAAAACCATTGGAAAACAACGGGTTTTCACGGTTGCCTGTTACGTTTGTAACAGGAGCAGCGTAGCAATGTGTACGTATCTCGAACAGGTCGGCAGCACCTATTATTTCCGGCGCATGGTGCCCGCAGAATTGTGGGCGATCATCCGCACGAAAACCGGCAAGTCCCGGTCGGAATGGAAGTTCTCCCTCAATATGAAGGACAGGGCGGAAGCGAAGCGCCTCCTGCTGGTTCGTATCCGGGCCACAGACGTTGAAATGGGCGCGGCCTGCCGCTTTGGCTAGGGGATTGAGAACCCTATGATGTCAGGACATGACGTCGACGTTTTGCGGTCATTCGGCCGCTAGGTTGCGTGGCAAAGAGTAGCGAGAGCGGCGCTGATGCGAGGCTAACGGAGCCGAGGTAGGAACTTTTGCTCTTATCGTGGCGGGACGTGAGAACGGGGCTTTGTGGGCAGCAGGCGTGCTGAGGCTATAGATCGCACTATTGTGGAGCGGAAAAAATGAAGGCCGTGCATTAGCGCGACCTTCATTTCTGTACGAACTGCTGCTTGGGAGCAGGTCAGAACTTGTAGCCGATCGTGGCGCCAAAGGTTTGCGGCGCACCCTGGAACTTTATCGACTGACCTAAAGACAAATAACCGTTGAACTGAGACACGTAATAATGCGTTTCCAACAAGTTTTTGCCCCAAATGGATAGCTCAATACCATTATTTAGTTCCAGGCCGATCCGGCCATTGAGCAATCCATAGCCCTTGAGTTTGCACTGCTGATTATACACAGCATAATCGGCGGCGCGCTTGGCGGCGGTGTCGGCCGGGTTCGTCGCGCTCGTTCCATAGGTCAGGTCGGGCGTATCGTTACACATCGCACGACTTCCCTGATACGCATAATTCATGCTGGCAACGAGTTCGCCCCCTGAATAAGGAATACGTTGGGTGGCCGCCACATTATATATCCATTTTGGCGCCTGGAGCACCTCTTCGCCGCTACGGTCAATCGTCATACCGGTCACGCCGCTCACTCCTGTGAATGAACCCGCTTTATATTTTGACCAGAGGCGCGAAGCCGCGACATTCAGTTCCATGCCTTCCCAAGGTTGGGCGGTGGTTTCCAGTTCGATACCATGGGAACGGACCTTGCCCGCATTCTGGACGAATTGTGTCAGCGCGCCATTGGCGAACAGGTTTACAATGTTCTGGGCATCGTTGCGCCAGACGTAGAAACCGGCAAGATTGACGCGCAGGCGGCGATCCAGGAAATCACCCTTGAAGCCGATTTCCGCATCTTTCACTTTTTCAGGTTTGAAAGACCCAAATCCGGGCGGCGTTTGACGTGTGTTGAAGCCGCCGGCCATCGCGGCGCCGCCGGTCTTGGCATAGATGAACTTGCCGTCGCCCATTTGATAGTCAAGGCCGAGGGTCCATGCGGGATATTTGAATTTGGCACTCAACGGTTGGGCACAAGCATCGCCTGCCACTGTTCCGGCATTGACCCCGACCTGACAGGTGCCAGGCTGCACCACGCGCACCGGGAAGCCGAGCGATGCGACAGGCGTGATGATATATTCCGGAGCCGAGGTCGCGTTGTTTATGCCGCGCCGGACGATACTGCGGGTATCCCAGGTATAACGAAAGCCCGCCGTCGCACGCAGCGAATCGGTCAACTCGTAATTTGCCTGGGCAAACAATGCTCGCGACGACGATTTGAAATTGGAAAAACCGAACGTCGATGGGGCAATCTGACCATTGGCATAATTCGGCCCAAACGCCGGATTAAGAGCGAGAAACTTTAGATCCGTCTTCTGGAAGGGATAGGATTCCGTTTGTTCATGGCCGCTTTCGCGGAAGTACATCCCGCCAAAAATCCAGTCGAGACGGTCAACCTTGCCTGAAATCTGCAACTCTTCGCTGAACTGCCGCTGCACATAATCGGACCCGTAGGAAATGACAGGCACGGGCGTGCCGTCAATATCGGCCTGATCGCCGGTGTTCGAATGCCGCCATGCCGTAATCGACTTGATCTGGGCGCCGCCGAGGTCGTATTCGATCGTGCCGCTCACGCCTTCCGCCCGGTTGTGATTCCATGGACTGTCAACATTGTCGCTACCAGTTTGCGGATTGCTATAGTTTCGATAGAAATTATTGCCCTGGGACTGAAGATATTGGCTTATATTCTGGCTAGCATAAAGGCCTGCAGATGCTCCGGTAGGATTGACTGCTGTCAGAGCAGAGTTGTTGTAGCTGTCCTTCGTACGAATAATATCGCCACGAATGATGATTTCCAGCGGCGATCCTGCGGGTGCGAAACGCAATGTGGCGCGCGCGTTGATGTCATGCTTGATCGTTTCAGGATCCACCGCGCGCAGAGGATTTTTCCCCAGAGGACCACGTTCCGAATAACGGCCCGCCACGCGAAGCGAAAGTTCGTCACCATTCAGCGGCAACGTGACGGCACCTTCAACCGAACGGAAATCACGATTGCCCAGCGTGCCCCGTATGTAGCCGGTCAGTTCACCGCCGGGGACGACAGTCGTCAAATTCAGCGCACCGCCTGTGGTATTGCGACCGAACAACGTCCCCTGGGTGCCGCGCAGCACTTCAGCTGACGCAAGATCCAGCAGGCCGAGATTTCCAATCATCGGACGGCCATAATAAACACCATCGACATAGATGCCCACGGCAGCATCCGTTGCCGAATTCGGTGAATTTTGGGCATTGCCGCGAATAGCGACATAGGCAAGGCCTGAGTTGCCGGTGCCTCCGATCTGGATGGAAAGGCTGGGCGCCGCCTGTACGATCTGGGCGACGCTGGTAATTTGCCTCTGCTGCAAGGCGGTGGTGTCAAGCGCGGTTACGGCGACCGGCGTGGTCTGAAGATTTTCGCTGACCTTTCGGGCCGTGACGACAATCTCGCGAATGCCTCCCTGATCCTCGTCCACTGCTCCCGCTTGCGCTGCCGCAGGCGCGATCGACAATAGTCCAAGCGATAATATGGTTGTGGCGAAAAGAGTGCTTTTTTCAATATAAATATTCATTATTTTACCTCCCACTACAAATTAATATTTAGATCATTGGTCGTTACGAATATTTTCGTTGACGATATTATGCCTTTGCCAGGGCCCCAATCGCTTCCGGCACTTCAATGAAATCAAGGAAACCGCGCGCCTCCGGCTCGCGCCAAAATAGGCAAGCCGGAGGCTCACATCGCTTTGCAGCATCTTTGGCTCAGATGAGCGGCCTAAAGGTCACTTATCTCCTTGCTACCGTCTGTAATTTGGCGCTTCTCCGGTCACGCTATCGGGGGAGATCCCAGTTGCGGCAGTGCGGCCTCGACGGCACGTGCCACACGAAGGACGGTCGCTTCGCTGCCCCACTGCCCCAAAATCTGAAGACCCACCGGCAATCCGCGCACAAGTCCACAAGGCACCGTTACAGCGGGATAACCCATGGTATTTGCGATAAAGGTGAAATCGGTGCCCATATACATATTGTCATAAGGGATCGCCCAGCCGGGCGGCACCGAGGGCGCGACCGTAAGCATCGTCGGCGAACAGATAACGTCATGCTTGGCGAAGATCGGATCAAGTTGCCCATGCAATTCCTTATCACTGGGCAAGCCATTGAGGTTGGGTGGAAACTTGCTCATCAGGCGCTGCGGGGGCGACAGCAGTCCACTATGCTCCGCCAGGAATTTCTTGATCGGCGGAAGCTCGAAGCAGGGAATGCCGGTAACACTGCTCTCGATCAGCCATTTTTCCATCATGCTGGTATCCGGCACGTCGCCTACGGGTTCCATCTCGAATCCGCCCTGCCCGACCGCCCGCTGAAGGTCGGCCAGCAAGTCGCCATTGCCCCAAGGATGCGAAATCAGAGCCGTCGACATCGTGACGTCGGCTCCCGCTCCTGCGAGCGCATGTGCGGCCAATTGAGCCGAGGCAAGCACCGCCGGATCGGGCTTTAGCCTGCCGAAATCGGGTGACCATGCGATCCGCATGCCGCGCACGCCTGTTTCGAGTCCTGTCAGCCCGTCTGGGGCGGGGGTTTGAATGGCCCGGCTCATGCGCGGGTCGGGTCCGGAGATAATCTGTAGCACCACCGCCGCGTCGCGCACCGACCGCGCCATCGGTCCTGCGCTTCCCCGCAGGCCGCAGTGAAAACCTCCATAGCCGGGAACGCGCCCAAATGTCGGCAGGACACCGACGAGGCCGCATAATGAGGCAGGGATGCGGGTCGAGCCGCCACCATCCGTTCCGATCGCGACAGGCACCATGCCAGCCGCCACTGCGGCTCCGCTGCCGCCACTCGATGCCCCTGGAATGCGCGAAGTATCCCATGGGTTGACGGCTTCCCCCGCCACATAGGATTTCGAGCGGGGCCATGCCGCGAATTCGGGCATGTTCGTCGTTCCCACGATGATCGCGCCGGCGGCGCGGAGGCGTTCGACGATCGTGCCGTCAAAGCTCGGCCGGAAATTGGCAAACACCTGTGAGCCGCATGTCGAGGGCAGCCCCTTCGCCCAGATCTGGTCCTTTATCCCCATCGGCACACCATGCAGGGGCCCCAGCGGCTTACCATTAGCCACTGCCTTGTCGGCCTCGCGCGCTGCGCGGCGGGCACCGTCAGGATCGACATGAACAAAGGCGTGGAGCAACGGATTCAGCCGTTCGATCCGCGCCAGGAAATGGTTGGTGACTTCCAGCGCGGAGACTTCCTTTTTGGCTATCATGTCGCGCAAACGCGTCGCGGGCAGCCAGGTAAGTTCATCGCCGGTCGATGTGGCCGCCCGCGCGACGTTCCCCAGGAGAGGTGCGGTGGCCGCACAGGCCATGCCGCCCAACATCAAGCGCCGGGAAATGTTGATGTTGATGCCGCTATCCCTGTCGTCCTTACCCATCACCCGCTCCTCGAATCTAATTAACAAACCTATTTATCCCATTAAATTTGAGTTTGTCGATATGATTGTTGCAATAACATACCTAATTAAATGGCTGTTTACGGCGCCGGGATGCGCTTGGGCGAGAAGGAAGAGGCGCGGATCCGTTGCCTTTCAAGCGCATGAGAGGGTAATGGTTGCGCGGGATGTTGCCGATCCGGATTTGGAAAATGCGTTGAAAGGAAGCGTCATTTGGCTGAAGCGAAAGCGGCGGTACTGGCCCGTCAGATTGCCCAGGACCAGGCAAGGTCGGGATTGCAGGCCGGCTCGCTCTTCGGTTCAGCCACGCAATTAAGGGCCCGATATGGGGTGACCGAGGCGATGCTGCGCCAAGCGGTGCTTCTGCTGGAAGAAAAAGGCATCGCCTTTTCACGCCGCGGCGTGGGCGGGGGGATTATCATCGGTGCCCCCGATAGCAGTTCCGCCGCGCGCACGGCTGCCATATATCTTCAGTTTCAAGGGGCGACTGCCGAACTGTGCGAATTATCGACGCGGGCCAATCATTGGCTTACCGCATTATCATCGAAAGACGGACTCAGCCTCGCCACTGCCGATTACCTCAGAGCCGAAGCGGCACGGCTGGCGAAGATCAATTTTGCGTCGGAGGCTTATCGCCATCTCCAGCTCCGGACGATCATCGCGGCAAGCGCGGGTGGAGCTGCGCTTGCCCTTTCCACGCAAGTGGTAAACCAATTGTTGCTCGATCTTACGGTGGACACGAACGTGTATCGCTCGACCAGCGAAAGATATCGGCTCTATTGGGAAATGACGCACAAAAAGCTGGAAGCTTTCATTGCCGGCGACGTGGAGGCAAGTATTCGCCTTCATGACGAGAACCTCAGTCTCGTCGAACGTGAGGTCCAGAGGAGTGCCCAATCGGAAGGTGAGGCCGAACGGCCTTTACCACAATCTCGCAAGGCCGAATGGGTAGTACGTGCGATCTTGCGCGACATGCGAAACAGAGGCTGGGTAGCCGGAGACCGGCTCGGGTCGGAGCCCCAACTCATGAAGGCTTATGGCGTCAGCCGACCTGTCATCCGCCAGGCCGTGCGCCTGCTCGAGTTGCATCGAGCAGCTGCGATGCAGCGTGGGGCTCACGGTGGGCTGGTCATCAGCACGCCCGATGCTGAATATGCCACCCAAGCCATGGTCAAACATTTGCAGGAAGCGGGCGCAAGTTGCGCGCAGGCGCGAAACTTGCGGCGGGAAATTCTTCTTCGCCATGTTCCAGAGTTTTTGCCGGGACATATTCCGCATCTGGAGGCGGCGTTTCGTGCTATGGCAAAGAAGATGCCGAGCGAATTTTGGGCGACCGGTGCGTCGGCTCTCACCGAAATCTGTCGCGGTGCGAACAATATCGTCGGGTTATTCTTGGTGAACACTTTGCGGGAGTTCGAATATGATCATACCGAAGTGCAATCGCCAACTGATCTCGATCGTCATGCGGCGCTGCAGGCTCTTGAAGCGGTAGTGACATCGATCGTTCGGAAAGATAGTTCGCGTGCACAACGCGCAATCATCCAGTACTGGATGATTGAAGGCCGATATATAGCGAATCGCTGAATTCTAATAGGCTTAGATGCCTTTGGACTGACGTCTGAAGAGTAGCCAAGTCGGCTGATTGTCCTTCAGGCTGAGGGTGGAACGGATGCGAGCGATCGGTCCAAAAAATAGTAATATCGTTTAGTTTCGATTCCGGCTCGGCCTAAAATTATAATAAGTATATGATTTTAAGCATGTTTGTTGTCGGGCCAGTTCATCGCGCCCATCAGCAGCTCTGTCCTGCGATGATAGGTCGAGTAGCTGTGGAATATGGCGCCCGCCTCATCCTTCACGAACAGGCTTGGCCCGAACATGTCCGCGCTGCGCTGTATCTTCAGCCCGTAATTGTAGAAGGCGGGGGCAGTCTCGCGATCCTCCTGGTGAACGATACGCCGAAATCGTGGTTGAAATCGCCTTCACCCGATGACACCCAAGGGAAGCTCCAGCCCATTCTCGCCCTGACCACCTCGATCCACTCGATGGGAGCGGGGGCGGCGAAGGCGAGGTCAGCATGCTCGAAATGCCGCCGGGCGGCATTGGCATGATCCATTGTGTAGGAGCAGTCAACGAGGACCACCGCCGGACGATGTGATGCTGGGCTTACGGCTCGCCAAGAGCGCACCGCCAAACGCGATTGATCATGGGCTATCGCATTGTCGTTATGCCCGAAGCGCGTGAGTGGTTGATGTTCATACGAGAGACGGTTGAGGATTAATCCGCCCTCGGCTCCACCATCTTCCTTTGAATATTCCACGAGTCGGGAAGATTTTCGCAAATCTCCACTGCACCGGAAATGCAGGCGGGCCTTTACCGTCGCCGCCGATGGAGCGTAGATCGGACAGCATGACAGACGTGGAATATCTGGCACGGCCCGCTGCAACGGTGGTGGTCGTGCGCGACAGGCCGCAAGGCCCGGCGGACATCCTGATGATGGAGCGAGCGCGCAGCATGGCTTTTGCAGGGGGCGCGCTGGTGTTTCCGGGCGGGGCCGTGGACGACGGGGACCGGGCATTGGCAGCGCGCCTTGC
>Ga0180219_1002387_pt1 | contig 11248 bp, 11 predicted proteins | sample eDN3rd30CBELigMG_FD_151338 | JGI IMG/M metagenome (GOLD analysis project Ga0180219, IMG submission 151338) | Enriched Miracle-Growth compost microbial communities from Emeryville, California, USA - eDNA 3rd pass 30_C BE-Lig MG (version 2)... ...
GCCATTTCACCGCGACTGTAGGAGAGGCTGACATAGTGCCGGCTGCCTTCGTTGACGGTGAAGGCAGCTTCGACAGCAGTTGTGCGCGGTAAGAAAACGAGATCGCTATGCACGTTCAGGATCTCGTTTTTCCAAAGGTAAGTCCATCCAATACGGCCACGCCGCTTCGGCCGCTTTGTCGTGCGGGCATAGTCGGGGCGCGGATCAACCAGGGCGGTGAATGGTACGGTGCCCTTGATGCCTTCGACGACGCGCAAGACCTCGCGCATCGGCCGGATGGTCGCGATGCCGTCGAGAACAGGAAGACAATCGAGCACACGCGCTGATCCCTCGCGCGTTTCGAAAATAGTTTCGAGCACGGCGGTGCCGTCGATGTAGCGGCGCTTTACGGTGAACGGCACGGAGGGGCAGATCGAAAAGCTGCCGCCGTCCGGATCCAGCAGCCTGGCGAAGATGGATGGCCCGGAATAATGCGGCAGGCAGAGCCAGTCGATGGAGCCTGCGTTGGAGACAAGCGCGGCGACACGACAGTCGCCGATCAGCGCATAATCGGAAATCGCGGGAGGGGTATGTCCGGCGGGTGCGGCGTCCGTGCGGTGTGCCTGGACAGCGAGATCGTGAGGATGCATCCATACGGCCTGATGAAGACAATAAACTCTTCACCAACGCACGAGAGCCGATTTCGGCGCATCGGAAAATCCATCAAATTTTCGTGGTTTGCGTCGATGCCAAACGCCGAGACGCACTGATTAGGAGGCAGCGGCTCTGACCAGTTCCGCCAGCCTGCGGCAGTCGGCAACAAGGCGACGTTCGTTGAGGTTGGTGACGCCAAGCAACAGTCCGCGCGGCGGGGCAGGCCGCACATACCACGGGGAGAGGGGAACGGGCGCAAGACCGAACTGAAGGGCGCGCAAAGCAATGTTCACGTCGTCGGCAGTGTCGTGAAGCCGCGTCACCACGGCCATACCGGCCGTTGCCTGCACCTTGATCGCATCCGACGCCACCTCGTGCAAACAGTGAAGCAAGGCCTCGCGCCGTGCCGCGTAGAGACGCTTCATGCGGCGCAGATGGCGAAGGTAATGGCCTTCGTGCAGTAGATCGGCCACGGCCAATTGGATCGTCGCGGCGGGGGCGGGCGCCAGGCAGGCGGCAACGTCGCCGAAGCGGCGCGCCAGCTCGGGCGGCACAACCAGGAAGCCCAGGCGCAGGGCCGGGCTGATGGTCTTGCTGAAGCTGCCGATGTGCAGCACCCGGCCACCGTGATTGAGCGAGGCGAGCGCGGGCGCAGCCCGTCCCTTGAGCTGCAGCTCGCTCAGATAGTCATCCTCGATGATCCACGCGCCGCTCGCATGCGCCCAGGCCAGCAGCGCCAGCCGCCGCGGGAGAGACATGGTCATGCCGAGCGGGGCCTGCTGGCCTGGCGTCACGACGGCCAGTGCGGCTCCGGCTGCGATGCGAATGCCCGCGGCGACATCAAGCCCCTCATCGTCGACCGGCACGGCAGTCGGCGTCATGCCGGCCAGGCTGAGTGCGGTGCGGGTGAGGGGAAATCCGGGTTCCTCCATCCAGGCTGTGGCGCCTTCAAGCTGCAGTCCACGGATCGCGAGGCCAAGCGCTCCGGAGAAACCGGCCGTGACCAGCACTTGGGAAGGGCTGCAGCGAAGGCCGCGGGCGATCCCCAGGTAAGCCGCGATCTCCGTCCGCAAGCCGGGCTCACCGCGCGGATCTGGATATCCGACAGGAGCGGCAGCGGTGCGTCTGGCCTGTGCCGTCAGGATGCGCGACCACATCTTGTGAGGGAACGCATCCTGGGCCGGAACGCCCATCTGAAACGGCAACGGCGCTGTTCCGAAGTCATGGTAGAGATCCGGCAATGGGGGCGTCTCGGGCGACCCGGCGGATGCGGTTGGTCGGGACGGGCGCTCGGTGACGCGCGTGCCGGCCGCGCCGAAGCCGACCGCGAGCTGCTCGTCGATCAGGCGTTCGTAGGCCTGGCGCACCGTGCCACGTGAGACACCCAATTGAGCCGCCAGATCGCGCCAGGACGGAAGCTTTGCATTGGCAGGAATCTGCCCCGACTCGATCGCCTCCCGGACAGCCGCATAGATCTGTACGGCCAGAGGCGCCTTCCTGGTGCGGTCAACGTCGATAGGGAGCAAAGCCATCGCTTTTGGTACATTGAAACAGCCCGTTCTTGGTACTGTTTTTTGACCACTCCAGGGCGCATCTCCTCCCCAACGGTTGAGACCGATCGTTTCACAGGAGACATCACGTGACACAGCGCATGGATTACAACGCCGCCTCGCCGGCAGGCATGAAGGCCCTCGGCGGGGTCTACGGCCACATCCTGCAGAGCGGCCTGCCGAAGGTGCTGGTCGACCTCGTCTATCTTCGTATCTCGCAGATCAACGGCTGCGCCTATTGCATCGATATGCATTCGCGCGACCTCCTGAAGGAAGGCGTTTCCATCGACAAGGTTGTGATGGTGCCGGTCTGGGAAGAGGGCGGCGCCCTGTTCGACACCAAAGAGCGGGCCGCGCTTGCCTGGGCGGAGACTGTGACGCGGGTCGCGGAAACAGGTGTGCCCGACGCCGCCTATGAGGCCGCCGCCGCGGTCTTCAGCCAGAAGGAACTCGCCGACCTCACGATCGCCATCGGGCTGATGAACGCCTACAATCGGATGGGCATCAGCTTCCGCTCCCATCCGGCCGGAGCCAAGTAACGTAGGCTGTGTTGGACTGAAGGAGGATGATGGTGATCAATACCGGCATCTTCGGCGTGAAGGTTCCAGACAGCAGACTTGCGCGCGAGATCACGCAGCTCATTCGCGATACCGAAAGCGACCTGCTGTTCCATCATTCCTCGCGCGTCTACTTCTGGGGCGCTCTCATGGGAAAGCGCGATAACCTGAAGTTCGATCCGGAGCTGTTTTACGCCGCCGCCATGTTCCACGATATCGGCATTACGCACGGCTATGATGAGAGCCAGCTTCGCTTCGAGGTGGACGGAGCGAATGCCGCGCGCGATTTTCTGCGCAGCCGTGGTATCGCGGAAGCCGACGTGGAGAAGGTCTGGCTTGCCATCGCGCTTCACACGACGCCAGGCATTCCCGAACACATGCATCCGGAGATATCGCTGGTGCAGGCGGGTGCGGGAATGGATATGGCGGGCCGCAACTATGATCTCTTCACGCAGGAAGAGCGTGAGGCTGTGGTTGCCGCGCATCCGCGCAGCCATGACTTTGCACATGAGGTGATCGATGCTTTCTATCAGGGCTTGAAGCATCGGCCCGCCACCACATTCGGCACATTCAACGATGACTTTCTCGCCTTCAAGGATCCTGATTTTCAGCGCGGCAATATCTGCAGCGCCCTTCTGGGGTCGCGCTGGGAGCGGTGAAAGACGATGTGCGGGATGCACTTACGCTGGCATGCCGGCGAAAAAATCGACCAGCGCGCGTGGCGCATCCGCCGCAAAACACATGTCCAGGCCTTGGGCCGAGCCCTCGGCCGCCGCGGCCGCGCGCGGAAACATGGTGGCTTCGTATTGCGCCAGCGCGGTTTCGACATCATCGCCATGTGCGATGAGGGCTTGCGCCAGTTCTGCCGCGTCGAGCATGGCGAGGTTGGCGCCTTCGCCGGCAAACGGCGACATCAGATGCGCGGCATCGCCCAGCAGGGTCACGCCAGGTTTGCGTGCCCAGGCATGGCCGATCGGCAGGGCGTGGATCAGGCGGGGAACAATCGCGTCGTCGCACTGGCGGATGAGGCCGAGCAGTTCAGCGCTCCAGCCGGAGAACTGCTTCAGCAGAGCATCGCGGGCTGAAGGCGCATCCGACCAGTCGACGCCGCTGGCGAGCGTCCACTCCGGCGCGGCGCGAAATGCGGCGCCGAGGTGAATGTGCCTGCCACCATGGGCCAGCAATGCCTTGTCGTCGGAGAGGGCGAAGAAAACGCCCGGGCCCGTCAGTCTGGCCAGATCGGGATGGCGCTCGCTGGCATCCGAGATCTGCAGATCGAGATAGGTGATGCCGCAATAGGCCGGCGTCGCGGCCGTGAGCAGGGGCCGCACTTTCGACCAGGCGCCATCGGCGCCGACCAGCAGATTGGTTGTGATGCTGCGGCCATTGGCGAAGGTCAGTTCATGCTGGACGCCGTCGGCTGATTGAACGGCGGTGACCTTGTGGCCCCAGGCGATGCGTCCGGGATCGAGCGAGGCGACGAGCAGGTCGCGCAGTTCGGTTCGGTCGATTTCGGGGCGGCTGCCACCGCCGGCATGATCGATGAAGACGGTGCCTGCCTTGTCGAGAACACGCATGCTGTCGCCCTGCGGACGGACGTGGCGGCGGAATTCGTCGTAGAGGCCGGCCAAGTGCAAGGCGTGTTGGCCAGACTCTTCGTGCATGTCGAGGGAGCCGCCCTGTTCGCGCGCGTCGGCTGAGGCGTCGCTTTCGTAGAGCGTGAAGGGGATGCCATGCATCTGCAGGATGCGGGCGAGAACGAGGCCACCGAGACCGGCGCCGGCAATGGCGACAGAGGGAGCAGACATGGTTGGTCCTATCGGGGTGCGCGCGATGGGGCGGCGAGAATGCCGTCGAGAAGGACATCCAAAGCCCAGTCGGAGCGCGCCGCGCCGTCACCGGACATGAGGTCCGCGCTGAGCCGGGCGACGTGCGGGAAGCGCATGGCATCGATAGCCAGGACCTTTGCGGCGAGAGCGGAAAAGTCCTGCGCCTTCCGCGAGGCCTGCTTCGGGCCGCTGTGCTCGACGGCGATGGCGGTCGGATAGAGCAACAGGAGGTCGACGCCCCAGGCCGCCGCGTGGTCCGCCACACCGCCCTCGGCAAGGAGAGCGAGAAGCGCCTCGACCAGGGCCATGTAGTTCGGGCCGCTCGGCTGGGTCGACAGCGCCATCCGGGCGATCTCGGGATGGGCGAAGAGAACGTTTCGATAGCCCGTCAGCAGCGCCTTCAGCCGGTCTCGCCAGGGGTGGGGCTGGTCATCGGGGGCGCCGGGACGAGCGCTGAGCGGGCCAAGCAGGGCGTCGAGGATTTGGGCATGCAGGTCCTCGGTATCGCGGACATAGACGTAGAGCGACGCCGGGCCGGTATCGAGCGCGGTCGAGATCCGCCGCATCGTCACTTTGTTAAGGCCCTCATCGCGCAGGATCGCGAGCGCGGCGTCGATAATGCCCTGACGGGTCAGCGCGGGCTTGGCCGGTCGTTCGCGCCGGCTGCGAGGCGGATTGGCAGGGTCGATCGAAGTCATGGGTCAATCTATCACGAACATGTTCGTTACGATAGCGTTCGTTGACTAGAGCATTTTCGAGCGAAGTGGCTGCCGGTTCGCGTGAAGAAAATGCGTCAAAACAAAAACCTAGAGCTCGGTTCTGATTCCATCAGGACCGAAAAGCTCTAGGCGGTCGGTGCCTCACCGACTGCCTAATCCCGACTGCCCACTGCCTCCTTTCATCTTCCTGAAAAGAATCAGGAAAATCTGGCAAGCCGTTTGGATATATCGGCTATTTCGGGGATGCGTTAGCCGCGCAAGCTCTCAAGCGCTTCGTGGCCGCTGATCGCCTGTCCCTTCGGCCAGATGTAGAACTCCCCAGTCAGCCCCAGGGCCTGGTCGAGCCGGGCGTGATACTCGGTGCGGGGAATCTCGACGGCGCCGAGGGTGACCAGATGCGGGGTCACGAATTGCGTGTCGAGCAGGCGGAAGTCGCCCCGGCGCAACCTTGCGACGAGATGCACGAGCGCCACTTTCGAGGCGTCGGTTTCGCGATGGAACATGCTCTCGCCGAAGAAGGCGCCGCCGATGGCGACCCCGTAAAGACCGCCGACCAGCGCGCCTGACTGGTTGCGCGCCTCGACGGTGTGGACATAGCCCTGCTCGAAGAGCTTGCGGTAGAGACGGCGGATGCGGGCATTGATCCAGGTGTTGGAGCGGGCGAGGCCGGCGCCGAGTCCGGCGCAGCCGTCGATCACGGCGTCGAAATCCTGGTCGACCTGGATTTCGAACCGGTCCGAGCGCACCGCCTTGGCGAGCGAGCGCGACACCAACAGGCCGTCGAGCGGAAAGATGCCGCGCTGTTCCGGATCGACCCAGAACAGCGACGGGTCGTCGGCACTTTCGGCCATCGGAAACATGCCGACCGAATAGGCCCGCAGCAATAGCAGCGGGGTGATCTCATGGGAGGGGCTGGTTTCCGTCATGAACCTGAAACTCGACGGGCGGCGGCACGGTTCCAATTTAGAGCATCGATATGGCAAGAATCCAACCTGCTTGCGGCGATGGGACATCGCCGCAAGCAGGTCACGCATTCGCTGCGCGGTCAGGCCAAGTTCTTAGGCTCTGTCCATCAGGGTCTGGTCGATGAGTTTCGGGTCCATGCCGCCGTTGGCCAGGAATTTTTCCAGCCAGTGGATGTCGTAATGGCCGTTCTGCATGTCGGTGTTGCGCACCAGTGTGCGGAACAGCGGCAAGGTCGTGTCGATGCCGTCGACAATGAATTCATCGAGCGCGCGGCGCAGGCGCAGCAGCGCTTCGTTGCGGGTGCGGCCGTGGACGATGAGCTTACCGACGAGCGAGTCGTAATAGGGCGGGATCATGTAGCCCTGATAGACGGCGGAATCGACGCGCACGCCGAGGCCGCCGGGCGGATGGTAATAGCTGATCTTGCCGGGCGAGGGCCGGAACGTGGCTGGGTGCTCGGCGTTGACGCGGCATTCGATGGCGTGGCCGGTGAGGCGCACGTCTTCCTGGCGGATCGTCAGCGGCGAGCCGGCGGCGATCTTGATCTGCTCGTTGACGAGATCGATGCCGGTGATCATTTCCGTCACCGGATGCTCGACCTGGATGCGCGTGTTCATCTCGATGAAATAGAACTTGCCGTCCTCGTAAAGGAACTCGATCGTGCCGACGCCGAGATATTGCATCTCGCGCATGGCCTTGGCGACGATCTCGCCGATGGCCTCGCGCTCGGATGCATTGAGCGCGGGCGAGGGGCCTTCCTCCCACACCTTCTGGTGGCGGCGCTGCAGCGAGCAGTCGCGTTCGCCCAGATGAATGGCGTTGCCCTTGCCGTCGCCGAGCACCTGGATTTCGATGTGGCGCGGCGTCTCGAGATACTTCTCCAGATAGACCGCGTCATCGCCGAAGGCCGCCTTGGCTTCGGTGCGGGCCGTCGCCAGCGCGTCCGACAGGTCCTCTTCCGCGCGCGCCACTTTCATGCCGCGGCCGCCGCCGCCGGCGGCTGCCTTCACCAGCACGGGAAAGCCGATGTCTTTGGCGACGCGCATGGCCTCGGCGTCGTCGGTGACGCCGCCGTCGGAGCCCGGCACGCAGGGAATGCCGAGACGGCGCGCCGTCTTCTTGGCTTCGATCTTGTCGCCCATGGTGCGGATATGCTCGGCCTTGGGACCGATGAAGGTGATGTTGTGGTCGGCGCAGATGTCGGCGAAGCGGGCGTTCTCCGACAGAAAGCCATAGCCCGGATGCAGCGCGTCGGCGCCAGTGATCTCGCAGGCGGCGAGCAGCGCCGGGATGTTCAGATAGCTCTCGCGCGCAGCAGGTGGACCGATGCAGACCGATTCATCCGCCAGCTTGACGTGCATGGCCTCGGCGTCGGCGGTCGAATGAACGGCGACGGTGGCGATGCCGAGTTCCTTGGCGGCGCGCAGGATGCGAAGCGCGATTTCGCCACGGTTGGCAATGAGGATCTTGTCGAACATCGGCGTACTCTGCTCGCTCATTCGATTACAAGAAGCGGCGCGCCATATTCCACCGGTTGACCGTCGTCGACAAACAACGCCGTGACGGTGCCCGCGCGCGGCGCGACGATCTCGTTGAACGTCTTCATCGCTTCGACAAGCAGGATCTTTTCGCCGGCTTTGACGACGCTGCCGATTTCAACGAACGGCTTCGAATCCGGGCTCGGACGGCGATAGGCGGTGCCGACCATGGGCGATTTGATGGTGCCGGGATGATCTGCGGCGGCCTCCGCGGCCACCGGGGCGACGGCTACGGCCACCGGCGGCGGGGCGACGACGCTTTGCGGCACCGGCGCGCTGTAGGAGACCTGTGTGGCCGTCTGGCGCGACACGCGCACGCGCAGGCCGTCCTGCTCGACTTCGATCTCGGAGAGATCGAGCTTTCCCAGAATCGAACCCAGTTCCTCGACCAGCGCCGTATCGAAACGGGGCTTGTCGTTTTCAGGCTTAGTGGTCATTCGCGATCTACTCTTCTTGTTGTCTGGAGAAGTCCTGTTTCGAGCTGGCGATGAGCGCGTAGAGCGCCAGCTCGTAGGACAGCGGACCGAAGCCCAGAATGACACCCTTCGCGACCGGAGCGATCAGCGAACGATGGCGGAAATGTTCGCGTGCGTGAACGTTGGACAGATGCACCTCGATCACATTGGCCTGCGCACCGACGATGGCGTCGCGCAGCGCAATCGATGTGTGTGTGTAGGCGCCCGCATTCAAGATGATGCCGGCGCCGGCGCTTCCCGCCTGCTGGATCCAGTCGACGAGGTCGCCCTCGTGGTTGGACTGGCGGAAAACCAATTCGATCCCGGCGTCGCGCGCCTTGGCGCCGAGATGCTGTTCGATATCTCCGAGCGTCTCGGAGCCATAGATCGCAGGTTCCCGCGTTCCCAGCAGGTTGAGGTTCGGCCCGTTGAGAACATGAACAGCAAGAAGCGGGGACGGCATTGGCGATCAGGCTCGAGACAATCGGCGCGGGCAACCTGCCCATAGCGACGTCCTCATAGCCCGGTTGCTCGGTGGAGGGAAGGGCAAGGCCCGCCTGGCTGCATTTTCCCCATCGAAAACCGCACGTTCCACCCGCAACGGCGCGTTTGTTAACGAAAGAGAACAAATGAGAACAAAAAAGAACAAAACATGAAAATTTGGCGTGCAATCGGCTCGGCCTTGCGGCATGATCCATCACGCCAGACATCTCGTCGGGCAGGCTGGGAGTTCCGCACATGTCGAAAGCATCGATTTATCTGCCTGTTTTTGCCTTTGCCGCAGGTGTGGCGAGCGCGAGTTTTGCCAAGGATGTCACCGTGCAGCGCACCACCGCGCCGGGGCAGGCGGTCGAGGTCTGGAGCCATTCGTCGACCCGCGCCGATTGCGCCACCAAGGCGCCGGTGGTGACCGTGATTCAGCAGCCGGCCAATGGGACGGTCGCCGTGTCCGAAGGGCCGCGGCAATTGAGCGGGAACAAGGGTGATTTCGCCAAGTGCAACGGCCAGACCGGCTATGGCGCGAAGATCGTCTACCAGCCGAAAGCCGGCTACAGCGGCCAGGATGGGCTGCGTTACAGCGTCCGCTATGAGTCGGGCACGGAGATGACCGTCATCGCCCAGCTCCGGGTCGGCGCCGCACCGGCGCGCAGCGATGAGGGTTGGCATAAGCCGCAGGCGTCCGCCCAGGCCGCTGCCGTGCAGGCGACCGTCGGCCAATAGGCCGACGGACGGGGATTCAGATCAGATGCAGGCCGTCTTGCCGCATTTGCGCAGGTTGTCGATCTTGCCCTGCAATTGCTCGGCGCCGACGGCGCCGACAACGACCTCATTGCCGACCACATAGGACGGCGTGCCGTTCATGCCGAGCGTATCGGCGATGTGCATGACCTCGCCAAGGCCGGTGCGCACGTCGTCGCTCTTCATGTCGGCCTGCAGCTTGTCCATGTCGGCGCCGGCCTCCTGAGCCATGGCAAGCGCCTGGGCGCGTCCGGTCTGGCCGCGCGAGGCCAGCAGCTTCTGGTGGAAATCCCAGTATTTCGGGCCGTCGAACTGCTTATGCAGGGCGAGCGCCACCTGGGCCGCCTCGACCGAGCCCGGTCCGAGAACCGGGAATTCCTTGAGCACGACGCGGACGTCGGAATTGTCCTTCATGATGGTCGCCAGGTCTTCGACCGCATGTTTGCAATAGCCGCAGTTGTAGTCGAAGAATTCGACAAGCTGGATCTTGCCGTTCGGATTGCCGAGCACGGTCTGGAATTTGGAACTGAAGATCTGCGGGCTGAGGTCGGCCACCGCCTGCTGCTTCTTGGATTCCTCCTCGGCTTTCGAGGCGCGCTCCATCTCTTCGAGCGCCATCCGTACCACCGCCGGATTGTTGAGCAGGTAGTCCTTGATGATGGCTTCAACCTGGCCGCGCTCCGGCGGCATCATGCTGCCGCGCACCAGCATGCCGGCGGCGAACGTGCAGGCGACACCGACGACGACCGCGGCTGCGCGCACCGGCCAGGAGTTGAAAAAGCTCATATTGAATAGCCCTGATGCTCGAACTGAATGATTTGATATATTTATAGGCCGAAAGTGGTGAATTCGCGAACGGGTGGCGAACACGATGGCGTGAGCCTCAGGTTTTCGGCGGCCGGTAGTTGAGAATGTCGTCGGCCTTCAACCAGCCCGGCGAATTTTCCTTGAACTGCCGCTTGGCGCGGTCTGCCTGAGTGCGGGCTTCGACAAATTTGCCCATGATGAACAGGCCTTGCGCGGCGTTGAGCATGGCATTGGGCTGGTCGCCTTTGCGCTCGTAAGCCATGGACAGGTACTGGAAGGCCTCGGCGTTGTCGTCCTCTTCCTGGGTGGCCCGGGTGAGGATTTTGATCGCCTCGCCGGCATTGGCCGGATTGTTGGTGGCGACATAGGCGTGGCCGAGCATGACGCGGATGGGAACGCCGCGGGGCGCCAGCGCGGCGGCCCGCTTCAGCGGCTCGATCGCCTGTCCGGCGCGGCCGGCTTCGAGCAGGGTCTGGCCTTTCAATTCGTGAAAATACGGATTGTTGGGCTGCGTGGCGAGCAGCGCATCCTCCTGCGCCAGCGCATCGGGCAGGCGGCCGGCGCGGTAGGCGATGATGGCGCGGGCATAGCGCGCCGGCAGCGACGTATCGCTCAGCGGATAGCGGCGTCCGATTTCCGACGTACCGCCGATGAAGGCGACGATCTTGGCGCGCACCATGTCGTGGCGCGCCTGCAGGGCGGGAGGGTCCTTGGCGTCGAAATAGGGGCTCTTGTGCGCCTGGTCCTGCAGGTTGGAAATGCGTTCGGTCGGCAGGGGGTGTGACAGCAGATAGGGATCGATCCCCTGGGATTTGAACAGCATCTCGTTCTGGAACCGTTCCATCGTCGTCAGCAGCCCGCGCGGCGATTGGTGGGTGGCGTTGAGGTATTTGACCGCGGCGATGTCGGCGGCCTGTTCCTCGCCGCGCTGATAGGACAGCATGGCGCGGCGCAC
>Ga0180219_1002388_pt1 | contig 11247 bp, 7 predicted proteins | sample eDN3rd30CBELigMG_FD_151338 | JGI IMG/M metagenome (GOLD analysis project Ga0180219, IMG submission 151338) | Enriched Miracle-Growth compost microbial communities from Emeryville, California, USA - eDNA 3rd pass 30_C BE-Lig MG (version 2)... ...
CATCTCACGAAGAGACGCAAACTTCTGGTCACGCTCAAATTGACGAGAACATATTTACACACCAGACAATCTTGCGATCATCCAGGTAACATAGTTCTTATCAAGAAACGTGTCCGCCAAAGTTCTTTGTGATAGTTCGATCTCTCAAACCATCCGCAGACAATGCCGCCCACGTTTCTCTTTCTTCTGTATAAAATTATCAAAGAACAGACGATCTCAAACCGTCGAAAATCTCAAACCGCCCTCAACTCCAGCAACCAACCAAAACTCTCAAACCAACCGGTCATCAAAGTCTCAAGTCTCTGTCGCAGCCGTCTCAGCGGTGCCGGGTATCTAGAGCACACCGTTCAGCGTGTCAACCCATTTTTTTGAAGAAAATCACAAACTTAATCGCCGTTCTTTTCTTCATACATCAACAGAACTCTCGCCCCGCCAATGCCGCCGATCTACTCAAATCAAACATCGCTGTCAAACTCTTTCAACCAACTCAAGGGACGAACCTGTCTGCCGCTAGCAGCGTCGCCGCCCTCGTTGTGGAGGCGTATATAGGGGCGACCCCTCATATCTGTCAACAGCGACAATGAAGTTTTTTGATGTTTTTTTGACAAGTTTCCACAGACCGTCGGATTTCCACGTATTTACCTTATATTATAGCGAGCTCATTGCACCGACCACACTTGGGTGAGCCTTAAACCGGCCTTATTAGCCGAATAGCTTCCGCGAAACTTTCGAAACAGGCCCTGAATCATAGCTTGCACGCGATTGTGGAAATCGTTGGCCGACAGGCTTGTCGTTGACTTACGTTTCTTCGGCAGGCAAAACTCATATGCCCGTTTGGGAGCCTTCCGACAGAATGGAAGACACCTTAGTACCGGATTGGCGGTTTACCCGCTTTTCTGACAAACGATTTCAAGCACGTTTTGTGCGGTCAGCTATAAAGAAGGACCGGCTACAGCAGTATGAAAGAGATGGGGCCGAACAATCTCGATCCGGGTGACGAGCCCCCGCTGAGTGTAGGCGGACGGCGACGGCCACCGGATCGTCGTGAAGTTTCTGCCCGCTGGCTTGCCGGCACCTTCCTGACCGGCGTTACGTCCTGCATGCTGATCGGTGTCGCATTGTTTGCCGCGCTCGACGGACGTGAGCAGCTGGCCACCCCGCCTGAAATCCTTGCACGAAACGACATGCCCGGCGCGACCGATGAAGCCGCCGTTACCAAAGGCGGACGCCTTGTCAGCACGGTCTCGCAGCAGAAGGCGCGCGACCGGCGCCGTTTCGATCTTTCGACAATGCAGAAAGTGGGTGAGCGCGAAGTCATTCGCACGCGACCGTTTGAATTTGTCCGTATGGCTCTCGCCGTCGATCATCCGACCAGCCGCAAATATCCGGCCTTCGATGCCTTGACCGTATTCTCGGAAGGTCCTGCTGCACCGCAACCTGCCGATGCCGGTCAGATTTACGGCGCCAAGGTCGAAAGCGAGGTCAGCCTGCATGTCGTCGATTTTCCGATGAACAGCGCGACTTTCGACGCATCCAGCGACCTTACCGTTGATGAGGTTGAAAAAGTTGTGCGCGATACTGGCGGCCTTCTGACCGACGGTGACGTCCAGGTCGCCTCGCTTCATTATGTCGATCCCGCCCGCTTCGGCGGCTCCGACTCTCCATTCGCGCTCGGCCCGGCGCTTGGCGTGAAGATTACGCAGGAGAATGTCAGCGTCACGCAGCGCGGCGATGATGAAACAGTTGGCGAAGGCTTTTCCGAAGAACTGATTCCTTTCCGCCAGACAGCCGACATCAAGCAGGCACTCGAAGACGCCGGTTATACCGGCGACGATACCGAGAACATGGCGGACTCGCTTGCCAAGCTGATGAACTCGCCGCGCCTCAAGGAAGGCAGCGTCCTGCGTGTCGGCACAGAGACACAAAATGGCGTTGACCGCATCGTGCGCGCAAGCATCTACAATCGCACGACGCATCTGGTGACTGTCGCCCTCAACGACCGGGGACAATATATTCCGTCTGACGAGCCGGAACAGACCCCGCTTCTGCAGACGGCTTTCGACGGTAATGCCCTTCCAACGGCTATTCGAGGCAATTTGCCGAGTGTCTATGACGGGATCAGCCGTGCCGCGCTCGCCTATGGCATGTCGGAGACGATGCGCGAACAGCTCGTCAAGATGCTGGCAAGCGATGTCGACCTGCAATCGCGGCTGTCGCCGAGCGACCAGATCGACGCATTCTTCTCGCTGCCGGACGACCCCGACAAACCGGAAACCGATTCGCAGCTTCTTTATGTTTCGGCCAATTTCGGTGGAACAATCCGCAAATTCTATCGCTATCAGGCTCCAGACGGCAGCGTCGATTACTTCAATGGCGACGGTAAGAGTGCGAAGCAGTTCCTGCTCCGCAATCCGGTTCCCAATGGTGTCTTCCGCTCACCGTTCGGCATGCGTCGCCATCCGATCCTTGGCTATAGCCGCATGCATACCGGCGTGGACTGGGCCGCACCGCGCGGCACGCCGATCATCGCCTCCGGTAATGGTGTGGTGGAAAAGGCAGGCTGGACCAATGGCTATGGTAACCAGACCCTGATTCGTCATGCCAATGGTTATGTAAGCAGCTATAGCCATCAAAATGCCATCGCCCGCGGCGTTACCGCCGGTGCGCGCGTGCGGCAGGGACAGGTGATCGGCTATGTAGGGTCGACGGGTCTTTCGACCGGTCCTCACCTTCACTACGAAATGATCGTGAACGGCACCAAGGTCGATCCGCTGCGCATTCGTCTGCCCGACAACAAGGCGCTTTCGGGCAAGGAACTCGAAGCCTTCAAGCAGGAACGAGATCGCATCGACACGCTTTTGAACAGCGATGAAAACGGCACCAAGCTTGCCTCGAACGGATCGACGAAGAGCTGATAAAAAGAACAGCCGGGGGAAACGCCCGGCCTTCTCTTTGAAATTACAGGAATGCTTATAGCAGGACGCTAAGATGCTAGCGCATCACGCCCTGAAAATGCTCAATCGCCGCACGGGCTTAACCAAGTCTCGATGTGAAAAACTCATCGAGACTTGGAATTACTCGGTGAACTCGACCGTTACGCCAGCTTTCACCAGCTTTGCCAGCTCTTCCGCATCCCAGTTGGTCAATCGAACACAGCCATGACTTGACGTCTTGCCGATTCTCGATGGCTCGGGCGTACCGTGAATGCCATAGGTCGGCTTGGAAAGCGCAATCCAGACTGTTCCCACCGGCCCGTTCGGCCCAGGCGGAATGGTCAGCACTTTGTCGTTATTGCCCTGCTTGAAGTTGATCTTCGGATTGTAGGTATAGTTCGGGTTGATCGCTATACGCTCGACCTGAACAACGCCGGAAGGTGACGGATTGTCCGACGACCCAATGGTCGAGGGATAGGCAACGACGAGCTTGCCTGTTTCATCGTAGCCGCGAACCTGCTTGCGTCCCTTGTCGGCGATGATGCGGGCCACCTTGGTCCGGACAGGCTTGCCGAGATTGGGAACCTTAACAATCGAACCCGGCTGATTGAAGTTTACGCCGGGATTGATCTCTTTCAGATAGGCCTCGTCTATATGAAACTTTTCACCGAGCATTTCGGTGACCGATGTATAGGCCATCGCCGGTAGCTGCGCCTTGTGGGCGTAATCATCCGGAATGGAGGCAACATATTGCCGTCCCACATCCTCATTGGTGATTGTGTATTCGGTAAAGGCCGGACCGCCTGTCGCTTCCAGCTCCGCATTGACCGCCGCTTCATCCGTCGGGCTGATCGACTTTCCGGTCAGTTCGCCATAGGCGGCAGCCGCCTTGTCGACATTGCTACCCGAACGACCGTCAATGACGCCGGGCGAGCTACCTGCACGGTCGAGGAGTATTTGATAGGCTGCGATCTTCGCCTTTGCGCCCTGCCCCTTCGGCATTTCAATGGCCGGGGCCATGTCGCCTGGATTGGGAACACCTCTTGGCTGTTCATAACCCGGCTGGCCATAATCCTGCTGACCGTCATAACCGGGATTCGCACTGGCTGAATTGGTATTGGTATTGTCGGGATATTGATCGCCTGCCGGCGGCAATTCCGACCGCTGCACCTGTCCATCCCGGTTGCCACCATATTGCGGTGCCGCCGGAGCGTCCGGATAATAATTCGGGTCCTCGGGCACATTGCCGAAACCGTCATAAGGTGCACCACCGTCGACCGGTCCATCGAGCGTCCAGTTGTCGTCTGGCTGCGGTGCACGGCGAACCCGACGGTCATAGGCGTTCGGGTCATAATTATTGGCGTCCTCGACACTGAGGATGCGTCCGCGACGATCCATCGTAACGCGGCGGCCATACTGGTCGATAAAGACCCGCACCCGGCGATCATGATAGATTTCTTCACCCGGATCATAAAGCTGCGCAAGCTGTACCGGGCGTTCGGTAGCCGTTGCAGAATTGCCTTCCTCTGCGCGCGCTGTACCGTCGACAGCAGTTGCCGCAACGGAAGCAAACAAAGCGAAACGAAGCATGCGTGTGTAATGCGCCATGAAGAATGCCCTGGGTGATCGAGAGATCATGGATGCCGCTAATATGGTTAACAACTGATTAGAGCATTTCCAGCAAAAGTGCGAAGCGGTTTTGCGTCGGATAATGCGACGAAACAAATAGTTAGAGCAGTTCCAGCGACTCCGTTTTAACTGAAATCGCTCTAGCTGATAGAGCAGATGCCAGATGAACTGGACATGAAGATGGCCGACATCGAAGGAAAGCCGGAAAACTTGTCAGGCCAGACATGAAAAAGGCGCCGCAACCTATCCGGTTGCGACGCCCAAAGCCTTCAACTCATGAACGTTCAGGCGTTCTCACCGACCTTCTGGCCTTCATCCTCAACCGCACCGCGAATCGGACGGAAATTGAGCCTGTCCGAACCAGCAGTAATCTTGACGATGGAACCATCCAGAATATCGCCCATAAGAATGCGCTCGGCGAGCGGATCCTGAACTTCCTTCTGGATGACACGCTTCAACGGACGTGCGCCATAGGCCGGGTCGTAACCCTTGTTGGCCAGCCATTCGCGTGCATCCTCTTCCAGCTGCAGCATGATCTTGCGATCGGTCAGAAGCATCTGGAGACGCTGCATCTGGATATCGACAATCGCACCCATGTCTTCGCGGCGCAGCCGGTGGAACAGGATGATTTCATCGACACGATTCAGGAATTCCGGACGGAAGGCAGCCCGCACCACGCCCATCACTTCGTCACGAACCGACTCGACATCGTCCTTCTCGCCAAGATTGACGAGATACTCGGCGCCGAGATTCGAGGTCATGATGATGACCGTATTGCGGAAATCGACCGTACGGCCCTGCCCGTCAGTCAGGCGTCCGTCATCCAGCACCTGCAACAACACGTTGAACACATCCGGATGCGCCTTTTCGATCTCATCGAACAGGATCACCTGATAAGGCCTGCGACGCACAGCTTCCGTCAGAACGCCACCTTCTTCGTAGCCGACATAGCCGGGAGGCGCGCCGATCAGCCGGCTCACGGAATGCTTTTCCATGAACTCCGACATATCGATACGCACCATGGCCGTATCGTCCTGAAACAGGAATGAAGCGAGCGCCTTGGTCAGTTCCGTCTTGCCGACGCCCGTGGGGCCGAGGAAGATGAACGAGCCGATAGGCCGGTTGGGGTCCTGAAGCCCGGCGCGCGCACGGCGAACCGCCTTCGAGATAGCCTGAACCGCCTCGCCCTGTCCGACGACCCGCTTCGCGAGTTCGTCTTCCATACGCAGGAGTTTCTCACGCTCGCCTTCCAGCATCCGGTCGACCGGAATACCGGTCCAGCGCGAAATGATCTGCGCAACGTGGTCTGGCGTAACAGTCTCTTCAAGCAGAGAGCCCTTGTTTTCATGGCTTTCGGCTTCGACAAGCTGCTTTTCCAGTTGCGGAATCTTGCCATAGGCCAGTTCGCCTGCCTTCTGGAATTCTCCGCTTCGCTGCGCGATGGCGAGAGCATTGCGTGCCTCTTCAAGCTGACGCTTGAGATCGGCGGCAAGTCCGAGCTTCTGCTTTTCAGACTGCCATTTCGACGTTAGTTCCGCCGATTCCTCTTCCAGATCGGTCAGTTCCTTTTCGAGGCGCTGGAAACGATCCTTGGAAGCGGCGTCGGTTTCAACCTTCAGCGCTTCGCGCTCGATCTTCAACTGCATGATGCGACGGTCGATTTCATCCAGCTCTTCCGGCTTGGAATCAACCTGCATGCGCAGGCGCGATGCTGCCTCATCGACAAGATCGATTGCCTTGTCGGGCAGGAAACGGTCGGTGATGTAACGGTTCGACAAGGTTGCCGCAGCAACCAGAGCCGAATCCGAAACGCGCACCTTGTGATGCTGCTCGTATTTTTCCTTCAGGCCACGCAGGATCGAGATCGTATCCTCGACTGTCGGTTCATCGACGAATACTGGCTGAAAGCGACGAGCAAGGGCTGCGTCCTTCTCGACATATTTCCGGTATTCTTCGAGCGTCGTCGCGCCGACGCAGTGCAATTCGCCGCGTGCAAGAGCAGGCTTCAAAAGGTTCGATGCATCCATGGCGCCATCGGATTTGCCTGCGCCGACAAGCGTGTGCATTTCATCGATGAAGAGGATGATCTGGCCAGCAGCCGTCTGCACTTCCGAAAGCACCGCTTTCAGACGTTCTTCGAACTCACCGCGATATTTGGCACCGGCAATCAGCGCGCCCATATCGAGCGCCATCAACTGCTTGTCCTTCAAGGATTCGGGCACATCGCCATTGACGATGCGAAGCGCCAGACCTTCCGCGATTGCGGTCTTGCCGACGCCTGGCTCGCCGATCAGAACCGGATTGTTCTTGGTGCGGCGCGACAGAACCTGAATCGTGCGGCGGATTTCCTCGTCGCGGCCGATCACGGGATCGAGCTTGCCTGCGCGCGCATCCTCGGTCAGATCGCGGGCATATTTCTTCAACGCATCATAATTGCTTTCAGCGGACGCCGAATCGGCGGTGCGGCCTTTGCGCATATCGTTTATGACCTTGTTGAGCGCCGTCGGGGTCACACCGGCAGCGGACAGAATTTCAGACGTCTTTGCGGATTTTTCCATCGCCAGCGCCGTCAGAAGGCGCTCGACGGTGACGAAGCTGTCACCGGCCTTGCTGGCAAGTTCCTCGGCAAGCGAGAAGACCTTGGCAAGCGGCTGCGATAAATAAAGCTGGTCGTTGCCACCCGACACTTTGGGCAGCTTTTCGAGCGCGTTCTGCAGGCCGATGCGCACATCGGCGATCCGGCCCCCTGCCCGTTCGATCAAGGATGAGGCAAGCCCTTCGTCATCATCGACGAGAACCTTCAACACGTGTTCCGGCGTGAATTGTTGATTGCCGGATGACAGTGCGAAAGTCTGTGCAGACTGGATAAAGCCCCGGACGCGTTCCGTATATTTTTCGATATTCATCATGTCTCCTTTGCCCTCCAGCCCGTCAAGCGGCACCGGAAGATGTATGGTGACGAAGCCCCCACACTGGGCGGGCTTCTTTCCAAGACAGCATATGGGACGATGGCCGGGTTTCGGCAAGGGTTACATGCACTTGCAAAACCAAATAAAAATGGCGCGGAAACCGCGCCATTTCTTTGATTTGATACAGAAGGACAATCAGGCGTCGGAATTCGCAGGTTCCGTCGCCGGCGTCTCGTCACCGCTATCCTTGGCGGCACGACGCGGGCGACCCGGACGGCGCGTGGCGCGACGTGGTGCGGCTTCTTCGGCAGATGCTGCATCGGCAGCAGGAGCAACTTCAACGACAGCGGGTGCTGCCTGCTCGGCCACGACTTCAACCGGAGCCGAAGCCTCTTCAGCCACCGGCTGAGCCTGCTTTTCCTGCGGCTGTTCATCCGAACGCTCGTCAGCGTTGAAGCGCTCACGCTGCGGACGGCGACCACGACCGAGACGACGATCACGATTATCGCGTTCGCGCGGCTGCTGGCGACCTTCGCCGGACTTTACCGGCTCGCCACCATCTTCGCCGTAGACGACCTCGGCAGGGGTGCCTTCGATGACCGGCTGCGGGCCGGAACCGTTGACGGGCTGCGGCTGTGCTGCGACAGGCGTGAAACCTGCTTCCTCATCATCCGAACCGTCATCGTCAAAGGTTTCTTCGCGCTGGAACGGCACCGGATTCTGCGCCATGGCAGCCATGATGATGCGATTGTAATGTTCGGCGTGCTGAAGATAGTTTTCTGCCATCACGCGATCGCCAGATGCCTGTGCGTCCCGCGCAAGTGTCGAGTATTTTTCTGCAATATGTTGCGCATTGCCACGGATCTTCACATCCGGGCCATTGCTTTCGTAATTGCGCGACAGAGGATTGGGGCCCTTGCGGTTATTGTTGTTGTTATTATTGTTATTCCCCCGTCCGCGCATGCGCCTGTTCTGCTGTGCTGGCCTCATATTCATCTCTTTTCAGATTAAAGGGCGTAGAAACTCCACAGCCAAAAAAAGCTGCCGGTTTCACGCTATCGAGCCATGGAGGAAGTACGCCCTAAAAACTTCCCACAAATCGACTGCTCCTGAGTTAGGTACACCTCTATGGGTCACCGAAACTCCGCGGTTGCATTAATGCATAACCATTCCGAAAAGCCTTGCTCTTCGAGATTATGCTTGAAAGTCGTGTACTTCCGCACAAGCCATCCCCAAAGAACCCTCCGGGGAGCATGACCAAAAATCGTCATGGAGCATTTCCGCCACCGCCCATCAGCGGGCAAAACCATTCTGGCTGTATACGGTGGCCGGAAACTAAACGGCTTCGCCGCAAATTCCAAGTGTTTTTTAGCGGTCCGCCGCATCAAAATTACGTATTTGATTTGTGCGCGAAAAGCATGGCCCTTCTGTGGCCGCCAAGATCGCTCGCATCGCCTGCGAGAGAAAAACCTGCGCTTTCAAAAAGCGCCTCAACATCCTGGAATTGTCCGGCGCCGATCTCTACGGCAACCATTCCATCCTTATATAGGTGATCTGCTGCCTTCTGTGCAAGGGTTCTGTAGAAATTCAGTCCATCGGCGCCGCCATCAAGTGCGGCAAGCGGATCATGTTCCCGCACTTCGCGCGACAATTCCGCAATGTCTTCATGCGGAATATAGGGCGGGTTTGAGACGATAAGATGAAACAGCCCGCTCACATTCTGGAACCAGTCGCTTTTAAGTGCTGCAAAACGGTCGCTTACACCATTGGCGACAGCGTTGATTCGCGCCATCGCGAGCGCACCTTCGGCCATGTCGAGGCCAATGCCATGCGCGTGTTCGAAGCGATGGAGAAGCGAAATGACGATCGCGCCCGTTCCCGTGCCCATATCGAGAAGCTCAAGCACGCTGTTCTTTCCCGCAAGCGTCTCCAGTGCCGGAATAACCAGTTCCACCAGCACTTCCGTATCGGGGCGCGGTTCAAGCGTCGCGGCGGAGAGCCTGAAAGGCAAGCCGAAAAACTCGCGAACACCCATGATCCGGTGAACCGGTTCGCCCTTTTCACGGCGGTCGAGGGCATCGGAAAGCGTCTCGATGGCAGCAGAATCCACCAATTGCTCCGGTTCAGATATCAGATCAAGACGGGTCTTGCCGGTGGCCCATTCGACCAGAAGCCGTGCATCGAGGTCTGGTGTATCCAGTCCTGCCACACGAAGCCTCGTCCGTGCATCAGCCATCAGGCGGTCGAGACGCATTTCGCTCACCCTTAGAGCGCATCCCGAAAGTGTGAAACGGTTTTCGGAAAAGATGCGCGGTTCAAAACAAATATCTAGTGGTCTGCTTCCGACATTTGCGCCCCTCGGATATGAGCGCCGGGCAAATGTCGGAGTCAAAAAGACCACTAGTAACTTTATGAATCTAGTGGATTTTCCGAATTTGACCTTTGAAACGTGATTTATATCGGACGGATATCAAACGTCAAATTCAATCCACTAGAGCGCCGATCTGGCCAATCTGCTTGAATCAGATCGAAACGCGCGCTACTGCCCCAGTTCCGTCAGAAGTGCGGTCTGATGATCGGAAATCAGCGCATCAACCAATTCGTCCAGATCGCCTTCCATAACCCGGTCGAGCTTGTAGAGCGTCAGATTGATGCGATGATCGGTAACACGTCCCTGCGGGAAATTATAAGTGCGGATACGCTCGGATCGATCGCCCGAACCGACCTGGCTACGGCGCGATTCAGAGCGTTCGGTTTCTGCCTTCTGGCGCTCCATGTCGTAAAGGCGTGCCCGGAGAATCTGCATGGCGCGGGCGCGGTTCTGGTGCTGGGATTTTTCAGCCTGAACGACCATGATGCCGGTCGGGATGTGCGTAATGCGAACCGCCGAATCGGTCGTGTTCACGTGCTGGCCACCGGCGCCCGATGCCCGCATCGTATCGATACGGATATCCTCATTACGGATCTCAATGTCAATATCCTCGGCTTCAGGCAAAACCGCGACGGTTGCCGCCGATGTATGGATGCGCCCGCCGGCTTCCGTTTCAGGCACACGCTGCACGCGGTGCACGCCTGATTCGAACTTGAGCTTGGAGAACACGCCCTTGCCGGATACGGTAGCAATGATTTCCTTGTAACCGCCAGCATCGCCTTCGCTGGCCGAGACCAGTTCGACCCGCCAGCCTTTTTCGGCGGCATAGCGCTCATACATGCGGAACAGGTCACCGGCGAACAGCGCCGCCTCCAGACCGCCCGTACCGGCCCGAATTTCCAGAATGGCGTTCTTCTCGTCGGCGGCATCCTTTGGCAGCAGCAAAATCTGGACTTCCTGCTCCAGCGTTTCGATGCGCTTTTCGACTTCCGGCAGTTCTTCGAGCGCCAGTGCACGCATCTCCGCATCCGTGGAGGCATCGTCACGCATAGCTGCGAGATCAACCGCTTCCTTGCGGGCATCGGTCAGTTCGCGAATCTTGCCGACCACGTCCTGCAGTTCGGAATATTCCGATGCGAGCTTCACATAGGTTTCCGAATCCGGATTATTGGCCATCTGGCTTTCGATCATCGAGAACCGCTTCAAGAGCTGGTCCATCCGGTCCTGCGGCAATGCGATCATGTCATGTCCTAAAAATTGTCAGCGGCGGCAAGAAGGCAAAACGAGACGCTGCGCAACCCTGCACCGCGACCGTTCAAGCAGATCAATCTGCTTCGCTATAACGGAATATCGTTGTCTTCGGCAAATCTCATCAACAGTTCACGCAATGAATGCGCGCTGTTCG
>Ga0180219_1002394_pt1 | contig 11235 bp, 5 predicted proteins | sample eDN3rd30CBELigMG_FD_151338 | JGI IMG/M metagenome (GOLD analysis project Ga0180219, IMG submission 151338) | Enriched Miracle-Growth compost microbial communities from Emeryville, California, USA - eDNA 3rd pass 30_C BE-Lig MG (version 2)... ...
TGTTGTTTTATATTGCGTCGAATACAATATAAATATACTGATAATCAGGCTTTTAAACAAGTTTTTATGCGCTTTTTTAAGAGGAGAACATGTACTTTTCAACCCTTAATTCGCATTAATAGGGACTTTATAGGAGTTTTCCCCTATGAAGTCCCTGTTACGTCCCTATTATGTCCCTGTTATATCCTTATTAAATAGGTCATCATTATCCATTTTTACATAAAAAAATTACTGGAACCTCAAGCAGCTGCCATACAACTGAGATAAAGACGAGTTGGTTATTTGTTTGTTTGTCTTTGTTTTTGCATGATACAAATTAGCGATATTCTGATACATATTAAGCAACAAGTTCTATTAAATAGATACGTACTTTGTGTTTAGCAAACCGATTTAGCTGACATCTATCTAAAAAACATTTGCTAACATCTATCTAAAATAATGAATATGCTAACATGTAGACTTGTAATGAAACGGAAATTCTTGTGCATTTTCTTTCTGATGTCGTGCTCTTTTGCCTTTGTTGAGGCGAGTGTAACAACGAAAGATTTAGCAGTAATGCCCGTGCAAGAAAAGGTCTTTCAAGGAGTAGTGAAAGACAGTAGTGGTGTCGCTTTGGCAGGCGTGTCTGTTTTTGTCAAAGGAAAAGCCAACGTTGGGACAACCACCAATGAACAGGGTCAATTTAAATTGACTACCAATGAAACCAATGTAACCTTAGTGTTTAGGTATGTAGGATATCAGGCGCGGGAATTGGTGCCATCGAATCCAAGTAATATTAGTGTTGCGTTGCTGCCAGATGAGTCGCAATTAAGCGAAGTGGTGGTCGTAGGATATGGAACGCAGAAGAAGGAGTCTGTTACGGGAGCCATTTCCACTGTTTCTTCGGATGATATCTCGCGATCAGTTGCGACGACTACCTCAGGGGCTTTAGTCGGTAAAATTGCAGGGGTCAATAGCCGAATGGCTGATGGCCGCCCCGGTGCGTCCACTAGTATCAATATCCGTAATATGGGAGACCCTTTATATGTAATTGATGGGGTACAAAAGGACGCGGGACAATTTAACAACTTGGATTTTAATGATATTGAATCCATCTCCGTGCTAAAAGATGCATCGGCTGCCATCTATGGTGTGCGCGCAGCGAATGGTGTGGTTGTGGTAACGACGAAGAAAGGTAAACGAGGTGATAGTAACTCCTTTACCTTGAATTCGTACTATGGGTGGCAGAATATGTTTGCCTATCCTGAGCCAGCAGATGTATCGACCTATTTACGTAGTTATATTCAATCAGATGCTATCAAAGGAGAAAGTAATCCCCAATATACCTTAGAAGATTTAGCTAAGTGGGAACAAGGAACGGAGAAAGGTTATCGGTCCTTCGATTGGTATGATTACATTCTCACCACGGCACCGCAAACCTATATTTCAGGAAGTGCAAGTGGGGGGTCGGAAAAAATAAATTATTACTTAAGCGCAGGCCATTTAGATCAAAAGGATATTATCCGCAACTATGGTGGATTCAATCGGACCAATGTTCAAATGAATGTGGAAGCGAATGTTTCCAAGAAGTTGAAGATCGGTGGAAATTTAAATGGCCGTATTGAAAAAAGACGGCAACCGGGTGTTCCGGGTGGAGATGATATTTGGCAAGCCTTGTTTGCTACCTATCGGAACTTACCTACAGCCCGACCGTTTGCGAACGATAACCCCCTCTATCCGGCAAGGACTTCTGCGAATACGGAAGTGAATTTTGGTATGCTAAACTATGACTTATCTGGTGAATATCAAGATACTTGGCGCGTAATGCAATTAAATTTCAATGCAGAATATGAATTTAATCCGCATTTAAAAGCGAGCGGAATTGTCGGTTATTATTTGGCGAATCGCTGGATGGATAACCAGGAGTATACCTATAAATTGTATAGCTATGATGAGAAGACCGATACCTATCCCGTCGTTTTCAGTATGGATAATCCTTGGCGGGAACGATCGATTGAGCGTGTGGAAGAATTTAATACCCAATTCCGTTTAGCCTATAATAATCGGTTTGGTAAGCATGGGGTCAATGCCGTATTTGCTGCAGAAAGTATTAAACGGGAAGAGCCAAAGGTCTATGTTCATGACCGGCCGGCATCGAATGAATTGAGCTTGATTTATTTCCCTACCCTAGATACCTATAATGATACAGGAGTTAATACGCAGGCGAGGGCAGGTTTTGCAGGAAGGGTGAATTATGATTTTGACCAAAAATACCTGTTGGAAGTTGCCGCGCGGTATGATGGTTCGTGGAAATTTCCGCCAAACCACCGTTGGGGCTTGTTTCCTTCGGTATCTGCCGGGTGGCGCATTACCCAGGAGAATTTCTGGAAAGACAGCCGTGCCAGCAAAATTTTTGATGATTTGAAACTCCGTGCCTCTTACGGTCTATTGGGCGATGATGACTTGGATGATTGGGAATATTACGCTTTTGGCTACTTAGGCGGGTATACGTATAATGAGGGTGGTTCTGCTTTAGATGGAAAATATATTGTAGGTAGCAATCCAAGAGGTTTGCCCGTAACAACACTTTCCTGGATTAAAGCCCGTATGTTTGATGTGGGATTGGATTTTTCTACTTTAGGAGGAAAGTTAAGTGGATCAATCGATTATTTCCGTAGAAAACGTACAGGATTACCAGCATCGCGCTATGATGTGTTAATTCCCCAAGAAACGGGTTTCTCGTTACCGTATGAAAATTTAAATTCGGATGTACATACCGGTATGGATGGGTCCATTACTTGGAGAAGTAGTATCCGCGATATAAAATATTCTATTGGAGGTAATTTTACTTTTGCCCGTCAGCTGGATTGGCAACAATATAAACCTCGTTTCGGAAATGCATGGGATCAATATCGTAATTCTATTTCCGAGCGTTATGCCTACCTAACTTGGGGATATCATGCACTTGGCCAGTTCCAAAGCTGGGAAGAAATAGCTAATTACCCCATTGATAATGATAGACAGGGCAATACCACTTTGCGACCAGGGGATATTAAATATGAGGATATCAATGGTGATAAAGTGATTAATGACCTTGATCAACGACCAATCGGCTATCGTCGCGGAGGGTTACCATACTTGAATTTTGCTTTAAACTTAGGCTTTCAATATAAGGGGTTTGATTTCGCAGTTGATTTTACCGGTGCAGGTTATGCTTCCTACAACCCAAACTACGAGTCGATGTTACCATTCCACGATGGAGGGAACAACCCGCAATATTACATGGGCAATCAGTGGATGTTGTCTGATATAACTGATCCCAATAGCGAACTGATACCGGGTAAATATCCGACCCTTCTACGGGGTAATTCATCGCACAGTAACTATTGGTTGAGTGATTTCTGGTTGATTGATGTCAATTATATCAAATTACGGAATTTACAATTAGGTTATACACTACCCAAGTTGTGGACAGATAAAATCGGTGTAAAGCAGTTTAGGGTGTATACCATGATGCAAAACCTTTTCAGTGTAGATAACTTAGGAGAGATGCGGATAGACCCTGAGTTAATAACCGATTCAGGCTTGCAGTACCCAACCAATAGGGTAATTAATGTGGGTGTTAACGTAGTTTTTTAATAGAAGATCATGAGAAAGATATATATATCCTTAACCTGCGTACTGATTCTTTTGAGTAGTGGGTGCTCGAAATTTTTGGAGCGAGAATCGCAATCTATTTTGGATGATAATCAGGTATATTCCGATGTGAATATGATCAATTCCTTATTAGCAAATTTTTATGGAAGAATAGTTTGGGGGCAAAACTTGACCAATAGTGGTTCATTCACTTATTTGGATGAGGCTGGCTATTCCAGTGGTGGTCCGAATACCATGCAAACGTATCCTGACGATTTATGGCGTGTGTATGACTATACTTTAATTCGGAATTTGAATCAGTTTTTGGTTGGTATCCGTTCTGATGCGGCAACGACTCTTGATCCAATCGTAAGGGACCATATGGAGGGCGAAGCCCGGTTTATTAGAGCCTGGACGTATTTCAATATGTGTCGTAGTTTGGGTGGTATGCCGATTGTTGGTGATGAGGTGTTTGATTATGACCAAAATACAGATGTATCGACCCTGCAGATACCCCGTTCTACCGAGGCCGAACTGTATGATTATATCATCAGTGAATGTACCGCTATAGCCCAGCTACTGCCGGATGATCCGCAAAGTAATACCAATGCAGCTCGCGCCAACAAATGGGCGGCGTTGACCTTGAAAGCGCGTGCAGCTTTATATGCAGGATCAATAGCTAAATATAATTACAAAACACCGGATGTGAAGACGGCGGGTAATGAAGTGGGCATACCTGCGGCTAAAGCACCCGAATATTATCAGATCGCTTACGATGCTGCCCAAGAGATTATAAAGGGGGGTAAGTATCGTTTGTATAATGAAAATGCTGATAAAGGACGCAATTTTTATGAAGCCATATGTGTAAAAGGTAGCCCCGAAGTGATTTGGGCCAAAGATTATATTTATCCAGGTCAGACACACGGATTTACTAATAATAATATCGCTTCGTCTGTTCGTGGTGATATTGATGCCAATATCATGACTCCTGTTTTAAATCTGGTGGAGGCCTTTGAATATAAGGATAATCGAGATGGAACGTTGAAAACAAAAGATGCTAACGGAAACTATATCTACTATGAAAACCCGGCAGATCTTTTTGCCAATAAAGACCCTCGACTCTATGGAACGGTTATCTATTCAGGAGCAGACTTTAGGGGCGCAACGATTACTTACCAAGCAGGAATTAAAGTATTGGAAGGTGGGACACTGAAGAACGTAACGGGTGTACCAGGCGAAGTGGATAAGAAATATAGCATGATTGTAACTGGTCAGGACGGGCCAACTACCTCGAGCGATCAGTTTGTGAATAAAACGGGGTTTAACGTTCGGAAATTTATTGATGAAAATCGGGACGCCTCCACTCGTGGTCGTGGAAGTGAAATGTGGTTTGTTCAGATGCGTTATGCAGAAGTGTTGATGATTGCGGCAGAATCTGCTTTAGAACTGGGTAAAGCTCAATCTGAAGTGACGGGATATGTGAACCAAATCCGTGATCGGGCTGGAATACAATCGTTAAATCAAGTTACTTTAGATGATATTATTCAGGAAAATCGCGTTGAGTTTGCTTTCGAAAACCACCGTTGGTGGGATTTAAAACGGTGGCGCGTTGCACATGAAATATGGAATGGAAGTTCCAGCAATTACAATGCAACACATTATGCCCTATTTCCTTATAAGATTTACGCACCTGGTAGTCCGAATGATGGCAAATGGGTATTCGATAAACAAAAGGCTAGTCATTCTGTTTATCCACGCAATTTTAGATATCAAAATTATTATAATTTTATCGATCAAGGCTGGATCAATAGCAATCCAACATTGGTTAGAAATCCTTATCAATAATGCATTTTATGAAACAACATATTTTTAAAGCCGCACTTTTTAGCTTCATCTTGTGTGTTGCTGCTTGTGGAAAGGACAATTATGATGCTCCTCAATCGCGGCTGACAGGAAAGGTAACGTATAATGGTCAAGCCGTTGGCGTGAAGGGATCCAATCAATCCGTATATCTCCAACTTTGGCAAGATGGCTATGCGACACGAACACCTATTAATGTTTACGTAACACAAGATGGAAGCTTTTCTGCCGAATTATTTGATGGCACGTATAAGCTGGTGAGTACGAGTGGTAATGGCCCTTGGGTAAGTAAACAAGATACCGTTATTGTTCAGGTAAAAGGTAATACCACGGTAGATTATCCGGTTACACCTTATTATACGGTGAGCAACATTTCTTATGACTTAAATGATAAAACACTTACTGCATCATTTGACGTGACCGGTATTGATGAGTCACATGCCATTGAATATGCAACACTCATGGTGAACGATACGAAATTTGTCGAAATCGGTCAGAACATCCATAGTATTGAAAAGGCTGGAGTGAGCGTTGGACATGTAGAATTGTCGATGGACGTTACAGATGATTTAGCCGAATCAAGAGCTCTTTTTGCCCGCGTGGCTATCAAAATTGAAGGAATAACCGAAGGAGTATACGATACACAGGTTGAACAATTAAAGTAAAAATTAATCATATATGAATAGAGGTTGCATCAATAGGTGTAACCTCTAAATTCTTTTATAATGACCAAATATATCCTCGCCATTTTATTATCATCGACGATTGTCTGTACGCAAGGACAACAAAAGGAAACGATCACTCAAGTAAAGCGCCCAGATATCACCCTGGTTAATGGGCATTATATTTCGAATAGGAAACCGCTAAAGGCGTTGAACTTTATCAAGTTACCGGTAGGGGCTATCCAACCAAGTGGTTGGTTACATAAATACCTGGAACTACAGCGCAATGGCTTAACCGGCCATCTTGGAGAAATCAGCGCTTGGCTAGCCAAGAAGAATAATGCCTGGTTGAGCAAGGACGGTACAGGCGACCATGGTTGGGAAGAGGTGCCTTATTGGTTAAAAGGATATGCCAACCTGGGATATATTTTAAAAGATGAAAAAATTGTCAAGGAGGCAAAAATTTGGTTGGATGCGGCATTGGCCAGTCAACGGGAGGATGGTTATTTCGGGCCCATGGTATTAAAAGATGGAAAGCCCGATTTATGGGGCAATATGATTATGCTATGGTGTCTGCAATCATATTATGAATACAGCGGCGATCAGCGTGTTTTACCTTTTATGGAAAAATATTTTGCTTGGCAATATCAGCTGCCAGACAGTATGTTCTTGAAAGATTATTGGGAGAATAGCCGGGGGGGCGATAATTTGTATAGTGTGTATTGGCTATATAACCGTACCCAAGGAAAAGAATGGTTACTGAAATTGGCCGATAAAATCCATCGGAACACTGCTGATTGGAAACAACCGGATAATTTGCCGAACTGGCACAATGTAAATATAGCGCAATGTTTCCGTGAACCGGCTACTTATTATATGCAAACGGGTAATCCAGCCGATGTTGCGGCTACTTATACCGATTTCCACATCATTCGTAACCAATACGGAAATGTGCCCGGAGGTATGTTTGGTGCCGATGAAAACGCGCGCAAAGGATATACCGATCCACGTCAGGGAGTTGAGACTTGCGGTATGGTGGAACAGATGGCTTCTGATGAAATTTTGATGGGTATCACAGGCGATCCTTTTTGGGCAGACCATGCGGAAGAGGTAGCTTTTAATACTTATCCGGCTGCCGTCATGCCTGATTTTAAAGGCTTACGTTATATTACCAGTCCGAATATGTCTATCAGTGACAGTAAAAACCATCATCCTGGGATTGATAACCGTGGTCCTTTCTTGATGATGAATCCATTTAGTTCGCGTTGTTGTCAGCATAACCATGCACAAGGATGGCCTTACTATGCTGAACATCTTTTTATGGCTACGCCCGATAATGGTATTGCAGCTCTTTTATATAGCGCCGGAACGGTAAAGGCAACGGTTGGCCAAGGCGAGGAAGTTACCATTGAAGCGGAGACACATTATCCTTTTGAAGAACAGGTTAACTTTACAGTGCATACCCAGAGACAAGTTCAGTTTCCTTATTATTTACGAATTCCGGGATGGTGTAGCGCTGCACAAGTCCAGATTAATGGTAAATTAGCAAGCGAAACTTTTGAAGGAGGCAATTATATCAAGATAAATAGGACGTGGAAAGATGGCGATCGTGTGACCTTGACCCTGCCCATGCAATTGGAAGTGGTTACCTGGGCGAAGAATAAAAACAGTGTCAGCGTGAATCGTGGACCATTAACGTATTCGTTGAAAATCGATGAACAATATGTGAAACAAGATAGTAAAGCCTCTGCTATTGGTGATTCAAAATGGCAAGAGACGGCTGATCCAGATAAGTGGCCTTCATTTGAAATTCTTCCAGCTTCATCTTGGAATTATGGATTGTTATACAACCCCAATAAAAAGTTGAGTGCACAATTTGAAGTAGTGAAACGGGAATGGCCAGCGGATAATTTTCCTTTTACTTTAGCACAAGTGCCTATCTTGATCAGAGCAAAGGGTAAGCAAATTGCTGATTGGAAAATTGATCAATATGGATTAACGGATGTGCTGCCCAAAAGCCCGGTAAAAACGTCGAGTGCCGCGGAAAAAATAGAATTGGTACCCATGGGAGCCGCACGTTTGCGGATTGCTGCTTTTCCTATAGTAGAGTAGTAAATAAGCAATGATTATGCAGGTGCTGCTATCCGATCGTGATTCAGGATATTTAAAAATAAAATGGTATCGAATTTTTTGATTAGATTCCGTAGCTTAGCTAAATGCATTTAGCTTGATTTTTAAGAATCGTTAAAATGAATGAAACAAACAGGCAATACAATATACTAAAACAATTTGTACCATTATGAGACGAAACAACGTTTTTTGTAGTCTTTTGGTTAGTGCAAGCTTATTTGCAGCTTGTGCCAATCAGCAGGAAAACCGAACGGCAACGGGTGGAGAGACATCCGAACTGCGAGCACCGGCTTATCCACTTATTACGCACGACCCCTATCTTAGTGTATGGTCTTTTGGCGATACCTTAAACACGCAACAAACGAAACACTGGACAGGGGTTGATCAACCACTTTATGCACTGGCTAAAGTAGATGGAAAAATTTATCAATTAGCAGGTAAGCCACTGTCCGTGATAGAGGATGTGGTACCGACTGCACAAAAGAAATCTTACACAGTGCGTTACCGTTATGAGAAGCCAGCTGAAGGATGGGAGAAAGCCGACTTTTCAGATGCTTCTTGGAAACAGGGAACAGCTCCTTTCGGTGATAATTCGGGCGATAACCCCATGAAGCCAGCTAGTTTATATGATAAAGAGATTTGGTATCGTCGGGAATTTGATTTAACAGGGCAAAATACAGACAATTTAAAATTATTGATTAGCCATGACGATGCCGTAGAAGTATTTCTGAATGGCGAATTGCTTTATAAAGATGATAATTTTATCTTGGATTACGCACAGAAAGCGATTCCTGCTAATGGATTGAAAGCACTAAAGCAAGGAAAAAATGTATTGGCTGTCCACTGTCGTAATGATCGTGGTGGTGCGTTTATTGATGTAGGCTTGGTTAATGAAAAGAACCTACTTCACGCTAATTTGGCTGAACAACAATCGTTGAAATTAACGGCTACGCAAACAGCATATCAGTTTATAGCTGGTCCGGTAACGATTGATTTGACCTTTACTTCTCCCTTACTAATGGATCAATTGGAGGTATTGGCGCGTCCAGCATCTTATGTAACCTTTAACGTTAAACCTACTGACGGTGAGTCTCATGATGTGAAGGTATGGTTCGCATTGTCTGGTACCTTGAGTACAAATAAGCCAAATCAAGAAGTTGTAACATCGCATGAAGAGATGAACGGTCAATTGATACAATCCATTGGTACAACGAGTCAAAATGTGTTAGGAAGGAAAGGAGACAATGTACGGATTGATTGGGGGAAGGCTTACCTTGCAGCCAATGCTGAAGATACACAAGCCATTTTGGGTGGCGCGGATGACCTAGCAAAAGTAATCAATGAGGAAGCAAATACGGCAGCCGAGTCGGTCAAAGGTACTGCAGCGAATATGTTAATTGGTGTACAGTTAGACTTAGGAAAGATTGCTGATGAGCGTAGTAAACATGTGATCGTTGCATATGACGATGAGTATTCTGTGCAGTATTTTGGTAACAATCTGCGCGCTTGGTGGCGCAGAGACAATAAGACTACCGCATTGGATATGTTGAAAGCAGCTGAAAACGATTACAGCAAATTAATGGATGATTGTGATCAGTTTGATAGCAAGCTAGTAGCCGATGCTAAAGAGGCTGGTGGCGAAAAATATGCGCAGTTGTGTGCATTAGCTTATAGACAATCCATTGCTGCGCATAAAGTAGTGGCAAATACCAATGGTGAATTATTGTTCTTCTCTAAAGAAAATTTCTCTAATGGATCAATCGGTACGGTGGATGTCACCTATCCATCTGCACCGCTCTATCTGTTATATAATACAGAACTGGCTAAAGGTTTATTGCGTTTTATTTTTGAATACAGCGAAAGTGGCCGATGGACAAAACCGTTCCCTTCACACGATGTGGGTACTTATCCATTAGCTAATGGTCAAACTTATGGAGAAGATATGCCTGTAGAAGAAGCCGGTAATATGCTGACGCTAACGGCCGCTATTGCAGTACGTGATGGGAAAGCAGATTTTGCTGAAAAGCATTGGCAAACCTTGACAACATGGACCGATTTTCTTAAAAAAGAAGGATTGGATCCGGCCAACCAATTGTGTACAGATGATTTTGCTGGGCACTTGGCGAGAAATGCCAACTTATCGGTAAAAGCCATTATGGGTATTGCATCTTATGCGAAACTGGCTGAAATGTTGCATAAAGATGAGATCGCAAAAGAGCATTTTGCCTTGGCTAGAGAAATGGCTAAAAAATGGATGGAACTAGCTGCTGAGGGCGATCACTATGCTTTGGCATTTGGACAAGCAGACACATGGAGCCAGAAATATAACCTGATATGGGATAAATTGCTAAAGCTGGACATTTTTCCCAAAGAAGTTGTTGAAAAAGAAATAGCCTACTATAAGACAGAGCAACAACCTTACGGATTGCCATTGGATAGTAGAAAAACGTATACCAAATCTGATTGGATTTTGTGGACAGCTACTTTAGCTAACGATGCCGACTTCCAAACATTTGTTGATCCGGTTTGGAAATATGTGAACGAAACATCTGACCGGATTCCGCTGAGTGATTGGCATGAAACAACTGATGCTAAATCGGTAGGTTTTAGGGCGCGTTCTGTAGTGGGGGGATACTTTGTGAAGATACTAGAAAAAAACATGAATAAATAGGAAGTGCCACACGCATAATTTTGTGCAAACCTGTTAGTGAGTTGTCTTGCTCGCTAACAGGTTTTTTGTTTTTTGAGATATTAGACATTAGATGTGAGATAGACGGGTAACGCACAACGCACCACCAATGGCTGATATGAGACAATATAAAGAAAGAATGACACGGAGCTAGTTTATAATTTGATGTTTATTTCTTTTCTTTGGAATTGGCTAACAAAAAGAACCATTAGTAAAAATACTTAAATAAAGAAAGATATGAGGATTATAGCCTTTAGATTAACATGTTCTATCTTGCTC